>Ga0181516_10000066_pt1 | contig 106304 bp, 103 predicted proteins | sample PEATcosm2014_Bin_25_FD_121104 | JGI IMG/M metagenome (GOLD analysis project Ga0181516, IMG submission 121104) | Peatland microbial communities from MTU Mesocosm Facility, Houghton, MI, USA - PEATcosm2014_Bin01_10_metaG | ecosystem: Environmental > Terrestrial > Soil > Wetlands > Peat | place...
GATCTCGTCCTCCCGCAGGTGCTTGAAGATCTCCGACGAGATGTCCGAGCCGAGGGCGACCAGGAAGACGGCGGCCTTCTGCCTGCCCGCCATGTCCTTGACGTTCTTTGGCCGCTTGGAGGCGGCTTCGGCCCCGCGCGCGCCGAGCGCCGGGGCGGCGGCCGGTCCGCGGCCCCGGGCTTGGCTTTGGGCTTGCTGAGGCATGGTCACTCCTCCCGCAACCACGTACGGATAAGCTGCGCGACGTCCTCGGGGTGCTCCTTTGCCATGTTGATAGCATGCTCCTGGAGCTCCAGCCGCTTTCGTTCCTCGACGGACATCGATACTTCGATGTTCTGCTCCTCCGCTTGCCGTATCGCGTTCTCGCGGAGCATGCTCTGCTCGATGGCGCGCTTTTCCTCGGCGATCCTGCGCCGCCTCTCGAGCTCGCGGGAGACGACGCGGAATACGATGAAGGCGATCATGAGAATCGCGAGCCCGATCAGGGAGTAGAGCACGACCTGCCTTACCTGGACATTCCTGAGATAATCCGAATCCTCGGCCTTGAATTGAACGGTCCTGTCGAAGGCGAGGTTCTGTACCGTCACGGAGTCGCCGCGATCCTGATTGAAGCCGATCGCGTCTTGGATGAGCGACTGCGCCTTCTTGAGATCGTCGCCGGGTACGGGGACGTACTCGCGATCTACTCCGCCCTGGGGCAGCATCTTGAGACGACCTTTATCGTCGTATTTCCATTTCCAGATTCCGTCGATGTTTACCGACACGGTAACCCGCTGGATCGTCGGCGAGCTCACTTCGTCGATGTTCCGCTTGTTGATCTCCTCGTTATGCACGACGGAATGCTGAGTCATCTTGCCCTGCATGTTCTGCAGGTCCTTGTAGGCCGGGGCCGTCTGGCCTTCGGTCCCCGCCGGGCCCTCCGGGTTGAAGCCCGTCCCGGTCCATTCCGTGGTCGTCTCCGTCTGGGACCTCGTCACCGAAGGGTGGATTTCCGAGTCGTCATAGGGCGAGCGCGGCGTGCGAGGCCTGATGGTAAAGGGAAAGTATTCTTCGGTCTTGACGTTTTTTTTCGACATATCCATGTCGATCTTGATATTGAGATCGCGAACTCTATCGGTGGTATAGATCTGCTGTAAAGCCGTGAGGATCTTGGCGCGGTATTGTCCTTCGAGATCCTGGATCAGCTTCTGCTCGCTCTTCGTCTGTTGGAGACGATCGAAGTCGGCCAAATTGGCGAAATCGTTGAGCACGATGCCGTTCTGGTCCGTGATGACGATATTCTCGTCGGTCAAACCCTCTACGGCGAACTTGAGTATCTTCTGGACGCCTTCGATCTTCTTCCTATTCTGCACAAGATCGGATCCGGGCTTCGGGAAGAGGATGACGCTCGCCGTGACGGGTTTCTGATCCTGCTGAAACAGTTCCTTCTCCGGCATGACTATGGTGACGCTCGCCTTATCGACATCGTCGAGGGCCTCGACCTGCTGGGTCACCTGGCCTATTATGGCGCGACGAAGATTGACGTTCCGCTCAAAATCAGTTGTGGTCCAGCGCTGCACGTCGAAGATCGCCCATGGATCCGTGCCTTTGGGGATGAGGTCGTCCCGGATGAGAATGCCCTTCGCCCGGAGAGCCGTCTTCTGGTCCTTGACGTAGAGTTGATTGCTTTCGCCCACTTGGTAGGGAATGCCCTCGGTATCCAGCTTGCTGGTTATGAGCCTCAGCTCGTCCTCGGTCTTGATGGGCGTGCCGAGCAGCTTTACCATTGTGGGCGCGGCCGAGACCCGGACGAGGACCACGACGGCGATGATGGCGGCCAGTATGACCCCGCCTAGGATGAGCTTTTGAACCAGGGTCCATTTGGCCCACAAGGCCTTGGCCTGTTCGAAGAGTCTTTTAAAAAAATCGTTCATGTCCCCCCCCAGCACGGGCTTGCAGACCCGCTTTTACTCGGCGCCGCGTGCCTCATCGGTCCGGATCCAGCGGCCGCGGTAGTCCCTTCCCCAAGGGCAACCGCGCCATCCGCAACCAGGCACTCTCGCCTCGCCGCGCTCGTCAGCGCGTACTTATCACATCCCTCCACGCAGTCACTACCCTCGAGAGTATGGTCTTGGCCAAGTTGAGCGACATATTCGCCTCGGCCATGGCGATGGTCACGTCCTGCGCGTCGACCGAGTTCGGGTCCGCGACGACTCTTTGAAGCAGGTCGTCGCTCTTGTTCTGCGAAGAGCTTACCCCGTCCATTGCCTTGAGAAGAGCCTGTTCGAACGAGGTCGCATTCGTCCCCGTCGATCCCCTTGCCTGTGAAACGGAGCCCGGAGCGCCGGAGAGCCCCGCGATGGAGAACGCGTTATCCGAAAGACCCCCGGGCTCGCCATCCGCAGTGTAGTGCATCGCGTTAGTGCGCGCAAGCTCGGCGAGTTGGGCGGCCGCGTTCGGCGTCAATGCCGAGCTGATCGATCCGATATTCAGCGCCATACCTTACCTCCCGATCTCGAGGGCCTTCATGAACATGGCCTTCGATCCGTCGGCCATGGTCGAGTTGGCTTCATAGGCGCGCGAAGCCGCTATGAGATCCACCATCTCCGTGACGATGTTTACGTTGGGCATCTCGACGTAGCCCACCTTAGGCCCCGTCTTTATCGCGTCGGGATGTGTCGGGTCGTATACGAGGCGGGCGGGAGATTCGTCCTTTTCGATGCTCGCCACCCGAACCCCCTGTCCGGCGCCGCTGTCGAGAGACTCGGGCTGGAAGGGCAGGCGGAAGTAGGGCTGGGCGTTCATCGGCCTGAGAATCACTCGGCTGCGCTTGAAGGGGCCGCCTTCCGGCGTCCGCGTCGTGCTGGCGTTGGCAATGTTGTCGGCTATGACGTCGCTTCGCAGTCGCTCGGCCGCCAATCCGGATGCGGCGATGTTTATGGACGTAAATAGGCCCATGGCTTAACCCCTTAGTACCAGGTTGACTTGGTTGAATTCGAAATTCACGGCCTGCGCCTGGAGTGTATAGGAAAGCTGATTCGTAAGCGAATCCATCATCTCCTGCTCCGCATCCACGTTGTTGCCGTTATTCTTGGCGGTCGTAAGGTAGTCGAGGACCCTCCGGGGCTCCACGAGCCTGTAATCCGAAGGGGCGAAGCTCTTTATATGCTGCGGATCGGTCGTCGTCATGGGTAGGAGGGGCTCGAGCTTCTCGGATTCCAGGGCCTTCTTGAGAGAAGCCTCGAAGTTGATCGTCGAGCGTTTGAAATTCGGAACGTCGGCGTTCGCGATATTATCGGAAATCACCTGGCGCCTCAGCACCGCCACGTCCATTCCCTTGTGGAGGATATCGATCGTCTTCCCGAATGTGCTGCTCTCGAACATCCTTCTACCCCCAGCCATGACCCGGAAACTTGTTCTCTATGCCTATCGGCCCAAGAATCGGCGGGCCTTAGGATTATCCGATTTCTACAATATATACCTGCTCAGATCCTGACGCTCGGCGAAATCCTTGAAGCGAGAGTCGACATAGGCGACGTCTACGTTGACCTTGACCCCCGCCATGGACGGCGCCTCGAAGGACAATTCCTCGAGTAGGCGCTCCATTACGGTCGTCAGGCGTCTGGCGCCGATATTCTCCGTCCTGGCGTTCGCCGCCGCGGCGATTTCCGCGATGCGCGAGACCGCCGGGGCGTCAAACGCGAGTTCGACGCCTTCGGAGGAGAGGAGTTGGGTGTATTGCTTGACGAGCGCGCCCTTAGGCTCGGTAAGTATCCGCTCGAAGTCCTTTGCGGAAAGCGCCTCCAGCTCCACGCGGATGGGAAAGCGGCCCTGAAGCTCCGGGATGAGGTCTTGGGGCTTGGCCACATTGAAGGCTCCAGCCGCGATGAATAGTATATGTGTGGTATCCACGGGGCCCCATTTGGTGTTCACGGTGGAGCCTTCGACAATCGGAAGGATGTCGCGCTGGACTCCTTCGCGGGATACGTCCACGCCGCCGGAACTCCGTCCCTCCCTGTTGGCTATCTTGTCGATCTCGTCTATGAACACGATACCAGTCTCCTGGACCCGGCGACGGGCTTCCTCGGCGGCCCTCTCCGGGTCTACGAGTTTGTCGAGCTCCTCGGCCGCTAGGATCCGTCGCGCATCGGCCACTGAAACCGCCTTTTTCTTGCGTTTGCCGCCGAAGAGACCCGAAAGACCGCCGAGCGCGACTTCCATCTCCTCCATCTGGTTTCCCGAGAATATCTCTATTGCCGGGCTCGAGCCTTGCACGGATATCTCCACCTCCCGTGTATCGAGCTTTCCCGCCCGCAGGAGAGCGCGGAATTTCTCTCGGCTGTCGCTCGCCGACCCTCCCTGTCCCTGGGGCGCCGCTTCCGGCGGGACGAAAGTAGCCTGGGTCGGTCCGATCGGCTCGTCAGCCTTCTTGATGCCGGGGAGGAGGAGGTCGAGGAGCCTTTCCTCGGCGCGCCTATCCGCCTCCTCCTTGACCCCGATCTGCATCTCGGTCTTGACCATAGCCAGACCGGCTGCCATCAGGTCGCGGATCATGGACTCGACGTCCCGGCCTACGTAGCCGACTTCGGTGTACTTGGTGGCCTCGACTTTTATAAAAGGGGCCTGGCAGAGCTTCGCTAGCCTGCGGGCGATCTCGGTCTTTCCGACGCCCGTAGGCCCGATCATCAGTATATTCTTGGGCGCTATCTCGTCTCGAATGTCTTCGGGCAGTCGTTGACGCCTCATCCGATTCCTGAGGGCTATCGCCACGGCGCGCTTGGCCTTTTCCTGTCCGACTATGTACCTGTCGAGCTCCTCCACGATCTTTCGAGGAGTCATTGTCGCAAAATCGCCGGTCACGCGAGCTCCTCCGCCGTAATGTTGCCGTTCGTATAGATGCAGATCCCCGCGGCGATCCTGAGACTCCTCGTGGCGATCTCGAGGGCGGGCAGCTCCGAGGTATCAAGATAGGCCAGCGCGGCGGCGTACGCGTAATTGCCGCCAGAACCGATTGCGATCACGTCTTCGGCCGGCTCGATCACGTCGCCCGTTCCCGAGAGGAGGAGGGTCTTGACCGAGTCGGCTACTAGCAGGAGGGCGTTGAGGTTGCGAAGAGCCTTTTCCATTCGCCAGGCCTTCGCGAGCTCCACCGCCGCCCTCTCGAGGTCGCCTTGATACTCCTTCAGCTTCGTCTCGAAGAGCTCGAACAGCGCGAATGCGTCGGCCGTGGCCCCGGCGAAGCCTATGAGCACCTTGTCGTCGTAGATCCTTCTCACCTTGCGCGCATTGCTCTTCATGACCGTTTCGCCCATCGTGACCTGACCGTCTCCGGCCATGGCGACCCTGCCTCCCCGGCGTACGGCTATGACGGTCGTCGACCTTATCCTCGTTTCCTTCATGCCCTATTTCCTTCCCCCATGGGGGTGTGCCTGTTCATAGACTTTGCGAAGCCGCTCCATGTCTACATGGGCGTAGACCTGAGTAGTTGAGACGCTCGAATGCCCGAGGAGCTCTTGCACGACGCGGATGTCGGCGCCCTTTCCGATCAGGTGAGTAGCGAAGCTGTGCCTGAACGAATGAGGAGTCACCGAACGCGGCGAGCCGCGGCGCTCGGAGTAGCATTGTATTATCCATTCGAAGCCCCGCTCGGTGAGGCGCCTGCCCTTGGAGTTCACGAATAGGAATTCTTTACTGCCCGCGGCGCCCGCTCGGAGCCTTCGCTCCGAGCGGAGGGGCAGGTAGGAGCCGATCGCGGCTTTCGCGTGACCGGCAAGGAAGACCATCCTTTCCTTGGAGCCCTTGCCCATCACGCGGGCGGAGCCGCCGGTCAGGTCGAGACGGTCGAGGGTAAGGTTGGAGGCCTCCGCGACACGGCATCCCGTGGAATACAGGAATTCCAGCAAGGCTCTGTCGCGGGAGGGGCCGAAGCCCTCTCCCTCCGGAAGGTCCAGGAATGCCGATACCTCATCTTCGAATAGGAAGCGCGGGAGCGGGCGCTTGGAAGGGAGGCCTTCGACGTCGCGCGAGGGATCAATGGCGAGGCCGCCGAAGCGGACGCGATAGCGGAAGTAGCCGCGGACGGCCGACAGGGCCCGGTTCACGCTGGAGCCGGCCTTGCCATCCATGACGAGGGCCGCCGCGAACGCGCGAATGTCCGACGCGGTCGTCGCGTCGATGTCGAGCCCTCCCAGGTGCCGCTCGAAACCGAGGAAATCCTCGCGGTAGGAACGCAGCGTACGGGGAGAAAGGCCTCGCACGGCATCGAGGTAGGCGAGGTATTCGTCAATCCTCCTGTCCATGCTCCTCTTCCTCCCCGTGCGTATGCAGGTAATCGCAATTGGGATTTATGCAAGCCTTGTGCGATCCCGATTTCTTATCGAATTTCTCGACCAGGAACCATCCGCATTTCGGGCAGTTCGAGCCCGTGGGCTTGTTATACGTTATGAAATCGCAGCTCGGATAATTGGTACAGCCGTAAAACTCCCTGCCCTTCCCTTTCGCCCTCCGTCGGGCGACTATGTCGCCTCCGCAATCCGGCCTCGGGCATTTGCCCAAGGGTATGGAACGGGTGTTCCGGCATTCGGGGAAACCGGTGCAAGCCAGGAAATAGCCGAAGCGGCCCAGTTTCTTGACCATCGGCTTAGCGCATTTCTCGCAGATGATATCGGTCGCCTCGTCGAGCGTGCCGCGATAAGACTGAAGGTCTTCCATGACCTCTTCGACCTTCTCTTTGAAGGGGCCATAGAAGTCCCTGATCTTATGGACCCAATCCGCCTTCTCGTCCTCCACCTCGTCGAGCATAGCCTCCATCCCCGCGGTGAAGCCGACGTTGACGACGCCGGGGAAGTACTCGACCAGAATATCGTTGATCATCCTCCCCAACGTCGTAGGCACGAGCTGGCGGTTCTCCCTCGATACGTAGTAACGCTCGAGGAGGACCGATATGATGGGCGCGTAGGTCGAGGGACGGCCGATTCCCTGCTCCTCTAGGGATTTTATGATGGAGGCGTCGGTGAAGCGCGCCGGGCCCTGAGTGAAGTGCTGCTCGGCCCTGACGCGCTCCAGCTTTATCTCTTCGCCCGTCTGGAGCTCGGGTATGCTGCCCTCCGCCTTGTCTTCCTTGGTAGCGCCGATCTTGATGACTTTATAAAAGCCCCGCTCGACGACCCGCGACGAGGTAACGCGGAAAGTGCCTTCGCCCGCGACGATATCGGCGCTCGCGCTGCGAAGCTTGGCGCTCGTCATCTGGCTCGCGACGAAGCGTTCCCATATCAGGGAATAGAGCTTCTGCTGGTCCTTGGAGAGGTGCTCCTTCACGGACTCCGGGTCGTAGGCGACGATAGTCGGCCTAATGGCCTCGTGCGCGTCCTGCGCTTTGCCGTCCGCCGCGTAGACGTTGGGCGAACCCGGGAGCTCGGCCGGGAAACGTTCCGCCAGATAGGCGCGAACCTCGGCTATCGCCGTGTCGGATATGCGGACCGAGTCCGTGCGCATGTACGTGATGAGGCCGATGCGCGTGGGCCCGATATTGACACCCTCGTAGAGCTGCTGGGCGATCTGCATCGTCTTCTTGCTGGTGAAGCCCAGGCGATTCGCGGCCGTCTGCTGGAGCTTGGATGTCGTGAAGGGCGGCTTGGGCTTCAGGGTCTTCTCCGCCTCGCGCAGCTCGCCCACTACGGCGCGCTTACCCTGGACGGCCTCGACGATGGCTTTGGCCGCGGCCTCGCGGGAAAGCTCGGGCCTATCGCCGCGGAAGAGGGCGAGCTCGCCGGAGAATGCGGCGCGTCCTTTGCGGAAGTCGCCTTCGACGCTCCAATACTCTTCCGGGAGGAAGGATTCGACTTCCTTCTCGCGGTCGCATATGAGCCTCAGGGCGACGGACTGGACGCGCCCCGCCGACAGGCCGTTCTTGACCTTCTTCCACAGGAGCGGAGAAAGGTTGTAGCCGACGAGGCGATCGAGCACGCGACGCGCCTTCTGGGCATCGACTTTCGTATCGTCTATCGCGTGCGGCGCCTTGACGGCGTCGCGGATGGCCTGGGGCGTGATCTCGTTGAACACGATGCGCTGTATGGGTAGCTCGGCTTCCTTGCTTCTCAGCGAGTTTTGTATATGGAAGGCGATCGCCTCTCCCTCGCGGTCGTTATCAGACGCGAGCAGGACGAGACTGGATTTCTTCGCGGCCTTTTGCAGGTCCTTCAGGAGCTTTGCCTTGCCGCGGATCGTAAGGTACTCCGGCTCGAAATCCCCTTCGACATCTATCCCTACGCGGGACTTGGGCAAGTCGATGAGGTGTCCCATAGAGGCGAGCACCGTATATTTCGAGCCCAGGTACTTTTCGATAGTCTTGGCCTTTGCCGGAGACTCGACTATGACGAGGATGCTTTTCGTCGCAGCCTTCCTAGCGCCGGCCTTCGGCTTGGCCTTCTTCTTCGCCTTCGACGGCGCCGCCTTAGCCCGCGCCGTCGATGTCACCCTCGTCTCGGGATGAGCGGCCGCCGCGCCTTTCTTCTCTGCCATCCAGGTCTCTCCTATCACGCGGTCCTTCGAGCGCTCCCCGAAGCTTCGCGTTCGGCTCTCGCCGCGATGCTAATGCTTGACCGACGCTTCGCCGAACGCCAACTCGTCGCCCGCGGTCGAGATCGGGCGTCCACCCTCGCCGACTCTATCGGACCGCGTCCCGCGACGTTGGAGGCGCTCGCCGCCGGTCGCGCGGGGAACGACACGGGCGCCGCTGCCGGCGCCGGTCCAATCATCTATGATGTCGCCTGCCTCGATCAAGACGCGGGCGCCGTCGGCGGCGAGCTTGTCCGCTCCGGCGCTCCTCGATCCGCCTAGGCAGGCCGCCGGTACCCAAACGTCGCGACCTTCATCGAGGGCGTGGTCGGCCGTGATCAGGGCGCCGGACTTCGCCGGCGCCTCCACGACGACGCATGACCTGGCCATTCCGGCGATGATCCGGTTCCGCTCCGGGAACCTGTACTTGCGTATCTCCTCGCCCGGCGGATACTCGGAGAGCAGAAGCCCGCCACGATCCAGTATCTCCGCGGCCAGTCGTCGATTGCTAGGAGGATATACGCGATCGATCCCGCAGGGCAGCACCGCGCATGTCGCTCCGGGAACGGAGGCGACTCCCCTTAGGACCATGGAATCCGCCGTGGGCCGCGCCGAGAGGGCGCCCCTATGCGCAGCCGCATCGATACCGCGGGCAAGTCCGGAAACCACGTCGACACCCGCTGCCGACAAGCCGCGAGCCAGATCGAAGGCGACCGTCATGGCCTTGCCCGTCGGCAGTCTCGTACCAACGACGGCCACACGATCCGCCGCCGGATCGAGGTCGGCTCCTCGCGCGAAGAGGCCGAACGGCGGTCGGCACGTCTCGCGAAGGGACGAGGGATAGGCGTTTTCGTCGTAATGAATGAATCGGCATCCCGACCGCTCCAGGAAGCGAGCGTCGCGGAGGGCAGCCTCGAGGAAGGAATCGGGCGACCATGGCCTGCCGCCCAGGCTTCGGCCGATCGCCGCCTCGACGTCCCGGTATAAAAGTAACGATAACGAGAGCTCGTCGTCAACGAGATCCCATAGAAGAAGCTTCTCATCCGGACGAAGATAGCTTATCCGTTGAACGGAAAGGGCGAGGATAAGGCATTGTTCGGCAGATTTCTTCATTATTCCTCCTCCCGTCCTACGCGATCGAGTCGGTGCTTCGCTTCACTCACTTCCTTGGAAAGAAGTCGCGATGGTAATCCTGGAGGCTCTCCGGGTCGATGTGAGTGTAAATCTGCGTCGTCGAGATGTCCGAATGACCTAGAAGCTCCTGGACCGTCCGAAGATCCGCGCCGCCCGCGAGCAGATGCGTCGCGAAGCTATGCCTGAAGGTATGCACTTTGGCTTCGACGCCGGACTTGTCGCGCAGGCCATCGAAGCGCTTCCATATGCCCTTGCGGGAGATTCCTTCTCCCGCCTGGTTCAGGAATATTCGATCGCTCCTCCCTTTGGCGAGGGCGGGTCTGCCCTCGTCGAGATAACGATTCAGCCACGCCGAAGCTTCCTCTCCGAAAGGCACTAGCCGCTCCTTGCGGCCCTTCCCGATGACGCGGATCACGCGCTCCCGAAGATATAGCCTGTCAAAGCTGAGGTCGGCCGCCTCCGAGATGCGGAGCCCGCAGGAGTATATCAGCTCGAACAGGGCCCTATCCCGCAGGCCCCGAGGCGTTGAAGGGTCGATCGAGGCCAGGAAACGGTCCACTTCTTCCGGCGGAAGCACCGAAGGCAGTGCGCGCTCCTGCTTCGGCGTTTCGATCAGCTCGCTCGGATCGTCCGCTCGCAAGCCTTCGAGCCGCAGGAATTTATAGAACGCATGCAAACTCGAAACGACCCGGGCCATCGTCTTTCGGGACAAAGAGGCGCGCGCGTCGGGCTCGGCCGAATCCGCCTCCGCGCCGGCCGCCCCTGACTGGCGCCACACGAGGAAGCCGAGGAGTTCGGCGCTAGTCGCGATTTCCGGACGCGAGCCCCTGGCGAAAAGGAAGCGCTCGAGTGTCGCGGCCTCTCGGAGATAGACTTCGGCCGTGAGCGGAGAGCGCCGGCGGGCGGCGATGAGATAAGCCCTGTAGAGCGTCGAGAGCTCCGACAAATTCAGGCCTCGCTCTTCTCGCCCGCAAGCTTGCGGTCGCTGGCGACCTTGTAGTCGCCGGCGACCTTGCGCTCGCCGGCGAACTTCTGCTCGCGAAGCACGGTCGGTATATCTAGCTCGTCCTCGTCGTTGCGCCCGAGCAGGTACTGCTTGCCGCGTGGAGCGGCCGGCGTCTCCGTAATGCGGTTCCACTCGTCGGTGGATAGGTAGTCCTCGAATCCTCGCTTCGCCTGGACGGAGCCGTTCCTGGCGTCGCTCTCCCCATTTCCGTCCTCGGGGCGCGAGCTCTTGTCGAAACCCGTTGCAATCACCGTGACGCGGACTTCGTCTCCGACTCCCGGGTCGATAATCAAGCCCGGCTTTTGGAAGAATTCGCGGTCGGCGCTCTTGGTTATGAGGTTGAGGATCTCCTCGAACTCCGTCAGGGAGAAGTCCTCTCCGCCTGTCACGTTGACGAGGAGATTCCTGGCTCCATCGATCCTCGCGTCCTCGAGCAGGGGGTTGTTGATCGCCTTGGTCGCGGCCTCTACCGCGCGATTGTCGCCTGTCGCCGAGCCGATGCCCATGATCGCGTCGCCTTTTCCCTGCATCACGGTCCGAACGTCGGCGAAATCGATGTTGATCTCGCCGGGGACGGTTATCAGGTCCGATATTGCCTGGACTCCCTGGCGAAGCACATCGTCGGCCAGCGAAAAAGCCTGCTTTATCGGCGTCCTGCGCTCTACGACTTTCAATAGGTGCTGATTTGGAATGACGATGAGAGTGTCGACCGCCTGTCGCAGCTTTTCGATGCCGCCCTCGGCCAGCCGGGCCTTCGCCCTGCCTTCGAAATCAAAAGGCCTGGTGACGACGCCGACTGTGAGCGCTCCGAGGTCCCTCGCGACCTGCGCGATTATCGGAGCGGAGCCGGTACCCGTTCCGCCGCCCATGCCGGCGGTGACGAAGACCATATCGGCGCCGCGAAGCGCTTGGGCGATCGTCTCCCTATCCTCCAGGGCCGATTTTTCGCCTATCTCCGGCCTGCCTCCGGCGCCGAGTCCATGAGTCACCTTGGCGCCGAGACCGATGCGCGTCTCGGCTCGGGACAGACTGAGCGCCTGGACGTCCGTATTCGCCACGATGAACTGGACATTCTTGAGGCCCGACGCTATCATCCTGTTTACAGCGTTCGACCCGCCGCCGCCCACTCCGATCACCTTTATAACCGTCGGTCCTGTGCCCGCTTCCTCCACGACTTCGATGTTCATGTTCCCCTCCCCAGCTTTTGCATTATCTTCACGGCCCGGCCCCCCGCCGGGTTTCGATGCCGATTCCAAGACCAAGCTCGCTCCGAACATTGCCTTGCAGTTCCTCGCGCCTCTCGGTAGCCGCATGAAGCGCCCCGAACTTCGCGCGATCTCGAGACAGCCGCGTCAGAAGAAGCCTTTGCGAATCCATTCGGCGAATCGCGCAAGAGCGCCGCTTCCTTCCGATCCCTTGCTTTTCCCCTGTCTATCGGGAGGCCTTTGCCCCCTGGCCTCGGCAGGCTGCGAATCTTCGGCGCCCATCAGCACCAAGCCGACCGCGGTGGCGTAGAGCGGGCTGCGGTACTCCTCGACGAGGCCGCCGAGGGTGATGGGATTCCCGATGCGAACGGGCATCTGGAACATCTCCTGCGTCAGCTCGGCGACTCCCTGCATAAGGGCTCCTCCCCCGGTCAATACGACGCCTCCTTTTATATGCTTCCAGTGCCCCATCTTCTCCACTCGCTCCCGGACCATGCCGAACACCTCCTCCATGCGCGGCTGGACGATCGAGCTCAGGCGGCGCCTCGGAGTCTCGACCGGCGCCCTTCCTCCGACTCCGGGAACGATCACGGTCTCATCGGGCTCAACGATCTCGATCCATGCGGAAGCCGACTCGCGCTTTAGGCGCTCCGCCGCGTCCATGGGAACGCTCAGCATGATCGACAAGTCGTTCGTGACCTGCGATCCCCCGACGGGGATCACGCTCGAGAAGTAGGGAGCGCCGTCCGCGTAGACGAGTACGTCGGTGGTTCCTCCCCCCAGGTCCACGAGGAGGCAGCCCAGCTCCTTCTCGTCGGAGCTCAGGACGGCCCCCGCCGCGGCGAGGCTCTGGAGCATCAGCTTGTTCACCTTGAAGCCGGCGCGGTTCACGCATTTCACGAGATTCTGAGCGGTAGTGACGGCTCCCGTGATGATATGCACCTCCGCCTCCAGGCGCACGCCTATCATATCGAGAGGATTGCGTATTCCCTTCTGGTCGTCCACGATGAAGGACTGAGGGATGACGTGCAGCACCTCGCGGTCCATCGGTATGACGACGGCCCTAGCCGCTTCGATGACTCTCGCCACGTCCTCGCGCGTGATCTCCCTTCCCCTTCCCGTCACGGCGACGACGCCGCGGGAATTGATTCCCTCGACGCTTGCGCCCGCCGCGCCGCAGTATACATCCCTGACCTCGCGACCGGACATGAGCTCCGCCGCCTCCACTGCGGCCGTCACGGAGGCGAGCGTGGACTCGATATTGACTACTACCCCGCGACGAAGGCCCGTCGAGGGGGCCACGCCCACGCCGATGATCTCGAGGACCCCGTTCTCGTTGTATTCCCCGACCACGGCGCGGGCGTTCGTCGTGCCGATGTCGAGGCCGACTATCAGATTGTCAGCCAGTCTGTCCCTCCTTGCTGCGGTACACCACCGTACCCGTCCGAAAATCTATCTCCTGGACCGAGGCGGCGATTCCCCGCGTCCCGAGGACGTCGAGGACGAGTATGATCGAGCGCAGCATCGACGCGTCGAGCGAAGGGCCTGCTCGCACCGGGATACGGTGGTTAAGCGGATAAATGAGGAGCTCGGTCGTCGCGGCGTCGGCCGAGCCGATATCTGTCGCGGGGGGATCGGCCGTCACCACCCTGATTTCCGAAACGGCCGCCAACAGCTCCGGCTCCCTCGCCTGTATCTCGCCGAGGGATGCCATTAGCCTCGCCAGCGACGACGGCAGACGCGTCCCGAGGCGGAAGCCTTCGAATCGTATGCCCGAGAGGACGGGAACCGAAATTGCCGCGTCCTGTCCCGCCTCTGCGAAGGCGACTCCTTCCGAATCGATGCATACGGCGGAGGATCTGCCGTTGAGCGCCACCAGGGACGCCGCCACCGCCCTTCGCTCCTTCAAGGCGATTTTCAACCCGTTCGGGAAGAGCTTCGATACTGTGGCCGAAGCGACGCGAGGATCGGCCGCAAGGGCCGCCTTGACGCGATCGACGTCCAGGGCGAAGAAGTATTCACGGTCGTGGATGAGCGCCGCGGATAGCACATCCTCGCGCGTCATGGCGGCGTTGCCGGAAATCTCATAGCGCGTTATCCGCAATGTCGGCGGGATAAGAAGGACTCCGACGACGATCAGGGCCAACGAGGCCGCCGCAATGAGGAAGGCGGAGAGAAGACGATCCGGCTCGAGCGTCGCCCTGTCGGCATTCAGCGTCGCTCGGCTCCGCCGGACCAGCCCGTTCGCCCGCGAATGGCGTGCCGCATAATCAGACATCTGCGGCTGCCTTCCAGTAGCGAATCGAAGCGCCGGCGCCTTCGCGATCGGCGAGGCCCGAGCTTGAGCTCGAGCTCAGATTGTATATGAGTCCGCACGATATCGCCGTCGACAGGAGAGACGATCCGCCGGCGGAGAAGAAGGGAAGAGCCATGCCGGTCGCGGGAACCGCGCCTGCGACGACGGCCGCGTTGACGAGTGTCTCTATGCTCACCAGGAAGGCCATTCCCATTCCCAGGTAGGACCGGTATGCGTCGGTCTCCGACAGGGCGGCCCTGACGGCGCGCCAGGCAAGGAAGCCGAACAGCGCCAGGACGGCTATCGCGCCGACGAGACCGGTCTCCTCCGTCCAGGCCGCGAAGATGAAATCCGATTGCACCTCGGGTATCGAGCCCCGCTTCAGCGAGCCCAAGCCGAAGCCCTTCCCGAGCAGCCCGCCGGAGCGGATGGCCTTGATGGAGCCGAGTATCTGATAGCTCTGGCCGTGGGGCTCATAGGCGGGGAAAAGAAAGGCGAGTATCCGGCGAAGCCTGAAGTCCGACGTGAGGATGGAGAGCGCGGCCAGCGGCGTCGCGGCGGCCCCAAGGCTCAGGAAGAAGGATGGAGGAGATCCGGCGATCCAGAAGACCGCGATCGCGGTCAGGGCGCAGATCATGGCGGTCGAAAAATCGTTCTGCGCGAATACGAGGAGGCAGCCGAGGGATACGAGGAGGAAGGGCGGCACCAGCACGCCGGCGCTCTCGCTCATCCTCTCGCGCTTTTTGGCTAGGATATGCGAAAGGTATAGGACCAGCGCAGGCTTCCATATTTCCGAGGGCTGGAATGTCGTGAACCGCAGGTCGATCCATCTGGTGGCGCCGTTGCGGTTCTGCCCGAGGCCGGGAATGAAGGGCAGAAGCATGAGCCCGAGCGCTATCAAGGTCAAGGCTCCCGTCTTCGCGCGCAGGGCATCGAGATCGACGGAGACGCAAGCCCAGAAGACTAATGCGCAGGGAAGGAGGAAGATAGCCTGCCGCAAGGCGAAATAGCCCGCAGGCCGCCCGAGGGACAAGGCGTACTCCGATGAAGCCGACCAGAGAGCGGCTACGCCTACGCCGGCGAGCAGCGCGACCGCGGCGAGTATTCCGCGGTCCCCGCGCCTCGCGGCGCTCGTGCGTTCGGCTTCGAATCCAGCCCTCATCCGGCCCTCATTGTATCTTCAGAGTGGAGAGGGCCAGGATGGCGAAGATTCCGCCTAGTATCCAGAAGCGGGTAACCACTTTGGTCTCCTTCCAGCCTTTGAGTTCGAAATGATGATGGATCGGCGCCATCTTGAAGAGGCGTTTCCCTTTCGTTATCTTGAAATAGCCGACCTGGAAGACATCGGACAGAATCTCCATCATGAAGACGCCGCCGATGAGGAGGAGGAGCAGCTCCTTCTTTACGATCAGCGAAAGTACTCCGAGCACTCCTCCGAGTGCGAGACTCCCGACGTCGCCCATGAACACCTCCGCCGGGTGGGCGTTGAACCACAGGAAGCCGACGCAGGCGCCGAGGAGCGCCAGGTTGAAGACGGTGAGCTCGCCCGCGCCCTTGACGTTGGGAATGTTGAGGTATGCGGACCAATCGGGCCTGCCTGTGACGTAGGTGAGCGCGGAGAACGCAATGAGCGCCATGATGGTGAGGCCCGTCGCGAGGCCGTCGAGGCCGTCGGCGATGTTGACCGCGTTCGACCAATAGACTACGTAGATGATGGCGATCGGTATCCAGGCTGCGCCGAGGTCCAAGACGGGCGCTTTGAAGAACGGCACATAGAGCATCGTCGTAGCGGAATTTTTCGGATCGTAGATGAGAAGGGCCGCGGCGGAGGCGACAAGAGCCTGCGTCGCCAGTTTTCCCCACGCAGGAATGCCGTCCGAATTGCGGCGCTTTATCTTGAGCCAGTCGTCGACGAACCCGATGACCCCGAATCCGACCAGTGAGCCCAGGGCTATCCAAACGTAGGCGTTGGAAAGGTCGGCCCATAAGAGCACCCCCACGGATACCGCCACGATTATCAGTATGCCGCCCATCGTCGGAGTTCCGGATTTCGAGAGATGAGTCTCCGGTCCGTCCGTCCTCACGGATTGGCCGAGCTTAAGGCGACGGAGCCTGCCGATGATGGCTGGTCCGAAGAGGAAGGCTATCAGCAGGGCCGTCACGGCCGCATAGGCCGAACGGAAGGTAAGGTACCTGAATACGTTGAGCGGGGAGAAGTATTTCACGAGCGCGCGGAACAACTCGAGGAACATCCTATGCCTCCCCTTGGGCTCGCGGCGCTGCGGGTGCCAACGCCTCCGCGAGCCGTTCGAGCGCCATGCCCCGGGACGCCTTCAGCAGGGCGAGGTCCCCTCGCCCGATGTACCCCCGAACGGCGGCGAGGAGCCTATCGAAGTCCGTCTCGAAGATCGCGAGACCGCGGAAGCCCGCGAGCCTCGCCGCATCGAAGGCGGGCTTCGTCTCCTCGCCGAAGAAAAACAGAGCCTCCGCCTTGGACCTGCCGGCGGTCTCGCCCATCGCGCGATGCGCCGTCTCGGATTCCTGCCCCAGCTCGAGCATCGAGCCCAGGACGTAGGCGCGGCGTCCGGCCCATTCGACGGAATCGCAGAGCCTTATCGCGGCCTCGACGCTGTCCGGATTCGCGTTGTAGCAGTCGCGCACGATGGTGAAATCGCCCTTCAATATCTCCGAGCGCCCGAAGAGCGGCCTTACCGATGATAACCCTTCCGCCACTTCGGAGGCCGAGGCTCCCGCGCGGGATGCCGCCGCCGCGGCCCCTATGGCGTCGAGGAGATTGTGCGATCCGGGCAGCGGAAAAACGAATTTGATCCCGTCCCAGGACAGCTCGTAACCCTCGAAGCCCAAGTTTCGCGCGACCCGAAGCCCGACAGTGCTCCGTGGCCCGAAATCGACCATGTCCCCGAGGATCCCGGACTTCAGGAAGGCGTTGTAATCGTCGTCTTCCCAGACGAATCCGGCCTGGCGGCCGTCGAAGCGGGAGAATACGGCTTTTTTCTCCTTGGCGATCGCGTCCCTCGAGCCGAGAATTCCGATGTGGGCGGTCCCGACATTGGTTATGAGGGCGATATCGGGCTCGAGGATCGAGGCTAGCTCCTCCATCTCGCCTTGCCTGTTCATGCCCATCTCGAAGATCCCCGCCTCGTGCGCCCGTCCTATCGCGAAGATAGAGAGGGGCAGGCCGATGTCGGAGTTGAGATTGCCGTCGTTGACGATTACCGAGCGGGAGCGCCCGAGGACCGAAGCGATGCATTCCTTCGTAGTGGTCTTGCCGCTCGAACCGGTGACGCCGATGCGAAGAAGGCGCGGGAACCTGGAGCGATGGGCATGGGCCAGCGATTGAAGAGCCGCGAGGGTATCGGGCACGAAGAGCAGCGACGCGCCCGCTTTCTTCGCGAGGGCGGATGAGGCGGTCTCGACCGAAGAGCGGCGGTCGGAGCGCGCGAGGATGCAGGATGCGCCTTCTTCGAGCGCCGAGGCTATGAAAGAGTGACCGTCGACGCGAGCTCCGGGAAGGGCTACGAATAGCGAGAGAGGTTCCACCTTGCGAGAATCGGCGACGACCGATTCGACGCGGGCGCCCGGTTCCCCGACCAGGGCGGCCCCCGTTATTCCCGCCGCCTCTGCCGCGGTAAACAGCGTAGCGCGCGTCTCCGTCACCGACCGCTCCCCGCGCCCGGGACGGGCAGGATCACGCGAAGACGGCGCTCCGGCCCGGCTATTTCCAAGCCGAGGCTTTGGGCGCGAGCCGCGGCCCTTTCCCTGCTCGACAACACGCGAATACCCGCCTCCAGCTTACGATTCTCCTGCACCCAGGATTCCTGCAGCGCTTCGAGGCGCCTCGACCTGGCGGCGAGGGCATCGAAGCGACCGGCCTGCCACGCGACCGCGATGAGCAGCAGCGGTATGGATAGGAGAATCGCGAACAGAGCTAATCGCTTCATGCAGCCGTCCTTCTAGCCGCGCGTTTGGCCTTTCGGGCGTCATCGCCCGGCGTTTCCGGATCGCCGTCCAATTTGCGGGCGATGCGCAGCTTGGCGCTGCGCGACGCGGGATTGCGTGCCACTTCCTCGGGCTTTGGCCCGAGAGGTTTCTTCGTCACGAGCTCGAGTATCGGCATCGCGACCGCGCCCTCGTCTAAAGGTATCGGAGGAATCCCCTGGCGCGAAAAGCCGGTACCCGCCGATTGGCGTCCGGCGAGCTCGCGAAGCACGCGTTTGGCCACTCGATCCTCCAGGGAATGGAAGGAAATCACCGCCACGAGACCACCCGGCGAGAGAAGCCCGACGGCGCGTCGGATCCCGCGCTCCGCCCGGCCCAGCTCGTCGTTGACGGCGATGCGGAGGGCCTGGAACGTCCTCGTGGCCGGGTGGATTCGACCGTGGCGATAGGCCGGCGGGACGGCATCCCAGACGAGCTCGGCGAGAGCGCCCGAAGTCGCAACCCCCCCCCTCTTCCTCGCCTCGACGATGGCCTTCGCGATCCGACGCGACATCCTCTCCTCGCCGTACTCGTAGAGGATGCGGGCGATTTCCTCCTCTCGCTCCTCCGCGAGAAGGCGCGCCGCGCTCCTCGGCGCTTCCGGAGAGAGCCTCATATCGAGTCCCTCGTCCTTCCCATGACCGAAGCCTCGCCCTGACTCGGCGAAATGGAACATCGAGATGCCGAGATCGAAGAGGACAAGGTCGGGCTCCCCAAGCCCGGCCTCTCCATCGGCCAAGACCTCGTCGAAGTAGCCCAGGCGATAGGATACCCGGCCGCCGAAGGGAGAAAGGCGCTCCCTCGCCTTCTCCAGGATGAAGGGATCCGCGTCGATCCCGACGTAGCGGATGCCCGGATGGCGCGCGAGGAAGGCCTCTGCGTGGCCTCCCTCCCCCAGCGTGCAATCGAGCATAAGCGCGTCGGACCGTGGCGGGACGAGGAGGGACAAGAGCTCCTCGAGCATAACGGGCGTATGAACGATCCCAGCCACGGCCGTCCCGACGCTTTAGAGCGTCAGGCCTCCCAGTTCTTCGGCCGCGGCCAGGAATTCGGATTCGTTATCCTCCAAGTACTTGCGATACGCTTCGCCGTCCCAAATCTCGATATATTTCGATATCCCCAAGATGACGCATTCCTTCGTCAAGCCCGCGAATTCGCGGAGACTCTGGGGAATGGCGATCCTTCCGAGCTTATCGACTTCGACTTCCTGGGCAGGCGCGAGAATCCGCCTTTGGACGAGACGGGCTCTCGCGGCGAAGAGGCTCGTCGACTCCATGAGCTTTTTCGAGAGGATAGCCCATTGATCGGGGGGAAAAAGCCAAAGGCAAGCATCGACGCCCTGCGTCAGGACTAGCTCGTTCCCCGGAAGCTCGCCGCGAAGCCTAGCTGGAAGGGAGAGTCTGCCCTTTTCGTCCAGGGTATTCCTGAACTCGCCGGTAAGAAGGTTCATTGCCACAAGTTCCTACGTTTTACCACTTTTTCCCACCACAGACTTTATACTACTTCGCGATGGGGAACTGTCAACGAAGCTAAATTCGAAAATACTCGACAGAACCATATTTTATTAAAGGAAAACTTGACGCTTGTATAGGTGTTGGAGTTTCTGGCCATAGGATCACTTGGGAGCCACGGCTCCTGTATTTATAACTGGTTAATGAATAAACGCAGATTGGTCCTGGTCATTTAGGCAGCTCTCGCGATATCGGAACATTCGCTGGGGAATATTGCCTCTTCTGTCTACGCCGAAAAAGAGCTCGCGCGGCGCCATATTTTCAAAAGCGCTCTCCTGGGGTACTATCAGGTGCACATGACGATCGACGAGTACTACATCGTGTATCCGCAAGGCGAGATGCAAGAACTGCAGTCGCCCTTGAGAATCGACGAGCTAGTCGACCTTAATGGCCGTCATCTTCAACTGCCGATTTCGAGCCCTCGGATGATCGCATATCGCGTCACGAAAATCATGCATTCCGAGGACAGGGGGATCCACGCGGTCCTCCATTATGTCGAGCTCGTCTCCGCCCGAGAGCTTCTGTCCTACTGTTGATGATCGTCCTCTTCCGCCTCCCCGGCGGGGAATAGGTACAGATCCGGAACCTTGAAGACCCTCTGCAGGGAGAAATCGAGCCGCGCCGACTGTTCGGGGACGATATCGATCTCGATATAATGCGACAAGAGCTCGAGCTCCGGGACTTCGACCTTGATTTCGAAGCCGAAATTCCTCTCCTTTTCCTCGGGCGAGGCGGCAATGGGTCCGGGCCAGAAGATGAAAGTGCCCCCAGTGGCACCGGCGAGGACGAAGGGATTCTGCCAGTTAGGATCGACCATGACTGCTTCCGCGCCCTCGGAGAGCAGGCGCACGACACCCTCGCCGAGGGGGGCAAAAGTCCGACCGTCGAACGCCCTTCCCATGATCGTAGGGAAATTGAAGACCGGCCCCTCTCGGCCGGAGCCGAGGATCTTGCCTCCGACATGATCCGATGTGGGTCTCGGAGAGTGGGAGACCTTGCCCCATCCCTCCTTGACGAGGGATATGAGGTCCGCTTGGCGCTGGACTTTGTCCAGGCCCTCCTTCTCGCTATACGCGAGCCCGCGGCTCGAAACGATGTATTCCGGCTTGACCCTGTTCAGCACATAGCAGGCGACGTCGAGCTTACATTGATCGCAGGTGCAGTATCCCAAGCGCTTTTCCCGGTCCTCGCGCTCGAACAGCTCCTCCACCATGACCTTCACCGCGTCTTCCATGACGTTGCGGATCTCCATCATGCCCCCTCCTCACTCCGTTAAGTGTAACCATTTCGACTTCTTCCGCAACGCCCGCGACGGGATCGAAGCCCGGCGTTCAGCCGAGCAGTTCCATTGCGGCCGCCTCGAGACCTTCCGACGGGCTTTTAGCGAAGACGCGCAGCCGGCGGAGCGCCCTCGCGAAGCCGGCGACGACTGGCGGCTTAAAGACCGTCGGGCTATCCGGAAACGGGATCGCGCTTCCCTCGTTCGCCAGGCGCCGCCCGGCGGATAGGCCGCGGTCGCGATGCGCTTTCTCGCCGACGACGGAAAGATCCGTCTCGAAGGAGACTCCCTCGGGAAGATCGATCACGAGATCGAGGCTTCCGAGCCCGGCCTCGGACGCGAGGGCTTCCTCCGCCGCGAGCCGCGAGCCCAAATCCAGGAGCCGGCGGTGACTCTCCGCTTCGTCGTCGAAGGCGATGTCCAATACCGTTGAATAGGTGCGCCCATCGAAGACGGCCTCCGCGAGGGCGAAGGGAGCGAAGGGTATTGCCCGGAGCTTGGCGTAGAAGCCATCGTCGTCCAGGCCGTAGAGATCCTCGGCGCGCAAGACCCCTTCGTTCAAGGCGAGAAGGACGGCCTTCTTGATCATCGCCGTGGCCGAGCGAACGCCTTTGTGCCAATAGACCGAGCGATACATCAGGTACTTCGAGAAAAGCAAGCCTTCGACGCTCATGAGGCCCCGCTCCTCAATCGCGAGGACTTCGCCGGGTCCCACGGCCACCCGCTGAAGGATGAAATCGCTGTCCTGGAGCCCGTAAGGCACGCCGCAATAGAATGCATCCCGGTTCAGGTAGTCGAGCTTGTCGGGATCGAGCACCCCCGACAGCAGGCTTCGGAAGAACCGGATCTCCCGATCGCCGTCGCGGGGCAGGTCCCTGTCCACGATAGCCGCCGCGACTTCGGGATCGGCGCCGGCTTCGAGCACGAAGTGCCTGAGCGGTCCGGAGAGGAGCTCGCGAGCGGTGAGGGCCTCGTGCTGCGCGAGGGGAAGCTCCTTGAGGGAATGGGCATAGGGGAAGTGCCCCAAGTCGTGGCATAAGGCGGCCACAAAGTAGGATTGGATCCCCTCGCGAGTGCAGAAATCCAGTTGGCCTTTGACCGCGAGGGCCCAAGCCAGGCGCCTGGCCATGTGGAGCACGCCGATGGAATGCGCCCGGCGCGTGTGCGTGGCCCCCGGATACACCAGGAAGGCCGGTCCAAGCTGCTTGATGCGGCCCAGTTTGGCGAAGGGGGCCGAGGAAGCGAGTCGCTCGAGCGCCGGACTGAGGAAGATATTACCCCAGAGCGGATCACGGATCGGCTCGGTGAAATCCGAAGCCAAAAAGCGCATTATCTCGGAAGAGCTCAATTCGGCGCCCGCTTCATTTGACCTGTCCCCGCATATATGCTAAATATTGACACGGAATGCCAAGGAAGTACAGCGATCCCGCCCGCCGACGGCGAAACGGGAGAGTTCCGAGAGGATTTCACCTAGCGCTCTCCGCGATGGCGATCGTTGCGATCGCGTCGGCGACCTTCCCGGCCTCGTGCGCCCGAAAGAGACCGCAGGCCGAAAGAGCCACGGACGCCGCGGCCGTGATCCCTCATGCAGCGGCGGTCCACGGCCCCTCGGGGGCGATCGAGACGGCCTCGCCGAAGCCCCAGGCCCAGATCCCCCTATCCGCTTCGATACGCGGCTTCGGCCTAGGCGTCCCTTCCGTCCCGCGCATCGCCTCGGATTTCTCGCTCGGCCCCCTGCAATCCGACCGGCCGGCCGAAGGCGACGAGACTGGGGCCCTCGCGGTCGCCAAAGCCTTCATGAAAGGGCTGGCCGAGGGAAAGATCGACAAGGAACTCCTCCTTCCCAATTCGCGCGACGCGCTTTCCGCGCTCCTTATGCCCTCCGCGCCCGGTTCGACCGATCGTCCCGCGATACCTTATAGGCTCGGCGCGATCCTCCTGCGCGGTCCGGACGCGTCGCTCAGGATCCGCCTTCCGGCCGCGGCCGGCGAACCGCGGGTGGAAGGCCTTCTGTCGCTCAGGAAAGCCGGCGATACCTGGTACGTCGAGGCGCTCGCCCTCGATCCGCCCGTCGACGGCCCTTTGGCCTTCAATCCCGCCGCGAACGCCGGCGCCCAGAGGCGATAAGGATGCGTGATGGCAACTAACCTTAAGCGGATCGAAAAGGAATTCATCCTCGGATCCGCGCGGGACGACAAGGTTCCCTTCCTCCTTATCGCCGGCTCCGGCGAGTGGCCCTGCCTCATCACGGCGATAGGCGCGGAAGGGCTCGTATTCTCCCACGCCATGCCGCTCCGACTCCTCCGGCGAAGCCAGATATACGAGTTCCGCTTCGTTTACCGCGAGCAGCCGATGGCGTTCAGGGCGAGGATACTCGAGGTCAAGGACTCGAGCGTGACTTCCGAGATGCCCGAAGCCGTTTACAAGAATCTCGGGCGCAGGTACAGCCGGCGCGCCCCGCCCACGGAGCTCGAGGTCTCCATCTCCTTCAGGGGCGACCGCTATCAGCTTTCCTTCCCCACGACGCGGGAATTCGAGCCGGTGACCGAGCCGGAGCCCGAGCGCGACTCGACCTTCGACCCGCACGATATTCGCGCCCTCGTGCGCGAATTCAACGAGCGCGCGTCCGAGTTCGCCACCGAGCGGGCAGTCCGCATGTTCAAGGACCGCAGGCCCGAGACCCAGGAAGAGCGCATGATCGTGCGGACCGGGAAGATATACTACCTCCCCTCCTCGGCCGGGGGGCTTCCGACGGTCGATCCCTATGTCAATCCTCGAATCATCACGCGCGACGTTCTCGCCGAATTCCTCAGGGACGAGGATATGCGAGAGGATCTCGTCGCCGACGAGGTCCTTCGCTTCGAGCGCAACAAGAAGGCTTCCGGCGTACTCTCGGAACTGATGATTCCCCTCCTTTTCCAGGAATACGTCATCGGCTACGTCTACCTGGTGAATACCCAAGCGGGCAGACCGCCCTTCGATCTTCCTATCCTCGAGACCTTCCATCAATTCGCGAAGGTTCTCGCATACTCGCTCAAGGTCAACGGATATTTCCGCAACGCCCCCAAGAAGGCGCGCGATTTCTCCGCCGACGTCATCGACATAAGCGCGGGGGGCCTCCTCTTCTCGAACTCGTCACGGGACCTTTCCTCCTCCCTCCTCCCAGGGAGCGAGATGGAACTCTCGATCAGGGCCAAGGGCAGGACGATCAAGGCCCTCGCCAAGGTCAAGCGAGTCTACAGGGACGCGTCGCGCAGCTACTTCGGAATGGAGTACGCCGAGATCCTTCCAGAGGACTTTCGCTTCCTGTTCGAATGCCTCTACGGCCGCGGCTTCACCGACGAGGACGCGGCGGGAATCGAAGGCCTCGGGCTCAAATCGCCTCAAAAGTAGCAAAGAAGGACGCAACGCATGCCTCTTGTCGCCAAGCCGCTTCGCGGTCTCTTCCTCGGCCTCTTCGGCGCCTTCGCCCTCTTCGGCACTTCGATGACGCTGATCGGCGCCTCGCTGCCGAAGATCCTAGGCGAGTTCGGATGGACTTACGCTTCCGCCGGTGCCGTGATCGCCGCGAGCGCGGCGGCCTATTCCCTCTCAAGCCTGGGCTCGGGCAAAGTGCTCAACTCGATCGGCCCCAAGGCGGCGGTGCTGATCGGCCTGGGGAGCTGCGTCCTCGGGCTGGCATTCTTCGCATCCTCCCCGTCGTTCATGGCCAACCTATGCCTGAACCTACTCATAGGCGCGGGACAGGGATTGATCGAGCCGGCGGTCAATTGGTCGGCCCTCCGCATGGACGAGGAGGAAGGATCGGGGCGCGCGATGAATCTCATGCATGGCGCCTTCGCGATAGGCGCCGTTGCGGGCCCCTTGATCCTGGGGCTCATGATCGCCGGGGGTCTGCCCTGGACCCTCCTCTTCCGCGCCATCGCCGTCCTCTTCGCGCTCCTCGGCATAGCCCTCGCCGCCATGCCCTTCTCGAGGCTCGGCGCCGTCGAATCCGCCCGCGGAAAGTCCGTCGCGGGGGGGAGACCCGCCCGGGCACCCGCCTACTACTTGGGCTTCCTCTGCCTCCTGCTCTACGTAGGCGCGGAGATCGGCATCTCCAACTGGATCGCGGAATACTTCGTGAGCATATTCGCCGCCGATCCCGCCTTCGCGCCGCTGGCCGTCTCCTTGTTCTGGGCGGGCCTCCTGGCCGGACGCTTCAGCGTGCCGGCCCTCTACCGCGGCTCTCGCCTGGACGCGGTCCTCCTCGGCTTCTCGCTCCTCCTGACTGCCGCGACCGCCGCATTATGCGCCCTAGGGTTCGCTGCTCCGGGGCGGAATCTGTTGTGGATACCGTCCGCCCTGACATTCCTGGCGGGCCTCGGATGCTCGATCATCTACCCGACGGTCATCTCGCTCGTCGGCATATCCTGCAGGGAGGGCCAGGCCGATGCCATCTCCTTCGCGGTGTCCGGCGGCGGCGTCGGCCTCTTCGCCTTTCCCTTCCTCATGTCCTGGATTTCCCAGAACTACGGCATCAAGGCCGGCTTCGCCAGCTACGCGCTGGTCGCGGCCTCGACGGCCGCCGCCTGCGCCGCCCTTGCCCGTACCTTCGCGCGTCGGCGACGGGCGGCGTGAGGATTATCGCTCGCTCGCGACCGACACCCCTCGTCGCTTCCTCGGGAAACGCTTCAGGACCGAGACGCAATTGCGTTTCGAATTGAAGACGAAGCCGCCGTCCCAATACTCCAGGGCGGCGAAGAGGGCATTACCGCCGTCGTTGTCGTCGGCGCGCTCGCCGCGGTAGGACACGTACTCCGAAAGAGCCTCGAAGTCGTTGCCCTCCAAGAGACTCTGTCTCTTGTGGTTGAATTCGTTCCATTTCTCGAGATCGTGGAAACCGGGCCCTTCGTCCTCGACTATGATGTGCGCGTGCTCGGGGCTGAACGAGTACCAGACGCGGATCTTCTTCTCGGGATCGCACTTGTTGCCGTGCTTCACGGCGTTCTTGATGATCTCGCTTATCTGCTGCTCGAGGAGATTGATCTCCTTTATGTCCGGCGGGGCGGATTGGACGATGAGGAGGGTGAAATACCGGATTTGCCTGAAATCGGAGGGAAACTCCTTGTGGAGCATACCTGTCTTCTCGAAGAGAGGGGAATTCTCGTCGACCTTGATTTCCTTAGCTTCCTGCGCCGCCATTTCAGGCCCCCATCCGCTTCAGGGCGTCGTCGATCGTCGGAGTTATCGGGAAGTATCCCATGAGCTTTGTGAGCTCGATCACCTTCTTTACGGAGCCGTGAATATTGGTGATCACGAGCTTGAAGCCCATCTTCTTGATGGTCGAGCAGATGTAGATCAGGGCGCCGATGCCGCTCGAGTCTATGTAGTCGACGTTTTCGAGGTTGATGATGAAGCGCTCGACCTTCTTCTCGAGCATCTTCATGACGAGCTCCTTGAGCTTGTACGAATTATAGAGGTCCATTTCGCCGTTGACGTCGATGATGTAGCTCTCGCCGTTCTTGCGGATCTTTAAGTCCATGCGCTCCGCTCCTCCGTGGTCATGCCTTGGATCTCTTGATTACGAGAACTGTCCTATCGTCGTGCGGGTGCGCGGGGCCCGCGAATCCGAGGAGGTCCTCCCGTATCCTCTCCGCGATCTCCGACGGGTCGAGGGCGCGGGAGCGCTGCACCACCGCGCCGAGGCTCTTTCGCCCGTACTGCTTTCCCTGCGCGTTCATCGTCTCGATTATCCCGTCCGTATAGAGCACGAGGAGGTCGCCCTCGGCCATCGCGAACCTCGACGACGAGTATACCGTACCGCGCTCGACGCCGATAGGCACGCTCTTGGACTCGAAGGCTTCGAGGGAGCCCCCCGCCGCGCGGCAGAGGAGGGCGGGCTGGTGCCCCGCGTTGGCGAGCTCCACCGCGCCAGAAGAGGAATCCACGTCGGCCAGGCAGAGGGTCGCGTAATGGTCCAGGTCGACCTTGCCCGTGATGCCGCGGTTGACCCACTGGAGGAGGGTGGCGACGTCCTTGGTCGAGGCGGTGATGAGGTGGAGGATGGAGCGCACCATCACCAAGACGATGCTCGCCGCGACGCCTTTGCCGGCGACGTCCCCTACCGCGACGACCGCCTTGTCGGCCTTGGTCTGGATGATATCGTAGTAATCAGAGCAGACGCCGCGCGCCGAGCTGGCGAAGGCGCCGAACGCGAAGCCGCGCACCTCGGGCAGCTTCTGGGGAACGAGGCTGGCCTGGACCTCGGCCGCTATGTCGGCCTCCCTCTCGATATCGCTGCGCTCGGCCGCCTCGAGGAATGAGAAGGAGTTCGCGACCGCGATGGAGCCGAAGTTGGCGAGGAGCTTGCAGCGGTCGAAATCGCGTTCCGAGAAGCTGCCCTTTTCCGACTTGACTACCGAAACCGCCCCGATTATCCGGTCGCGGACTATCAAAGGCGACGCGATGAAGGCCCCAGCCTTGAGCCAAGGCTCGTCGCCGTTATCGGGCAGGGGAGAATCGGGGCCGGCTTGCGGGACGAAGACGTGCTTGCCCGACCGCGATACCTCGCCGAGGATGCCCTCTCCCAGCCTGAAGCGCGCGTGGCGGACGTAGGACTCGACCCTGTCGGCCGTCCTGGGAAGATTCTCGGGGAGCTTGAAGGGCGGCGGGTACTTGCCGCACACCGCCCTTACGGAAACCGTCTCTTCGAACTCGTCGGACAGGAGCAGGGCTCCGCCGTCGGCGCCGGTTCGCTCGACGACCGTGCGGATCATGTTGTCGACCACGTCCTGGAGGAAGGTCTCGCTCCGCATCGCCGTGCCCGTGGAGAGGAGGAGATCGTACAAGGAGTCGACGGACTCCTCGTAGTAGTCGACGGCGCTGACCAGCTCGCCCTGGATTATGTCGATGAACATGAGCGCCAGGGCGAAGAGCAGGCCATAGAACAAGGGAGTCAGGAGGGTCCGGAAGACGGCGGCGTCGCTTCCCAGGATCGTCCCTGCGACTATGTATATCGCCGACCCGGTGGCCAGGGGCAGGGCGGACCTCGCCGAGAGCATCCTGGCGGGAGTGTCGGCCTCCGCGCCGTACATGAGCGGAAGGATCGCGATGGCCAAGACGGGGCCGAGCGCGGCGAGCCTGAGGTAGCCGGGGGGAACTCCGAGGTCCAGCCCGAGGGCTTCGAGAGCGAGGAGGACGATCGCCGCGCCGTCGAGGCCCATGCCTGCCCAGAGGGCCCACTCGAGCCTGAACGGCTTGAAGCTCATGTACAGGAGGCTGCCGAGCAGGATCAGGTCGCCGATGTCGTAGAGCTCCGGGCCCGCGAGGAAGGCGAAGTACAGGTCTCTCAGGGCGAGGAAGCAGGCGATGAGGGCATAGCCCGTCATCGAGCCTTCGGTATCCTTTTTGCGAAGGAACACGAAGACCGCTATCAATGCTGCCGAAAGGGCGAGCTTTGCGAGCAGAGGACCGCTCAGCGCTCCGAAGATGCTATCCAGCACAGTGTGTTTCCTCTTTGATTTGCCGGGCCCAAGACCGTAAAACCGCCCTGGGAGCGCAGTGTAGCATTCGCCATACTCGGAGTCAAGTTTTTACCGCTGGACGAAAAAGCCGTAATGGTGACAATTGTACCATCGGGACGCACATCGCGAGGTGGATCAGGTGATCGGACTCTTCCTGAAGATACCCTTCCATGCGCAGCTCCGCGGCGCGGAGCCGTCGCTGGCCGCGGAGCTGTCGGGCGCGGTGCAGGAAGCGATTCTTTCCTTCGCCGCGACCAGGCTGGCTACTGACGAATCCTTCCTCCTCGCCTTCGACGAGGACTCCCGCCCCTGCAGGCTGCGGGCCGCCGAAGCCGCTCGCTCCCTCTCGTCGAAGATATCCAGCCTCGGTCCGAGGCTTCACGGCTGGGCCCTCCTCCTCGAGGCGGGCTCCAAGGACCCGGAGGAGGCGCTTCGCTCGGCGAGGCGCCTGTGGTTCGGAGTCAAGGGAGACGGCTTCTACGTCTCGCTCCGCTCAAGAGCTTATTTCGAGGATTACTTCCTCTTCGGCCCCGTCCCCGTTGGAGAGCTCGACGGGAGAGGCTGCGTCCCGGTCCTCGACGCGCTGTACGCCCGCCCCGCCCTCCCCGGCGGCGAGCCGACCGGCGAGACGATCGAAGACAGTTCGCTCCAGACGATAGACAGCCTCGTCGATGCCCTCGGCGAGCTCGGGGTCGGTCAGGAAGCGGAAGCGACCCTTGCCGTCCTCGGGCCCGGCAGGGGGCCTTCGCTTTGCCTCGAAGCCGCGCTCGCCAAGCTCTACTCCGGAGATTCCCGCCGCTTCCTCAGGTTGGCGGCCTCTGCCGTGGAGAACGCGCCCTACGGACCGATCGCGAGCGCCCTAGGCGCGCTTGTCTTGCCGCAGGGAGGGGCGACCGGCCCGGGCGCTCTCCTCTCGGGAGCGGAGCGCGGCCTCCTCGAGGAACTCGCGCCGATGCTGGATTTCCTCCGGCGTTCGCCCTACCGAAGCGGCTATTCGGAGCAAATCGACATACGGCTCGGCCTATGCGTGGCGGCGGCGTTGAGGCTCTACGCTCGGACCATGAGATCTATCGGACTCCCCGCCTTCATGATCCTCGAAGGGATCGAGGCCTTCCCGGCGCGAAGCCTGGACCTGATCCGCTCTCTGGTCATCGGCCGGCTTTCGGGCGAGGGCCTCATGATCATCGTCGCCGGCTCGGACCTGCCGCCGTCCTGGAGAGGCCAAAGGCCGCGGCTCATAGAGGCGGCGGGACCGGGCCCCGCGGCGATCGCGCAGGCGGCCCTGAGCGCGGCCGACGCGATATGCGCGACCGACGCCTCCGTCGCCCTGGCCCTCGCGGCCGCCGGCGACCCCCTGCGGTTGCGACTCGCGATCCGTCTCCTCGCCTCGGGGCGCGAAGTCTCCGCCGCCGCATCGACCGAATCCCTGGCTTCCGACGCCTTGGCAACCCTGCCCCTGGAATACGCCGAACTCCTCTTCGCCCTGCGGCTGGGCGAGGGTGTCCTCACGGACGGATTCATGGAGGACTTCCTCCGCGACTCGGGCTACGCGGCCGGGATCCGCTCCATCGTCTACGGCACGCTGTTCGAGCTGGGCCTGGTCACTAAAGGCGAGCGGCCCCGCATAGCCTCCGCCGGGGCCGCCCGCCGCTGCGAGGACGCCATCCCCGATCGCGGCTCGGCAATGCGCGAGAGCTTCGCCTCCAGGCTCCTCGAGCTCAGGGAGAAAGGCCTGATCATCCCGTCCGTGGCCCTGTATCGGCGCGTGATCTCGGACTCGGCGCAGCGCCGCGCGGACGACGCCGATGGCCTCGCCCTCGTCCTGGACTGCATTTCCGCCGACGCGGTCTACGGGCCCCGCGGGCCCGCGGCGGGCGAGTCTCCCCGAATGCCCCTCGAGCCCATGGCCGACTTCCTCGCCGGCTACTGCGCCTCGGATCGCGAGGCCAGCCTCGATGCGCTCGATCGGCTCGAGGCCGCCGTGCGGAGCTCGGCCCTCCGGGGCAAGGGAGGGAAGATCGCCGCCGCAGCCGCGGACCTCGCGAGGGCGGCCTTCGAATACGCCGACGGCAAAGCCGCCGGCGCGGCTTCCAGGGCGAAGGGCGCGCTGATGGGCCTCCAGGATCTGGGGGCCCGCCAGGCCGAGGCGAAGGCCCACAGGCTCCTCGGTCTTTGCGCGCTGGCGCAGGGGCAGGTGCAGGAAGGCGCTGACTACCTCTCGAACGCCTACGACATCGCCTCCGTGTTCCCCGAGCCGCTCGAGTGCATCCTCTCCGCGACCGCCGAGGCCGCGGCCGATTTCGCCCTCGGCGACCTGGGAAGGGCGGGCTCCCGCGCCGATGCGGCCGCAGTATGGGCCGCCTCCGCGTTCCGCGCCGACTGGGAATCGATCTGCGCCTTCATCAAAGGCAGAGTAGCCTTCGAGACGGGGCGCTACGATAGCGCCGAGGAGCGCTTCGGGCTCGTCCGATCCGTCGCGCGCGTCTACGGCCAATCCGAGGCCTCCAAGCGGGCGGAGATATGGACCGGCCGAGCGGCCGCCTTCGCGGGCGAGGCTATGAGGGCGAGGGAGATACTGAGCCGATTCGTCGACGACGCGGAGGCCCTGTGGTTCCTCGCGGAGCTCGAGTACCGGGAAGGCGCGCCCGCCAGGGCGCTGCCTCTCCTGGAGGAAGCCCTCGCCGTCGCGCCGGTAGGCGGCTTCTCCCCGGCCGACGCCTTCGACTGGAGTTCGGGCTACTCCTCGCTGGAGGGTCGCGCGGTCGGATTCTTCGGCAAGAGGAGCTATCTTCGCGACCAAATGGCCGCGTTCGCGGAATTCGCGACCGGCATGTCCGACCCCGAGGGGAAGGGCTTGGCGAGCGCGGACAGGCTCGCGTCGATGGCGAGGGAGGAGAGGCTCTCCGCGCTCCACCCGGCCGCCCACTTGTACCTCTTCTACCGCTACCTAATCCTTGAGAGGGCGACGCCGAGCTCCATGGAGGGCGCGAGCGCCCTGAGCAAGGCCTTCAAGGCGCTGCAGCTTCGCTCGACCAGGATGGGCGAAGCCGCCCTCAAGGACGGCTTCTTGGAGGCGAACCGCTGGAACCGCGCCCTCCTGGAAGCCGCGCGCTCGAGGAAGCTCCTATGATAGGGCGCGGCTCGCCGCCGAGGGCGAGCGGGCCCGCCCCCGATCGGACGAGATGATGCCCGGCGCGGCCAGGGATCTCTCGGCGACATGCTACCACGCGGCGAGGGGTTTCCTCCCCCTCCTCCTCGAAGAGTTGCCCGAGCGCGACCGCCTCGACGGCGAACTCGTCACCGTCCTGGGAGGGCATCGGCGGCCCTATTGGACGCGAAATGTGTGGGAGAGGCCGCTCCTCGTCGAATTCGGGTCCGTAGGCGAGGCCGCGAGGATCCTCCGCTCCATTCAGCGCAACTGGGCGGTCGCGCCGTCAAGGCTGCACCGCCGCGCCGCCCTGATCGCCCAGAAGCTGCCTCCCCTGCCTTCCAAGCCGAAGGCCTTTCCCTTCGTACCGCCCGACGTGCCGATGGGCGCCTTCACCCTGCTCGACGAGAACACGATGATCGCGAGCCCCGAATGCTCGAGCCCCTTCCCCAACGGCGAGCTCGAGTTCGAGGAAGACCGGGAGGGCCCGCCCAGCAGGGCCTACCGCAAGTTGTGGGAGGCCCTCGTCCTGGCGGGGGAGCTGCCCGCCCAGGGTGATACCTGCGTGGACGCGGGCGCCTCTCCGGGCGGATGGACCTGGGCCCTGGCCGGGCTCGGGGCCGAGGTGCTCGCGATCGACCGCGCCGATCTCGAGCCGAGGATCGCGGCCCTCCCAAATGTCCGCGCGATGCGCCACGACGCCTTCACGCTCAAGCCGGATTCCATCGGGGCCGTGGACTGGCTTTGCTCGGACGTCGTCTGCTACCCTCCCGCCCTCCTCGAGTGGATATCCTCGTGGCTCGAGTCGGGACTCGCGAGGAACTACATCTGCACTATAAAGATGCAGGGAGCCGGCTTCGACAGGGCGACAACCGAGCGCTTCGCCGCCGTGCCGGGCTCGCGCGTGCTGCACCTGTGGCACAACAGGCACGAGCTCACCTGGATCAACCTGGAGCGGGACCGCCGAAAGCTCCTTGGCGATCCGGGATGAGCGCTCTATACTCGGAGGATGGACGAAAACAGGCGCGCGGCACCGCGTTTCGTCGTCTCGCTGTACGCTGAGCAGATCGAGCAGAAGGCCTCGCCGATCCATATACGCAACTTGAGCGCGACCGGCTTCCTCGTCAGGGGGGACGTCTGCGCGGGGCAAGGGGGCGTCTTACACGCCAGCTTCCGCGTGCACCCGTCCTCGGGCGAGATGCGCGTGACCACCAGAGGCAAGGTGATGCATTGTCGGATAGCGGGGCCCGAATCCGAATTCGGCATCATGATCGAAGGATTCGGGAGCGAGGAGGAGGAACGGGCCTACCGGGATTACGTGCTGGAGCTCGAAGCGAAATCGGGACCTTGAGCCCGCGCGAGGATAGTCCGCGAGCCGGTCGCCGTCATTCCGACTCCGGACCGAACAGGGCCTTCAGCTTCCCGAAGTACTCCGCGCCCTCTTCCTCGGTGAATTCGGTTTCTCCCTCGCGGCTTTGAAGGAGCTCGGGGGGTATTTCCTGCAGAAAGGGACTGGGCACGCAGTCCACGGTCTGGCTTTGCCTGCGGCGGCGACGGCAGGCGCTCATGACCAGGCGCCGGCGGGCGCGGGTCACGGCCACGTAGAAGAGGCGGCGCTCCTCCTCGAGGTTGCCCTCCCCTTCCTCGAGCGCCCGCGCATGGGGGATTATGCCGTCCTCGCAGCCGGCGATGAAGACCACCTCGAATTCGAGGCCCTTCGCGGCGTGTATCGTCATGAGGTTGACCTCGCCGCCTTCATCCTCCTCGATGTCGTCGCGGGTTATAAGCGATACGCGGTTGAGCCACTCGTAGAGGCCCGGCGAGACATTGTCGGGGTCGCTCTCCCAATCCTCGATCGATTTCATGAGTATCTCGAGATTCCGGAACTTCCACTTGGCCGCCTTGTCGCTCTGCTTGTTCTCCTCTACGAGGTAGCCCCAGTAGTCTACTGCGTCGACCAGCTGCCTTACCTTGGCCGCGATGCGTTTCTTGCCCAGGAGGGCCTCGCGGTACTCGTCGATGAGAGCCAGGAAAGCCGAGATGTCGGCGATTGCCTTCTCGGAGAGGCCGCCGAAGGCGAGGCCGCCCGACCCCTCGACCGCGTCCCCGCCCCCCTCGGCGCCGATCGCCGCGCCCGTGCGCGCGAGCTCCATCGCCGTCCTGAGCGACGAGCCTCGGGACCTGGCTATCGCGTTCAGCTTCTCGAGGGTGGTCTTGCCGATCCCGCGCCGCGGGGTGTTGACTATCCTGATCAGGTTCACGTCGTCGTCGGGATTGGCGACCACGCGCAGGTAAGAAATCAAGTCCTTGATCTCCTTACGACCGTAGAACGATGTGCCGCCGGAGACTCTGTAGGGGACTTGCTCGGCCAGGAGCGATTCCTCGATGCGTCTCGCGAGGCCGTTCGTGCGGATGAGTATCCCGAACTCTCCCCAGGGAACCCGCTCCTTGAGTCTGATTTCCTTGATGGTCCTCGCGATGAATTCGGCTTCCTCGCCTTCGTCCTCAGGCGTATACAGCTCGATGGGCGTGCCTCCCGCGCCGGAGGGCGACCACAGAGCCTTCTCCTTGCGATTCTCGTTGTGGGTGATGATGGCGTTCGCGGCGTCGAGTATCATGGCCGTGGAGCGGTAGTTGCGCTCGAGCTTGAGCTCCTTGAAATCGGGGAAATCCCTCTCGAAGAGGGCGAAATTCTCGAAGTTCGCCCCTCGCCACGAGTAGATCGACTGGTCGTCGTCGCCGACGATGCAAATGTTGCTCGAAGACATCATCCGCATGAGGCGGTACTGGACGAGCGAGGTGTCCTGGAACTCGTCGATCATCAGGTACCGGTAGGTCTCGCGGTACTTCGCCGCGATCTCGGGGTGGAGCTCGAAGATGCCTATCGGGAGGACGATGAGATCGTCGAAGTCGACGGCGTTGAAGATTCTCAGGGAGCGGCGGTACTCGTCGTAGAGCCCGCGATACGCGTCATCGGCCTTCGACCAGGTGCGCTGGTCGGAGCGGATCTGCGAGAAGAGGGCTCCCACCTTGTAGGCATCGAAGGACTCCATGCGGAAGCCCAGCTCGCGCGCGCAGTCCTTTATCAGCTGATTGCGGTCGGCCTCGTCGTAGATCGAGAAGTTGTCCTTGTAGCCAAGGAGGCCGATCTCCTTGCGCAGTATCTTGACGCCGAATGCGTGGAAGGTGGATACGGTCAGGTCCCGCAACCTCCTGCCCGTGATGGACCGGACGCGCTCGGACATCTCGCGCGCCGCCTTGTTGGTGAAGGTGAGGGCCAGGATCGAATGCTGGGCTATGCCTTGATCGAGCATGTAGGCCATTCGATAGGTGATGACGCGCGTCTTGCCGGAGCCGGCTCCCGCGATTATGAGGAGGGGACCCTCGGTGCTGGTCACCGCCTCGTACTGCTCCGAGTTGAGCTCGGCCTTGTAGTCGATCCGCATGGAGGCCAGGACTATAGACCGGTGTCCACGCCCCGGACAATGCCGGAAACGCGGGAGGCGAACTCCTCGGGCGAGGGGTCGATCCACTCTATGCCGGGGAGCTTGCGGAAGAAGGTCATTTGGCGCTTCGCATAGCGCCGCGAGTCGAGCTTGATCCTCTCGACGATGGCCTCGAGCCCGCCGGGTGGGCTTTCGCGGCCGACCGAGCCGGCGGGCCCGGATTCGAAGAATTCCCGGTAGCCGATGGCCCGCATTCCAGGCTCATCCGTGCCGTGGCCCGCCGCGCGGAGGCCGGCGACCTCATTGGCAAGCCCGGCGGCGATCATGGCCTCGACCCGCTCGCCGATCCTCAGTGCCAGCTCCCCCGGCGGGGGCGCGATGCCGAAGACGGCGAAGCTGCGGCCGGCCCGCGGCTCCTCGGATGGTGCGAACTGCGCCATCGGCCTTCCCGTGAGCCGGATTATCTCGAGGGCGCGAGTCAGGCGGTACAGGTCGTTCTCGTGGATGCGCGCCGCCGAGACCGGATCGACGGCGGCGAGCTCGGCGCGAAGAGCCGCCGCGCCGCGCGTCGAGAGGTCGAGCGCCACGCCCGTCCTGATCCTCGGATCGGCGGCGGGCGCGCCGGGAAGGCCGCAGATGAAATTCCGCAGGTAGAAGGCCGTGCCCCCCGAGACGACGGGAAGCCGTCCTCGCTCCGAGATCCTTTCGCAGGCCTCGTCGGCGAGGCGCACGAAATCCCCGACAGTGTATTGTTCGCCGATGCCGCGGATGTCGATGAGCGCGTGCGGCAGCCGGCTCCGGAGGGCGGAGTCGGGTTTGGCAGTGCCGATATCCATGCCGCGATAGGCCTGCATCGAATCCGCGCAGACGATTTCCGCCTCGGGCAACCCGTAGGCCTCGCGGCTCGCCCTCGACCCGAAGACGGCGTCGAGAAGAGCCGTCTTTCCCGAGGCCGTGGGGCCGACGAGGACGACGACCGCTTGATGCGTCCTCACCATATATAAGGGACCGCTTGGGGACTAGTCGAGGAGGCGGTACTGAACCTGCTTGCCGAAGACCTGTCGCGTCGCCAAGGATACGACTTTGCCGTTGTTCTTCTCGACTTCGGGAGTCTTGAGGACGGCGAGATGGTAGGCGCGCCGCGTGATCGCCACGGTTATCTCGTAGACATTGCCATCGTATTCTATGAGCTGCTCTAAAGGCATAATCATTGCACCAGGATATACTGCCCGGCGCCGCTTGGGCAAGTCCCGTCCCCGACCCGCGCTATGCCGGAGGATCCTCCGGCAGATCCTCGACGCCGGCAATGGGATTCTCGAGGCTGCGATCCAGGTCGGCGATCAGACGAGCCGCGATGGCGGCGAATTCCTCCTCCTCGTCGCCGCCGCCTCTCTTCCGAAGGCGCTGGAGCTCGTCCATCAGGGTTATGCTGAGCAGGACCGACAGCCGCAGGGGGTCGGCGACCCGCGTGGAGCCCTTGAGCGAGCTCAGGCGCTCGCGCAGCCGCATGACGAGAGACTGCATGTAATCCAAGGATTCGTCGGTCTGGATGGTGAAGGTCGGCCCGAGGAGATCGACCTTGAAGAGCTGGAGCGCCACGCTGTCGCCCTTCCGCTAGAAAATGTCGAGCTCGTTCTCGACCGTCTCGATTTCCGCGTCGGGCGCCGATTTGACCGCGATGCCGGAATCCGCCGCCGCGGCTTCCGGCGCATCCGCCGCCGCGGTCGAGGCGACCGCCTGCCCGAGGACCATGTCCTCGAAGGAGTCGAGCTTCCGGAGGGCATGCACGATGCCTTCTTCGATCTTCGCCTGGTCCTTACGGTACTCCTCGGCTCGAGCGCCGAGCTCGGCGGCCCTCGTCTCCGCCGCCGCAACACGCTCCGCCATGTCGGAGAGCCGCGACTCGAACTCGCGGATCCGACCGGCAACCGCGGAAGCCTCGGCCTGGCGCAGCTCCTCGGCCGCTTCGGCGCGCCCCTCGGCGGCTGCCGCCTTTTCCTCGGCGGCGGCGAGCTCGTCGGCCGCCTCGTCAATGAAGGACTGGGCCTCGGCCAGGCGGAGCTTGAGCCCGGCGCCCTCCTCGCGAAGGCTCGCAATATAGGCGACCGCCTTCTCGACCCGGTCCTCGAGGGCCCGGACCTGCTCGAGGCTTACCACGGCCTCAAGCCTCGAGCGCGGCCTTGGCCTGCTCGACAACGGCCGTGAAGCCGGTCGGATCGCGCAAGGCCAAGTCGGCGAGCATCTTGCGGTCCACCGCCACTTGGGCTTTGGCGAGCCCCTCGATGAAGCGGCTGTACGAGATACCCTTCTCCCGACAAGCGGCATTGATGCGCGCTATCCAAAGCCGTCGGAAGCTTCCCTTCCTGTCGCGGCGATCGCGATAGGAATACGACAGCGCCTTGGCGACGGCGTCCTTGGCCACCTTGTAATTGGAGTGCCTGCGACCCCAGAAGCCCTTGGCGCGCCCGAGGATCTTCTTCCTGTGGTCCTTTCTCTTGGTTCCGGCTACCGATCTCGACATCTATACGCTCCTCGTTTCGGATACGCGCCGTCGCGACGGGCGGCGCGGGACGCCGGCAATGGCCGATGGCCAGCGGCATCGCAAGACTTCGTCGGACAGGGCAACCCGAACGAAGCCACAAGCCTCATCCGTAAGGAAGAAGCTTCTTTTTGATCTGACCGGTGGCGACGGGGTCGACGTAGCCGCTCTTGCGGAGGCCCCTCTTCCGCTTGGTCGTCTTCTTCGTCAGGATATGGCGAAGGTTCATCTTCTTGTACTTCACCTTGCCGCTCGCGGTCAGGGAAAAACGCTTGGCCGCGGCCTTCTTGGTCTTCATCTTGGGCATGTCGATCCGTCCTTACTGCGCGTCACGCTAATCTTTGCCTTCAGCCGCGGGAGCCTCTTCGGCTGCCGGGACTGCGGTCTTCTTTATTATCGAGGCCTTGGGCTGAAGCACCATGGACATGAACCGGCCCTCCATGGAAGGCGTCTTCTCCATGATGTAGAAACCCTCGAGCTTGACGAGGACCCTCTTGAGGACCTGCTCGCCTATCTCGGTGTGGGCCAGCTCCCTGCCTCGGAAGCGGATCGTCACCTTGACCTTGAAGCCGTCTTCGAGGAATTCCCTTACGTGCTCGGACTTGAAATCGAGGTCGTGCCCGGCGATCTTGGGCTGCATCCGGATCTCCTTAAGCTCGCCGACGCGGATCTTCTTCCTCGATTCCTTTATCTTCTTTTCCTGTTCGAACTTGAACTTGCCGTAATTCAGCAGTTTGCATACCGGCGGAATAGACTGAGGCGCGACCTCGACGAGGTCCAAGCCCAGATCGCGGGCCATCTTGATGGCCTCGAGCGTGGGGACTATGCCCTTCTGCTCTCCTTTATCGTCTACGAGCCGCACTTCGCGGACACGGATCTGCTCGTTGATCCGCAAGTCTTTATCTGCCAACTGACCTCCTTCGGCCTGACCGCGGCTTGGCGGCCGGTTCCGAACGAACGAAACGTAAAATGAATATTAGCATAAGGCGCCTCGACGAGTAAAGAGGCGGCCCCTATTCGTTTGACATCCCGAATACGGCGCGTCTACACTTCTACCATGGAGATCTATCGCCTCTCATCGGCCATAAAGGAACTCGGCTCGCGCAGCTCCGCCGTCCTGTCGGCGTACCGCGACTGGTCCAGACGCATGCCGCCCGGACCGGCCTCGAGGCTGACAGCGTCCATGGCCGAGCAGCGACTCGAGCTATCGAAGGCGCTCGGCGAGATTTCCATGGAAATCGGCGCCATCCTCGCAGCCTCGCCGGATATAGAAATCGAATTCGAGTCGGGAATCTCCCCTGCGGCCCTCATCGACGGCAAGTCCGGATCGGGAGAGTCGCCGGCCGACCCGAAGGACCTGCTCAAGGCCATGGCCGAAATTGAATCCGGCGAGCACGAGCTACTCGCCGCGCTCGCCGGAGCCCTGCTCCCGCTCTCGAGCGTCCTCGCGGAGCGCCTCGCGGGGGAGGCCGCTTCCGCGCGCAAAAGATCGAACTGGGCTCGGGACCACCTCGACCTGCTCGGCATGGGCTGACTTGAATCCATCCCGGGGGCCGTGTTAGCCTGACTCGATGTACCTATTCCTGATATTCGGGCTTCCCTTGGGATTCCTCCTTCTGGTGCTCGACGCATACCCGAAGTTCGAATTCCCCCAGACGGGAAGGGCCTACGCGAAGGGTCTCGCCTCCTTCGTACCCGTCTGGCTGATCGCGCGCATACTCGGGGCCATCGTTCCCTCGGCCTACGGCTCCTTCCTCCTGACCTTCCACGAATGGGCGGACAGGCTCCTGCCCTACTCGGCCCTCCCGGCCCTGGCCTACCTCGTGTTCTTCAAGCCCGGCGAGCGCCTCCCTCCCGGTGCAGGGGCGCGCCGCCTCACCGCCTTCTACGCAGGCGCTCTCTCGCCCGTCGGGCTCTGCGAGTCTGCGCGGATCTGGGGCTCCTCCTCCCCCTACGCCCTTTTCTTCCTGCCATTCCTCTTGGGGGCAATCTGCCTCCTCATGCCCAAAGCGGCGGCGCGGATTCACGGCGCCTACGGATTCGGCCTCGCGATGGAGATCGCCGCGGTCGCCGCGGCCAGCTTCGCCGCGTCGCTGTGCCCCTTCCTCCTCCTAGCGCGGCTCGGGCCCCTGGCCATGCTCCTCGTCGCGATGCTCTGCCTCTCGGCGCGGGGCCTGTCCTATTCCGAGCTCCTGCGCCGCCCTCCCGTCCAAATCGTCGATGAATGACCGATCGCTAGGATCCTGGAAGATGGAAGAGGCCGTCCACATGGACGGCCTCTTCCATATATATGGCGCAATGGGCGGTTTCGCGGCGTTTCCGCCCCGATCCACGCCCCGGGTCGCCGGCCCTAAGCCTTTCCGGCCGACCCCAGGACTTCCTGGTTCTTGTGCGCGTAGAGCTTTTTGAGCTCGTCGCGGGCCGGACCCAGGTATTTGCGGGGATCGAACTCGTCCGGCTTTTCGAAGAGGACCTTGCGGATGATGGCGGTCATGGCGAGACGGCCGTCGGAGTCGATGTTGATCTTGCACACGGCGCTCTTGGCCGCCTTGCGCAGCTCGTCCTCGGGTATGCCGACCGAGTCGGAGAGCTTGCCGCCGAATTTCTCGATGATCTTCACGTACTCGACGGGCACGCTCGAGGAGCCGTGGAGGACGATGGGGAAACCCGGCAGGCGCTTTTCTACCTCCGCGAGGATGTCGAAGCGGAGGGGGGGCGGAATGAGAATGCCGTCGGCGGTCCTGGTGCACTGCTCCGGCCTGAACTTGGTACGCCCGTGGCTGGTGCCGATGGATATCGCCAGGGAGTCGACTCCGGTCTTCTTGACGAAATCCTGGACCTCGGAAGGCTGGGTGTAGTTGGAGTGCTCGGCCGAGACATCGTCCTCGACGCCGGCGAGCACGCCGAGCTCGCCCTCGACGGAGACGTAGTCCTTCTGGGAATGGGCGAAATCGACGACCTGCTTGGTGAGCTTGACGTTCTCGTCGTAGGGAAGATGCGACCCGTCGATCATCACCGAGGAGAAGCCTGACTCGATGCAGCTCTTGCAGAGCTCGAAGCTGTCCCCGTGGTCAAGGTGCAAGACTATAGGAATGCCGTAACCGAGCTCCTTGGCGTACTCGACCGCGCCCTTGGCCATGTACTGGAGCATGGTCTGGTTCGCGTACTTGCGAGCGCCCGCCGAGACCTGGAGTATGACGGGGCTCTTGGTCTCCACGCAAGCCGAGACAATCGCCTGCAACTGCTCCATGTCGTTGAAATTGTAGGCGGGGATGGCGTAGCCCCCCTTGACCGCCTTCTTGAAGAGCTCGACCGTATTGACGAGCCCGAGCTCTTTATAGCTTGGCATCTGGCACTCCTTTGAATTTGGACGGAGGGCGCCCCGGCCTGCGAAAAGGCCCGAAAGCGCTCCTCTATACGCCTTCAATACTATGGGTCGGGAATAAACGCGTCAAGTGCCGTCGCTGCCGGGAGCCGATTGCGGCAGAAACGCGCAGGAGATAGGATGGCTCGATGCGCTCGACCGGGAACTCCGCTCCATTCCTCGCTGTCGCGTGGATAGTCCTGGGGGCAACCTGCTCCTTGGCTTCCTGCGGCCTCGACGGACGGCCGCGAACAGTCGTCGCCCTCGACGAAGCCTTCGCCGCGGCTCGCCCGACGCTCGCCGCGAGGCTCCAGGACGGATCGCTCTTCGGCGACGGACCCGCCGGCCTGCTTCGACGGCCGATCGTTGTACCCGTCGCCCTTTCCGAGGGAGCCGGGAAGGCCCTCGATGCGGCCATGTCGGACAGTACCGGAAAGGGAGAGGCGACCGTCTTGATCGCGAGCCCTCTGATCGCCAAGGCGATAATGTCGAGCGGGACCTGGGACGGCATCCCCCCTCTCCTCGTGCCGGAATGGCGCGGCGGAGCCCCGTCAGGCACCACTACGCCGGGGCTGTGGACGGTTACTACCGATCCGGTGCCGGCCTATGGCGCCGCCGGCGCGGCCGCAGGTGCCTTCATCGCGGCCCTGTCCGGCGAAGGCGGCTCCCCGGCTTGCGGCATCCTGTTCTCCGAGGCCCCTTCGAGGCCGCGCGCCGCCTTGGCATCCTTCGCGGAGGCCTACGCCGACGCCTCGGAAGGAGGGCCCCTCTACGTTCGGGATCTCGGCCAGGAGGGCGCGGCCGATTCGAGAGGCGGAGCCTCCCCGCCCAAGGCGACCGAGGCACGGACCGCGAACGGCGCGGCCCAGGCCGCCGTAGCCGAGCTGCTCGGCTACGATATACGAGTGCTCTTCGTCGCGTTGGGCTCGGCATCCGGGGCCGCGATCGAGGCCGCCGCGCGGCCCTCATTGGCCATAGGCGCCGATTTCCCCGCGCCCGGGCCGCCGATCTCGCTCGCTTTCCGGATATATCCGGACGATATAGCTATAGCCGCTGCCCTGGCGGGAAGGCGAGAGGCAGCCCTCGGCCGAGAGCGGGGGGCCGGTCCGGGCGGGGCTTCCGGCTCGGGCGCCATGGACATCCCGGCGATCCTCGCGGCGGGCCCGGTCGCGGGCTCGATTCGCGCGGGGAGACACGATTTCGCGTATTTCCTGTCCGAGGCCCTGAGGCGGAGACTTTCCGGGCCGAGGAGGCGAATCGGCGAGGGCCGCGTTGCGCGCGAAAGGTTCGGGGCGAAGACACTAGCGGCCGAAGCTTTTTAGGCTTATAGTTTGACAAAGGACTATGCCGAAAATATAATCCTACTTAACCGCGGGCTCCGGTCAGCGGTACTGCCAAAGGAGTTTCAAGGATGAAACAGCACATTAACCGGGCGCTCCTCTTCACCGTCGCGTTATTGTCCCTCGCAGGGATTGGATTGCTGTTCGCGGACGAGACTACGGTCAATCTGGAATCCAGGGTCGTTCAGGACTTCAGCAAGCCCGAAGCCCAAAACTGGTTCGTCCTGGGCAGCAAATTCACGACCGGCGACTTCCCGCGGATCGGCTTCATCAAGGGTGGGCCCATTGCGATCCTCGGCGACGATCAGTCGGCGATACAAAGCGCCAGGTCCCTCAGCGTCGCGATGCTCTTCGACCGTCAGGAATACAACTGGGTGGACATCATCCCGGGCACCAAGGACAAGCCGATCGAGATACCCCTCCCCGGCCGCGTCAAGATGATAGACATGTGGGTCTGGTCGGGCAACTTCAACTACTATCTGGAAGCCTTCGTCCGCGACTATCGCGGCGTCGTCTACACGATCAACATGGGGAACCTCAGCTTCGTCGGCTGGAAGAACCTACGGATCAATATTCCGGACAACGTCGCCCAATCGAAGAAGTACCTGCCCAAGCGGGAGGGCCTCACGCTCGTGAAGTTCCGGATATGGACCAGGCCCACCGAAGTCGTGGTGATCCCCGGGACCGAGGGGGGCACCGACCTGCAGAAGTCCGTCAAGTTCAACTTCAACAACATCAAGGTTCTCACCGACACCTTCGAGAGCCTCTTCGACGGCGATACGCTGGCGAACCCGGACGTCTACACGGACGCCCTCGGCGCCGGCGCGAAGAAATAAGGGAGGCCCGACATGAAGAAAGCCATCATAGTCCTGCTCGCGCTCGCGGCCCTTTCGGCCTCCGCCTTCTCCCAGACCGCGACGACCTCTCCCGCCCCCGCGGCATCCGGCGCGGCTCCGGCGACCACCGACGTCGCCGCCCCCGACGCCAACAAGATCGGTATCGAGACGGCCCAGCAGAAGCTCAAGGAAGTCTCCGTCGAGCAGTTCCAGGCCGCCGGCTTCTGGGACGCCGCGATCTCGACCGACCAGGGCTTAGTGACTTCCCGCCTCTTCGAAGGCCGGCCCGCGGGCAGCGCCGCCGAGCCTCTGGCGGACCCCCGCTACGTAGGCCAGGATCCGAAGATCGTGTTCAAGTACGTCCTGGGCGTCAAGACCGAGTTCTACTCCCGCGGATACAACGAGATAGCGATCACCGCGAAGCGCCCCATCCCGATCGAGGGCATCACCAAGACAATTTCGGTGTGGGTGGCCGGGCGCAACTACAACCACATCCTCTGGATCGAGCTGAAGGACTTCTTCGGCAACACCTTCGAGCTGCCGATGGGCAAGCTCAACTTCCAGGGCTGGAAGAAGCTCTCGGTAGCCATCCCGCCGCAGAATCCCGATGGCCGCACGGGTATCGTTCAGCGCAATTTCCATTACACGAGCCACATGGGCATCAAGGTGGTCGGGTTCAGGATTCAATGCGATCCGGATGAGGCCTTCGGCACCTACTACATCTACCTCGACGACCTTCGAGCTGTGACCGACCTCTTCGCCGAGGATATGCGCGACACGGACGACATGCCCGACACATGGTGACGGAGTCCCCACCCTTCGAGAGAGGGGCGGGCGCTTCGGGCCCCGGCAGGGCCCGGGGCTCCGCCGGGCCGCAGTCCCTTCCGGAGGGACACGAGCCCCCGGGTCGCGACCCTCGAAGAGCCCTCCCCAAGAGGGCTCTTTCATTTGGCGAGGAGCTGGACTGGTTCCCCTTCCTCAGGCGCGCCTACCTTTTCAAGGGCCTTACCGACGACGAGATCCGGCTCGTCGGCGAATCCTGCGCCGAGGAGGAGCGCGACTCCGGGGACGTCATCTTCGTGGAGGGCTCGACCGCGGACCGGTTCTATATCGTGATGGAAGGCCGGGTCGAGGTCTGGAAGAACTTCTACGATACGAAGCCCGACCTCCTCGCCGTCCACGGAAGCGGCAGGTTTTTCGGCGAGATGGCGCTGATCGACGAGCTGCCACGTAGCGCGACGGTCGTCGCTAAGGAGCGGACCCGCCTCCTCTACCTCTATAGGGACGACTTCAGACGCCTCATCCGCGAGCGATCGTCGATCGCCCTCTCGGTCATGACGGGCATCTCGTACATGGTCCGCAACTCGAACGAGGCCTTCGTCGACGACCTTCGCAAGCGGAACGCGGAGCTCGAGCGCGCCTACGCGCAGCTCAAGAAGGCCCATTCCGAGCGCCTGCGCTCGGAGCGCCTCTCGACCCTCGGCAAATTCTCGTCCTTGATCCTCCACGACATACGCAATCCCCTCTCCATACTGAAGGGGCAGTTGCAGCTGATGCAGATGAGGCTCGCCGAGCCCGAGAAGCTCGCGGGCCATGTCGCCGCCAGCCTCTCGGAAGTGAACAGGCTCGAGCGGCTCGCGGGGGAATTCCTGGATTACTCGCGCGGCGAGGTCAGGCTCGACATGGTCGTGATCCGGCCGGGCGAGCTCTTCGCGAAGGTCGAGGTGGCCGTCGGCGAGCGCCTATCGAGAGCGGGCGTCGCGATGACGAAGGAGCTGCGCTACGACGAGCCGGTGATCATCGACGCCGAGCGCGTCTTCCGCGCCCTGCTCAATGTCGCGGACAACGCGCGGAAGGCCATGGCGGGCTCGGGAGGCACGTTGGCCTTGAAATCCTACCGCGACGGCGACCGGCTCGTCCTCGAGACGGCCGACACGGGGGAGGGCATGAGCGCAGAAGTGCTCGCCCACGTCTTCGAGCCCTTCTATTCGGCCTCCGGCCAGGGCGGGACCGGGCTCGGCATGCTCATCGTCAAGAATATCGTCGAGGCCCACGGCGGGACGGTCAGGCTCGGCTCCAAGCCCGGAGTCGGTACCCGCGTCCTTTTGTCCTTCCCCCTGAGATCCTGACCCCTCATCCGAAGAGGGAATGCGCGTTGCGCGATATCGTTTCAGCCAGGTCGGCCACGCCCACCCCGCGCAGCCCCGCGGCCAGCGCGTAGGTCCTCTCGATGTCGAGGGGCGTCGCGCTCTTCCCGCGGCGCGGCAGGGGATTCATGTAGGGCGAGTCGGTCTCGAGGAGGAACCTGTCGTCGGGCGTCAGGGCGCAGGCCTCCCGCAAGCCTTCGGAGCCCTTGTAGCCGAGGTTCCCCGCGAAGGAGAGCCAGCAGCCCGAGTCCAGGAAGGCGCGCGCCTCGAGGGGACCGTAGCCGAAGCAATGGATGATCACCGGCGACGGGCTCCGGACGCGGACGATGAGGTCCAGCGTCTCGGCGGCGGCGTCCCTGGAGTGGACGATCATCGGTAGCCCGAGGCCGGCCGCGAGGGTCAGCTGTCCCTCGAAGAGGAGGGCCTGGGACTCGGCCGACCCCTCCATATGATGGTAGTCGAGACCGCCCTCGCCTATCGCCGCCGGCTCGTAGCCGTCTCGGGCGGCCTGGGCTATCGAAGCCTCCAGGGCGGCGAGGCTCGATTGGGGCGAGTCGAGGCTCCGGGCGGAAGGCCAGATGCCCGCGGCGAGGCGCAGGAAAGGCGGGAGACCCCCTTCCCGCGCCAAGAGCCCGAGCCTGGGCGCCAGGTCGCCCGGATCGACTCCGGGATCGAGGATGAGACTGCCGGGACGGCCTTCCATCGCGGCCGATGCCCAGGCCACCTCATAGTCTTCGAGGATCGAGGCCAGGCCCAGGCTCCCGAGATCCTCGAAGACGAGAGAGAGATGGGCGTGCGTATCGGTGAATACCATGGCGCCGCCGTCCTAGACCCGGGCCGAGGCCACCGGCGCGAGCGCCTGGAACGAGAGGGACTCTCCCCGCACCCCGACCTTTACCCTTTGGCCGTCCTTCACCCTTCCGGCCAGGATCTCCCCGGCGAGGGAGTTCTGCAGCAGTGATTGGATGGAGCGCTTGAGCGGTCTCGCCCCGAAGAGGGGATCGAAGCCCGCCTCGGCCAGAAAGGCCTTGGCTTCCTTGGTGACCTCCAGCTCAATCTTCCGGTCCGCCAGCCGGCGCGCCAGGAGGGCGAGCTGGATGTCGACTATCGCCAGAATGCGCTCCTTGCCCAGTCGCTCGAACACCACCGTCTCGTCGATGCGGTTGATGAACTCAGGTTTGAAGGTCGCGCGCAGGAGGCCGTCGATGCCCGCTCGCACCTGCGCCATGTCCTTGGCCTCGAGTATGAGCTCGGAGCCGAGATTGCTCGTCATGATCACGATGACGTTCTTGAAATCGACCACGCGGCCCTGGCCGTCGGTCAGCCGGCCGTCGTCGAGGAGCTGGAGGAGGACGTTGAAGACGTCGGGATGGGCCTTCTCGATCTCGTCGAAGAGGAGGACCGAGTAGGGCCTGCGGCGCACCGCCTCGGTGAGCTGGCCCCCCTCGTCGTAACCCACATAGCCCGGGGGCGCGCCGATGAGGCGGCTGACAGAATGTTTCTCCATGTACTCGCTCATGTCTATCCTGGTGAGGGCCTTCTCGTCGTCGAAGAGGAACTCGGCGAGGGCCTTGGCGAGCTCGGTCTTTCCGACGCCCGTCGGCCCCACGAAGAGGAAGGAACCGAGGGGCCTGTTGGGATCCGAGAGCCCCGCCCTGTTGCGGCGTATCGCGTCGGCGACCGCCCTGACCGCCGGCTCCTGGCCCACGACCCGCTTCTCGAGCTGAGCCTCCAGGTCTATGAATTTCTGCGCCTCGGAGGAAAGCATCTTGGCCAAAGGTATGCCAGTCCAGGTGGAGACCACCCTGGCGATGTCCTCTTCCGAGACTTCCTCGCGCAGGAGCCGCCCTTCGGCGCTGTCCCTGTTGAGCTCAACCCCGAGCTCGTCGAGCTTCTTCTGCGCCTCGAGCAGCCTGCCGTACTTGATCTCCGCCGCCTTGGCCAGATCGCCCTCGCGCTCGCGCCGCTCGCCTTCGATCTTGAGCTCCTCGATGGAGGCCTTGAGCTTGCGGAGGCGATCGATCTTCTCCTTCTCGCCCTGCCAGCGAAGCTTCATCGCGTTCCTGGCGGACGAGAGCTCGGCTATCTCCTTCTCGAGTTTCCCGTGTCGCTCGACCGAGGCGGGGTCCGATTCCTTGGACAGAGCCTGGCGCTCGATGGTGAGGCGTAGCAGGCGCCTCTCCGCCTGGTCGAGCTCCGTGGGCTGGCTCTCGATCTCCATTTTTATTCGGCTGGCCGCCTCGTCGACCAGGTCGATCGCCTTGTCCGGCAGGAAGCGGCTCGTGATGTAGCGGTCCGAGAGGGTCGCGGCCGCGATGAGGGCCTCGTCCTTGATGCGGACCCCGTGATGGACTTCGTAGCGCTCCTTGAGGCCCCGGAGGATCGCTATCGTCGCCTCCACGGAAGGCTCGGGGCACAACACGGGCTGGAAACGCCGCTCGAGGGCGGCGTCCTTCTCGATGTGCTTGCGGTACTCGTCGAGGGTGGTGGCTCCTATGCATCGCAGCTCGCCGCGGGCCAGGGCCGGCTTCAGGAGGTTGGACGCGTCCATCGCGCCCTCCGCGGCTCCGGCGCCGACGAGGGTGTGGAGCTCGTCGATGAAGAGCAGCACCACGCCTTCGGACTTGACCACCTCCTCCACCACGGCCTTGAGCCTCTCCTCGAACTCGCCGCGGAATTTGGAGCCCGCGACCAGGGCGCCGAGGTCGAGGGCGAGGAGCTTCTTGCCCTTGAGGGAATCGGGCACGTCGCCGACGACGATGCGCCGAGCGAGGCCCTCGACGACGGCCGTCTTGCCGACGCCGGGCTCGCCGATGAGGACGGGGTTGTTCTTCGTGCGGCGCGAGAGCACCTGCATCACGCGACGTATCTCCTCGTCGCGGCCGATGACCGGGTCGAGCTTCTCGGCCCGGGCCAGGGCGGTGAGATCGCGGCAGTAGCGCTCGAGGACGCGGTATTTCTCCTCGGCGGCCTGGTCGGTGACGCGGCGGTTGCCCCGGACGGACTTGAGGGCGGCGAGGATGGCGGCCTTGGTCACGCCCCGCGCGCGAAGGCGCTCGGCCGCCTCGCCGTCGCCGGCCACTATGCCGAGGAGGATATGCTCCGCGGCGACGAACTCGTCTTTCAGGGCCGCGGCCTCGGCCTCGGCCTTGGCCACGGCGGTTGAGGCATAGGGGGAGAGATAGAGCTGCGAGCCCTCGCCGAAAACCTTGGGCTTCGCCGCGAGCGCGGTCTCGATCTCGGCCTCCAGGGCTCCCCGGTCGACGCCGATACGCTCGACGAGGGCGGGCACGACCCCTTCTTCCTGCCTGAGGAGGGCGATGAGGAGATGCTCGAGGTCGACCTGCGAGTGATCGCGCCGCCTCGCTTCCGCGGAGGCGTCCTGAATGGCTTCCTGGGCCTTTAGGGTATACCTGTCGTAATCCATGGTCCCGTAAAGGTACTCATTGCCCCGATAGGGGGCAATGACCTTCGCCCGCGCCCCGGGGCTTCACCGCCTCGCGGAAAGCCTCATCTTGACGGCGGTCACGATGGGCGGCACCAGGGAGATCGCGACGATGCCCAGCGCGACCAGGCTGAAGTTCCTCCGGACGAAGGGCATGGCGCCGAAAAAGTAGCCCCCGGAGAGGAAAAGCGCGACCCACCCCACCGATCCGATGAGGTTGTAGGCGAAGAAGCGGGCGTAGCGCATCTTGGCGATACCCGCGACGAAGGGAGCGAAGGTGCGGATGATCGGCATGAAGCGGGCTACGATGACCGTCAAGCCGCCGTATTTCTCGTAGAACGCATGGGTCCTGTCGAGGTACTCGCGCCTGAACAGCCGGGACTTGTCGGACTTGAAGACGGCCGGCCCCAGCTTGAAGCCGATCGCGTAGTTCGCCACGTTGCCGAGTACCGCGGCGGCCATGAGGACCAGGGCGAGGGTGCCGACGTCGAGCCCACCTCCAGCGGCGAGGGCTCCGAGGGCGAAGATGACCGAATCCCCGGGGAGGAAGGGAGTCACGACGAGGCCGGTCTCGCAGAAGATAAGGAGGCCCATGAGGATGTAAGTCATGCCGCCGTACTGCTGGAAAATCGGCGTCAAGTAGCGATCGACGTGAAGGACTATGTCGACGAATTGCAGGAGTGGGTTCACGTTCCCTCCGGGAAAGGCTAGACTACTCCAATGAGCGATCAAAAGGTAGTCATACTGCACGGTTTCAAGCCCGAGGAGGCCATGACGGCGATGCGCGCGCTCAAAGCGGCGCTGCCCTCCGGAGGGGAGGCGGCCTTCGCCACCACGACCGACACCAATCTACGGTGGAAGGTCGGCGATCTCATCGACCATATCTCGGAGGAGCACCGCCAGTTCAAGGGAATGCCCCGGAAGGCATGACGCCGGTCCCGCCCTCGGCCGGTCCCCCTATCAGTCTATCTCGAGCTCGGGGATCTTCTTCCTCATCGCCGCCACCAGGTCCTCGCCCGAAGAGCCCTCGCGGAGGGCTATGAAGACCATGTTGTCCCGGCCCGAGATCGTCCCGAGCACTTCCTCCAGGCCCATGTTGTCGATGGCCAGGGCGACGGTGTCCGAATGCCCCGAGAAGGTGCGCACGACCGCCAGGGCGGCGTTCCAGTCTATCGATACGTAGCCGCGGAGGAAGTCCTGTATGTAGTGCCGCTCGGACTCGCGCCTTTCCTCGTCCGAAGGGACGGTATAGTAGTAGCCCGAGTGGCCGTCCGAGACTTTGCCGACCTTGAGGTACTTGAGGTCGCGGGACAATGTCGCCTGGGTCACGCTATACCCCGCTTCCTGGAGGAGCTGGAGGAGGGTGTCCTGCGAATCGATCCTATGCGCCTTGATCAGGCCGCGAACGGTCTTTAAACGCTCGAATCGCTCTTTCATGATTTCTCCGGAGATGGATAAAAATGCAGGCTTCCTGCGATATTTGCACAATCGGGGGAAAAGAGCAATAGCCGCTCCCGAGTCGCCGATATATAAAGGGAGTATGGACGAGCTCGAAGAGAAAGCCGGGGAAGGCGACTCTGGAGGGGAGTCGGCGCGGCCCGAGGGCGGCGCCGCAACCGGCCTGGACGGGTCCGTCTCCTACCACAGCCCGGCCGGCCTCATCGACGGCACGGTGGAAGTGGCCGTCTCCCCCGACTCCATGTCCGCCACCGCAAGCTTCTATCCCCCCCGCGGCGACGGCCTGCCCATAGAGCCCGCCCTCGTCTACGAGCTTCTCCGGCGCATAGGCGTCGTCTCGGGAATATCGGACGGCGACATCGCCGAGGCAGCGATGAGCTGCAACCTCGACCGGAAGGTGCTCCGCGATGTCGTAGTCGCGCGGGGCTCCGAGGCCGTATCCGAAATTCCCGAGCACGCCTCGCTGGCGGACAAGTTCAGGCGCGCTGGCCCGCAGGTCGACGACAGCGTGCAGCACGTCGATTTCCGCGAGCTTGCGACGATCCGCATCGTGAAGGCCGGCGATACTATCGCCACCGTCATGCCCAAGAGGCCCGGCTCCCCGGGGATGGACGTGCGCGGCAAGGAGACGGCCTTCGCGCGGGAATCGCCGGAGGGCTGCACGGCGGGGCGGAACGTCGAGCGGCGGGACGACAGACTCGTCGCGACGGTCGACGGAAGGCTCCTCCTCGAAGGCGGCCGCGCCGACGTCGACGAGGTCCTCGTCGTCAAGGGCGAGGTGGATTTCCACACCGGCCACATAGTCTTCCCCGGCGACGTCGTGATCGAAGGAGCCGTGCACGACGGCTTCAAGGTCTGGTCGGGGGGCTCCATCGTGTGCAAGTCCACGATGGACGCCTTCGACGTCAACGCGAAAAAGGACCTGACCTGCGCCCAGGGCATCATAGGCCGCCGCCGGGGCCAGGTGCGCGCGGGCGGCGGGATCAAGGCCAAGTACATCCAGAACTGCCGCGTCGCGGCGCGGGGCGACGTGAGGATCTCGTCGGCGATCGTCAACAGCCGGGTCTTCTGTCTCGGTACGGTCGACCTGGGCGACAAAGGCGTGATCATGGGCGGGGAAGTCTTCGCCACGCACGGCATCCGCTGCGGCCGCCTAGGCAACCAGGCCTTCCAATCCACCCGGCTCCACGTCGGCACCGATTTCACGGTGCAGCAGAAACTCGATCAGGCCAACGAGAAAATGAGGCTTCTCGCCGGCCGGGTCCGCCAAGTCGAACAGGCCGCCGCTGCGCATCCGAGTCCCCAGGCGAGCAAGGCGAGGGAGGAGTTCGCCGGGATGGCCGAGGAGCTGCGCGTCCGGATCACCGAGCTCCTGGGCAGGCTCGACGCCGACGACGCCGCGGTCGTGGAGGCGCGCGGCGAAATCTTTCCAGGCGTCGTCGTCGAGATCTGCCGCGTGAGCATAGTGGTCGAGGAGAAGCTCCACGCCTGCCGCTTCCGTCTCGACAAGACGGCGGGCCGCATCCTCGTCGAGCGCTGACCCGGGCGAGGGCCCGGTCAGCGCCCAGTGGGACCGCGAGCAGGCTGTTGAAATACCCGAAGCATCTCAACAGCCTGCCTTGCAATTGCTCGAAAAGCTAACGCTTTTCTGCGCAATTGCAGAAATCAAGGTAGCTTTTTCAAAAATCATCCGACTTTGAAAAGCCTCGGCATACCAGGAATTGATTCCTTCTGTTGACGATGGAGGAATTCTCCACTGGTCGCGGAGGAATTATCAGTCTGTCCGGACCGCCATATCAGTCTGTCCGGACCGCCATATCAGTCTGTCTAGGCCGCCATATCAGTCTGTCTAGGCCGCCATATCAGTCTGTCTAGGCCACTATATCAGTCTGTCCAGGCCGCCATATCAGTCTGTCTAGGCCACCATATCAGGCTGTCTAGGCCACCATATCAGGCTGTCTAGGCCACCATATCAGGCTAAAAAACCTCTGTGCGACGGCTGAGGCGGCCGTCAATAAGGCTGTTCCACCGATAAAAGTGCTCAGCCTATTATGCCCGGATGAGCTCGTAGGCCCGGCTGCCGAGACCGATCGACTCGGCGTAGGCCAGGCCGAGACTGCCGTCGATCCCGGGGTGCAGGGCCTGGAAGATGTCCGCCTCCGCGCGCCCTTCGGCCGCGCTCCCCTTGTTGACCGGGGCCGCGTTCACGAGCTCGTAGCAGGCGCTGTCCAGAGCGACCGGGTCCGCCGAGGCCAGGATGCCCAGATCGGGCACGATAGCCGCGTCGTTCCGGTCCCAACAGTCGCAGTCGGGCGAAACGTCCATCACGAAACTCAGGTGGAAGCTCGGCTTGTCCTTGACGACCGCGAAGGCGTACTCGGCGATTTTCTCCTGGGCGCTCGCCGCGTTCCAGTTCGGCGCCGCCGCTCCGTAGCGGCACATGGCGATGCACTGTCCGCACCCGACGCACTTCGCGTAATCGATGACCGCCCGCTTTCCGGAATCGAGGACGACGGCTTCGTGGGCGCAGTTCCGGACACAGGCGCCGCAGCCGATGCAGGCCTCGGTCTTGATCTGGGGCTTCGAGTCCGAATGCATCTCGAGCTTGCCCCCGACCGAGCCCGAGCCCATGCCCAGATTCTTGAGGGCGCCGCCGAAGCCGGTCATCTCGTGGCCCTTGAAGTGGCTCAGGGAAATCAGGGCATCCGCGTCGGCGATGGCCGAGCCGATCTTCGCGCGCTTTACGTGCTTCATGCCGATCTCGATCTCCCGGTAGTCGGTGCCTCGCAGGCCGTCGGCTATGATGACGTCGCAGGCGGCGGAGAGGCGGTTGAAGCCGTTTTCCGAGGCGGCGAGGAGATGATCCACCGCGTTCGCCCTCCTGCCCTTGTACAGGGTGTTGCAGTCGGTGAGGAAGGGCTTCCCGCCCGCGGACCTGACGAGCTGGGCCACGCGCGCGGCGTAATTGGGGCGCAGGTAGGACAGGTTCCCGGGCTCGCCGAAATGCAGCTTGACCGCGACGAATTTATCCTTGTACTCGATGTCGAAGAAGCCCGCGGCCCTCAGCATGGCCTCCATTTTGTCGAGCATGTTCGCGCCCGAGGTACGCGTGTCGATATAGTAGACCTTCGCCTTCTCCATGTTCCTCTCCTACTCCCATTCTATCGTAGCCGGCGGCTTCGACGAGATGTCGTATACGACGCGTCCGATGCCGGGGACGCGGTTGGTGATCGCGCTCGAGATGGCGAGGATGTCGGGCATCTCGAAGGGAAAGACGTCGGCCGTCATCCCGTCCTCGGATACCACTGCGCGGAGGGCGAGGACGAAGCCGTACTTGCGCTCGTCCCCCGCCACGCCGACGGACCTGGCCGGGAGCAGTACGGAGAAGGCCTGCCAAATCCTGTCGTAGAGGCCGCGAGCCTTCAGCTCGGAGATATAGACCGCGTCGGCGTCGCGGAGGAGATCGCACTTCTCCTTCGTCACCTCTCCGAGGATCCGCACGCCCAGGCCCGGACCGGGAAATGGGTGGCGCCGAAGGACTTCCCCGGAAAGGCCGAGAAGGCGGCCGAGGGCGCGCACTTCGTCCTTGTAGAGCCGGTCGAGGGGCTCGATGACCCGGCCCGCCTTGCGCTTGGCCTCGACGAGGGGGCTCCGCACGTTGTGATGGCTCTTGATCACCTGCGCCTTCGAGCCCACGCCCTTGCCCGATTCGATGAGGTCCGTGTAGAGGGTTCCCTGGGCGAGGAAGGCGTCCGGTATGCCGAGCCGGCTCACCTCGCGCTCCTGGATCCGGATGAAGAGGTCGCCGATGACTCTGCGCTTGGCCTCCGGCTCATCGAGGCCGGCGAGGGCCGCGAGGAATTCCTCCCCGGCGTCTACCATGCGGAGGTCGGCCGCGCCGAGGGCCCGCAGGCTCCTCATAACTTCGTCGCTCTCCGCCTTGCGCATGAGGCCCGTATCGATATAGAGGAGGTGGATCTTCTCGCGCGGCAGGATCTTGAGCAGGAGGGCTCCGGCGACGCTGGAGTCGACCCCGCCCGAGATGAGGAGGAGGGCGTCGGCCTCCCCGACCGTCCTCCGGATACGGGACGAGACCTCGTCGAGATAGGCCTCCATGCTCCATTGCCTGGCGGCGCCGCAGATGCCGATCACGAAATTCCCTAGGATCGTCATGCCTCCCTCGCAGTGGCTCACCTCGGGGTGGAACTGGAGGCCCCAGGCGTTCCGGGCCCTGTCGCGGAGCGCGGCGGGAATGCCGCCGTCGGAGTTGGCGAGGACCTCGAAACCGGGGGCCGGCCGCTCTATCGAGTCGCCGTGGCTCATCCAGCTCGAGAATTCCGGCGGCAGGCCGGCGAGGAGGGGGTCCTCCGCTACAAGGCGCACGGCCTTGCGGCCGTACTCGCGCTCGCCCAGGCGCGAGACGGCGCCGCCGAAGTCGAGGGTCATGCGCTGGATGCCGTAGCAGATCCCGAGGATGGGCAGGCCCGAAGCGTAGGCCGTGGCGTCCGGCCCGGGCGCGTCCGTCTCGTAGGCGCTCCGCGGCGACCCGGACAGCACGATGCCCCTGACGCCTTCGAGAGAGCCCGGGCCGAGGACGGCGTCGCCGGGCGAGATCTCCGCGTAGACTCCCAGCTCGCGCACGCGCCTCCCTATGAGCTGGGTATACTGGCTGCCGAAATCGAGGATCAGGATCTTATCCACGGACTCTCCCTGACTATCGTGGCGTTGCGGTCGGAACCGACCGAGACTATCGAGACCGTCGTCTCGGTGTACTCCTCGATGAAGGCGATGTAGTCCCTCGCCTCGCGTGGCAGCTCCTCGTAGGCCCTGACGGCGCCGAGGGGCTTCTTCCATCCCCGGAAGCGGCGCAGCACGGGCTCGGCGTCGGCCAGGTCGGCGACGGCGGTCGGGAAGTCCTCGACGATGCGGCCTCGGACGCGATAGGCGACGCAGGCCTCGAATTCCCCGAGCTCGTCGTAGACGTCGAGGTGGGTGAGGGCGAGGCGGTCGATCGAGTTGGCGGTCGCCGCGTAGCGGAGGGCCACGAGGTCGAGGTAGCCGCAGCGCCTCGGCCTGCCCGTGGTGACGCCGTATTCCCGGCCGGTCTCGCGGATGTAGGCGTCGAGGGCGCTCTGCGACGAGGGATCGAATTCCGTCGGGAAGGGGCCGTTGCCGACCCTCGTCGAATAGGCCTTGAAGACCCCGAGGATCTTGTCGAGGGCGCGGGGGCCGACCCCGCCCTGGGCGGCGGCTCCCGCCGCGCAGGACATCCCGCTCGAGACGAAGGGATAGGTGCCCGTATCCAGGTCGAGGAGGGCTCCCTGCGCGCCCTCGAAGAGGACGTAGGAATTGCGGCGCGCCCTCAGGTAGGGCACGAGGTCGACGGACATGGGGGCTAGCCTCTCCGCCCACGGCGCGAGCCAGGCCCGGTCCCCCTCGTCGAGGTTCTCGAGCCGTCCTGGGTCCGAGAGGTCGGCGAGGCGGACCCCGTCGCGCGAGGCCTTCATGGCGTAGGTCACACCGATGCCGCGCCCGGTGGTGCCGATCGGCCTGCGCCTCGCGGCATCCATGTCCTTGTCCCTCTGGCGGTAGCTCGGCAGGACGATGTGCGCCCTGTCCGAGACGAGGACCCGCCCCCGCCAGTCGACGCCCTTCGCCTCGAGGCCGGAGAGCTCGGCGAACAGGGCTTCGGGATCGATGACCATCCCCGTCCCAAGGACCACGCTCTTGTCGGGATAGAGGATGCCCGATGGCACGAGGTGGAGGGCGTACTGCTCCCCGCCGAGGACGATAGTGTGGCCGGCGTTCGCGCCGCCGGAGAAGCGTACGATGAGCCGCGCGTCCGCGGCGAGGTAATCGACGATCTTGCCCTTGCCTTCGTCGCCCCACTGAGCCCCGATGACAACGATATTCACATGATCCCCCTGTAGCCGACGCCCGAGTATAGCCGAAGCCCGCTCCTTGGCGAAGCCCTGGCCCGGCGTCCTACTGACCCGGCAATTGTTTTATTGCCGGGTCAGTAGGGGCGGCTGTAGTTGGGGGCCTCCTGGGTTATCGCGACATCGTGGGCATGGCTTTCGCGCAGGCCCGCCTGAGTGATGCGGACGAAGCGCCTGTAGCGCCTGAGCTCTCCCAGGTCCCTGCAGCCGCAGTAGCCCATCCCCTTCCGCAGCCCCGCGACGAGCTGGTGGATGAAGCTCTTGAGCTCGCCCTTGTAGGGAACGCGGCCCTCGATGCCCTCGGGGACCGGCGTTTCGTCCTTCGCGATGCCGTAACGATCGCCGGAGCCGTCCTTGAGGGCGCCCATCGAGCCCATGCCGCGGTACTCCTTGTAGATCCTGCCCTCGTAGAGGATTTCGCGCCCGGGGGCCTCCTTGAGGCCCGCCAGGAGGTTGCCGATCATGACCGCCGCCGCTCCGGCCGCGATCGCCTTGACTATGTCGCCCGAGTACTTTATCCCGCCGTCCGCGATCACGGGTATGCCGGATTTGGCCGCCTCGTCCGCGCAGCGGAGCACGGCGGAGAACTGCGGCACGCCCACCCCGGCGACGATGCGCGTCGTGCAGATCGAGCCCGGGCCCACGCCGACCTTGATAGCGTCCGCCCCGGCCTCGATCAGCCTCCTCGCGCCCTCGGCGGTGGCCACGTTGCCTCCGACGACCGACAGCCCGGGGAAGGCCCGCTTGATGTTCCGCACCGCGTCGACCACGTTGCGCGAGTCGCCGTGGGCGGTGTCGAGCACCACGAAGTCGACCTTCGCCGCCTTGAGCAGGGGCATGCGCGTCTCGCAGTCCTGCGGCGAGACGGCCGCCCCCACGACCAGGCGGCCCGACTTGTCCGTCGCGGCGCGGGGGTAGCGCTCGTGCTTCTCCATGTCCTTCACGGTTATCAGCCCCGCGAGCCTTCCCTCGCCGTCCACCACCGGCAGCTTCTCGATCCGGTGCTCGTCGAACTTGGCGCGGGCGCTGGCGGGCGTGGCGTCCGGGCTCTCGACGACCACCCGCGACGTCATCGCGTCGCTCACGAGGGAGAGGTCGTCGCGCCTGAAGCGGAGATCGCGCGCCGTGATGATGCCCACGAGCCTCCCCGACCCGTCCACGACGGGGAGGCCCGTCACCCGCTGGGACTCCATCAAGGCCCGGACGTCCCGCAGGGTCCGATGGGCCTCCACGGTCACGGGGCTCTCGATGATCCAGTTGAGATAGCGCTTGACCGCGGCTACCTGGTCGGCCTGGTCGCCCGGGGAGAGGCTCCGGTGGATGACGCCGGCGCCGCCCTGCAGCGCCAGGGCCACTGCCATCCTCTCCTCGGTGACGGTGTCCATCGCCGACGACAGGATCGGCACGTTGAGCGATATGTCCCCCGCGATGACGGCGGAGACTTCCGTGTCCCGCGGGAGGATCTCCGAATAGCCGGGAACGAGGAGGACGTCGTCGTAGGAATAGCTCTCTTCGAACATATGGGCCTTCCGCGCGCCGGACGCGCGCATCCGCGCGGCCGCCTCCCGGCGGCCGCTCCTCCCGCGTCCGCCGGCCGCCGGCCCGGGCCGGCGCTCGCCGGTCGGACCCCGCTGCTAGCCCGCGGCCGAGGCCGCGCCCGTCTCCTCCGAGACGAAAGGCCCCATGAGGCCGCGATACTTCGCGCCGATCGCGCGCGCCTTCTCGGCCGCCCTTCCCCGGTAGCGCCGGGGCTCTTCGAAGAAGGCGGAGGCCTCCGGGATGCCGAGGCTCTCGAGCCGGTTCGTCAGCCGGTCGAGGATACCCTCGCGCGCGAGGGCCTCGCGCAGCGAGATCCCTTCCCGCTCGCACTCGAGCGTCGCGCGGCGCACGATCTCGTGCGCCCCAGCCTCTCCGCACTCGGCGAGGAGGATGTAGGCCGGCTCGGCCAGCACGGACCCGCCGGTCATGCCCAGGTTGGAAGCCATCCGCCCGCGGTCCACGGCCAGGCCCGCGAGCACCGACAGCATCCGGTTGGCCGCCGCGGACAGCCCGGCGAGATACTCGGGGACGAAGCGCTCGCTCGCCGAATTGGTGAGATCGCGCTGGTGCTCGGACAGCTGGTCCATGTAGAAAGTGACGACCCGCGGCGAGAAGGCCTTCCACAGGCTCTTCACGTGCTCGCTGTTCCAGGGGTTGCGCTTCTGCGGCATCGTCGAGGAGCCGACCTGGCCCGCGGCGAAGGACTCCCGCACTTCGCCTATCTCGGTCCGCTGGAGATTGCGCAGGTCGTCGGCCAGGTTGGCGACGACGCCGAAGGCCGCGTTGAGCTCGAGGAGGAGCCTGAGGACGTGCTCGGGCTCGGCGAGCTGGGTGGAGTGCTCCGAGGGTTCGAGCCCCAGGCGCCCCAGGAAACGCCTCTCCACCGCCTCGGGATCGGAGTAGCTCATCGAGAGCGCGTTGTACGAGCCGACAGCGCCGGAGAGCTTGCCGCGCAGGTCCTCGGCGAGCTCCCCGGCTCGGAGGACGCATTTGCCCAGGCGGCTCGCGTACTCGGCCATCGCGAAGCCGAAGGTCAGGGGGACGGCGTGCTGCCCGTGCGTGCGTCCGACCTGGGGGGTCTCGGCCTCGTCGATCGCGAGCCGGCAGAGCTCGAGCTCGACGCGGGCGAGGAGGGGAAGGACGACGCGCCTGGCCGCGTCGCGCAGCGCGAGGGCCTTGGCCGTGTCCAGGATGTCGGCGCTCGTGGCGCCGAGGTGGACCAGGCTCGCGACCCCGGGGTCCACTTTTCGCTGCAGGACATTGACGAGGGCGCGAATATTGTGCCGCGTCCTCTCCTCTTCCTCGTAGACCTCGGCGGGATCGATGGACTCGGCGGCGGCCTCTATAGACGCGAAGAGCTCCGGATCTTCGCGATCTCGGAGCTCGAGGTGGGTCTCGAGGAGGGCGGCCTCGACCCTCGCGCACCAGCGCGTCTGAGCCGTCTCCGAAAGGATGGAGGAGAGCGAGTCGAAGACCTCCCGGTTCGCGATCCAATAGCGGTGGTCGAGGGGGGAGAGGTTCTCGAAGATCCCGCGAGTCTCCATGCCGAATAGTGCCATGGGGCGGCTTCGGACTTCAAGTGGGACGGGGGGCCCGGGCGGGCCCGCTCAGCGCTTGCGGCGGAACATGCGGTAGTTGATGGAAGGGAACAGGTTGTCCCTCTTCTCGAGACGGGTCAGCCACTCGGTGCTGACCGTGTTCGAGCAGAGCATGTCGTAGATCCTGCCGAAATTGGCTATCGGCTCCTCGATCTGGCGCCGCGCGAAGCTCGCGGATTTGCCCGCCCGCATGAGGAGGGCCCAGTCCGAGCACATGGCGAGGAGGACTTCGCGCGCGGCCTGATCGAGGATGCGCTCCCGCAGGCCCGATTCGTCGGGAAAGCGCTCCGCGAGCTCCGACATGCGCTCGACCGCCTTGGCCACGTGCCGATAGATCCAATCGTTTGAGCCGTCGAGCCAGACCTCGGCGAAGCCTCCGTCGCCCCAGGAGGAGAACTCGGGCACCGACTTCTGGCTCTCGGGAAAGTCCCTGAGGTAGTCGCCCAGGGTCGTGAGGCCCGGCTCGCCGGCCGAGGCGGCCTGGCGGAACAGGGCTTCGAGGAAGGCGGGGCCCTCGAACCACCAGTGGCCGAAGAGCTCGGCGTCGAAGGGGCAGACCATGAGGGGCGGCCTGTCCATGAGCGCGGCGGCGGCGGCGGCCGAGGCGCGGCGCTCGGTCAGGAAGTGCGCCGCGTGCCGGGCCGCCCGGGCCTGGGCCGCGGCCGGATCGTAGGGTCGCTTCTCCTGGGTCCGGCCGGTCACGGACCAATACTTGAAGCCCGTGAATATGCGCTCGCCCGGATCCTCCAGGTGGGCCTTGAGGTATTCGGCCGGAAGGTCGAAGCCGATGTCGCGATAGAAGTCGCGGTAGACCGGGTCGGCCGGGTAGCCGGTGGACTCAGACCAGACCGCCTTGGTGGCGCCCGCGTCCCGGATGAAGGCGACGAGGCCCGACGGGCATTCGACCGGGGCGAAGGAGCCGCATCGCGGCGTGGGCTCGCCGAGCATGGCCCCCCGGGTGGTAACGACGGTGTACTGCACGTTGTACGATCTCAGCACCTCCGCGACCCCGGGGTACCATCCCAGCTGCGGCAGCCAGAAGCCGGCCGGATGCTTGCCGAAGGCCTTGCGGTGGGCGATTATCGCCGTCTCGACCTGCGAGGTGACCGCTTCGCGGCAGTCGCGGAATATGGGGAGGAAGGCGTGAGTGGCGCTGCTGGTCATGAGCTCCACCCTGCCCTTCTTGTAGTAGAAATCCAGCGCCGATAGGATGTCCCTTCCGTAGAGCCCCTCGAAATCCTCCTTGTCGGAGGAGTACAGGGCGCGGTACATCCCCGCGAGCGGCTCGAACGCGCTGTCCCCCCGGAGCCGATCCTCCTCCGCGGCGGCGAGCCTGAGCTGGGCGTCGAGGTACACCATGTAGCGCTCGCCGAGCGTCTTGTCGCTCAGCATCGCAGCGAGGGTGGGCGAGACGCTCAGGGTGAGGTGGAAGGGCACCGCGTCCGACTCGAGGGACCGGAACGCGCGGAGCAGGGGTAGGTAGGTCTCCGAGATCGCCTCGAAGAACCAGCGCTCCTCCAGGAAGCGCGGGTATTCCGGACGGCGGACGAAAGGCATGTGCGCGTTGAGGACGAGGGCTAGGTACGCGGTCTTCATCCCTGGATCCCTCAATCGGCGCGATTGCCCGGGCTCGCAGATCCCGTCGGAAGGATCCGCAGCGGGTTGCCCTCGGCGGGATCGTCGAGGGGGATGTCCTCCGCGCCGGACAGGGCGAGGAGCTCGTAGGAGCCCGGATCGAGGGATTTGGCCGACGCGGCAAGGCTCTGCCTGGGCGACTCGACCTCGTTGGAGCGGGCCAGCACCCGGAATTTCCCCCCATGGCCGCTCCGACGGGCGCAGAGGTCGATGCGGAAGCGGACCCCTGAGCGCGGGAGATTGATGTACCACTGCAGGTCGTTGTCGGCTATCGGGATGTCGAAGTACTCTCGCTGCGAGTCGTTGCGCTCGCCCGGCGGCCCGATCTCGGCGATCCGCAGGAAAAGCCCCGCCGCCCCGTCATCGCCCCTCAGCAACTCGATATCCGCATCGGCCACGTCCCAGTAGGCGAAGGCCCAGGACGGATCGCGGGCGATTGCCCGGATCATCGTCTCGTTGTAGCGGGAGGCGAGCGAATCGCCGCGGCCGGGCCCCTCGTCGAAGTCGCCGATGCGGAGCCCCGAGTACTTCTTCTCGTCTATGTGAAGGGCTTCGCCTTGGGCTTCCCACCTGTCCTCCGAGTCCTCCTCGAGAACCTCGAGGATCTCCTCGACCACGAAGGGCCGCTCCAAGCCGGGCGGCAGGTCGAGCCCGGTCTTATCGGCGAGCGCGTAGAGCTCCTCGAGGGAGAGGGCGTCGAGTTTGTCGGTCCTCACGTGGACATTCTGGAAAATATGGAGAAGACTTGTCAAGACATGGCCTTTAGGCGCCGGTAGGATCGCGAGGAGCCTGTCCCCCTTGCTGCCTATGCCTGCTTCGATTCCTGCGCCGCCTCCGCTTGGCGGCCGCCCCTTCCCCGAGAGGGCGAGCGCCCTCCTCCGGCTCTCCTCCTGCCGCCCGGGCCCCGCCATCCGGGACCGGCTGCTTCTCGACCTGGCGCTGCGGCGGGGCCCGCCGGCCTCCTTCCTTCCGCGAGGAATCGCCGGGGCGGGACTCCCCCCTGTCCGGTCCCCATTTGCGCGGCCTCTGGATGGGCGATATGCCGCGCCGCTTGAACACCACGAGGACGGCCGCCTCGAGCTCGACGCGAGGCGGGTTCAGCGGTGAGAGGAAGAGCCTCGCCTCGTGCACGGCCTCGCGGTAGGCGTCGGGGGTATCGACGAGGCGGTCCGGCCCGCTCTCGAGGAAGGGCTTGAGGTAGTGGGCCAGGAGGATGGCGAGGGAGCGGTCCCCGGAGGGGTCCTTCGCGCGCGCGTCGAGCTCGCGGAGCTCCTTGCGGAGCGACGCGGCATAGTCGGAGTCCGCCTCCCTGGCGGCGGCGCAGGCGGGGAGGATGTAGCGGAGCAGGCCGAAGCGCGCGAGGCCCTCCACGATCGCGGCCGAGGAGCCCGAGCCCAGTATCTTGAGGAATTCCTCGGTGAGCCTCGAGGGACTCGCCTCGCCCAGCAGGCACGAGTCGCGCCTGAGCGCGAATCTCAGCTTCAGAGGGATCCTGAAGCCCGCGGTGGCCGCGTACTTGACGCAGCGGATCATCCTGACCGCGTCTTCCTTGAAGATGGTCTTGAGAGGTATGACGGGCTCAATCCTCTTCGAGGCGATATCCTTGAACCCGCCGACGTAGTCGACGAGGGTCGAATCGTGGGGATCGAAGTAGAGCGCGTTGAGGGTGAAGTCGCGGCGGTGCGCGTCCTCGTCGATGCTGCCGAATTCGTTCCCGATCGTGCCGTTGGCGATGGACCTGAAGGTCGATACCTCGAACACCTTGGGGCCGGCGTAGACGTGGACGAGCCGGAAGCGTCTCCCGATCACGCGGGCGGAGCGGAACACGCGCTTTATCCTCGAGGGTTGGGCGTCGGTGACGATGTCGAAGTCCTTCGGCCGTCGACCCAGGAGGAGGTCGCGGACGGCGCCGCCCACGATGTAGGCCTCGTGGCCGTTCTCCCGAAGGCGTTCGATGATCCGGAGAGCGTCGGGATCGATCCCGTTGCGCTCGATCCTGTGTTCCGCCTGGGTATAGACGACGGCCTTAGCCAGGAGCTTGCCGTCCTCGGATCTGCGGTAGCGGATGAGCAATGCTGAGCCTCGCCGAAGATACGGATGAAATTCGCGACATTATACAATCGAAGAGTGGAGCCGGGTCAAGGTCGGTCGTCCCGCCGCGGCTCTCGCCCTCTGCAGCCCTCAGGCCTTTCCGAGCTTCTGCTCGAGCCAATCCCTGATATCGGCCATGGCCTCGTCCCGGTTCGTCTCGTTGAGGACCTCGTGGCGGGCGCCCGGGTAGAGCCGGGAATCGACGTCCAGGAGCTCGGCGGACTTGAATTTGGCCGTCAATAGCGGGACGAAGCCCAAGGCGCCGCCGAGGGGGTCCTCGGCTCCGGCGACTATGAGGATCGGCAGGGCCTTCGGCAGCCCGGAGAAGGCCGAGGCCCCGCCGTAGACCGATGCGAAGCCCGAGAGGAGATCGCGGTAGAGGCCGAAGCTGCAGACGAAGCCGCAGAGGGGATCGGCGACGTACTTGTCCACTTCCGCGGCGTCGCGCGACAGCCAATCGACCGGCGTGCGGGCGGGCTCGAAGTCCCTGTTGCTCGAGTCGAAGCTCAATCCGTGGAGGATCCTCGCCGGCGCCTTCTGTCCCTTGAAAGCGGCGCCGAGGGCCGCTATGAGCCTCGCCGACGCGAGGAAGAGAGGAGGCGGCGGCGCGAGGACGCCCGAGAGCACGCAGCCTGCGAGCTCCCGACCGTAGGCCTTGAGGTAGGCCTCGGCTACGAGGGACCCGAGGGAATGCCCGAGGAGGAAGAGAGGCAGTCCGGGATTCTCGGCCGCCGCATCCGAGGCGACATCGTGGAGGTCGTCGCGAACCCTCGAGAAGCCGTCGCGTTCGGCGAACCACCCGAGCTCCCCCTGAGCCGCGCTCAGCCCGTGGCCGCGGTGGTCGGCGGCGTAGACCGCCCAGCCGGCGGCAGTCATCACCGAGGCGAAGCGCCCATACCTCGCGGAGTGCTCGGCCATTCCGTGGGCGACGAGGAGAATGGCCTTGGGGGCGCCGGAAGGAAGCCACCTGCGGACGAAGACCGACTTGCCGTCGGAAGCCGTATGCGAGAAGTCTGAGGATTTCATGGAACCTCCGCCTAGGGGTCGCGGACATTGTAAGTCTTCGCCGCGGCTCGGGCAAGCGGAAGTTTGCCCGAGCCGGGGGAGGAGGTCGGGGGCGCCTAAAGTTCGGGCGTGATGATGCCGATAATTGGAGCGAAGGACCGCGAGCCGCGACCCGACGGGCGGCCGGGGACTCGTAGCCCTTTCTTATATTGTCGGATGCCGGCGCTTCGCCATGAGCCTTTTCGTAGGCCGCGAAGACCCGGCAAGGCGAAGAACGCGGATGAAAGGAGGCGCTTCGGGAGCAGAGAGGCGGGCCGATTCCGGTATGAGGTCGGATTTTGCGCATGAAAGCCGGGGCAAGGATGCCCCGCGACATATTCAAGGAGGATTATCGTGATCATCAACCACAACCTTAGCGCCATGTTCGCCGACAGGTCCCTACGCGAGACGAACGACGCCACGGCCAAGAACATGGAGAAGCTCTCCTCGGGACTGGCCATCAACCGCGCAGGCGACGACGCCTCCGGGCTCGCCGTGTCCGAGAAGATGCGCAGCCAGATCCGCGGCCTCAACCAGGCCAGCAAGAACGCGGCGAACGGCATCTCCTTCATCCAGACCACCGAGGGCTACCTCCAGGAGAGCCAGGACATCCTGCAGCGCCTCCGCGAGCTCTCCGTGCAGTCCGCGAACGGCGTCTACACCAACGAGGACCGGATGCAGATCCAGGTCGAGGTGTCCCAGCTGGTGGACGAGATCGACAGGATAGCCAGCCACGCCCAGTTCAACGGCATGAATCTCCTGACCGGCAGGTTCGCCCGCGACAACGGCGAGAACGCCGTGACCGGCTCCATGTGGTTCCAAATCGGCGCCAACATGGACCAGCGCAAGCGCATCTACATCGGGACGATGACCGCAAAGGCGCTGGGCGTGCGGAACGTCGGCAGCGAGGGCATCGTGAACCTCGAGGACTCCGACGGCGCCAACAGGACGATCGGAGTCGTCGACGAGGCCCTCAAGAGGGTCAACAAGCAGCGAGCCGACCTCGGCGCCTATCAGAACCGCCTCGAGCACGCCATCAAGGGCATAGACGTCGGCGCCGAGAACCTCCAGGCCGCCGAGAGCCGCATCCGCGACACCGACATGGCCGCCCAGATGGTCGAGTACACCAAGAACAGGATCCTGGTCCAGGCCGGCGGGGCCATGCTGGCCCAGGCCAACCAAAGGACGCAGTCGGTCTTGCAGCTGCTCCAGTAGCGTAGTATGATTAGGGCGAGGGCGGTCCGACAGGGCCGTCCTCGCCGTCGGTCTTTGACAAAAACCCTCCCGCGCGCACAGGCATAGAGGGCGCCCTTCAGAAGGGGCGCGCTCCTTGCCGCACGGGGACGAACGGAACGGGACGGCGCGATTTTTCGCCCCATTCCCCGGTCGGCGTGCGCGCAAGGAACGTGACGGCATGGAAGGCCGCCGCGGATATACCTCAAGGAGGGTCAGATGATCATCAATCACAACATGAGCGCGATGTTCGCTAACCGCACGCTCAACAACACGGGCGTCGATATAGCGAAGGACATCGAGAAACTCAGCTCCGGCCAGCGCATCAACAGGGCGGGTGACGACGCTTCCGGGCTCGCGGTTTCCGAGAAGCTTCGAAGTCAGATCCGCGGCCTCAACCAGGCCACGAAGAACATCGAGAACGGGATATCCTTCATCCAAACTTCGGAAGGCTACTTGGGCGAGACCGAGGACATCATCCACCGCATGAGGGAGCTCGCGGTGCAGGGCGCGAACGGGGTGTACACCTCCGAGGACCGGATGCAGATCCAGGTCGAGGTGTCGCAGCTCGTCGACGAGATCAACCGCATCGCCAGCCACGCCCAGTTCAACGGGATGAACATCATGACCGGACGCTTCGCGAAGAACGGGCCGTCGGTGATGCAGTTCCAGGTGGGCGCGAACATGGACCAGAGCAAGCAGGTCTTCATCGGCACGATGACCGCCGGGGCCCTCGGGCTCTCGGGGGCTCAGGGCACGACGGACGGAGTCAATATCCTGGACCCCGGCACCGCCAACAAGTCCATCGGCATGCTCGATTCCGCCCTCAGGGTCGTTTCCAAGCAGCGCGCGGACCTCGGCGCCTATCAGAACCGCTTCGAGATGGCGGCGAAGGGCGTGTCCGTGGCGGCGGAGAACCTGCAGGCGGCCGAAAGCCGCATCAGGGACACCGACATGGCCAGCCAAATGGTCGACTATGTCAAGAACCAGATCCTGGACCGCGCCGGCAGCGCCATGCTCGCCCAGGCCAATACGCGCTCGCAAAACGTAATGACTCTTCTCGGCTGACGGAATCCGTTCACAGACATGAGGTAAAGAGAGACTTCTGGACGTCATCTCTCTAATTCCTCGAGCCTTCGCCGCGAGGCGGAGGCGAGACCCGCGGGAGGGGAACGCGCCCCCTTCCCGCTTTTTTTACAGAAACCCTGTCGGAGGCTGATCATGGCTCTCGACGTATCTTCCATACAAGCTTCCTCGCCGGCCCCGGGCGAGAGACATGCCCGCCTTCCTCCGGGAGGCACGGCCGATCCCGAGCGTCCGGCCCCCCAGGCGGCGAAACCCGTCGCCGAGATTCCGAGCGATCTCAGGACGGCGATCCGCGACCTTCAGCGGGTAAGCGAGACCTTCAATCGCCGCCTCTCCTTCAGCATCAACGAGAAGCTGGGGCAAGTCGTCGTCAAGGTCATCGACAACGACACCGATAAAGTGGTGAGGGAGATTCCGCCCGTGGAGCTGCAGCGCGTCTATGAGCGCATCCGCGAGGTGATCGGCCTGCTCTTCGACAAATCGGCCTGATCCCCGCTCTCGCGCAATGGGGCGCGGGCGGGGCTCGATGATCCCTCGAGGCAAGAATGTCCGACATCTCCATTCCCGGAACTGCCACCGACAAGTACGGCACCCAGAAACTGATAGACGGTCTGATGAAGGTGGAGCGCATCCCGCGCGACGCGGCCGCCGACAAGATTAAGACCCTCGAGACGCAAAAATCCGTCTGGCTCGACTTCAACCAGCGGCTGGGCACCTTGCGGCAGGGAGCCCAGGGCCTCTACGATTTCAAGAACCCCTTCAACGCGAGGGTGGCCAAGTCCTCCGACGAGGACGTCCTCACCGCCTCTGCGACCCGCGAGGCGCTCGAGCAGGAGAGGACGGTCCTGGTCAAGCGCCCCGCGGCCGCCGACCGCTTCATCTCCTCCGAGCTGCCCAAGGACTACAGAGTCCCCGAGGGGAACTACGCCTTCACCGTAGGGACAAAGAGGATCGATCTCAAATTCGCCGGAGGCAGCCTCCAGGATTTCGCCGATGCCCTCACCCGAAAGGGAGGCGACACCCTGCGCGCCCAGGTCGTCGCGATCAGGACCGACACGAAGTCCCTTATCCTGGAGTCGCTCAAGACCGGCGCGGCGAGCCGCCTGGGCTTCGACGGCGACGCCGTGAAGCTGGCGCTGGACGCAGGTCTGGTCGAGCGGGTCTCGTCCTCGAGACAGGAGCTCGATCCCGCGAAGGCCGTCCGGTGGGAGGCCCCCATGGACCCCGCCGCCGTCGAGGCCGGCGCCGGCCTCCTCTCGCTGACCGCGGGAGGCGAGACCAAGCTCGGCTTCGCCCCCCCGACGAAGACGGCCGGCATGCTGCTCGAGATCGAGTATCGGCTGACGCGCCTCCCGCGGGAGCAGGCCCCCTCGCCGCCGCCCGGCCCGAGCCTCGGCGCCGTCGGATCGGTCAGCTACGAAGGCATCACCGTGACCGGCGCACCCTCGGCTTCGGGCCTGCCCGATTGGGCGCCGCCTCCCGCCCCTCCCCTCGTGGAGGACCTCTCGATGGCGAGCGCCATCGGCCCCGACGGGTCGGCCCGTCCATTGCCCGACCTCCAGGACGGCGACGGTACGCAGAAGCTTTCCGTCAAGCTGGACGGCTACGGCGCCTCCGTCTCCGCCCTGGGCTTCCGGGTGAAGGATACGACGCGCCGCCTCGAAGTGCTGAAGGCGCGGGTCTACGATCCGACCGAGACCGGGGGCTTCCGGCCCCTGAAGCCGGTCTCGACGGCGCAGGACGCCCTCGTGTCGGTGGACGGCGTGGAGGTCACGAGACCTGACAACGCTGTATCGGACCTCATCCCGGGCGTGACGCTCAACCTCAAGTCAGCCTCCGACAAGCCGGTCCGGCTCAAGGTGCAGCCCGACCGCGAAGCCGTCCAGGCCGCCATAGTCGCCTTCGTCGGCAACTACAACAAGCTCATGGGCCAGATCAACATCCTCACCCGGAACGACGAGAAGGTCATCACCGAGATCACCTACCTCACCGACGACGAGAAGAAGACGGCCAGGGAGAGGCTCGGGTCCCTCCAGGGCGATTCGACGCTCAACCTGCTCAGCGGATCCCTGCAGCGCATCGCGTCGGCCTCCTACCCGACCAAGGACGGCGCCGACATGAACCTGCTCTCGCAGCTCGGCATCGCGACGAACGCCAGCAGGCCGGGAACGGGGGGCGGATTCGACGCGTCGAGACTGCGCGGCTATCTGGAGATCGAGGACGAGACCCTCGGCAAGGCCCTCGACGAGCACTTCGAGGCCGCGAAACAGCTCTTCGGAAACAACTCGAGCGGCAGTCTCCTGGTCGACTCGGGACTCGCCTACGCGATGGACAACCTGATCAGGCCCTACGTCGAGACCGGGGGGATATTGTCCCTGAAGACGGGCACGATCGACGCCGAGATAGGGAGGGACAAGACCGACCTGGACAGTCTCGACGCCAGGCTGGCCACGAAGGAGGCCGACCTGAGGCGGAAATACGGGGAGATGGAGTCGAGCCTCAGCAGGATGGAGAGCGCCTCGAGTTCCATCGACAGCTTCTCGAAGCAGAACTCGGGCCAGTAGCGGCTCGAGGAAGGGAAACGCATGCGGATAACCGTGAACGGGGCGCCTTTCGCCCTGGAGATGAAAGGCGCCGACAGCCTCGGCGAGCTGCTCGCGGGAGCGGACGACCTCCTCGACAAGGCGGGATCGGTCATCGTATCCCTGAGAGTCGACGGGGAGGACGTCGACGCCGAGGGCTACGCGCGCTTCGCCGAACTGCCGTCCGCCTCGGTCTCGAGCGTCGAGATCCGCGCGGAGGACGCGGTCGCCATAAGGGTGCGCGCCATCGAGACCCTCCTCGAGCTCCTGGCCATCGCGAAGCGCTGTGCCGAGGATACAGCCGCCGAGGATACAGCCGCCGAGGATACAGCCGCCGAGGATACAGCCGCCGAGGATACAGCCGCCGAGGATACAGCCGCCGAGGATGCAGCCGCCGAGGATATGGCCGCCGGGGCGGTCGGCGACTGGCCGGGCCTCCGCTCGGGGGCCCTGGACATGCGCGACGCCTTCGCGGGGCTGTTCGCAGCCGACGAGCTCTCCTTCGTGCAGCTCTTCGCTGACCTCCTCGTCCGCGCCGGGGACGAGCCGGACAGGGCCGCGCGGATCGAGCTCTCGGCACAGACGGACCGCCTCGCCTCCGTATTCGGGGAGAGGCTGGCCGAGCTCCGCAGGCCGGCCGCGGAGATGCGGGCCGCGGCCGCCCTCTTCGACGCCAGGGCGGCCGAGCTGGCCGATCTCCCCGTCCTCCTCCAGACGGGCAAGGAGGATCGGGCGATGAAGTCAGTCCTCTACTTCATCGAGATCTTCAACAAGGTGATCAGGATAATTCCGGAGCTCAGGAGAAGCGGGATCGACACCGCGTCCATTTCCGTCCAGGGGTCGCCCCTGCCGGAGTTCTACGGAGCCTTCAACGGCGTGCTCCGCGACCTCACCGGCGCCTTCGAGCACAAAGACGCCGTCCTGATCGGCGACCTCGCCGAGTACGAGGTCCTGCCGAGGATGCGCAGCTTCTTCGCGGCGATGCTCGAGGCGCTGCCCGAATCATGATCGCCCAGGCAGTCCTCGCCCAAGTCGGCAGCAGCGATCTATACACAACGGGCGGCTCCGGGCCGAGTTCCGGCATCATGATCGCCGTCGGGATCGCGATCCTCCTCCTCATCCTCTACGCGGTCGTGAGGAACCGGGTCGGATTCGCGGGGCGGTCTTCCTCCTTCGACAGGGGCTCCTTTCGAAAGGCGGCGCGGTCGGCCGGGCTCCCCGAGGAAGAAGTGCGCTTCCTAGAGGAGTTCGGCAAGGCGCTATCCCTCTCGAACCCCGAGTTCGTGTTCCGAAACCCGCAGAAGCTGGACGCCTTCTTCAAGGACGCGTACCGCCACATCGACAAGGCCGCCGACTCGGAGTCCGACGCCGACGAGCGCAAGTCCAGACTCTTCGCCGCCCGGGAAAGGCTGAGCCATGCGAGCGCGCAGGGAGGGGCAGTGAAGAGCACGCGCCAGCTCGGCCGCGGCGCCCCCCTCACCTTCATCGCGCCCGGCGAGGAGTCCTACCCCTCGGTCATACTCGCGGTGGAGCCGAGCGGGCTGGCGGTCGAGCCCGTCTCCGATTCCTACGGCGAGGCCCTCCGCTTCCACCGCGGGACCAAGCTGACTTGCTACTTCTACGCCAAGAGCCACCAGGGCTTCCAGTTCGCCACCCGGGTCATCGGCTGGGAGAAGATCGGCGGGAAGGAAGCAATGGTCCTGGCGCACAGCGACGCGGTGAGCGCGCTGCCGGCCAGGCGCCACGAGCGCCGGGAGACGAAGGCGCCCTGCACCTTCTACCGGGTCGCGGTGACGGCGGCCAAGTCGAAGGGACAGCCGAAGAGCGCCGCGAAGGTGGAGAACATGCCCTACCCCGGGACGATAGTGGACATATCCGCGGGGGGCCTGGGCATCCAGACCGCGAACCCCCTCGCCGCGGGAGAGTTCGTGAAGATCGCCTTCAATCCGGGCGGGGGAGGCGCGCAGGCCGCCTTCGCGAAAGTGATAAGGATGAACAAGGCGAAGAACTTCGGCGGCGTCATGCATGTCCAGTTCGTCAAGATATCCCGCCAGGGGCTCAACGCGATCCTCTCCTACGTGTACGGCTACGCCGACTGAGCGCTCCTTGACTACGACGGCCGGCCCTACCTACAATTAGGCTATGAGGGTCGTCGAGCTCCGGGATCTCGCCCGCAGGGATTCCCCGGTGCACTACATCAAGGAGCTTACAGCCGTGGCCGTCATCGAGTGGCACGAGCGGCAGAGCGAGAGCGACGTATCGATCACCCTCGAGCACGGGCCCCTCGGCCCCCCCGAAGTCAGGATCCGCCTCCTCGACGCGCTCGAACTGCCGACCCTCCCCGTGATCCACGCGATAAAGGAATACATCGTCGAGATGGAGCGCTCCGGGAGACTGCCCTGAGGCAATTCCGCCTCCGGAAGCCCGAAGAGACTTTCGCCCTCGGCGAGGCGCTGGGCAGGTCGGTCCCCGGCGGCACGGTGATAGCTTTGCGGGGGGGACTCGGGGCCGGCAAGACCGTCTTCGCGAAGGGTTTCGCCCGCGGCCTCGGCGTGGTCGACGAAGTGACGAGCCCCACCTACACGATCGTCTCGGAATACGAGGGGAGGCTCCGCCTACACCACGTCGACGCATACCGGCTCGCCGGCCCCGAGGACTTCGATTCCGTCGGGGGCGGCGACCTCGTCGGGGATTCGGGCGGAGTCTGTCTCGTCGAGTGGGCCGAGCGCGTGGCTCCGGCCCTCCCGCCCGACGCCTCCGCCGTCGAGATCTCGGTGGAGGAGGACGGAAGCCGGCTGATGCGCGTGGCGGGCGCTACCCTGGAGGCCCTGCTGCCATGAACACCCTGGCCATCGACGCCTCGACCGACATACTGTCGGTCGCCCTCGTCAAGGATTCGGGAAGCGCGGAGGCTTCGCTCGACCTGGGTCTGGGACATGCCGAGCGCGTGATGGAGCTGGTGGATTCCTGCCTCGCGCGCTCGGGCACCCCCCGCTCCGAGCTGGGCCTCGTGGCCTGCGCCCGGGGCCCCGGCTCCTTCACGGGGCTGCGGATAGGCATGGCCGCGTCCAAGGGCATAGCCGCGGGCCTGGGGCTGCCCTGGATCTCGGTGCCCACCCTCGACGCGCTGGCCTGGGGCTACGAGTGTTTCGACGGCGCGGTGGCGCCGATCATCGACGGCAAGAAGGGCCGCGTCTATTCCGCGGTCTACCTGAGGGGCGCGAGGCAGACCGACTGGCTGGACATTCCCCTTGATAAGCTCGCCGCCCTGCTAGATACTTATCCAGAGGCCCTGGCGACAGGCCCGGACGCCGAGCTGTTCCGCGCCTTCGCGGCGGAGCGGAGCGGCTTCAGGGTCGACGAGAGGGCGAGGGCGCCCGCCGCCAGGGCGATGGCGGTCCTCGGCCTTCGCGCCTACCTGAGGCATGGCCCCGGAGGGACCGACGAAGGCCCTCTCTACCTGAGACCGAGCGAGGCCGAGGAGCCGGCCCCGAGATAGTCAAACCTTCCCGATGGCCGAGCAGGGCGCCGCGGAGAACGGAAATACGGGAGCCTATGGAGAATTTCAACTGGTGGGATACGCGGGACGAGGTCGAAGAGCTCGAGTCCGTCGAGGATCTTCCCGAGCTCGAAGTAGCCCCCCCGGCCCCTCCCCCCGATTCGCCTCTCTTGTCCGAGCCGGGGACGCGGAGTGTCATCCACAGCTACGGCCAGATTCCCGAGCCCCTGGCCCTCCTGGACGACTCGCTCGGCTTCGTGTTCCGGAACGAGTCCTTCAAGGAGCTCCTCAAAGCCTTCGGCTACCCAGAGTCCCCCACTTTCCTCGGCACCCTCTCGAGGTCTATAAGCCCGGACACTGCCCGGTCCATCAACGAGGCCCTGGGCCGCGACGAGGCGGGGCACGCGTGGAAGGGGACCATCGCCCACAGGGCGAAGGACGCCGCCGCGGTCATCACCAAGGTCCATATCTTCCCCTTCTACTCGGAGGAGGACGGCCGGGAGAGGGCGGCGCAGGGCAGGCCGGGGGCCTTCTCGGTATACCTGGACGACGTCACCGAGGAGAACAGGAAGTTCCTGCGGGACATGTTCTCCTCCCTCCTCGAGGCTTCCAAGCTCAAGGACAACGACACCGGCATGCACATCGAGCGGGTCAACCTCTACACGAGCCTCCTCGCCAAGGCCATGTTCAACGACCCGCGATGGCCCGAGCTGGACAAGGACTTCATCGCGGACATCGGCTTCCTGGCCGCCATGCACGACGTCGGCAAGATCGGCACTCCGGACAACATCCTCAACAAGGAAGGCCCCCTGAGCGAGTTCGAGTGGAGCATCATGAAGGAGCATACGATCAACGGCGCCTTCATCCTCTCCAGCTACCCGAACCCCATGGCGAGGGAGATCGCCCTGTCCCACCACGAGTGGTGGAACGGCTCGGGCTATCCCTACAACATGGAGGGGAAGATGATCCCGCTCTCCGCGCGGATCGTGACGCTCGCGGACGTCTACGACGCGCTGCGGATGAAGCGCAGCTACAAGCCGGCGTACAGCCACGAGACGGCCGTCCAGAAGATCGCGCAGGAGCGCGGAGTCCATTTCGACCCGGACATCGTCGACGTAGCCCTCGGCGTGGTGGGCGGCTTCGCCGAGATCTACACCGCGAACGCCGATTAGAGCTTCTCGACGAAGGCTCCGCGCCGTTCCCTAGAACACCTTAATAAAGGCGCGACGGCGCTTGTGCTGGACCTTCTCGTAGTCCTTCCACATGCTTTGCACCTTGACGTTCGTCTCGAGCTCCACGTTGGTCTCGGAGTACTTGACCCCCGCGTCGATGGCGCTCTTGTTGAGCGCGTTCATGATGATCGCGACGACTCCCCGTTCCTGGTATTCCGGCTTTATCGCGACGAGGTACATGTCTATGACCTCGGGCTTGCGCAGGGCCAGGAGGAAGTGGATAGCCCCGAAAGGCAGGAGCCGCCCGCCCGCCTTCTGAGCCGCCCGCGAGAGGCTGGGCATGGCGACGCCGAAGCCCACGAGGGCACCCTTCTCGTCCACCAGCACCTTGGTGAATCGGGCGTCGACGAAGCCCAGGTAGGTCTTGATGTAGAACTGCGTCTGGGCCTCGCTCAGGGGACAGGTGCCGTACAGATCCTTGTAGGCCTCGTCGATCAGCTCGAAGAGCTGGTGGCCGTACCTGACTACGAGATCCTTCTTGTCCTTCCACTCATAGAGCCTGACCCCTGTGCGCTTGGTTATCAGCTCTTGGACGCGCTGAACCTTCTCGGGGATCCTGTCGGGAGTCTTGATCCGGAATTCGATCCAATCGACGTCCTTCGAGTATCCCAGGCGCTCCAGGTACTTCGGATAGTAGGGTCGATTGTAGCCCGTCGCGTAGGTGCCGAGCTGGTCGAAGCCCTCGATGAGCATCCCTTCCTTGTCGAGGTCCGTGAAGCCGAGGGGGCCGCAGATGCCCTCGAGCCCCTTGGACTTGGCCCATTCCTCGACAGTCCCGACCAGGGCCGAGGCGACTTCGAAATCCTCGACGAAGTCGATCCAGCCGAAACGGGCATACTTCCTCCCCCACTTCTCGATGACGCGGTTATTGACGATTCCCGCCACGCGGCCGACCGCCTTGCCTTCGGCGAAGGCCATCCAATACTCGGCCTCGCAGTATTCGAAGGCCGGATTCTTGTCCTTCCTCAGCGTCGTCAGGTCGTCCATGTCGAGGGGGGGTACCCAGCAGGGATCGCCCTTGTAGATCGTGTAGGGAAACCTGACGAAGGACTTGAGCTCCTTGAGACTCCGGACGCGCTTGATCTCGACTTTCATGGAACGCTCCTATCGATGGGGCCGGGCGCGCCCGGCGCGCCCTCGGCCTTCCAACTCCCTATGAACTGCTCGTAGGCAGCTATCGTGGCCGCCAGGACCGCATCCCGCAGCATGCCCCGCGAGCCGTCGTCGTTGCCCTCCCGGACGTAGAGGTGCCTGAGGACGCCTTCGGCGTCCCCGAGGGAGAAGGCGGGATCCGCCCTCCTCCTCGTCTCGAGCGCGGAGAGGACGGCCTCGATGGTCTCTTCGTAGGCGCGATCGCGCCACTCTATGGCAGCCAAGCCAGGGCCCTCTTTCGGGAGGGGAGTATAGCCGGCCCGCGGTGGCCTGGCAACACGGTGCCGAGACCCTCAGGCGCGAAAGGCCTTCGCCAGGCCGTCCCTGTAATCGGGCCCGACGATGCCCCGCTCGGTGATGAATCCCGTGACCAGCTCGTGAGGCGTCACGTCGAAGGCCGGGTTCAATGCCTTGACGCCCTCGGGCGCGGTGCGGCGGCCGCCGAAGGAAGTCACTTCCTCGGCTCCCCTCTCCTCGATGCGTATCTCGCCGCCGGAAGGGGTCGACAGGTCGAAGGTCGAGGACGGGCAGGCCACGTAGAAGGGAATGGAGAAATGCTCCGCGAGGATCGCCACGCCCAGCGTGCCGATCTTGTTCGCCGTATCGCCATTGGCCGCCACGCGGTCGCAGCCCACGATGCATAGATCGACGAGCCCCTTGGACATCGCGTAGGCCGCCATGTCGTCGCAGATGAGCGTCAAGTCGAGGCCCGCTCTCGTCAGCTCCCAGGCTGTCAGGCGGGCGCCCTGGAGGAGGGGGCGGGTCTCGTCCGCGTAGACCCGGAAGCGGCGGCCCCTCGCGAAGGCGACGTACATCGGCGCCGTCGCCGTGCCGAGCTCCGAGGCGGCCAGGGCGCCGGCGTTGCAGTGCGTCAGGAGGCCGCAGCCCTCCTGTATCAGGCCTTCGCCGCTTTCGCCGATTCCGCGGCAGATCGCCGCGTCCTCGGCGTGGATGCGCCGGGCCTCGCCGAGGAGGAGGCCGAAGAGCTCCGCCGCGTCGGCCGCTGAGGCGGCATGGGCCTTGGCGAAGGCGAGCATCCGACGGAGCGCCCAGCCGAGATTGACGGCCGTCGGTCGAGAGCCTTCGAGGAAGGCGGCCATCGATTCCGCGCGGGAGAGGAAGGAGGCGAGATCGAGACCGACGAGGCTCCGCAGCCCGACGAGGAGGCCGTAGGCGCCTGCGATGCCTATGGCGGGGGCGCCCCGCACCTTGAGCCGCCTGATGGACTCCCAAACCTGCTCCACGCTCTCCTGTCTCTCCTCTACGATCTCCTGGGGCAGCCTGCTCTGGTCGAGCAGATAGAGGCCATCGTCCTTCCAGCGCAGACTTCGCGGGATGGCTGAGCCTGCGACGTAGTTGGTCTCGATCATCGCGTCCTTCCCCCTTCGCTCGGGATTATGCATGGGGACATCACCGACCCCCGTCCCTCAGTAGCCTAATCCGCCTTCAGGCCCTAGGATAACAGCTAGCCTTGCCGGCTCGGGAGCGGAAGGCGGGGAGGGCCCATGGCGAGGGACGAGATCGATGAAGCCGCGCGCTTCATCGCGGACCATATAAACTTGACGGGCCTGAACCCCTGCATCGGCGAGAACGATCCGCTGATCGGTCCCCGATTCTTCGATATGTCCCGGGCATACGACAAAGGGCTCGGCGCCGCGGCCGCGAGGGCCGCGGCCGAGCTGGGGACGGTCCTGCGCGAAGGGGTCTACTCATGGTTCGCCGGCCCGGGCCGTCAGGGCGACGGACCGGGCCGCCGGGCGAGCTCGGCGCAGAGCGCGGCGAACCTGGACTCGGCGGCGGCCCGATCGTCGCTCGGCGAGCTTCCGTCGTAGGCGACGCGCAGCGGATGGAGCCGGATTCCCCGGGCCAGGCCTCGGTACATCAGGATCGAGACGAGGGCTCCCCGCTGTCCGGCGGGCGGCTCAGCCTCCCCGGTGAACAGGAAATTGCCGAGTGAATAGGCGATGAGGGAGCTGCCCCTGGCCTCGAAGCCCTGAAGCACATGGGGATGGGAGCCGATGACGAGGACCGCGCCCGCGTCGGCGAAGCGGCGGTAGCGCTGCCGGACCTCGTCGGGAGGAGCGTCGACGTACTCGCGGCCGCCGTGCGAGAGGACGATGACCGCGTCGCCTTCCGCGGCCGCGGCCTTTATGGCCGCCACCGTCTCCTCTTCGTCGGCGTTCACCCCGGGCCGATCCGGCCCAGCGGCGGCCTCCTCGGTGCTGAATCCCATGTTCTCCTTCGGGAAGGAGGCGAAGCCGACGAAGGAGAAGCGGCGCTCCGAGCCCGGAATCCCGATGCGCCGGACCGCCCGGGCCCCCGCCGCATCGAGGCCCGCGCCCACGTAGGGGAGGCCCGCGCCTTCGAAGTCGCTCAACGTGTCCCTGAAGGCGTCGTACCCGTAGTCGAGGGCGTGGTTGTTGCCGAAGAGGAGGAGGCCGAATCCCGCCGACTTCAGGGCGGCCGCGGTGCCCGGCGGAAATCGGAAGAGGTAGCGCTTGCGCGGGTTGGGCTCGCCGCGCGCCGATATCTGGCCCTCGAGGTTGCCGACCAGGAAGTCGAAGGAGGCGAGGAGGGGGAGGAGACCTCCTCTCAGGACCTCTCCCCTTCCCTCCTCGCCCGAGACGAGGAGGGCGCCTTCCCGCGGCCCGACCTGGATGTCGCCCACGGCGCCGAGGACGAGAGGCCGATCCTCCCCGGCGGCCGAGCGGCGCGCCGCGTCGAGGATCCAGGCCGAGATCTCGCGCGGCAGCTTCCCGCGGACGGCGCGGGCCGAGAGCCGGAGATCCTCGAAGAAGGGATAGCCCTCCTGTCCGGGCCAGACGCCACCGACAGCCGGGGCCCGGAGCGGCGGGAGGAGATCCTCGAGGGGCCGGAGGCCCAGAGAGCGCGCCTCGGCCTCACTCAGCGAAAATCTCGGATCGGCCAGAGGAAGGGCGGGGACGAGCCAGCGCCTTCCCGCGGGAGCGCCCGCGCCGTCTCGCCCGCTTCCCGAGGCGACGAGCTCGACGGCGACGCGCGGAGCGTCGCCCGGCCGGGCGACGCTCCAGCCGGACGGGAGGGGATACCCGGCGAGGATAGCCTCTAGGCGCGCGAGCTCGGAAGGGTCGCCCGCTAGATCCACTTTTTTTCCCCCTCCCGCGCAGGAGGAGAGGAGAGCCGCCCCGAAGGCGGCGACGACGATAGATGTTAGGCCCAGCCGCATCAGCGCCTCCCCGATGCGTCTACAGCATGACGGTATCCGCCGACGGAATGTCAAGGCGGGGAGCGCTTGATCTTCGCGCAGGCCGACAGTAGTCTCTCGCGAGGAGATGGCGTGAAAAGGATCCTCGCAATCGTCGCGATTGGTATCGTCATCGCCTTGTCCGGCTGCGCAAGCCTGCGGAAGGCGATGGGGGTCGCCCCGGCCTCCGCGGTGAGCGATCGGGCCGCGCGGCTCGAGGCCCTCGAGGCGGAGGTCGAAGGCCTGTCCGCGAAAATCGGCGAGGCCGACGGCGAGGAGCGTGCCCGCCTGTCCGAGATCGAGGCGAGGGTCGGTGCCGTCTCGACAAGGGCGGACGAAGTCAGAAAGGCGATGGACGAGGTCCCGAAGCTCGAGGCCCGGCTCGCCGAGATGGGCCAAATGCTGGCTGGCATGACTGCCAAGGCTGGCTTGACTGCCAAGGCTGGCTTGATGGCCAAGGCTGGCATGACGACCACGGTTGGCTTGACGGCCAGGGCGGGCATTGCCGCCGAGCCGGGCCCGCGGCGGGACAGACGATATTGGCCTCAGGGCTATTACCCTGGCGACCCTATTCCTCCCAAGACAGTCTATCTGACCTTCGACGACGGGCCGAGCGACTTCACGATCCAGATCCTGGACATACTCAAGGAGGAGAATGTCCACGCCACCTTCTTCATGAACTCCTACGACAAGGACGATCCCTTCCACGCCGACACGGGCAAGAACCTCATGTTTCGCTACGCCGAGGCGCTCAGGCGCATGGTGGACGAGGGCCACGCCATAGGCAACCACACCTATTCGCACCGGAACCTGGCGGACCTCAGTCCCAGGCAGATCGATTTCCAGCTGGATACGCTACAGCGACAATTGAAAGAAGTGCTCGGGGACAGGACTCCCCCTCTCCTCCTCATCCGTCCGCCTTTCGGCTCGCCCTGGTACGGAGAGTCGAACACCGACGAGCAGAGGAGGAAGGTCTGCGCGGCGCTGGAGAACCGCGGCCTCGTCATGCTCTGGACGATCGGGTGGGATTCCAGCGACGGATTCGATTGGGCGACGGGCGAATGGTACAAGGCTACAGCGGCCCGCTACCACCCGGGGGACCCCTCCTATGTCGGCAAGATGGACCGCGAGGAGAGGAGAATACTGCTCAGCGCCGACGGCGTCGCGGGCGGCATCGTCCTCATGCACGACACGCACCCGACGACTCGCGATATCCTCAAGTCCCTCATCGAGGAGCTCAAGCGGCGCGGCTACGTCTTCGGCACTCTCGATGACTATTGCCGATGGCGCTGGGGCCCGGGTGTGTTCGACCGATGGCGCTGAACCGAGGTCAACCGAAGGCGTGCGCGGAGGCCAGGAAGAACAATACCGCGGAGAGCGCGACGCAATAGAATCCGAAGAAGGCCCATCGGCCCCGGGCGAGCCAGGCGGAGAGCCAGCGTATCGCTACCGAGCCGGCGAGAAAGCTGGCGAGCAGTCCGAGCAAGCCCATCGGGATCGGGAAATGCCGACTCGACTCGCCGACTGGGGCTGCGGCGTGCCAAAGCCGCAGCGCCTCCCTTCCGACGACCGGGATCGTGAGGAGGAAAGCCGTCGCGAAGCTGAAGACCTCGGCCCGCCAGCGGCTCATGCCGGCGAGAAGGCCGACCGAGATCGTCGAGCCCGACCTCGAGAATCCTCGGAAAGGCAAGGCCAAGCCCTGGATTACCCCGAGAAGGAGGGCGGCCGGAGCTCCGGTCCTCCCGACAGCCTGGGAGTTCGGCGGACCAACGTCCGACGGGCCTTCCCGAACGAGACCCGAGACGATTATCAGGACGCCCGCGACCGCGAGGCCCGTCGCGATGATCCAGAGATTGCCGAAGAGGTCCTCGACGGCGGCTCCCCTCCTCCCGCCCATGACGATCTTCTCGATCGCGTATTGGAGGCCCAGACCGACGAGACCGGTCGCGAGGGTCGCGAGCAGGACCATCTTCGCGAAGTTCCATCGGTCCGGGCCCTCCTTCGACAACAGCCGCCTCCAGGTCGGCCAGAAATAGACGAGGACGGCGAGCATAGTGCCGGAGTGGAGCATCACGAGGAGGAAGGTCATCTCCGGCGAGGAGGGATCGAGGCCCAGTACTTTCTCGACGAGGATCACGTGGGCCGAGCTGGATACCGGAAGCAGCTCCGCCGCGCCCTGGACGATCGCGAGGAGAAGGACGATTGCGATGCTCATGACCTCTGCCTCTCTTTCTCGATCTCGTAGATCGGGTCGGCCAGCTCGAAGTAGGTGGAGACCCCGGGGGTCAGGTAGACCTTGTGGGCTTCGTCGATCATGATGACGTCCAATCCGAGCCTTTCCCCGAGCTTCAGTCCCTTTTCCCTGCCGAGGGCGAAGAGCATCGTGGTGCAGCCGTCCGCGTCGAAGGACTTGGCCGTGACGATCGTCACCGAGCTCAGCCCGTTATCGACCGGGAAGCCCGTCCTCGTGTCGAAGATATGGTGATAGCGCTTGCCGTCCTTGATGAAGAAGCGCTCGTATACGCCCGAGGTCACCATGGTCTTGTCGACGAGGCTCGCGATGCCCATATAGGCGCCCCGAGCGGTCTCGGGATCCTGGAGCCCGATGCGCCAGGGCTTCCCGTCGGGGTTCGATCCCATGGCGAAGATGTTCCCGCCGAGATCGATGATGGCGCTCGAGACTCCCCGCGCCGCGAGGAGCTTTACAACCTCGTCGGTCGCGTATCCCTTGGTGCCCGAGCCCAGGTCGAGGGCCATGCCGCGGCGCTTGAGGAAGATCGTGCGCGCCGCCTCGTCGACGACGATGTCCTTCCAATCGACCAGGCTCAGGGCGTCCCGGATCTCGGCCTTGGAGGGCAGGCGGGCGTGGTCCGTCCCGATCCCCCAGAGCTTCACGAGGGGCCCTACGCTGGGATCGAAGGCGCCGTCGGACATGGCCGCGTAGCCCAGGTCCCTGCGGACCATGGCCAGCGCATCATCGCCGACCGCGACAGGATGCAGCCCCGCAGCGGCGTTGACCGCCGAGATCTGGCTTTCCGGCTTCTGGGCGGAGAGCTCGTCCTCGATCTGCCTCAGCCTCGCGAAGGCGACGTCGAGGGCCGCCGCGTCTCCTCCCTTGACGAGACGGATCGTGCAGGCCGTGTCCATGACGAACTCGCTGCGGCTAATCTCGGGAGTGGCCTTGGGACCGCAGGAGATCAGAAGCATGAGGGCCACAGGGGAGAGGGCGAGACACATCAGGGAGAGTTTCGCCGGCCGGAACACCGCTCGAACTTTCGTCATGGCGTGAATATGCCGGGAAAAGGCGGAATATTCAAGGAAGGCCAGAGCGAGGATCCGGCAGGCATCCCAGGCTTGCAAGGCCGCCACGTATCAGGTAGCTTGGTCCGTCAAAGAGAGGCATATGCTCCGTATTCCGAAGATAGAGCTTTCGATCATCCTCATGGGCGTCGCGGTCCTCCTCGAAGCGAACGCTCCGATTCCCGCGCCGATCTCCCAGGACCCCCAAGCCGCCCGGGCGACCGGCCAAGCCCCGGCCGCCAGCCCGAGCGATCCCGCCGCCGCTGTGCCCCGGGACAGCCGTTACTGGCCTCGAGGCTACTATCCCGGAGACCCGATCCCCGCGCGGACGATCTACCTGACCTTCGACGATGGGCCCTGCGATTTCACGGGCCAGGTGCTCGATATCCTCAAGGAAGAGAAGGTGCGCGCCACTTTCTTCCTGAACTCTTACGACAAGGACGATCCCTTTCACGCCGACACGGGGACGAATCTCCTCTTCCGCTACGCGGATGTCCTCGCGCGCATGGTGGACGAGGGCCATGCGATCGGCAACCACACTTACTCGCATCGGGATCTGGCGAGACTGAGCGCCCACCAGATCGATTTCCAGCTGAGCACGCTCCAACGACAGCTGACCGAGGTGCTCGGGGCTAAGACTCCCCCCATCGTCCTCATTCGCCCGCCATTCGGATCGCCCTGGCTCGGGAACTGGAATACAGGGGAACAGAGGGAGAAGGTCGCCTCATCGCTCGAGAATCGGGGCATAGTCATGCTCTGGACCCCGGGATGGGACTCGAGCGATAGCGCCGACTGGGCGAAGGGCGAGTGGTACAACGCCTCGGCAAAGCGCTACGAGCCCGGAAGCCCCTCCTACGAGCTGAAGATGCACCGAGAGCTCGGTCGGATCCTACGCCGCGCCGACGGCCTCGCGGGCGGGATAATACTCATGCACGATACGCATCCCACCTCGCGCGACGTGCTGAAGCCCCTCATCGAGGAGCTCAAGCGCCGAGGCTACGGCTTCGGGACCCTCGAGGACTATTGCCGTTGGCGCTGGGGCGACGGCGCCCTGGACCGATTCGCGCCGGCGCCCTCGTTGACGACCGGGTCCCGGGAGCCCTCCGAATCCATCGCCGTCCCCTGAGACCGCGGCGTCTCGGCGCGCGGCCGAGGCTCAGACAGTCACGCTCATGGAGGCGACCGTCTCGTCTTTGCGCTCGTCGAGCACGACGCTCGAGGAGAAGAGCATCCCTACCTTCGCGCAGGCCTCGGCGAGATTGCTGTAGTAGACAAGGCCGAGCTTGGCGCCGGCGTCGTTCCCCGCAGCGAAGGAGAGCAGGGCCGCGAGGTCCATGGTCCTCACCGCCTTGGCTTTGCCGTTCAGGACATCATAGCGCGAGCCATAGCCTATGAGGCCACGCGTCCTCGTCGAGATGTCCATCCTCCGCAGGCTTCCGGCGCCCGGGAGCGGGGGGGACAGATCGACCCTCAGCAGCATCGACTCGCCGCGGATCGCCGCTATCTCCATGAGCCTCTCGCGGAAGCTCGGGGTCGCGAGGAGGCGCTGAAGCTCCTGGGGGTGGGTCCGGACGTACCTGTCGCGCTCGGCCAGGTTGTGGAGATAGGACTTTTCCGCCAGCTGGATGATTTCCACCAGTATGAGGGAGAGATACTCCGCTACGCCCATCCGCCCGGCGTAGGCGAGGACGATCTGGGCAACGGCGCCGACGGGAGCGGCTCCCGCGAGGGCGAGCATCCTCAGCAGCTCCTCGTCGATCGCCGCGATCAAGCGGGCGCAGCGCGCGCCCGGTTCGCCATCTTCGTCCACGGAGCCCGATGTGGCCACCGCGCCCGCGCACTCCGCCCCTATAGCCGATCGGAGCTCATCGAGGCGGGCCCCGCTTCCGAGCCTGACGGCGGCGGCCTTCCGCCCGGACGGCCCGCCATCCCGCAGCAAGTGCGCCAGAGAAGCTATGGAAGAGTCGGAGGATACGCGCCGCCAGAGGTCTGCGCGGAAGCGTGAGAGGAGAAGCCCCGTCAGCACGACGCCTGCGAGCTTGACGAGGGATTCGCGCACGGTGACGAATTCGGGACGCGTCGCCTCGACCGCGGAGAGGAATCCCCCGGAAACGAGCCTCGACAGGGTCTCGACCCGGCAGCTCCTCCACTCGAAGCCGCTGGAGCGGCCCATGTCTCGGCCCAGAAGGTCGCGGACGGGGATCCTGTTCTTCAGGCAATAATCCAAGCCATCGGCGTTGAGGAAGTATTTGGCTTCTAGGTCTATGGTATCTGTTTTCGTCGGCGATTTGACCATCCTTGACTCCGGCACGATTATTCTGCCGAAGCGGTCGAGCGATGGTTAGATCGTCTTTAATACTTCGACAGATTTTGATGCCTTGGGCGAGGAGTCCTCCGACCGCCTCATCGAGCTCCCTTCCGCGAATTGTGAAATTTGCGTTAGCCGACCGCTTTTCCGTTCATGGTGGTTTCTATTGTGAGTATTATTTAACGGGCGCATCGATGGAGGGTACCGACATGAGCAAGTCGATTTCGGGTAAAATCGAGGATTCGAAGAAATTCCTGGATAAGAACGGGAAGTCCAACCTGAACCTCAAACAAGCTCAGGCCGCCTTGGCGGATGCCGAGAAGGCCAGCTCCGAAGTAGCCACGCTCAAGGCCAGGCTGAGCGAGACGCTCGAGACCCGCAAAAAGTCCTTGAGCTCGCTCGACGAGGCCTTGGCGCGGGTCAAGCGCGAGAAGAGGCTGAAGGCGAAGGAAGCCAAGCTGCAGGCCAAGCTGGCCATCCTCTCCTCCCCCCCGGTCGCGGCCAAATAAGCGGGCACTCTCCTACTCTCTCCCTATCTCGACTTAGAGGCTCGTTCCGTCTCCCAAAGTCTTCGATCCGGCCCATGTCAAGGGGCCTGCACCCCGCGCCAAAGAAGCGCTAAAATGGGACGGGATGCCGGTGAGCCTGTACGGGGAGATAGGAATGAAGAAGCTGTTCATATTCCTTGCGATGGCTACTCTGGGCCTCTCGGGGGCGATGGCACAATATTTCTATTTTAGACCGCTCAGGGTCGAATGCAGCTACGACCAATTCGGGTTGGGCCCCGAGGTCGAGTACGCTTTCCCCTACGGGAACGCGAACATTTCGCTTTTTGTATCCGGGAATATATCCCTGACCGAGCCGGACTACGGCAGTCTCGCGATCGGATCCCGCATCTATCCCTTCACCTTCGAAGGCAAGGGACTCTATGTCAGCCCCATGGCTGACATACTGGTGCAAGGCATCGAGACGAACAACGCTTTGTCCCTCGACCTGGGCTACCGAGCGATACTTTTCGATCTGGCGACGGTCTTCGCCGAGGCGGGCGGCATCGTCTACTACAACAACTATACCCGCGTCGCGAGCTTGGGATTCAACTTCTGCATGGGGTTCGGGGTCGCGCTCTGAGGTCGGCGGAAGCCCTCAATTCTTGACGCTGGTCGTTTCGGCCGCGGCCTTGCCGAGGATATCCGCCAGCTCCTTCAAGGTTTGCTGGGGGAGAAGGTCGATCTTCCCCTGCAGCTCGCCGACCAGGGTCTCGATCTTCTCGACCTGTACGGCGGCTTTCTGAATATCCTCGATCTTGGAGGACAGATCGTCGACCGCCGACTTGAGCTCGTCCAGCCGGGCGCTCTGCAGCTTGGCCGAATCGTCCGCCTTGGACGCCAAACCGTCGACCGTCGACTTGAGGTCCTTCAGCCGGGAATCCTGCTCGTTCTGGGAGGATACCGTCGCGACTCCCATCGCCTTCCACATGCTCGCGCAGCTGGTCATGCCTAGGACAATGCCTACCCCGACGACGAGAATCGCTTTTTTCACGCTTCTCCCCTTTCCACGAGGCTAGCCTCGAAACCCCTCGTGATCAAGGCCCCGGGGCGATAGGGTAGTTCGGTCCCGAATTGCGGGAAGGCCGCGCGACGGCAGGAGATCGGTCCAACGCAAGCTTCGCGATCGGCGCCTGGCTCATTTCGCGAGGGACCAGTCGAAGTCGCCCATGTACTTATTGACGATCGCGATGAATTTGTCCTGGCTCTTCAACTTCTCCGCCACGCTCTTCAAAGTCGCTATCGCGCCCGAATCGGCCGCCTTGCGCGAGAAATTGAGGATGATGCTCTGCCGATTCAGCATGAAGGGATCGCCGAGCTGCGCCTTCGAGATATTCAGGTTCTTCGCCTCGTAATAGAGCCCGATGCTGGACCCGAGGGCCGCGTCGATATGCTTCGCCGTCAGCATCTTCATCATGGTGTTGTAGTTGTTCACTTCGTATTTCCGGATGAGGGCGTCGGAGGCGAAGCGATCGTCGAAGGAGCCGCCGCGCAGCACTCCCACCGTCTTGCCGTGCAGATCCGCCAAGCTTGCGATCGAGCTTCCGCTCAAACCTAAGATGATCGTGGGCATTGAGACGATTGAGGCCACCTGGATCGAATTTTTCGCGATCTCCGGGCTGACGAAGCGGATGACGAAGCTGGCAGCTCCCGTCTCCAGGTCCGAGACCGTCTTCGCGTAGGGAATGATCGTATTCGTGTAGGGAAGCCCGGATTCCTGGGCGATCAGGTTCGCGATTTCGTAGGATATCCCGGCGGGATTGCCGTCCGGGCCCGCGAAGCCGAAGGGCGCGACATCGATAGTCTCGATCTTGAGACCGTCGGCCCAAAGGCCGCCGAGACTCCCCAGGGCGAGCAGTGAGGCCGCGACGAGGAGGGGAAGGGGCCTCAAGCCGGACTTCCGGGAACCGATCGAATCGTACTTTTGCATATCGACTCCTTAATTCGAATCAGGTCTTGAATCGCGAGAGCTCTTTCTCGAGGGCGTCGATCGTCGAGGAATTGCTGACGCTCAGCTCCGCGAGTCTCTGTATCGCCTTCGATATCTCGCCCGTCCCGTTCGCGATCTCCGCTATCCCGTTCCTGTTCTCGGTCGAGATCGCGAAGATGCTCTTGATGGAGGACTCGACTTCCCCGGTGCCGGCCTTCATCCCCTTGCTGGAAGAGCCGACTTCCTCCGTGAGCTTGTTCAATTGGGTGATCGATTCGATGATCTGGGAGTTCCCGACCGATATCTCCTGCAGCCCATTCAAGGTCTCGGTCATGCTGTCCGCCACCTCGTTGATGCCGTCCAGTACCTGTCGAATGACCTCGTTCGCCGAGGCCGAGATCTCCGCCGTCCCGCCTATCTTGTCGATGATGTCCTTGAGGGAGGACGAGATCTCCTTCGCGTTCAGCGCCGTCTTCTCCGCAAGGTTGCGGATCTCGTCGGCTACGACCGAGAACCCCTTCCCCGACTCTCCGGCATGCGCGGCCTCGATCGCCGCGTTCATGGCCAGGAGATTCGTCTGCCCGGCGATCTCGTTGATGACCGAGATCAGATCGAAGATGAAGTGCGACGACTTCGAGATGTCCTCGATGGCGCTGACGTTCCTCTCCATCCCCTCCTCGCCCCTCTTCGCCAGGGAGGATAGGTTCAGGATCAGCTCCCGCTTGCTCTCCGTCGCCTTCTCGATGTTCCCGAGATTCGCGATCATCTGCTGAACCGAGGCCGAAGACTCGTGGACCGCCGCCGATTGCTCCGAGATGGCCCCGACGACCCGCTCGATGTACTCGTTGATCCTCCCGACGCTCGTGCTCGTCTTCTCGACCTCTCCGTAGAGATGGCCCGTCCTCTCGTTCATCGACCGCATCGTGCCGGCGATCTCCTCGGCGGTGGCCGCGACTTCGGTCGCGTTCGCGGCGAGGTCGGCGCCGATGTCCCTGCCCTTACGGCCGGTTGCCTTGAGGCTCTCTATTATGGTCCTGAGCTTCCCGATGAAGACGTCGAAGTGGCCCGAGAGCGTCCCGGTCTCGTCGGAGCTCTTAGAGCCGATAGTCCGCGAGAGGTCTCCCTCGCCTTCCGAGATGTCGCTGACCGCCTTCACGATGCCGAGGATCGGCTTCGTGATCATGTTCGCCGTAATGAGGAGTATGACCGTCATGGCCGCCAGGACCAGGATGCCCATGACGATCACCTGGACCGCAAGGGCCCGGATGCCCGCCTTTATATGCGCATCCGTGAAGGACACTTCAGCCTTCCCGATCTCCTGGCCGTCTCGCACGATGCTGATCGCCTGGACGATAGGTTTGCCGACCGAGGGCACTGTCGCCTCGGCCAGGACATCGTCCTGGGTACCCAGGATCCGGATGTCGACGACATCGGCGTCCTTGACGAAGGCCTTGATATTCTCGTCGATCGCGGGCTTGTCGACATTCCAGACGTTCGCCGCGTTCGTCTTCGCGACGAGATCGGAGAAAGTCGCGATCTTGGCCTTGAGGATCGCTTCCTGCCTATTCGTCTGGTCGGCGACGAGATAGGAAATGAAGAGGGCGAAGGAGACGAAGAGCATCAATCCAATCGGCAGGATCATTTTTGGTCGGATATTCATGTAAGGCTTCCTCTCCTTTTCCAGCTAGCCCTGTCCGCGAACCATCGTTCGCGATCTTCGATGATTTGTTTATTTACGGAATAATCTTATGCCCGCCGACCCGTCCCCGGACGATGGATGAGCCGCTTCCGCGGGCGGCATCCTTCCCGCAGTGATATTTATCTACACGCTGAACCTATAATTTTGCGGGGGAATTGGCGCTGCGAATGCTCCTTTACGCTTTACTGATCGCTCGATCGGTTTTAATTATATGAAACAGGCCCAAAAGTTCAAGTTCTATCGGAAAATTCTCGGAGTAAACGCAGAGTCGCAATTCGAGCCAGCCGCCGCGCCGCCCCTTACCCCGATTCTGAACGATCGACGCGGAGCCAGGAGTTATTCTATAATCACTCTATCGAGCTTCCGCGCCCCTTGTCAATCCCGCCGCCGGCGCGATACGCGGCGCATCGGGTTCCCCACTCCCGCGGACGATGCTAGAATGGATTCCGCGCTCGCAAGCTTCGCCGCGGTCATCGAGTCCAGGCGAGGCATGCCAAGGCGAAGGAGCGGCGATGTTGGGCCACCCGGAACGCGAAGCGATAGAACGCCTTTGGAAGAGGAAATTGGATCAGGACGAGAAGCAGCTCCCGCAGTCCCTGCGGCACCGCAACCTTGAGCCGGACTCCGCCGAATTCATCTGCGCCCTCGCCGCGGGCTGCCATGCCACGCGGCTGGCCGAGATAGGCGGGTCGAGCGGGATCTCGACCATAGCCCTCGCCTCGGCCGCGCGCCGGACGAAAGGGGTTTTGGTCTCGATGGAGATTGAGCCTGCGCGACAGACCGAGGCGAGGGAGACGATCGCATCGCTGGGCCTGGCGGATCGGGTCGAGTTCGTCCTCGGAGATGCCGGAGTCGCCATTCCGGGATACGCCGATCTCGATTTCGTGCTGATCGACTGCGAGAAGGAAGATTACATCCGCTTCTTCGACCTGCTCCGCCTCGCCCCGGAGGCCCTCGTCGTCGCCGACAACATCATCTCCCACAATCTGTCCGACTACGTAGCGCACGTCCGAAGGCGACCCGGCGCGGAGTCCGTCACCCTGCCGGTCGGCAAAGGTCTGGAGCTCACTCGACTCCGAAGGGCGGCTGGCTGAGGAGCCACCCGCAGCTCGGCGCGGGAAAAATGGCCGCCCCTGGCAAGGAGGAACTAGCCAGGGGCGGCGCCTAGGGAGAGAGCATCTGTCTCTCTAGGAAGAAAATACTATGGCGCAAGCCGATAAGTAAACTTAATTTCGCCGCTCAGCCGGGCCGGGGAAGCGGAAGGGCGCCTTGGCGCCCGGATCGGGCCATCATCGCCGATCGGACGGCGGCCAGCGAATCAGCCAACTGCTGGCCGAGCCAGTAGTCGGAGTAGTCGCGGCCCAGCTTGGGTCCGCCTATCTCGAGGTAGCCCACGACCAGCGGCACCGGCCAGTCGTCGCGGCGCCGATACACGGTCTCGACGAGGGCGTCGAGGTCGACGATACCGCGTCGCCTCTCTTCCTCGCCGAAGCCGAAGGTAGAAGCATAGGCCGCGTCGGTGTTCTTGATGTGGAATTCGCACATGTATGGAAGGCCGAGCTCGAAAAGCTCGACGTTGCCGTGGATGATATTCCTATCGCGGTCGGCTAGGCCGTGGGAGATGTCGCCGCAGAGATAGGCGGGGACGGTGGTCCCGCTCTCCCTCCCGTGATGCTCCCCGAGCTCGGCCAGCATCCTCTCGATCTCCTCGGGATAGGAGGGCGGCTCGGCGCCGCAGCTCATGGGCTCGATGGTCAGGCCGGCCAGCCCCAGGGCCCTGGCCCCGGCCATCAGCTCCTTCATGTGCTTCAGGTAGCAGCGGATGCCGGCCTCCTTCGTCGACATCCTGTCTCGGAGCACGGCGCCGGGATTGGAGCCGGCGTAACTCGCCCCGAGCAGGGCCGCCGCCTCGATGAGGCGCTCGTAATTGCGGCGCGCCGCCCTCTCCATACCCGGGTCGCCGGCGAAGAAGCCGCCGAGCTCCCGGTGGGCGGTGAACACGCTGCGTATCGCGATCCCGTAGGAGGCGGCGGCCGACCGCAGATCGCGGAAGTACCCGTCCTCGAGCGAATAGAGCTCGAAGAAGCTTCCCAACTGCAGATTGCGCACACCGCAGTCGCGCATGAGCGCGAAGAGCCATTCGAAGGAGTAGCGGTATTCAATCGGATCGCTCTTCACCCCGAGCTCGAAATCCATCCTGCCCCTCGCTTCCCCGACTATATGGAGAAGATGACTTTGTTGAACCACTCCGTCCTCGAGACCAGGCGGCCGAAGACCTCGGCGCCTTCCGCGAGGGGGGGGGTATGACTGACGAGAGGCTCGACGCGCATGGCTCCGTCGAGGAAGCCGAGGACGCGCGTCCACTCGTCCTTCCCCCGCGGGGCTATCTTGGAGTTCCAGGTGCCCATGATGCGCAGCTCGTTGCGCAGGATGAGGGAAACGTCCTTCTCGGGCACCGCGAGCGTGCCCTTGATATTGCCCATGAATACCACCTGGCCAAAGCGGGCGGCGCTCTGCAGAGCCAGGAGGAAGGTCGCGGGCAGGCCGACGGCCTCGACGACGCAGTCGACCCCGCCCGCGGGCTCGAGCCGCCTGAGCTCCTCGCGCAGATCCGTCGCGCCCGAGTCGATGGGAATCATGCCGAAAGTCTGCGCTATCTCGAGCTTCCTCCCGTCGAGGTCGGCGATGTAGACTCTTCCGCAGCCCTTGATCCTGAGCCACTGCGCCGCCATCGCGCCGACCGGGCCGGCCCCGATCACGAGGGCCGTCATTCCCGCCCTGACCTTCATCCTCTCGACACCGTGCAGGGCCACTGCGCAGGGTTCGGTCATCGCGGCGCTCCGCAGCGTCACGGACTCGGGCAGGCGAAAGAGGTTGGCTTCCGGCACGAGGACGTATTCGGCGAAGGCTCCGTCGCGGCGCGAGCCCAGGTAGTCGTAGCGCTCGCATTGGGCGTAGTCGCCGGTCTGGCAGGGCCCGCAGACGCCGCAGGGAAGGAGGGGGAAAGCAGTGATGCGGTCTCCCGGCGCATAGGCCGAGCCTGGTCGGGTTTCCTCGACGACCCCGGAGAACTCGTGCCCCATGACGAGGGGATAATGGTAGGCCCCGCCTTGAAAGCCGCGCGGTATGTCGGATCCGCAGATCCCGGCGTATTTCACGGCCACGAGGACATCGTTCGACGACGAAGGGCGAGGGGTCGGGATTGTCCGGTATTCGAGCTCTTTATCCTTCTTCAATACCAATGCCTGCATTCTATCATTCCTTCTCGGGAGGTTTCTATCATATTTGCACATTATTTAATAAATATCAATCAATTAAGATTGAAAATGATTGATATTAGATGTAATTCATGTATACTGACTCATGTTTTTGGCAAGGAGTCGTGCATGCGTGCAGCTGTGCTGGAAAGTCAGGGGTCGATTAGGGTCAAGGAAATTCCGGAGCCCGATTGCGGGGCCGAAGAGGCGGTGCTGAAGGTCGAATCTTGCGCCGTATGCGGTTCCGATCTCCGAATATACAATTATGGAAACGAAAGGGTGAAGACCCCCGCCATCATGGGCCATGAGATCGCCGGGATCGTCGAGAAGGTGGGGGCGAAGGTGCTTTCCCTCCGGCCTGGGGACAGAGTGGCCCTGGGCGCGGACGTGCCCTGCGGCACCTGTTATTGGTGCGTCAACGGCATGGGAACGAACTGCGCGATCAACTACGCGATCGGCTACCAGTTTCCCGGCGGCTTCGAGGCGAAGATGCTCCTCAACGAGACAATCTTGAAGTATGGGCCGGTCACGAAGATACCCGATAGGCTCTCCTACGACGAGGCCGCCTTGGCGGAGCCCCTCGCCTGCGCGATCAATGGTCTCGAGCTCGCCAACATGAGCGTGGGGAAGAGTATGTGCGTCATAGGCCTCGGCCCGATAGGCTGCATGATGCTGGAGCTGTCCCGGGCCTTCGGCGCCTCCCGGGTATTCGCCGTCCAGCGTTCGCGCGCCCGCCTCGAGATGGCGCGCAAATTCCGGGAGGATGCGACCTTCCTTAGCGCCGAGGACTCGGATCCCGTCGAGGCCGTCCTCTCGGCTACGGGCGGAGAGGGCGTGGATCTCGTGATCACCACGGCCGGCACGGTCAAGGCTCACGAGGACGCCATCCGCATGGTGCGCCATAGGGGCTACGTAAATCTGTTCGGCGGCCTCAAGAACCAGCCCAAGCTCAGCATCGATTCCAACCTGATCCATTACAAGGAGTGCTACATCATGGGGAGCCACGGCTCGCTCCCGCGCCACCACCGGATCGCCGTGGACATGATCGCCAACGGGACCGTGCGGGCCCGGGAATACATCTCCAGGATATTCCCGCTCGGGGAGATCGAGGCCGCCCTCGCCTTCCACCAGTCCGGCCAGGGCCTCAAGACCATCGTCAAGCCGGGGCTCTGATCTTGAGCCGCAGCCCCCGCCCCCCCATCGTCTCGCCCTCGCTCATGTGCGCCGACTTCCTCGACCTCGGGAAGGAGCTCCGGCTCTTCGAGGAATTCGGAGTCCCCATGATCCACATCGACATAATGGACGGGCACTTCGTACCCAACTTCACCCTGGGTCCGGATTTCTGCGCCGCGGTCGCCGCGGGGACCGACATCCCCCTCGACATCCATCTCATGATCGAGGACGTCGACGCCTACGCTCCGGTCTTCGCCAAGTTCAAGTCCCCCTGGATAAGCTTCCACCCCGAGACGGTGTACCACCCGCTGCGTAGCCTGAGCCTGATCCGTTCCTGCGGAGCCAGGCCCGGGATCGCCGTCGACCCGGCCGTGACGATCGAGAGTCTCAAGTACCTCCTCCCCGAGGTCGAGCTGATCTGCGTGATGGCCGTGAACCCGGGCTACGCGGGGCAGAGACTCATCCCGTCGATGATCGGGAAGATCGCCGAGCTCCGCGAGTACCTGGACCGCGAAGGCCTCGGGGCCCGACTCGAAGTGGACGGCAACGTGAGCTGGGACAATATCCCGCCGATGATCGAGGCGGGGGCGGAGGTCCTGGTCGCGGGTTCCTCCTCGCTGTTCGAGAAGGGCGCCGCGCGCGAGGTCGGGATGAGGCGGATGCGCGGCCTCCTCGCCTCATTCGCCTCCAGGCCCGACGCGGGGAGGTCAGGCCATGCTTGAGCGCGAGCGCAAAGATACGATCTTCCGCCTCCTCGACCTCCACGGCTGGGCGAGCATCCACGACGTGGTCGAGGCGAGCGGGGCCTCCGAGGCCACCATCCGCAGAGACTTCATAGAGCTGGAAGAGGCGGGCCGGCTCAGGAGGGTCCGCGGCGGTGTCGAGCTGGTCAAGGAGGAAGCCGCCGGCGCCGCGCGCGTCGAGCCCCCCCTCGACCGCCGCGTAAGCGTCAATAGCGAGAAGAAGCGCCGGATCGCGCGCCAGGCCTGCTCCTATGTCCGGGCCGGCGACACCATCATCATCGACGGAGGGTCCACGACCTTCCATATGGCGGAATACCTCAGCTCCCTCTCCATCACCGTCGTCACCAACTCCTTCGCCATCGCCTCCCACCTGGTCAAGCATTCCGTCTGCACCGTCATCCTGCCGGAGGGGACCGTCCATCCGAGCTCGCAGCTCATCCTAAACACCCTCTCGGCCGACCCCTTCGCGAACTACCACGCGGCCATAGCCTTCATGGGGATAGAGGGCATCACCGAGAGCTCCCTGACCAACTCCGAGCCCCTCCTCATCCAGTCCGAGCGGGCCATGATCAACCATGCGCGCGAGCTCGTCATCCTCGCCGACGAGACCAAGTTCGGCAGGATCGGAAACCTCGCGCTCTGCCCGGTGGAGAGGTCGAGCAGGATCATCACCACGAAGGAGGCGGAGGGGCCCGTCCTGGACGCGCTGAAGCGGAAGGGAATCGAGATAATCCTGGTCTGACGCTCCCGGCTCAAGGAAGGTGGAAGACCTCTTCGAGGGGGATGGTCACGGGGGACTGATCCGGATTGGTCTCCATGATGTCGGCCATGTAGGCCCACCATTCGCGGACGACGTCCGCGGCTCCCAGGTCTTGCGAGGACGCCTCGCCCTCCACCTTCTGGACCGCGAAGAGGATCCCGGTCTCGTCATCGTAGAAAATCGAGTAGTCCGAGATTCCCTGCGCCTTGAGCAGGGCCTTCACCTCCGGCCAGAGGGCATCGTGGCGCCTCTCGTACTCGTCGCGGAATCCCGGCTTGAGCTTCATCTTGAACGCGACTCGCTTCATGTCTGGAAAGCCCCCCTCAACCGAGGCCCTTCACGGCCTCTATCATCGCCACGACCGTCTCCGGGGCGGTGTCGGCCTGGATTATGTGGGCCGGGGCCATCAGATAGCCCCCGTCCGCCCCCAGTATCTCGGCGCGCCGCCGGATCTCGGCCCGAAGGGCGGGGATGTCGCCCGAGGGCAAGAGAACCTGCTGGTCGATGCCGCCGAAGAAGTTTATCCGCCCGCCGTACCTGTCGGCCAGCTCCCGCGGATCCGAGCCCGCTACGTTGGGCTGGACGGGGTTGTAGACCTCTATTCCCATCTCGATGAAATCGTCGATGAGGGGGGCCACGGCGCCGTCGGAATGCATGATCACCATAAGCTCAGGATTGACCTTCTTGAGCGCCGCTATCATCCGCGAGTAGCGGGGCTTGAAGAGTCGCCTCCACATGTCGGGGCTGATGAGGGTGGAGCTCTGGGAGCCGAGGTCCTCGCCGAACCATATCGCGTCGACGCCGAGCCCGGCGAGCTGCAGTGCCAGTCCGATGGTCCAGGCCTCGACCCTGTCGTTGAGCGCCTCGATCCAGGGCTCCTCCATGGCCAGGGCGAGGAGGTAGCGCTCCATCCCCGTGAGGTGCCAGGCGAGCTCGAAGACGCTGAGCTCGCAGTCGCCGATCACGAAATAGTCGCGGCCGAATCGCTCGATGTCCCTGGCCGCCTTGTCGAAGCGGCCCGGGGCGTAGGCGTCGGGGAAGGCGTAGGCCGCTACGTCCTCGACAGAGGAGGCCTCCTCGAGGGGGCACTTCACTACCTCGACGTACAGGGCCGTCGGCTTCATCTCCATCCCGAACTCGTTGAGGCTTATGTCGTCCCTCAGCTTCCTGGCCTCGTAGCCTGAGGGGACGGTGCCCCCCACAACGACGCAGTCGCTGCCCAGGGCTGTCCTGATCGCGTTGGCGGAGATCCGGTAGGTCAGGTCCTCGTAATAGCTCAGGGAGTAGTCGGCCGGAATCCCGAGCAGCTCCCGGAAGCGCTCGGTCAACTGTCTGCAGAGGTCGAACTGCAGCGGGGGTCGGTCAGGCCGCCCGGCGATTTTTCGAAAAGCCCTGAGTACGCGCTCTCTGGATGTCATTCCCTATGCCTCCTTGCAGATTCGAAGGAATTGTTCATAGCGCCCGCGCCAAGCGTCGCTTGCAAGGGGCTCGAATACCTTCCGAGGGAAGGACTCCCTAACCATCCTCCTGATCTCGGATAGCGAGGCTAGCTCGCCGCAGCCGTAGGCCTGCAGCATGACGTTGCCTATGGCGGTAGCCTCCGCCGGCCCGGCGATAACCATGAGGCCGGTAGCCGACGCGGTGAACTGGTTCAACAAATCGACCTTGCTCCCGCCCCCGACGATATGGATCTTGTCGATCTTTTTCCCGGCGGCCTCCTGGACCATCTCGATGCCCTGTCGATATCGGAGCGCCAGGCTCTCGTACACTATTCGCGCGATTTGCCCGACATTCCTGACATCCACGGCGGCCTGCCCGGTCCTTTCGACGAAGCGACCGATCGCCTCGGGCATGTTCGCCGCATTGAAGAAATCGGAATCTTCGGGATCGATGAGAGCCTTGAAGGGTTCGGATTTACCCGCCAAGACGGCTATTTCCTCGTACTCGAGCTCGATTCCGATTTCCTTCCACGCTTTCCTGCACTGCTGGATTATCCAGAGTCCGGCGATGCTGATCTTGAAGAGTATTTTCCCGAAAGCCAGGCCGGAGTTCGAGAAATTCCACTCGAAGCTGCGATCGTTCACGATGGGAGCGTCGCATTCGATGCCGAGCAGGGACCATGTCCCGCTGCTTATGAAGGCCCACTCGCCGCCCTCGGAAGGGACCGACAATACCGCGTCTCCGGTATCGTGCGCGGCCGGAGCTATGACGCGCACGGCCTCCAGGCCGGAAGCGGCAGCGATCGCCGCGTTCAGGAAGCCGAGAGAGTCGCCCGGTTTCACGATTTTCGTTTGAATCGCTCGCGGAATCCGGAAGGCATCGAAAACTTCGTCTTCCCATGCGCCTTTTTTCACGTTGAACATCTGCGAGTACGACGCGACGGTATATTCGGAGCAAATATTGCCCGACAGGAAGTAATTGAGGATATCGCCGATGAAGAGGATGGCGCGGCCATTCCGAAGCGACTTGTCCTCGTCCCTGGACATGGCGATGACTTGGTGCAGCGAACCGGTCTGCGTGCGGCGGTGGTTCGTCAACTCGTGGAGCCGCCGATAGCCGATGCTCGACTCGATTATCGCGCTTACCCCTTCCGTCCGACCGTCGCGGTAGAAGAACGGCAGACCGATCAGGTTCCCGCATTCGTCGACGATGCCGAAATCCGAGCCCCAGGCGTCTACTCCGACGCTCTCCAGCTCCGATCCCATCGATCGCCGGTACTTTTTCAAAGATTCGAGTATCTCCTCGTATATCCTGTAGACGTCGACGACCGAATGACCGTTCAATACAGTGCAGCCGGTATCGAAACGATGAATCTCCTCGAGCGCGATCTTGCCATTCCGGACAGAGCCGACGATGGCCCTCCCGCTCTCGGCCCCGAGATCGAGGGCAAGATGGTTCCTCGTCATCTCGTCTCGCCTCTTCCCGAATCCCGGCCGCCGAGCGTCCCGTCTTCGGGCGACAAGGTGGACAAGGGAACTCCGGGTTCGCCGTTCGCGGAATGGGCGGCGCCCGAGTGGCGGCCGAGAGCCTCGACACCGTACTCGGGACGGGACATGATGCGCTCGATCTGCTCCTCGCCGAGAAGTCGCGGCTTGCGGGGGAAGAATTCGAGGATGGCGATCTCTTTGCAGTAGGCCTCGAGCGCCTCCATCCTGTACCATGCCTCCAGGGGGCGGTTTCCCCAGGTCAGCGACCCGTGATTGGCCAGGAGGACGACATGGTTGTCCTTGCAGAACGGGGCTACCGAATCGGCCAGCTCGGCCGTTCCGGGATAGGCGAAGGGAGCGACCCGCACCGGCCCGACGACGACCATCGGCTCGGGCGCGATGGCCAGGTCAGGCTCGATCCCCGTGCAGGCGAAGGCCAGCGCGAAGGGGGAATGAGAGTGGCAGGTGGATACCACTTCGTCGTTCTCGGCATAGACGCGCAGATGCATGAGAAGCTCGCTCGTCGGCTTCCACGATCCTTGGAGGACCTTGCCCTCCATGTCGGTCTTCACCAGCATTTCGGGCTTGAGGAAGGCCTTGCTGATGCCCGCAGGAGACATCCATAGCGCGTCGTCGCCGACTCTGATAGTTATATTCCCGTCATTGGCGGCGACGAAGCCTTTTTCGTACATCCTCTTCCCGATCTCGCAGATCAGGGACTTGGCTTCCTCGTCGCCGCAATACTCCCTCTTGTTCATTTGTAGCCTTCCTTATGGGGACCGCCGCGCGGAGCGAGTCAGTCCGGCTGGTTTCTCGCCAGCTCGAGGAACGCCGCGATATTTTGCGGGGGGACGTCGCCGGTAAGCGCATGAGAGGGGGCGAGGATGTAGCCGCCGTTCCGCCCCATCTCGCGAATGAGGCGCTCGCCCTCCTTCCGGACGTCTTGCGGCGTGCCGTAGGGGAAGGTGCTTTGCACGCTCAATCCTCCCCAAAAGGCGATCCGATTCCCGAATTCCCGATGAAGCTTCCAGATGTCCATGGCCTCGGGCTGGAAGGGATCGAAGACGTCCACGCCGCACTCGATGATGTCCGGCATGAGCTGTTCGACGTTGCCGCAGCAGTGCAGGCTCACCGACAAGCCTCGCGCCTTGATCGCTTCGCAAGTCTTCTTGAAGCGCGGCTTGATGAATTCCCTCCACGTATCCGGCGAGACTAGGGGACCGTGCTGGGAACCCCAATCGTCGCCGAGATGCACGCAATCGATGCCGCCGATATCGGCGGCCGCGTCGATGACGGCGATATTGTAGGACGTTATCCTGTCCATAAGCTCGTGCACGAAGGCAGGCTCGGTGAGCATCCATATCATGAGCTCCTCCATGCCCGTCAAGGACCAGGCCCGCTCGAAAAGCGCGAACCCGATCGAGAGCATGTGGAAGGCTTCCGGATGCCGCCGGTCGTTCGCGGCTATGGTCTCGAAAACCGGCAGGTCTTCGGCGCCGGGGAATCGGTAATCGCCGAAGGAGGGCTCGCGGAAACGATATTCGGACGGAACGCCGAGGGTCCTGTCGACAGACTTGTTCCAGACGACGCCGAAATAGTCCCGGAAGAAGCCGGGCCTCACTTCGGTCCAGCCGCCGTTCGTGTGCGAGGCGACGACGTAGGAGCCGAGGTCGTCCACTTCGTCGAAGGGCCCGCCCAGGTAGGCCGCGAAGCTTTCCCGGGCCTCGACGGTGAATTTTACGGAATAGGGAACGGGATGGAGCGCTTCCCGCGCCAAAGCCCGCTTGAACGTCGCCTTTTTCGATTCGCTCAAATCGAGCCTCGATGGATTCCCATGCCTTCCTTCCCTACTTGGACTTTCTCCCTGCGGTCTTCTTCCGCTCCTCGAGCCAGGCGAAGACGATCAGGGCCACGATGAGCATGACGCCGAGCGTGAAGTTGAAGATGTTGCCGCTGAAATTGAGCAGCGTAAAGCCCTTGCGGAGCACTCCGATGATCAGTACGCCGATGAAGGTCCCGGTGACGCTTCCGATCCCCCCCATGATGGACGTCCCTCCCAGGACGACCGCCGTGACCACCTGGAGGTTCAGGTCGTTCCCCATGCTGGTCGTCGCCGCGGAGAGCCGTCCCAGGTATATCAACGCGGCCAGGGCGCACATGAGGCCGCTCAAGGTATAGATGAAGAGGAGGTTGCGCTTGGTGTCGATGCCGGAGAATATCAGGGCATTCTCGTTGAAGCCTATGCCCTTGAGGTTGCGCCCGAGACGTCCTCTCGAGTAAAAAAGATTGAAGACGGCGAAGAGGACGATGAAGTAGATGAATTGTATCGGTATCACGTCGAACAGATTGATGGTGGAGATCTGCTTGAAGCCGTCGGGGAACCCCGAATAGGTGTTCGTGCCGGCTACTATCATGGAGACGCCGCGGAACAGGCTCATCGTCGCGAGGGTGGTGACCAGAGGAGGGATCCTGGTGCGCGAGATTATTATCCCGTTGAGGAAGCCGCAGAGGATCCCGGTGGCGACGGACAGGAGGATCGCGAGCGTCAGGTTGTGGCTCGACGTGTACACCGAACCGAAGATCACCGCGCAAAGCTGAAGGTTGTAGCCTACGGAGAGGTCGATGCCCCCCGTCGTGATGATGAAGGTCATGGCGAGGGCCATGATCCCGATCTCGCCGATGATCGCCGTGACGTTGAACAGCACGTCGGGGGCGAAGAAAACCGGCTGCAGGACACCGAAGAGCGCGATCAGGAAGACGAGAAGGGAAAAAAGCGCCGTCTGATACGTTATGCGGAATCCGCGGCGCCGCTGCTGCACTGAAATCGGCTGTTCCATTGCTGTCAATTCTCCCCGCGCCGCGCGATGACGGTCGGGCGCTTCTTTCGCCAGGCCGAGAAATCGGTGACGGTGATAAAGACCGCGACCAGGATGATGATTCCCTGGAGCGCGTACTGGAAATAATCCTGGAATCCCAGGTAGATCATCGCGGTGCTGAGCAGGTAGACCAGCAAGGCGCCGAATACCGCGCCAAGCAGCTTCCCCGAGCCGCCCATGATGTTCACGCCGCCGACTATCGCGGCCGCGATGTAGGTCATCTCGCGACCCTGGAAGCTGGATGGCAGCACGTCGCTCCGGGTAACCGCCTTGAGCGTTCCCGCGATGCCGAGAAGGAGACCCTCCACGAGGAAGACCTTGATGACGGTGCCGTCGGGGTTGATGCCGGCGTAGATGGCGGCCTGCCTGTTGCCGCCGACCGCATAGACCGATTTGCCGAACTTCGAGAACTTCATGATGAACATGAAAAGCGCGGCCACCGCGATCGAGACGATGAAGATAAACGGGATGATGCCGAACACCTGGCCCCGGCCGAACCAGGTGAAGTTGTCCCCGAGATTCTCAAGCCACCCCGAATTATGGAGGAAGGTCGCATAGAAGCCGAGATGCACCATGTTCATCGCCAGGGTCACGACTATGGACGGCACCTTGAACCTGACCGTGATGTAGCCGTTCAGTCCGGAGAGGAGGACGCCGACGACGAAGGCCGCGGGCGCGAAGAGCCAAATGGGCGCCCCCAAGATGGCCAATTCGCCCGCGGTATAGCTCACGAAACCGAGGATGGTGCCGGCGGAGATATCGATGTTGCCGGTGAAGATGACGAGGGATAGGGCGATGGCGCCGAGGATGGTCGGGCTCACGTCGAGCATCATGCTGAACAGGCCGTTCCTGGTCGCGAATTGAGTAGTCAGCGCGAGGAATATCATGAACGCAAGGACGATGAGCCCGAGAATGAATTCCCGCGTTAATGTGATTCTCTTCTTCATATTCGCATCCTCTATAGGGCGAGCTGTAGAATTCTCTCCTGGGAAAGCTCGGCTCGCGACAATTCCCCCATCTTTAAGCCGTTCTTCATGACAATCACGCGGTCGCTCATGCTGATGATCTCGGGCAAATCGCTCGATATCATGATAATGGACTTGCCCTCGGCGGCGAGATTCGAGATGATCCGGTGTATCTCGCTCTTGGCACCCACGTCCACGCCCCGCGTAGGTTCGTCCAGGATCAGGATCCTCGGAGCGGTGGCCAAGGCCTTCGCGACGGATACCTTCTGTTGGTTGCCGCCGGACAGGTTGTTGACGACGAAGTCCCCGCTCGGGGCCTTGATAGCCAGTCTTTCCATGTACTCGCCGCTGATCCGGCGCTCGGACTGGGAATCGATGATGCCCGTTTTCCTGGAAAGACTGCGGAGGAGGGGAAGCGTGATGTTTTCGGACACGGACATCGGAACGATGAGGCCGTATTTCTGCCTATCCTCGGAAATGTAGACCATCCCATGGTCCATCGCCTGTCGGTAATTCGCGAAATGAAGCTTCTTGCCGTCGATGAACACTTGCCCCGAGTCCGGCCTGGAAAGGCCGCACAAGGCCAGCGAGAGCTCCGTGCGGCCGGCGCCCGCCAAGCCCGATAAGCCCAGGATCTCGCCGCGCCGCAGCTGCAGGTCGATGCCTTTGAGCAAGGGACTCTGGGAAATCCCCCTCGCCTCGAAAATCACCTCGCCGATCTCGACTTCCCCCTTCGGATAGAGATTGTGGAGCGTCCTTCCGACCATCCAGGAGACGAGCTCGTCCTTCGTGACCTTGGCCACCTCTTCGGTGTGTATGTGCTCGCCGTCGCGGATCACGGTCACTCTATCCGCGATCTGGAAAATCTCGTCGAGTCGATGGCTTATATAGAGCATCGAAACGCCCTGGGCCTGGAGCTTGCGGATCGTTTCGAAAAGAGTGTCGACTTCTTTGTTGGTCAGGGCCGCCGTCGGCTCGTCGAGGATCAATATGCTCGACTCGAAGGTGAGGGCCTTGGCGATCTCCACCATCTGCTTCGTGGCCACTCCGAGGTTCGCGACCTTGGCGTCGAGGTCCACCGACATGCCCAGCTTCCCGAAAATCTCCGCGGATTTCCTGCGCATCGCGGGATAATCGAGGATGGGAAACAGCCTGAGACTATCGAAGAGAGGTCTCTTGAGCTCGTGGCCCATGAAGAGGTTTTCCAGGACCGTTAAGTCCGGGAAGAGGCTCGTTTCCTGGAAGATTATCGCGATGCCGCGAGCATAGGCCTCGTTGGGGTTCTTGATATCGAGCGGCTGGCCGCCGAGCTTCATTTGGCCGCTGTCCGGCTTGTAGATTCCCGTGATGATCTTCATGAGCGTAGACTTGCCGGCGCCGTTCTCGCCGCAAATGGCGTGCACTTCGGCGCGGCGCAGGTCGATTGTCATGCCCGAGAGCGCGCGGACTCCGGGGAAACTCTTGGTAATGCCTTCGAGATGAAGGACGACCTCGGGACCTGAAGATGCTATGCCGCTATCCATGGAAAACCTTTCCGAGCCGAGATAGGAATCGACCGACGCAACCCGGTTCGGGACATGGTTCCCTGCGGTTGCGTCGATCGAGCACGATGGAGTCCCGAATCGACCCGAAGGCCGATTCGGAATCGGCGAATCGGGCTATTTCAGGAAGTACGCCATCCCGCTGTCCGCCTGAGGATATCCGCGGAAGCGGTCGATGTTCTTGAGATTGACCACCATAGGCTCGCCTAGGATGATGACATTGTTCGGCAGGATCTTGTGGCCTTCCTTGGCATAGGACAGAATGCTCGTCCCGTCCATGAAGCTCGTGATCATATTCGTCCCGCTGAGGGGGGACTTGTAGAAGGAGCCGCTCGGGTTCTTGCCTTTCAGCACATCGTAGGCGACGAAGAGGGTGAGATAGCCGAGATCGAAGGGCTGCCAGAGGACGAGGGACGACATCTTGCCGTCCTGCATGTCCTTGCGGGAGGACTCGGGGACGCTGATCCCTACGATCTTGATCTGTTCCTTGATGCCGAGCTGGTCGCGGGCGGAGGAGACGGCGGGAACGGTGTTGGAAGAGAGGGCGATAATGCCCTTTATGTTCCTGTTGGCGCTGAGCAGGGACTTGATCTTCTCGTCTGCGGTGCCGCGGTCGTTACCGGCGTAGACGATCTGGCTCGGATCGCCCAGGAGGTTGATGTGCTTGTAGTCGGTCGTCTTCTTCGAGTTGTACTCGTTGATGATGGCCTGGAGCCACGCGTTCTGGTTGGGCGAGTCGTTGGTCGTGGAGACGAGGGCGACCGTGGCCTTGTTGGATGCGGAATAGGAGCTCAGGTCCCCCGACAAGCCTTGAAGCAGCTTTATCGCGATCTGGTCGCTCTCGACCTGGTTCACGAAATAGTTCCTCGCCGTCGGATCGACGTCGGCGTCCCAGGTGATAATCTTGATTCCCTTCTTCATGGCGGCGCGCAGCGTATCGGCATAGGTCTCGGGGTCGAGGGCGGATACCAGGATCGCGTCATACTTCTTGTCGATGAAGCCCTGGATGTAATTCTTCTGGTTCGCGGCGGATGTCTGAGCCATGGTGTCGCCGATCCAGTCGACCTTTACCTTTCCGCCAAGAGCCTTCTCGGCCTCGCGGAATCCCCTCTCGCAGGCGATGAAATAGTCCTCTGCTATGAACTTGGGAATTACGCCGACCCTGTAGACTTTCTGTGCGGAGACGGGGACGGCCATCATTACGATGAGAACGGCAGCGAATACACCAAGAATCTTTCTCATTACTACCTCCATGGCATTGTCCGGGGCTAAGCCTCGGTTCTCCTAGACATATTCCGCTCTGTTTCCTCACTTGTCAAGCAGAATCGCTTTTCCATGAATTGTTTTGTTCAATAATGATTGATAATGATCTGATTTGCAGAGAAAAACTCCGCTCTCATGAAGAGAGCGGAGTTCTCGCTCCTGCCGCGATCGCTTTGATTTCTTCCTTATATACGCTTTGTCAGGACACGCTCCTCGTATTCCTGAACTTTCTGAAGCCAGTCCGTCCCTACGGGTACGCCCTGATCGAGGCAATACTTGTCCCAAACGGCCGAGAAAGGAAGCGTCTTGGCCTCTTCGATGACCGCGAGCCGCTCGTGGTTGCGTCCGGCCTTCTCGGCCTCGACAATGAGGGCGCTCGGTTCGAGCCGCGCCTCGAGGAGGGCTTTCTGGAAGCCGCGCGCGCCGATAGCCCAGGCCGCTATGCGGTTGATGCTCGCGTCGAAGTAATCGAGGGCGATGTTCACCTTGTCGAAGGCCTTGCGCCGGGTGATCTCCCGGCAGACCTCGCGGACATCGTCCGAGAAGAGGGCCACGTGGTCGGAGTCCCAGCGGACTCCGCGACTGATGTGGAGCAGAATGCCGGGAACGAAGAGGAGGAGGGCCGAAATCTTGTCGGCGACGCTCTCGGTCGGATGGAAGTGGCCGAGATCGAGGCAGAGATCCACCTGCTTCCTCATAGCGTAGCCCATATAGAACTCGTGCGAACCGACGACGTAGGCTTCGCTTCCGATCCCGAAGAGCTTGGGCTCGACGGCGTCTACGATGGTTCGGGGAGGCAGGGACTCAGAGAAGACTTCATCGAGGGCCTCGAGGAGTCGCCGCCTGGGCGCGTCGCGGTCCGCCGGCAGGTCCTTGGACCCGTCCGGTATCCAGACGTCGTTGACCGAGGGGGTCCCGAGCTCCCGCCCGAAGGCGCTGGCTATGCGCCGGGAGGCGACGGCGTGCCTGACCCAGAAATCCCTCACCTTAGGGTCGGCGCTCGAAAGGGTGAAGCCGGAATCGGCCATGGGATGGGAAAAGAAGGAGGGGTTGAAATCGAGGCCAATGCCCTTGGACTTGGCCCAGGCGATCCAGGAGGCGAAATGCTCGGGGAGGAGCTCGTCGCGGGGAACCCGGGAAGCGCCGGTCTCGGCGTAGAGCATGTGGAGATTGAAGCGTTTGGTCCCCGGTATGAGGGAGAAGGCGAAATCGGCGTCCGCGCGAAGCTCCTTGCCGTCGCGGGCCCGGCCGGGGTAATTGCCGGTGGCCATGATGCCGCCGCCCGAGAGGCCGCCTTTCCCCTCGAAGCCCGCGACGTCGTCGCCCTGCCAGCAATGGATCGAGACAGGCACCTTGGCCGTCGCGGCTATCGCCTCCCCAGCGTCGACGCCGAGGGTCTCGTAAGCCTTTTTGGCCAGTCCGTAGGCTTTTTCGATGGAATCCCGATCCTGATATGTCTTCATGTTTTACCCTCCACGAGCGCGCGTCAGTATTTACCCGACCCGGATATCCGTGAATGGACAAATCGCCGCGGCGTGATGGATAATGATCTCGGCATGTCGACTACGATCTTCTCCGCCTACCTCACCTGGAGCGACGACGACGAGGCGCGCGGCATGTACTGCACCGATATAGGGCACGCCGACGTACCGCCCGGTAGCCCCTATCCGCCTACCATCGTAGGACATCCCAACGTGTACCAACCAGTGGCTACCGGGCGCGTGCTCAGCGACTACCAGCTCGTGTACATCGCCAGGGGGAGGGGAGTATTCCGTTCTGAAGGGACGGAGTCGCCCGTCGAGGAAGGCACGGTGATCGCGATCTTCCCCGATGTCCGCCACGCCTACCATCCTGACCCTTCGACGGGCTGGGAGGAATACTGGGTCGGCTTCAGGGGCCCTTCCGTGGACAGGCTGCTGGCCTCGGGCTTCCACGTTCCCGGCCATCCCTTGATCGCGGTCGGGCTCGAGCCCTCGATCCTCTCCATCTTCGACGATATCTTCCGGACCGTGAAGGTGCAAGAGCCCTTCTACCAGATCCGCGCCGGGGCTCTCGTCTTCCTCCTCCTGGCGGAAATCCACAAACTGGAGAGCAAGTCGAAGCAGCAGAGCGGCACAGCGCAGCTCGTCGAGCGCGTGAAATTCCTCATGAGCGAGAACATCGACGGCACGATCGACCTCGACGGCATGAGCGATCGGCTGGGCGTAGGCAAGGCCCGATTCTACGAATCCTTCAAATCCTATACCGGCATGACGCCCTATCAGTACTTCATCCACCTGAAGATCAATAGGGCCAAAGAGCTACTCGGCTCCGAGGGCGTCTCCGTCAAAGAGGCAGCCTTCCGCCTCGGCTTCGACGATGCCTATTATTTCTCGAGACTCTTCAGGAAGAAGACGGGGCTGTCGCCCTCGGCGTGGAGAGGGGGGAGAAAATCCCCGACGGAAGGTTGATCCTTCTACGCCCGCCCGTGAGGCAGCGGCTTTCCGCAAAATATCATATATAGTATATTGATTCATGACGAAAAATGGCTATGGATTCTCCGTCGGCTCGAACTGGCTTCCGGAGCATGAAGAACATAATACCCCATAAATTAAGGACAATTGGCGACAACCGAAAAGATTGATCCGCCAATGAAGCTTGACAGATATCATATATAGTATATGATGTGACTACAATCACGGAAACGAAGCGGGCAGCAGCTTCGTACCGGTCCCCGCTGTCGTCGAATATCGGGCAAGAGTTCTTCGCCCTCCCCGACCGACGGGGAGACGAGACGGTCGCGAGACGCCGAAAAGGCGAGGAAATACCCACAAGCTTTCGCAAAGGAAGGAGAAGAGAATGAGCGACGTCAAGTACCCGTCACTGTTCAAGCCTCTCAGGATCGGCAACTTCGAGGTGCCGAACAGGATCTGCCACGTCCCCACCGATATCTCGTCCGGCAACGCCGACGGATCGGTCAGCCAGCGGGTGA
>Ga0181516_10000068_pt1 | contig 104162 bp, 103 predicted proteins | sample PEATcosm2014_Bin_25_FD_121104 | JGI IMG/M metagenome (GOLD analysis project Ga0181516, IMG submission 121104) | Peatland microbial communities from MTU Mesocosm Facility, Houghton, MI, USA - PEATcosm2014_Bin01_10_metaG | ecosystem: Environmental > Terrestrial > Soil > Wetlands > Peat | place...
TGATCATCATCGGTCTGCTCCTCGTGGTGGCCGTCATGGTCCCCAACTTGCAATGGAATCAAAAGCGTGCCTTGAGGCACGGAGAATTGAAGAAGGAGGGAAAATAATTGAAAAGATTATTTCCGAAGGTTTTGGTCGCACTGATGGTGTTGGGCTTGTTGGTGGTCGGTACCGCTACCGCTACCCCCAAGTATGCCATCATTTTCAAGAACACCGGGAACCCCTACGGTGAGAAAGAGATGGAAGGCTTCAAGAACGCCTGCCAGGAACTCGGCGTCGACGCCATCCTCAAGGCTCCGGACCAGCCCACCGCCGAGGCTCAGATTCAGATGATTCAGGAGCTGATCGCCCAGAAGGTCGACGTGATCGCCATGGTCGCCAACGACTTCGACGCTCTGCAGCCCGCCCTCGAAAAGGCCAAGGCCGCCGGCATCAAGGTCCTGTCGCTTGACTCGGCCGTCAACCCCGCCAGCCGCCAGGTCCACATCAACCAGGCCGACCCGGAACGCATTGGCCGCGTTGAGGTTCAGGCCATCGTCCAGATGATCGGCGGAAAGGGCGAGATCGCCGTTCTGTCGGCCACCAGCCAGGCTTCGAACCAGAACCTGTGGATCGAGTGGATGAAGAAGGAACTGACCCTTCCCCAGTACAAGAACGTCAAGCTCGTGAAGGTTGCCTACGGTGACGACCTGCGCGACAAGAGCGTCTCTGAAATGGAAGGCCTCCTCAAGAGCTACCCGAACCTGAAGGGCGTCATTGCCCCCACCACCGTGGGCATCGCGGCCGCCGGCAAGGTCCTCACCGACAAGAAGCTCAAGGGCAAGGTCCACCTGACCGGCCTCGGCCTCCCCTCGGAAATGGCCGAGTACATTCAGAGCGGCGTTTGCGAGTGGATGTACCTGTGGAACCCCCTCGACGTGGGCTACCTCGCCGGCTACGCTGCCGACGCCCTGGTCAAGGGAACCATCACCGGTGCCGTGGGCGACAAGTTCAAGGCCGGCAAGCTGGGCGACAAGGAAGTCATCGCCGACGGCGACGGAACTCAGGTCATGCTGGGCGACCCCTTCAAGTTCGACGCCACGAACATCGCCGACTGGAAGAAGGTTTACTGATTTTCTAGACTCCTGAAAGGAGCGAGACCGCCGGGGCAACCCGGCGGCTTTTTTTTGCTATTTCGACAAGCGCCGGGCCGCCCGGGTGGCTTCGGCAAACAGGCGCGGCGGGCACCGGGTCCGGTCCGGGTCGAGCACGCCCCCCGCGTAGTCCGACGGCGCGTCGACGTCGCGGAAGGCTCGCTCGTCGGCCGGCACGTAGGTAAGGGCGAGCCGTGGGAACACGTCGCGCATAGACTGCCCCGGGTCCAAGCCCAGGATCACCTCGCGGGCTGCGGCGTCGAAAAGCACGGGGTGGCCGGGGCTTTGGGGCGAACCCGGCCGCACTGCCCGGGGCGCGGTCCCCGCAGGCAGAGCGGCCCGGGCCTCGGCCAGCTCGGCGAAGGCCCGGCGGGTCACCCCTGGCATATCGGCCAGGGTCACGAAAAACGCGTCGGAGCGCAACTCAGCGAGGCCCCTCTGCAACGTGGTGAACTGGCCCTTTTGCCAACCGTCGTGGGTCACTACCTTGATTCCCTCGGCGCCCTGAAACAGCTCCTCAAGGTCGGCGGAGCGGTACCCGGCCACCACGATCACACGGCCACCAAAGGCAAGGGCCTCCTCGACCACGGTTTCGACGACGGTGAGCCCCTGCCACGGCAACAGCAGTTTCCAGGCACCCATGCGCGTGGACCCACCGGCTGCGAGGACAAGGGTTTCAAACATGGATCAAGTTTACCACAGTCGCGCCTGCCCAAAAAAAGGCCCCGCTTTCGCGGGGTCTTGAAGGTGAGGGAGACTCCTCAGTCGATCTGCGAGACCGACTCGTCGGGCTCGGCGGTCCACTTCAGTTTGTCGAAGATGAAGAAGACGAGGCTGATCAGGATGCCGACCAGGGTGGCCAGGACCATGCCCGAGAGCGCCGTCGTGCCAATGTTGATCGTGAGTCCGGAGATACCGACCACGAAGACGATGGCCGAGAGCAGAAGGTTGCGGCTCTTGGAGTAGTCGACCTTGGCCTCGACAAGCATTCTGAGGCCCGACGCCGCGATCACGCCGTACAGCATAAGGCTGATGCCGCCGATGACGGGCACGGGGATGGAACTGATCAGCGCGCTCAGATGCCCGAAGAACGCGATGAGGATCGAGATGACGGCCGCGCCGCCGATGACCCATACCGAGTACACCTTGGTGATGGCCATGACGCCCATGTTCTCACCGTAGGTGGTGGTGGGACACGAGCCCGTGAAGCCCGACAGCATGGTCGAAAGGCCGTCGCCCAGCATCGAGTTGTGGAGGCCGGGGTCCTTGATCAGGTTGCGCTCGACGATGTTTCCGGTGACGAACAGGTGGCCGATGTGTTCCGACATCACGACCAGCGACGCGGGGAGGATGACGAGGATGGTCGACAGGTCAAACTGGGGGAAGACCATCTTGGGGAAGGCGAACACGTGGGCGGTGGCCAGACCGCCGAAACTCATGATGTGGGCGTCGGGGTAGGCGGCGTTAAGGATGAGCGCCAGCACGTAGCCGGCGATCAGCCCAATCAGGACGGGAACGGCCGCCCACACCTTGCGGAAGACCATGGAACCGACGACGACCACCGCCAGGGTGAACATCGAAATCGTGGTCGCCATGGGGTCGACCACGCCGGTGGTGAACTTGTCGCCGAAGGCCATCTGCGCGGCGGTTCCAGCCAGACCCAACCCGATCAGGGCGACGATGGGACCCATGGCCGCCGCGGGCAGCACGATGGAGATCCACTTTCGTCCCGCGAAGCGGATGATGAGCGAGACGATGACGAAGGCAAGACCTGCCACGACGAAGCCGCCGGTGACCCGGGCGAAGCCCATGTCGGCGCCCACGCCGCCGGTGGCGATGGAGGCGGCAAGGACTGTCGCGGTGGGGGCGAGGAAGGCAAACGAGGAGCCAAGGAAGGCGGGGGCCTTTCCCTTTGTGACAAGGATGTAGATCAACGTTCCGATACCGTTCATCAGCAAGACGAGGGAGGGGTCAACAACCTGCTGCTTCGCGAAGCCGTTGAACAGAATCGGAACGAGGACCGACGCACCAAACATAGCGAACAGATGCTGGAAACTGAGCGGTATTCCCTTGAGGAGAGGAACCTTTTGCTCAACCTGAATGATTTCCCTTACTGCCATGAAAAGCCTCCTTGGATTTCTGGTCTCGGCCCATGCTAAGCCCGGCCCCGCGTGCCGTCAAGTCAAGGTTAATTCAAATAAATTGTTGCTAGGGAACATCTTAAAACTGAACGTTTCAGTGAGAAAAGACGGCGCTGACCAGGCGCTTTCCGGCTGAGGAAGAAGAGATTCCAGCCCCGTTGTTCCCCTTAGGGTGCGATGGCGCGGCCCGGATCGTGGGTTCGCGTGACGGGGTCGGAGCGGCACGACCCTGTAGGCGTCTTGGTGATCCAGTTGTTGATCGGCTCGTGCTCCCTCATGGCCCGCCACACGTCTTCGGCGCGGATGGGCATGTGCATCAGCTCGGCGTCGACGGCGTGCTGGATGGCGTTGCCCAAGGCGGGCGCCACCGAAATCATGGGGTGCTCACCCACTCCCCGGGCTCCGTAGGGACCATCCACCTGGGGCGTCTCGACCACGATGGTCTCGATCACCTCGGGGAGGTCGCGGGACGTGGGGATCTTGTTGTCGGTGAAGGAGGGGTTGAGAAGGTGGCCGGCGGTGTCGTAGATATAGCCCTCGCAGGTGGCGGTCCCCAGCCCCTGGATCATGCCGCCAATGCACTGGCCGCGAACGGTCTCGGGGTTGATGGCCTTGCCTACGTCGAAGACCGACGACACTTGGAGGACGTGGAACTCGCCCGTGTGGGGGTCGACCTCGGCGACGACGCCGTGGGCCCCGTAGGTCCAGTCGAGGGCGGGGTTGCCCTGTCCCGTCTCCTTGTCGAGGTTGGTCAGCCCCTGGGCGACGTAGCGGCCTACGCCGATGAGCGGCCCGCCGATGGCGTTTCCGTCGGGGAAGGCGTAGCCCAGGGCCATTTCGGCAAAGCCGACGCCGTGGTCGGGGTGGTGGCGCACGAACACCCGGGTGTCGTCGTGGTCGAGGTCGCAGGGCTGGGCCCTGAGCACCTGCGCCGCCACCTGGCAGGCGTTCTTGAGCAGGTCGTCGGCGGCCAGGATGCACGCGTTTCCCGAGAGCATCAGACCCTTCGATGCCACGGTCTGCCAGTCGTAGGGGTCGTGGTCGGTGTCCTTTTCGACTGTGACCTTCACCTGGTCGAGGCGGAAGCGCAGGCGCTCGGCGACGATCTGTCCCAGCGCCGTCACCGACCCCTGGCCGATCTCGGTGAGCGCCAGATTCACGTTCACCGTGCCGTCGGAGTTCATTTTGATGACGGTGGCTGTGGCGGTGAAGGGGGGCATGGCCGGCGCCTTGTGGAGGGCGGCGATCCCCTTGCCGATCTTGAGGCCCGTCCGCCTTTCGCGGGCCTGCTCGTCGGGGGTCAGCGACCCGTAGCCGATGGCCTGGGCCGCGGCGTCGAGGCACTTGAGCACGTTCCCCGAGTCCTTGGTGATGACCTCACCGGTGAGGGTGACCGAGCCCGGCCTCAGAGCGTTGAGCCGCCGGAACTCCAGCGGGTCCATGCCGATGGCGTGGGCCACCAGCTCCATATGCCTCTCGAGCCCCCAGAAGAACTCGACGTGCCCGAAGCCCCTGTAGGCGGTGCCGTAGGGCTTGTTCGTGTAGATCGTGTAGGCGTCAATCCACGCGTTGGGAATCTCGTAGGGGCCGGCCGCCGAGTAGCCCGACGCCCGGGTCACGTTGACGGCGTAGTCGGCGTAGGCGCCGGCGTCCCAGTACATCCACATCTGCTGGGCCAGGATCTTGCCGTCGGAGCTCACCCCCGTCTTGATGCGGTAGGTGAGCGCCGAGCGGCAGGGGAGGAGGCTGAACTCCTCTTCCCGGGTGGCCTGGAATTTCACGGGCGCGCCCCCGGCCTTCCGGCTGAGGCACGCCACCAGCGGTTCGATGTGGATGCCGGCCTTGCCGCCAAAGCCGCCGCCCACGTGGGGGACCATCACCCTCACCTGGTTGAGGGGCAGCTTGAACGCGAAGCAGAACAGGGCTCTGACCGTGAACGGCGACTGGGCGCTGGTCCAGATCGACACCTGGTCGCCAAGCTTCCACTGGACGATGGCGACGTGGGTCTCCATGGGGACGTGCTGCACCGATGGATTCGTGTACTCGCGGTCGACGATCCACTCGGCCTCCTCGAAGCCCTTCTCCACGTCGCCTTTGCGCAGCTTGGTGAGGTTGGCGATGTTGGTGCCGGGCAGGGGGGTGAACGCTGCCTTCACGTAGTCGTACTTGCCCAGGTCGGGGTGGACCAGGGGAGCGTCGTCCTTGAGGGCGTCCATATGGTTGAGGATGGGCGGCAGCACTTCGTAGTCGACCTGGATGAGCTCGACGGCGGCCTTGGCGATGACCAGGGTGTCGGCGGCCACGGCGGCCACGGCCTCGCCGTAGTGGCGCACCTCCCCCTTGGCCAGGATGTCCTTGTCGACGACGTAGAGGCCCAGCCGGTAGTCGAGCTCCGAGCCGACAAGCACGGCGCGGACCCCGGGCAGGGCCTCGGCCTTCGAGGTGTCGATCTTGAGGATCTTGGCCCGGGCGTGGGGACTCTTCTTTACCTGGGCGTAGAGCATGCCCGGCAGGACCATGTCGCTGGCGTAGAGCGCCTGGCCCGTCATCTTTTCGATGCCCTCCTGGCGCGGGGCACCGTGGCCCACGTGCTTCAGGGAGGCGGGGTCTTCGCGGTCAAGCATGTTTGAGCCCTCCCTCGCCGGGGTTCTGTCCCGAGGCGTCGAGAATGGCCTCGATGATCTGCTGGTAGCCCGTACACCGGCAGAAGTTGCCCTCCAGGCCGTCCTTGATGTCTTCGACGGTGGGCTTGGGGTTGGCGTGGAGCAGTTCGCGGGTCGACAGGATCATGCCCGACGTGCAGAAGCCGCACTGCACCGCGTGGTGCTTGTGGAAGGCCTCTTGGACCACCGAAAGCTTGCCGTCCTTGGCCTCGCCCTCGATGGTCTCGACAGCCCTTCCGTCGGCTTCCACCGCCAGCACCATGCAGGCGTTGACCGTGCGGCCGTCGAAAAACACAGTGCACGCGCCGCACTCGCCGGCGCCGCAGCCTTCCTTGGTCCCCGTCAGGCCCAAATCCTCCCTCAGGAACCTCAGAAGGGTGCGGCTTTCGGCCACGTCGCGGGTGTAAGGCTTGCCGTTCACTTTGACGCTGATTGTCTTCATTTCGTTTCCTCCCACAGGCGGCGCACGAAGGTCTCGACCATAAACAGCCGGTACTCCTTGGTGCAGCGGATGTCGCTGATCGGGCTGACGGCCTTGAGGGTGGCCGCCACGGCCTCGTCGACGGTGTTGGTGTCCTTCAGACCCGACACTAGCACCGGCACGGGTGCCGCCGAACTGACGCCGATCTTCACGTCGCCGTTGTGGCGCGCGACGGCTACCCCGACGATGCCCAGGTCGTGGCCCGAGATGCGCTTGAGCTTGCGGTATTCACCCCGGGCGCCGGCCGACGCTGCGGGGACGACGATGCGCTCGACGATTTCGTCGGGGGCCAGCACCGTGCGCTTCACCCCCGTGAAAAACTCGGTGAAGGGCACCGTCCGGGTGCCCTTCACCGAGGCGATCACGGCGCTGGCACCCAGGCACAGCAGCCCCGGCGCCATGTCGGAGCACGGCGAGGCGTTCACCACGTTGCCGATCACGGTGGCGCGGTTGCGGATCTGATAGCTGGCCAGGTCGTGGGCGCAGACGGCCAGTAGCGGGAAGTCCCGGCGGACCCTCGCGTCGCGGATCAGGTCATTGATGGTGGTGGCCGGCCCGAGGACCAGGCCCTCGGCATCCCAGGTGAGAGTGGCGGCACCGTAGCGCTTGAGGTCGATGACGAGCTCGGGTTTGAGGGTCCCGGAACGGATGTTGACCAAGAGGTCAGTCCCTCCCGCCAGCACCTTGGCCCTGGGGCCGTAGCTGGCGATCAGACTCAAGAGGTCCGATCGGCTCTTGGGAGCCTCGTAGCGAAATTCCGACAGCATCGCTCCTCCTTGACCCGGTCTTCAGCCTTGGACGATCCGGGTCCCCGTTTCGCCCGTCAGGGCGCGTATCATGTTCTCAGCGTTGGTGATGACGGCCTCGCGACCGCCCCGGGCCAGGTACTCAAGCACAGCCCGGATTTTGGGCTCCATGCTCCCCTTGCCGAACTGGCCGTCGGCGAGGTAGCGCTGCGCCTCGGCGACGGTCATCGTGTCGAGCGCGCGCTGGGTGGGCTTGTGGAAGTCGAGGCAGACCTTCTCGACCTCGGTGCTGATGAGGAACAGGTCCGCGGCGATGGCCGACGCCAGTAGCGCCGAGGCAAAGTCCTTGTCGATGACGGCCTCGACCCCCGACAGGGTGCCGTCGGCCTCCTCGATCACGGGGATGCCCCCGCCCCCAGCGGCGATGACAGTTTCGCCGTGGTCCACCAGCTGGCGGATGATGTCTTCCTGCACAAGGCGGAGCGGAGTGGGCGAGGGGACCACCCGGCGCCAGCCCCGGCCCGAGTCTTCCATGACGGTCCACCCGTCCTCGGCGCGGTGGCGGGCGGCCTGCGCCTCGTCCATGAACGATCCCACGGGCTTGGTCGGATGGCCGAAGCCGGGGTCCGCCCGGTCAACCACAGTCTGCGAAACCAGAGCCACCGCGCGGTTGGGCATGCCCCGGCGGCGGAACTCGTTGTAGAGCGCCACCTCGAACATGTAGCCGATCGAGCCCTGGGTGTTGCTTCCGCAGTAGTCCAGAGGAGCGGGGGGAAGTTCGGCCGAGCTGAGCTCGGACTTCCGGAGCAAAAACCCCACCTGGGGGCCGTTGCCGTGGGTGAGTACGACACGCCAGCCCGCGGCCACGAGGTCAACCACGTGGGGCACCGTCAGGCGCACCGACTCGTACTGGTCGTAGAGCGAGGTGTGCTGGGGATCGCGGATGAGGGCGTTGCCCCCCACCGCGACCACCGCGACCGGGTGCTGTTTCGTCTTCATCCTTTCCCTCCCCGGGCCGACCCGAACGCGAAAAGGAACCCCAAGGCCGCGTCAGTGCCCGAACTGTGGCCAATTGCGGCAAGGGCGCCCACGCTCCGGTCGAGGTCGCCGCCCACGCCCAGGGCCGCCCGGGCAAATGCGACGAGGGCCGAGGCAAACCGCCCGTGTAAGGCCTCGCCCAGAAACGCGGCCGAGATGTCGCTGGTTGCCGCTAGGAGGTTCGGGGGACCAAGGAAGGCAGCGCCTGCTTCGTCGAGGAAAGCGCCCAGGCCGGGCGTGACGTAGGCCTGCGCCCGGAGCCCCGCCAGCCAGCCGCACAGAAAGTCGTCTGCCGCCGGGGTGAGCCCCGGCCCCAGGCCGACCAGGGTCCGGCAGGTTTCCAACACCCCCGCCACCGATAAGTTCGCGGCGGCGTTTTCGAGGGCTTGGGCCCCGGCGTCCAACCGGCCCGCAAAAGGCTCCTGCGCCTCGGCGCCTCGTTCCTTTCGAATGGCGGCGACGGCGGCGGCGGCGCGCTTGAGGCTCTGACTCGCGCCGGAGTCGAGGGCCGCCAGCCGGGGCGCCGCTTCGTCGGCCGCGCTGCGCCTCGGCGCGGGAAGGTTCACCGCGGCGTCTGCTGCGTCGAAGAACAGCGTCCCCTCGGCGAAGGAGCCCGTGCCCCCGGGCGACACGCCCCAATCGTCGAACCGCGCCTCCGGCACCAGGGCGGCCCGAGGATGCTCGAAATCACCGTCAGCGACCAAGGAAAGCAGAGCGCCGCGTCCCGGTCGAAGGTTGACGGCCCGGGCGAATACGCTGTGCACGGTGAAGGCAAAGTCCTCCGTGGGAAAGGAGGAGCCCGCGGTGCTAGCGTCCCAGGTGCGCACGCATCAAGGCGTCCCTGATCGCCGTTTCCACGTTGTTCTTTCCCCACTCGATGTTGCGCCGCAAGGCCTCGGCGGCCGTGGTTCGGTCGCGTCGGCGCAGCGCGTCGATGATCTTGAGATGGTCGAGGCAGGTTTGCCGCAGCCGCTCAGTGTTGGTGATGTCCGACAGCCTCACGAAATGGATGCGCGCGTCGATTTCGGCCAGGGTGCGGGCCAGAACGCGGTTGCCTGCGGCCTCGGCCAAGACCCGGTGAAAGTGTTCGTCCTCGTCGGCCGCCCGAGGCGACAAGGCGGGCAGGCCGTCGCGCAGCTGCACCCAGCGTGCCTCGAGGGCGTCGAGGATGTCGGGGTCCGCGCCGACCTCGCACAGCCTGTCGATAACGGCTCGCTCGAGCACCACCCTTACGTCGTACGATTCCTTGATCTCGTCGAGGTCGAGGCGCCTCACCGTGTACCCCTGGCGGGCGCTCTTTTCGACAAGCCCCCGCTCCACTAGGGTGCCCAAGGCTTCGCGCACGGGACTGCGGCTTACCGCAAACTCCGAACACAGACCCTCTTCGGTCAGCCGGTGCCCAGGCGGGTACTCCCATTGGAGGATGCGCTGGCTCAGGTTTTCAGAAATGTCGAAGCTCAGGTTCACTTCCGCCACAGCAACCTCCCCGCGACACTCTACTTGAACACGAAGACCTTGACCGGTTTGCCCGGCCGTTCGTCCGACTCCTCGACGGTGGCGTTCAGTTTCATCCCCGTCTTGGGGTCGTCCGCCTCGACCTGGCCCGACGCGCGCAACCCGTTCTCGAACTGCACGATGCCGAACTGCAGGAACTTCTTGTTGTACCCTTCGGGCAGGTTCCACACCCTTGTCCAAGTGAGCAGGGTGCACGGACCTTCCAGGTCGAAGGTGGTCCAGCCCCGCTTGGTGACCGGGTCGCGCCGGGTGCCGCAATGCGAGCAGATCATGGGCGCCGGGTAGTACTTGGTTCCGCAGTGGTCGCAGGTGTAGGCGCGGATCTTGGGCGCCTTGGTGTCGTACATCGAAAAGTCAATCATACGAATCTCCTACTCTTTGGCGCAGATGACTGCGACGACGTTGTTGCCGAACCCGCCGAAATTCACAGACAAGCCGTACTTGGGGTCCTTCACCTGACGCCCGGGCTCGGCCTCGCCGCGGAGCTGGCGCACCAGCTCGACCACCTGGCTCACACCGGTACCCCCCACGGGGTGCCCCTTGGACTTCAATCCGCCCGAGGTGTTGATGGGCAGGCGCCCGTCGATGGCCGTCTCGCCCTTGCGGACCGCAAGGTACGACTTGCCCCTCTCGAAGAACCCGACCTCCTCGCTGATGGCCAGCTCAAGGATGCTGAACGCGTCGTGGAGCTCGGCGAAGCTGATGTCCTTGGGGGTGAGCCCGGCCATCTTGTACGCCTTTTCGCCGGCGATGCGCACGGCGTTGAGCTGAAGGGGGTCGGCCCGGTTGTGCACGCAGTGGGTATCGGTGGCGCTGGCCACCCCGGCGATGCGCACGGGCTTCCTGGCAAACAGCTTGGCCTTGGGGGAGTCCATGTTCACCAGGAGCAGCGCCGCAGCCCCGTCGGAGACCGGGCACGTCGAGTACATGCGAAGCGGCTCGGCGATGTAGTTGTTCACCACGTCGGCCTCGGGACCGTCGGCGATGGCCTCGATCTTGCAGGGCGCCTGGATGTGGGCGTACTTGTTCTTGGCGCCGTTGTCGTGGTTCTTCACCGCCAGCAGGGCCAGGTCGCGCTCGGTGAGGCCGTACTTCTCCATGTACAAGCGGGTGAACATGCCGCCGAAGCCGGGGAGGGTGAGGCCCATGTTGTACTCGGTTTCGGTGTCGAGCATGGTCGAAACGATGTCGGTGGCGTTCCAGCCCGACACCTTGCGCATGATCTCGCCGCCGACCACCAGCACCACGTCGGCCAACCCCGACGCCACGGCCATATAGCCGAGTTTCACGGCGCTGGCCCCCGAGGCGGGACCGTTTTCGACAAGTTCTGCAGGCACCGGCTCCATGTCGAGGCGGCTCACCATCGACGACGCCACGGCGCTCTGGTGGCAGAACAGCCCCGACGCCATGTTGGCGACAAAGACCTGGTCCACCTCCTTGCGATGCTCCAGAAAGCCCGCGTCCTGCAAGGCGTCGGTGGCCGCGTAGGCGAGCACGTCCGCCAAGTCGTATTCGCTGGAGTTGCCGAACCGGGTGTGCCCGATGCCGACGATTCCTACTCGGGGTGCCATGGCTTACCTCTTGAAGCCGGGGAGCTGGGGGTACTCCGTCGGCATGATCAGTTTTTCGGCGGACTTCAGGTCGGCGTCGGACACGGGGCGGGTGCCCGTGCACTTGATGTCGCGGACCGCGTTCCACAGCTTGCGGGTCAGCACGAAGGTGGGGACACCGCCCAGTTCGTGGCGTACCTCGGGGAACTGGGACGAGCGGTCCTCGAGCTGGTACTCGATCATCCAGCGCTTGAACCCGTTGGGGCTCTCGGCGACGATCCAGACCTCGTCCTCGCCCAGGATGTCGATGTGGTGCTCCATCTTGGCGGCGAACAGCTGGGCTCCCACCCGCAGACCGCGCTTGATGGTCATGGTATGGAGGCTCATGCCCAGGCCCGCGTGGACGTGGCGGCTGGTGACGATGCCGGCGATGACACCGTTGATCGCCCCCACCAGCACGAACTCGTTGGCGACCCGGTAGCGGTACCAGCCCAGGATCTCGGAGTACATCCGGACCGCGACGATGTCGTAGTAGTCGGACGGGACGCCGATGAGGGGGTAGACGGTGCCCAGCAGGGCTCCCACTTCCTCCCGCTTGGCTTCGCGGACCACCATCTTCTCGCCCGAGGCCAGGGTGATCACCTTGGGCGGGTAGGGCTTGAGAACGATTTCCGGGGGCCGCAGTTTCTTTTCCATGTCGTCGATGGCCATTGTTTTCTCCTTTAAAAGTCTTCGTCTTCAACGCTGGGAGAGAACCACGGAGGAACGGAGGCCCGGAGGTTAACGGAGGAATACCGTGAACCTTCGTTCCCCTCTGTTACGGCGAAGCCGTCCGTGGTTCGCTCTCTCTTCCCTACTTTTTAATCGCCTCTTTGTGCAGCCAGGGATTCTTAGCCCCCGCAATGTCGCCGAACTTGGTGAGCTCCGCCTTCGCCTTCTTCTTCATCAGCTCGGCGTACCTGTCGTCGTCCACGTGCGCCACGATGCGCGCGATCGAGGCCTCGCCGTCGACGAACTTCCAGGGGTAGCAGCCGATGGTGGCGCGCTGGTTCAGCAGCAGGTCGATGTCGCCGCCCACGCACTCGGCGTGGATGAGGCCGACGTTGAACATCTCGATGTGCATGAGCTGGTACTTGTCGTCGGTGAACACCTGGTCGAGGGTCTTGCCGTACTTCTTCTGAAAGTGCGCGTCGCAGGCCTTGGCCTCCTTGGGCATCCATTCGCGGATCTTGGTGTTCATGGGGTGGTCGGCCGAACCGCAGTCCACGCCTATCCAGCGAAGCTTCTTCTTCTTGGCCCACTCGGCGAACTCGCGGTCGGGTCCGGGGTGCTTGATCATGTAGCGGATCTCGTCGGCGGTGGGCTGGTCCCAGCCGTAGTGGTGGTAGCCGGTGTGGATGAGGAGGATGTCGCCTTCCTTCACCTCGACGCGGTCCTCGACCATTTTCGAGGTGTACACGTCGTAGTCGCCGCACACGTCGGACAGGTCGACGATGGCGCCCTCGTGGACCAGGAAGTCCATGTCGAGGCTCGCGATGTCCTTGCCCGGGGTGTAGAAGTGGATCTCGCCGTCGAGGTGGGTGCCGATGTGGTTGGAGTGGGTGACCACCTGGCCGTTGGCGCCGTTGGGGGCCAGCCGCTTGAAGTACTGGACCTGAAGCGGAACGTAGGTCGGCCAAGGGGGAGTCCCAATGCCGAGCGGAATAGAGAGATCGATGACTTTCATTGCCTTCTCCTTTCACGAACTCAAACACTTTGTTCCACTCGGAGGCGCGGGGGCACCGAGAGGAGGAGGGCGAAGCCCGAACTCTTGCCTCTTCTTCCCGGCGTTCTCCGCGCCTCCGCGTGATCTCTAGGTCTTGCCGTACCTCTGGGCAAACGCCAGCAGCGCGTCGTTGAAGCAGTTGGCCGGCGGTTTGACCAGGCCGGCGCCCACCATGCCTATGCCGGGTTCCTTGTGCGCTATCCCCGTGTTGATCACCGGCAGGATGCCCTTCTCAACGATGAGCCTCACGTCCAGGCCTGTAGGAGTGCCCCTGAAATCGAGGGCAGGGATCTTGTACGCCTCGCTTTCGGCCAGGGTGATCTCGTACATGCGCTCGGTGTAGGCGATGGCGTCGGCGGGAGTGCCGCCCACGAACTTCACGATGGCCGGGGCAGCGGCCATGGCAAATCCGCCGATGCCTGCGGTCTCAGTGATGACCGAGTCGCCGATGTCCGGGGCGGCGTCGGCCGCCGAGAATCCGGGCAAGTACAGTCCGTCGACGATGCCGGCCGGCCCGGTGAACCATCTGTCGCCTAGGCCCGACAGCTGGATGCCGAAGTCGGTGCCGTTGCGCGCCATGGCGATGATGACGGTGCTGCCCTCGATGCCCCGGGCCGCGTCGACCACGCACTTGCACGACGGCATGGATAGGTTGAGAAAAAAGTGGTCGTTGCCGTTGAGGAAGGTCAGCACCTTGGCGATCTTCTCCCGGGGCTGGTCCAAAAGGACGAGGTGGGGCGCGAGTTCGCGGATGATCAGCGAGGTGCCGGCCCGGTTGCGGTTGTGTCCCTCGTCGCCCATCTGGAGCACCTGGGCGATGACGGAGCGCATATCCAGGGGCCCATGGACGGCCAAGGCCTTAGCCATCAGCGGCGCCAGGTCGGCCTCGATCCACTTGAGCCTGTCCTGCACCTCGTCCCCGAAGGCCCCGTAGCGGAGCACCTTGCCCAGGCCCTCGTTGAAGGTGGCGTACGCCCGGTTTCCGAAGGCCTCGTTTTCAAGGATCCACACAGGCATATGCGAGGTCATGATGCCCGCCATGGGCCCCACGGCGCTGTGGTGGTGGCAGGGTTCGAAGTCGATCTTGCCCGAAGCGGCCAGGGCCTCGGCCTCGGCGCGGTCCTTGGCCAGCCCTTCGTAGATGAGCCCGCCGATCACGGCGCCGCGCATGGGGCCGGCCATGCGGTCCCAGGTGATGGGGGGACCCGAATGGAGGACGAGGTTGGGGCGCATGCCCGGAACCACGTCGCGGGCCGTGCCCACGCCCACGAGCATGGGTTTGCCCTTGAGGATCCGGCCCACCGCCTCGGCGTTGGCCGCTTCGATGTTGGTCTTCGTGGCCGCGCGAAGCGCGTCGAGGGCCGCTATGAGCGCCTGGTCCCCACCGGCCGGCGGACGCCAGTCGACCTGGACCACGGGCACGCCCAGGCCCGTCAGCGTCTGGCCAAAGGACTCCAGCCCAAGGTTGACGACCTTGAGCTCCGAGGCGAACAGATCGGCCACTGGTTTCGGCACGTTCATTTCGCGACCACCTTTTCCAGAAGCTTCACCGACAGCACCGCAGCCTGGTAGTTGGAAGGCATGACGACCACGCCCGCCGCCTCGAGTTTGGCGCGCTGGCCCGCCAGCCCTTGGTAATCGCCCTCGGTGCCGGTGATCGACGCCACGACGGCGAGGTACCCGCCCCTTTTCACGGCGGCGGCCTTGGCGGCTACGAGCGCGGGGATCAACGCCCCCGCCGGGTCGGCGTGCGAGCCGTAGCCCAACACCACGTCGACGAGCATGACCGCGATCTCGGGGTCGTTCGTCTCGGCTTCAATGCGGTCGGTGCGCGTGCTGGGGTCGATCATGGGGTGGGGGCGGCCGACTGTAAACACGTCGTCGCCCAGATCAACCACCGTGTGACCCACGGACTTCAGGGGGTCGGCCAAGACAAAGGCGGGGTCTGTCTGATTGTTCGACCACACCGCCCCGGTCAGAGCGTGGAGGAGCAGCCACGCTTCGTCGGCCAGCGTTCCGCCCGTGTAGTACCCCCGGATGAACTTCTGCCGCTTCGACATCTTCGCAGTTTCTCGTGTCACGAGCGCCTTGAGCGCCTGGTCGTCCAGGTCGAGCACCGAGGGGACGAAGGGCCGGCCGAGGGCCAGTGCGGCGCCCATCCGGGCCGCCTCCTCGAGGTTCGAAGCCCACCTGATCAGCGGATGCGTCCTGGCGCCGGCCTCGGGCTTGAGGCCGATGAAATGGACGACGGCGGGTTTGCGCGCCGCCTCGAGGGCCGCGAGCACCTTGTCGGCCACCGGGCGGGCCGGCGGCTTGCTGACCACGACGATGGCCTGGGTGGCGGCGTCGGCGGCCAGGGCCTCGATGCCCGTGAGCATGGTGAGGCCGCCCACCTTCTCGTTCTTGAGGTCGCGTCCGCCGGTGCCGATGCCCTGGCTCACGCCGGCCCCGAAGCGGTCCAACAGGCAGCTGACCTCCTGAAGACCTGTACCCGAGGCCGCGACGATTCCCACCGATCCCCGGCGGACGACGTTAGCGAAGCACAGCGGAAAACCATTGATGAGTGCCGTGCCGCAGTCGGGCCCCATGACCAGCAGACCCTTCGGCCGCGCGAACGTCTTGAGGGCGACCTCGTCGTCGAGGGACACGTTGTCGCTGAAGAGCATGACGTGGAGGCCCGCTTCGAGGGCCTTGCGGGCTTCGCGCGCCGCATACGCGCCGGGAAGGCTGATCACGGCGACGTTGGCGCCCGGGAGCTCACCGACCGCCCCCCGCAGGTCCCGCGGGTTGGCCGCAGCCCCAGCGGCCCGGGGGGCGGTCTTGCGCACCAAGAGTGCCTCCGCAGCTGCCACGGCTGCGTCGAGCCCGGAATCCGCGTCGAGGGCGATCACAAGATCGTTGGGGCCGGCTGCCGCAAGCCCGTCCTTGGGGAAGCCTGAACCGGCCAGCAGGTCGAGGTTCATCGGCGTTCCCATCGTCACCGTGGCGTCGGCGACCTGGGGCAGGTCTTTGAGCTCTTTGCTCATCAGCATGAGGAAGACAGAGTCGAAGTAGGAATCCTTCTTGACGATGACTTTCTTCACGGGAAATCCTTCCGATCGTATGTATTTGTTACGATATACCCGATTGTATACACGTCAAGTTAAATGTGCATTAGGATAAAAGTGCGTGCCCCTGGCTACTCAAAATATCGCTTGCAGAAAGTGGAACGTCGGTATATAGTGACTAAGACGAAAGCGTTTAGAAAGGATATCGAAAGTGGTTGAGGGTCTTTCCGCCCGGGAAAAGCAGATTATCCAGTTCCTTACCGAGGAGCCGGCCGTCACCGGCCAAGAGTTGGGCCGCCGTTTGGGAGTTTCGGTCGTGACCATCCGCACCGACCTCAAGGGTCTGGCGGCGCGTGGCATCATCACCCGTACCCACGGCGGCGCGCTGCCGGCCTTCCACAAGAGCATCCTTGACCGTCAAGCCGTGCGAAACGACGAGAAGAGCCGCATCGCCAAGGCCGCCGCCGACCTGATCCAGGACGGCGACACGGTGATGATCCTGGCCGGGACCACGACGGCCCAGATTCCCAAGTACCTGTTGGGCAAGGGGAACATCCACATTGTCACCGATTCAACCTTATTGCTTCCCCACATTCGTTCCAATCCCGCCCTCAGCCTCACCGTCGTCGGGGGCGAGTTCCGCCCGTCGACCGAATCGTTTGGCGGTCCCATGGCCATCGAGGCCATCGAGCGCTTCAATGTGAAGCTCGCCTTCCTGGGCACCGACGGATTTTCGCTGGAGCGCGGGCTTTCGACCCACCTTGTCGAAGGCGCCGAAATGGTCAAGGCCATGGCGGCCCACGCCGACAGGAGCGTGCTCCTGGCCGACTCGTCCAAGTACGGCCGGTCGGGCTTCGTGACCATCATGCCCCTGCGGGCGGTGGACACCCTCATCAGCGATACAGATTTCAACCAAGCGACCGCCGACCTGCTCCGCGAGCAGGGCCTCGAGGTGTTGCTTGTATAAGGAGAAATGATGGCCGAGACCATTGTGATGCCCCGTCAGGGCAACAGCGTCGAATCGTGCGTGCTGCTCAAGTGGCGCGTGAAGGAGGGCGACGAGGTTCAGCCCAAGACCATCGTCGCCGACGTCGAGACCGACAAGGCGTCGTTTGAGGTCGAGGCGGGCGTCGCCGGTACCGTGCTCAAGCTCGTGCGCTCCGAGGGGGACGACGTCCCCGTGATGCAGCCCATCGCCTACGTGGGCAAGGCTGGAGAGGCCCTCCCGGGAACCCCGGCTGACGCCGGAGCTGCCGCCAGTTCCGCCCCGCCGCCCGCCTCGCCCATGGCTGCGCTCCCCACGGCCACCGCCTCGGCGCCCGCTTCGTCCCCCTCGGCCTCTGCCGGTTCTTCGGCGGCCTCGCCCCGGGCCCGGCTTCTGGCCGCGAGCCAGGGCGTTGACGCCACCGGCATGGCCGGCACTGGACCCGGCGGACGCGTCATCGAACGCGACGTCAGGGCCGCACTCTCGGCCACCGCTCCCGCCACCCCCGCCGCCATCGAAGCGGCCCTCAAGAGCGGTGTGAAGCTGCCCGCGCACGGCACCGGAATCGGCGGGCGCGTGACCGTGGCCGACGTGGCCGCTGCCCCGGCTTCCGTTCCCTCGGCCCCGGTTGTGGCCGCCCCCTCCTCTTCCCGGGACTTCCCCGGCAAGACCACCGAAACCAAGGTCAAGGGCATCCGCAAGCTGATCGCCGACCGCATGGCAGAGAGTCTGGCGACCACGGCGCAGTTCACCCTCAACGCCTCGGCCGTGGCCGTGCGCCTGCAGGAGCTGAGGGCACGGCTCAAGGCCAGCGACCCGGCCCTGGGGCTCACCGGTGTGACCATCGGCGACCTCGTGGTGTACGCCACCTCCCGGACCCTCAAGCGCTTCCCATCCCTGAACGCCCACTTCGTCCGCAGTTCGGGGGGCGACACCATCGTCGAGTTCGAGTCGGTGCACATCGGCGTGGCGTGCGACACCCCCCGGGGCCTCATGGTGCCCGTGGTGAGAAACGCCGACACGCTGAGCCTCAAGCAGATCAGCGACGAGACCAAGCGCTTGGCCGACGCGTGCCGGGGCAGCGCCATCAAGCCCGACGAGCTGAACGGCTCGACCTTCAGCGTGAGCAACGTGGGGGCCTTCGGCATCGAGAGCTTCACCCCCGTGCTCAACCTCCCCGAGGTGGCCATTTTGGGCGTGGGCGGCATCGGCCTCAAGCCCGTGCAGAAGGGGAGTGACGTGGCGTTTCTGCCCCACGTGGGGCTGTCGCTGACGATCAACCACATGGTTGTCGACGGGGCCCCTGCGGCGAAGTTCCTCAAGGCCCTGTGCGACGCCATCGCCGAAGTGGACCTGCTGTTGGCGTATTGAAAGAGGGGGGCCTCGCGCGGAGATCGCGGAGCCGCAGAGAAATCCGGGAGAGGGCCGGGGACCTTTGGGAGTCCTCCTTCCTCTTTCTTCCTCTGCGCTCTCTGCGCCTCTGCGTGAGTCCCTCGGTACTGATCTACGAGGAGATTTGAATGTACGACATTATCATTATTGGCGGCGGGCCGGGCGGGTACGTCGCGGCCGAGAGGGCCGGCGCCCGCGGGCAGAAAGTGCTCCTGATTGAGAAGGAACACCTGGGCGGCGTGTGCCTCAACTGCGGCTGCGTTCCCACGAAGACCTTGCTGAACTCGGCCAAGACCTACACCCACGCCCAGCACGGCGCCGCGTTTGGCGTTCACGCCGAAAAGGTGACCTTCGCCTGGCCCGAGGCCCTGGCCTGGAAGAACGAGGTCATCACCAAGCTCAGGGGAGGCATCGCCTTCCTCATGAAGAAGTACAAGGTCGACGTGGTGTCGGGCACCGCCGAGCTCGCCGACAAGAACACCGTAAAGACCGCCGACGGCAAGACCTACGAGGGCAAGAGTATCATTCTGGCCACGGGAAGCTCCCCCGCCGTCCCCCCCATCCCCGGGGTGAAGGACAACCCCAAGGTGGTCACCAGCACCGGGCTCCTCGAGATCCAGAGCGTACCCGCGACCCTGGTTGTCATCGGCGGCGGCGTCATCGGCGTCGAGTTCGCCAGCCTCTTCGCCACCCTGGGCGCCAAGGTCACCGTCGTCGAAATGATGGACGAGATCATCCCGTTCATGGACAGGGAACACGCCCCGGCCCTGCGCAAGGCGCTTTCGTCCATCGACTTTCAGCTCGGCTGCAAGGTCGAAAAGCTCGACGGCGGTACCGTCCACTTCAGCTCGAAGGACGGCGCCAAGTCCGTGACCGGCGATCTGGTCCTTATGGCCGTGGGCCGCAGCCTCAACATCAAGGGCCTGGGCCTCGAGAAGCTGGGCATCGACTTCGGTCCCCGGGGCATCGTGGTCGACGAGTTCCAGCGCACCAACGTGCCCGGCGTGTTCGCCATCGGCGACGTCACAGGCCGCAGCCTGCTGGCCCACTCGGCCAGCCGCATGGGCGAGGTGGCCGTCAGCGCCATCACCGACCCGCCCGAAGCCAGGCAGCGCATGCGTTACTCGGCCATCCCGTGGGTGGTCTACAGCCTCCCCGAGGCGGCCGGCGTGGGCATGACCGAGGACGAGGCCAAGAAGAAGGGCTTCGACCTGGCGTGCGCCACCGTTCCGCTGCGCAACTCGGGCCGGTTCCTGGCCGAGAACGGCGCCACCGCCCCCGGGGCGGTCAAGGTGGTTACCGACAAGACCACCGGCCTCATCCTGGGCGTGCAGATGTACGGCGCCGGCGTGGGCGAAATGATCTGGGGAGCCGCGGCGCTCATCGAAGCCGAACTGCGGGTGAAGGAAGCCAGGGAGCTGGTGTTCCCTCACCCCACCGTGGGCGAAATGATCCGCGACGCCCTCTGGGAACTGCATTGAAAGCGTGAACCAAGAATTTCGCGCAGAGGCGCAGAGCACGCAGAGAAGAGAGGAAGGACCCGAGTCTTTTCCCTCTCCTCTGACTCTTCCCTCTGCGGCCTCTGCGCGAGGTCCTCTGTAAAAGAACTGAAAGGAGTAGCATATGCCTAAGAATCAAATCGTCGACCCCCAGGTGGTCCGGCAGCCGGGCGTCATCAAGATCAAGGACATCCCCCTCAACCAGTACAAAGGTGATGTCAAAGCCGAACTCAAGAAGTACGGCAAGGAAAAGCTTGTCCGCATTTTCCACACCATGGCCACCATCCGCGAGTTCGAGTCCATGCTCAACGTCGTCAAGACCCAGGGCGGGTACAACGGCGTGGACTACAACCACAAGGGCCCGGCTCACCTTTCCATCGGACAGGAGGCCAGCTCCACGGGCCAGGCGTTCGCACTCAACGTTGAGGACTTCACCTTCGGCAGTCACCGCAGCCACGGCGAAATCATCTCGAAGTGCTTCTCCGCGGTGAGCCAGCTGCCCGACGCCGAGCTCCTCAAGGTCATGAAGAACTTCTGGGGAGGGGAGACGCTCAAGGTGGCCGAGAAGGCCGGCGCCACCACCACCAAGGAACTGGCCGACGACTTCGTCCTTTACGGTGCTCTGGCCGAGATCTTCGCCAAGGCCCCCGGCTTCCACCGCGGCCTGGGCGGCTCCATGCACGCCTTCTTCGCCCCCTTCGGGATGATGCCCAACAACGCCCTGGTCGGCGGTTCGGCCGACATCGCCACGGGCGCCGCCCTCTACAAGCGCATCAACGGCAAGCCCGGCATCGTCGTAAGCAACGTGGGCGACGCCGCCATGGGTTGCGGTCCCGTGTGGGAGGCAATGATGCTTGCCGCCATGGACCAGTACCGCACCCTGTGGGGCAAGGACGCCGGCGGCGCTCCCCCCATCCTGTTCAACTTCTTCAACAACTTCTACGGCATGGGCGGCCAGACCAACGGCGAGACCATGCCCTACCAGGTGCTGGCCCGGGTCGGCGCCGGCATCAACCCCGACAACATGCACGCCGAGCGCGTCGACGGGTACAACCCCCTCGCCGTCCTCGAAGCGGTGGAACGCAAGAAGAAGATCCTGCTGGCCGGCGAAGGCCCCGTCCTTATGGACACCATCACCTACCGCATCAGCGGCCACTCGCCCAGCGACGCCTCGAGCTACCGCACCAAGGAAGAGGTCGCCCTGTGGGAGAACTCCGACTGCGTGAAGAGCTACGGAGAGTACTTAGTCGCCGGGGGCATTCTGAGCGCCGGTGAGGTCGAGAGCATCCGCACCCAGATCGGCACCAAGATGAACAGCATCTACAAGCTCGCCATCGACATGAAGGAGTCTCCCCGGATCAAGGGCGAGTTCATCGAGACCGTCATGTTCAGCAACACCAAGGCCGAGAAGCTCGACGACCGCAAGCCCGAAACCCTCCTCCCCCTGGGCGAGGACCCCCGGAGCGTGGCCCTGAAGACCAAGGCCCGCTTCGCCCTCGACGCCGACGGCAAGCCACTCCCCAAGGCCAAGATTTACGCCTACCGCGACGGTCTGTTCGAGGCCATGCTGCACCGCTTCTACATCGACCCCACCATGGCCGCCTGGGGTGAGGAAAACCGGGACTGGGGCGGGGCATTCGCTGTCTACCGCGGTCTGACCGAGGCGCTTCCCTACAAGAGACTGTTCAACAGCCCTATCAGCGAGGGCGCCATCGTCGGTTCCGGCGTCGGGTACGCCCTGGCCGGCGGCCGCGCCGTGGTCGAGCTCATGTACTGCGACTTCATGGGCCGCGCCGGTGACGAGATCTTCAACCAGATGGCCAAGTGGCAGGCCATGTCCGCGGGCCTGCTCAAGATGCCCCTCGTGCTCCGGGTCGCCGTCGGCGCCAAGTACGGCGCCCAGCACAGCCAGGACTGGTCGGCCCTCGTGGCCCACATCCCCGGGCTCAAGGCCTACTTCCCCGCCACCCCCACTGACGCCAAGGGTATGCTGAACCTTGCCCTGCGCGGCACCGACCCCGTCGTCTTCTTCGAAAGCCAGGGGCTCTACGACGTGGGCGAAGTCTTCGAGAAGACCGGCGTACCCGAAGGCTTCTACGAGACTCCCGAAGGCGAACCTGTCGTGCGCAAGAGCGGCAAGGACCTCACCCTCGTCACCTTGGGCGCCACCCTCTACAAGGCCATGGACGCCGCCAAGGAGCTTCAGTCCAAGTACGGCGTGGACGTCGAAGTCATCGACCTGCGCTTCATCAGCCCGCTCAAGTACGACGTGCTCATCGAGTCGGTGAAGAAGACGGGCAAGGTCATCCTGGCCAGCGACGCCGTGGAGCGGGGCAACTACCTGCACACCGTCGCCTCGACGCTCAGCCAGGTCGCCTTCGACTACCTTGATGCCCCCGTCGCCGTGGTCGGCAGCCGCAACTTCATCACCCCCGCCGCCGAAATGGAGGACGTGTTCTTCCCCCAAAAGGAGTGGATCATCGATACCATCCACGAGCGCATCCTGCCCCTGGCCGGCCACACGCCCACCACCGTGCAGACCGCCGGAGAAGTGCTGAGAAGGAACCGGCTGGGACTCTAAGGAAGTCGTTCCACGCGGAGGCGCAGGGGCATTCCCTGCGCCTCCGCGTGAGACCATGAAAAGAAGGAACAGATGAGCAACCTGCGCGACCAGATCAACTCTCCTCACCTTCCCCGGCACGATAGGTTGGTGGCCCTCCGGTCGCTGGCCGCTGCGGGCGAGGTTCGCCGAGGCAAGGCCCAGGGTGAGGTCAACAATCACGTCCACACCTGCTACAGCTTCAGCCCATACACCCCGGCGACGGCGGCCCTCAAGGCCTTCGAGGCCGGCCTGGACGCGGTGGGGTCGGTGGACCACGACAGCATCGGCGCTGCCCGCGAGACCCTCGAGGCGGGTATGGTCCTGGGGCTGGCCACGACGGTGGGGTTCGAACTGAGGGTGTCCCTGAAAGGAACCCCGTTTGAGACCCGGAAAATCAACTTCCCCGAGTGCCTGGGCAAGGCCTACATGGTCGTGCACGGGGTCCCGGTGAACCGCATCGACGACGCCGAGGCCTTCCTCAAGCCCCTTCGGGCGCTTCGGGTCACGAGGACCCGCGAGATGGCCAAGGCCATGGGCAAGCTCCTGCAGAAGGCCGGCCTGGCCGGGCTTGAGTTCGACCGCGATGTGGCGCCGCTGACCCAGCTGAAAGACGGCGGCGGCGTGACCGAGCGTCACCTTTGCGCTGCGGCGGCCCTGCAGATCCTTCGGGTCGCCCCCGGGCCGCTCCTGGTCGCCTTCCTCGAGAAGAGCCTGGGCATCCCCGTGCCCGCCAAGCTGGCCGGCCTGATTGCCGACCCCGCCAACCCCCACGCGCTCTACGACCTGGTGGGGCTGCTCAAGACAACGCTGTTGGACCAGGTGTTCATCGAGCCCGAGGACGAGTGCATCCCCGTCAAGGACGCCGTGGCGTTCGCCAGGTCGTTGGGTGCCATTCCCGCCTACGCTTACTTAGGTGATGTGGGCGAATCGCCCACCGGCGATAAGAAGGCCGAGCACTTTGAGGACGCCTACCTCGACGAGCTGTTCGCCGCCTTGGGCGGGTTCGGCTTTCAGGCGGTGACCTACATGCCGCCGCGGAACACGCTGGCGCAGTTGCTGAGGGTGCAGAAGCTGGCGGCGGCGCACGGGTTGCTGGAGATCAGCGGCGTCGACATCAACAGCTCCCGGCAGAGCTTTCACTGCCTCGAGATCCTGCGGCCCGAGTTTGCCCACCTGAACGAGAGCACCTGGGCCCTCATTGCCCACGAGAAGCTGGCCGCCATCCAGCCCGAGCTGGCGTTCTTTGACCCGCACAACCCGATGGCCGGCGCGTCGTTGGCCGACAGGACAGCCGCGTACGCCCGAGCCGGCCGCCGGATGGACCCGAAGCGGCCCTCGACCATCGAACTGCCCCGATTGTAAGGAGACACCATGAGCGACGAAACGTATTTGACCATTGCCCCCCGCATCCGGGGCCTGGCTGCCGCCCTCGGCCACCGCGTCCACGTGCGCTGGGAAGCCGTGCCCGACCTCCCCGCGCCAACCGCCGACGAGATTGAGAGCGGTTTGAACCGCTATTTCGCCGATAAGAAGATTCCGTCGGAAATCAACATCCAGGGAGTAGGCAAATTCACGCTGACCGTGGCCGGTCCCGCCGCCAGCGGCAACCGTGCCGACGTGATCCGCGGCAAGGTGGCCGTCGTCACAGGCGGCGCCCAGGGCTTCGGCGAGGAGATCACCCGCGGCCTGATCGCGAATGGGGCGTTTGTCGCCGTCGCCGACCTGAACCTTGCGGGAGCCCAAAAACTGGCGGCGGAGCTCAATACGGCCGCCGGCAAACCCGTGGCCATGCCCGTGGCCGTGAACGTGAGCCAGGAAGACTCGGTGGCAGCCATGGTGGCAGCCGTCGTGGCCGAGGTAGGCGGCATCGACCTGTTCGTGGCCAACGCCGGAGTGCTCAAGGCCATGCCCGTGGTCGACCAGGACGTGAAGTCGTTCGAGTTCGTCACAGCGGTCAATTACACGGGGTACATGCTGTGCGTCAAACACGCGGCCCGGGTCATGCGCGAGCAGACGAAGTACTCGCCCAACGCGTGGACGGACATCATCCAGATCAACAGCAAGTCGGGCCTCGAAGGGTCGAACAAGAACGGCAGCTACGCGGGCAGCAAGTTCGGCGGCATCGGCCTCACCCAGAGCTTCGCCCTCGAGCTCGTGGCCAACCGCATCAAGGTCAACTCCATCTGCCCCGGCAACTTCTTCGACGGCCCCCTTTGGTCCGACCCCGAGAACGGCCTGTTCGCCCAGTACCTGCGCACGGGAAAGGTCCCCGGGGCCAAGACCCTCGCCGACGTGAAGACGTTCTACGAAGCCAAGGTACCGATGAACCGGGGCTGCACGGGTCCCGACGTGCTGCGTGCCCTGCTCTACATTGTGGAGCAGGAGTACGAAACCGGCCAAGCCGTTCCGGTGACCGGGGGGCAGGTGATGCTGAATTGAGGGGGGATACACGTGGGCCGGTGTTGGAGGAGATGAACCACGGGAGGCTTCGCCTCAACGGAGAAACGGAGAAGAACGAAGTTTGGAGAAAGGAAGTTTGGCGCGTCGCGCCTCCTTTCGCCTGTCTTCCCCAAGTCTCCCCTCCGTCCTCCGTTCCTCCGTGGTTAAAAAAGCGTGTTGTGGCCCGGGGTGTTGCGGGCGGGTGTTGGAGGAGATTAACCACGGGGCCCTGCGGGCCAACGGAGGGACGGAGAAAAACGGAGTTTGGAGAGAGGAAGGTCAGCGCGTCGCGCCTCCTTCCGCCTGTCTTCCCCAAGTCTCCTCTCCGTTCCTCCGTTTCTCCGTGGTTAAAGAAGCGTGTTGTGGCCCGGGGTGCTGCGGGCGGGTGTTGGAGGAGATTAACCACGGGGCCCTGCGGGCCAACAGAGGGACGGAGAAAAACGGAGTTTGGAGAAAAGAAGGTCAGCGCGTTGCGCCTGCATCCACTTCTTCCTCGAAATCTCCCCTCCGTCCTCCGTTCCTCCGTGGTTAAAAAAGCGTCTTTGCCCCCCGGGCGTTGCGGGCCGGTGACTGAACCCGGTGGCCCGCTTGGGGGGTAGCGGAAGAACAACCGGCTTGCCGGTTTTCTGGAGCGAGGGGGGCGCGCCCCCCACTGAATGGAAGATTTGACAAAAGGAGTCAGCGATGAAGACCAAAGCGGTTCGCCTGTACGGGCAAAATGACCTGCGCCTCGAGGAGTTTGAACTCCCGAAGATCAAGGACGACGAGATTCTGGCCAAGGTGATCTCGGATTCGGTTTGCATGTCGAGCCACAAGCTGGCCCTGCAAGGCGAGAAGCACAAGCGGGTGCGTTACGACCTCAAGAAGCAGCCTATCATCATCGGCCACGAGTTCTGCGGCGAGCTTATCGAAGTGGGCAAGAAGTGGCAGAAGAAGTTCAAGGTGGGCCAGCGCTTCTCGATCCAGCCGGCGCTCAACAAGGACGGCACGCTGTGGGCCCCCGGCTACAGCTACGAGCACATCGGCGGCGACAGCCAGTACGTGATCATCCCCACCGAGGTGATGGAGCTCGATTGCCTTCTGGACTACAACAGCGACGTGTTCTTCATGGGCTCGCTCAGCGAACCTGTGAGCTGCATCGTGGGTGCCTTCCACGCGCAGTACCACACCAAGGCCGGCAGCTACGTCCACGAAATGGGCATCGTCAAGGGCGGCGCCATGGCTCTGCTGGCCGGCGTGGGTCCCATGGGCATGGGCGCCATCGACTACGCTCTGCACTGCGACCGCCGCCCCGGGCGCCTGATCGTCACCGACATCGACGACGCGAGGCTCAAGCGCGCCGAGAGCATCTTCTCGATCGCCGAGGCCAAGAAGAACGGCGTCGAGCTGATCTTCGTGAACACCAAAGACCTGGCCGACCCCGTGGAACACCTCAAGAAGCTCAACGGCGGCAAGCTCTACGACGACGTGTTCGTGTTCGCCCCGGTGAAGCCCGTGGTCGAACTGGGTGACCGCATCCTGGGCCAGGATGGCTGCCTGAACTTCTTTGCCGGTCCCACCGACAACCAGTTCAACGCCAACCTGAACTTCTACAACGTGCACTACGAGTCGCACCACCTGGTCGGCACTTCGGGCGGCAACACCGACGACATGAAGGAATCGCTGGCCATGATGACCACGGGCAAGCTCACTCCCGAAATCATGATCACCCACGTGGGCGGTCTGAACGCGGTGGCGCACACGACCCTGGAGCTCGACAAGATCCCCGGCGGGAAGAAGCTGTTCTACGTGCACAAAAAGCTCGACCTGGTGGCTATCGCCGACTTCGCCGAGCGCGGCAAGACCGAGCCGTTCTACAAGAAGCTTGCCGAGATCGTGGCCAAGAACAATATGCTGTGGAACGGCGAGGCGGAGAAGTACCTGCTCGCCAACGCCCCGAGCATTTAGTAGGTCGAGGCCGATCTGGCGGCTCCGGGCCACTCTGGCTTCGCCCGGGCCCTCGCTCCGTACTCTCGGGCAGGGAGCCCGCTCCGCGCGTCGCTTTGGCCCGGTCTCGCCAAAGCGGCTCCTCGCTACGCCAGCTCGGCCTCGACGGGAATTGCGGGTTCGTCACTGGCTGCTGCGGGGTAGTTTGGCTTCGCCGAGGCCCTCGCTCCTTTTCTGCCACCCCGGGCGTGTGTACCTTACACAGCACGAAGGGGTCAACTGTGGAAAGAATTCTAGTTATCGGGGCGAGCGGGTTTGTCGGCAAACATCTGGTTCGGGCCCTGGGCGAGGCGGGGAGGGCGGTGCGCTGCCTGACCCGCAACCCGCAGCGCGTGGCCGACCTAGTCGGCCCGGCCTGCGAGGTCGTCCGGGGGGACATCAGCGACCTGGGGTCGCTCCAGTTGGCACTCAACGGGATGGACGCTGTGTACCTGACCCTTCACACGCTGTCTCCGCAGCCGGCCTCGCCAGGACAGGACTTCATGGAGATCGAACGCCAAGGGCTTGAGAACGTTGCAGCCGCTTGCCGGGCTCAGGGCGTGAAGCGCGTCGTCTCGCTGACGTCGCTGGGGATCGGGCCGGGCGCCACCAATACCTGGACCCGGGGCCGGTGGGAGGCCGAGCAGATGCTGATGTCCTGCGGCCTCGACGTCACGGTCCTGATGCCCGGACAGATCGTCGGCCGGGGAGGTCATGGCTTCGACGCGATGGAAGGCCAAGCCAAGCGCCGCGTCGCGGTCGTCATGGGCAACGGCCACAGGTTGTGGCGCAACATCGCCGTGGGCGACCTCGTCTATTACCTTGTGGGCGTCCTGGACGACCCGCGGACTTACGGGCAGCGCTACGAGGTCGGCTGCGACGACGTGCTGAGCTACCACGAGATGGTCGACTTGACCGCCGCCTTGCTGGGGGAGCCCCGCCCGTTCAAGTTTGACCTGCCCGGGTGGCTGCTGGTGGCGCTGGCTCCCCTCGTCGAGAGCCGGGCGGGACTGCCCAAGGGCGCCCTCAAGGGCCTGTTCGGTGGCCCGGCCGTGGATATGATCGGCGACCCTCTGCCCATCCGCAATCTGTTGCCCCGGCAGCCGCTTTCCTATCGTCGCGCCGTCGAGGTGGCGCTCGCGAGGCCCCTATGACCTACCTCGCACTGCTGCGCGGCATCAACGTTGGCGGCATCCGCGTCCCCATGCCTGAGCTCAAAGTTGCGTTTGAGCGGCTGGGGTATTCCAACGTGAAGACCTACCTGCAAACGGGGAACGTGGTGTTCGACGCCCCTGGTCCCGCCGAAGCTCTCAAGGCGGTGATCGAGGACGAGTTGTCGCGGACCTTTGGTTACCAGGCCTACGTGCTTATGTACGAACTGGCGGCCCTGGGTCCCATCGTTGGGGAGTACCCGTTTGACCGCAGCGAAGAGTTTCACGCGTATGTTGTCTTCATCGGGACCCCCGAGGTCTTCGAGGAGGTGAAGGCCCTGGCCGCCGCGTGCGACGAGCCGACGGCCCCGGGTCCGGGGGTGCTCTATTGGAAGGTGAGGCGGGGCGAAAGCCTCGACACGCCACTGGCCAAGCTCCTGGCCAAGAAGAAGTACAAGGACTCGACCACCATCCGCAACCTCAACACGCTCGAAAAGATGCTCGGTCGCTGACGCCTGTGCTCAGTCGTCGAGGCGCGAATCGTGGAGGCAGTCGAGCATCTTGAGCAGCACCTGGTCGACCATGACCTTGGTGCGCCTCACCTCGGTCGAGTCGAGGTGGGTGGCTTCAATGAGTCCTTCGGGGATCCGGATCGCGTTGCCGCGCAGTTCGTGCCCCCTGAAGCCCAGGCGGATCTCGACCTTGCGTTCGTCGTGGGCGGCCTTGTGGCGCTCAATGAACCGGCTCTGTTCCATGCGCTTGAGCAAGGGAGTGAGGGTCCCCGAATCCAGGTAGAGCCTTTGGCCGATTTCGTTGACCGATAGGCCGTCCTTTTCCCACAGAATCAGCAGGACGAGGTACTGGGGGTAGGTCAGGCCCAAGGGATCAAGGAGGGGCCGGTAGGCCCTGGTGATGGCTCTCGACGCGGCGTAGATCGAGAAGCACAACTGGTTGTCGAGCTTCAGCAGCTCGGGAAGCTCGGGCGCGGCGGTCTCCATCCGCTGAAAATAAGCCTTTCCTTCCCGGGAGTCAAAGCGCGCGGCAAGCGTCGGTCAGCCATGCCTTGGCCTCGGCGCTCACGAGCGGGCCGATCTGCTCCAAAACGCGCTGGTGGTAGGCGTCGACCCACGCGCGCTCGTCGGCGTCGAGGGCAGCCACATCGATCAGCCGCCTCTCGTACGGGCATAGCGTCAGCGTCTCCCAGCCCAGGAACGAGGCGAACTCGGTGCGCCCGGCGTCGATCACGGTCACCAGGTTCTCGATGCGGATGCCGTACTTGCCGGGGCGGTACAGACCGGGCTCGTTCGATAGAACCATTCCGGGTTCGAGGGCAAAGGGCAAGGGCTCGGTGTTGAGCCGCGCCGGTCCCTCGTGCACCGACAGGCAGTGGCCCACGCCGTGGCCGGTGCCGTGATTGTAGTTGCGGCCCGTCTTCCACAGCACGCGCCGGGCAAAGGCGTCGATCATGTAGCCCCGGGTGCCCACGGGGAAGGGCATGAGGCTCACCTGAAGGTGGGCCTTGAGGACGAGGGTGTAGTCTTCAATTTCCTCGGGCGTGGGGTCGCCAAGGACGAGGGTGCGCGTGACGTCCGTGGTGCCCTGGGTGTACTGCGCCCCCGTGTCGAGCAGGAACAATCCGCGTCCGGTCACAGGTGCGCCGGGGCCGTGGGCGTGGTAATGGATGACCGCGCCATTCGCCTGGAACCCGGGAATGGCCGTGAAGCTGGGGCCCCGGTAACCGGTCTGCTGGGTGCGGAAGCCGTCGAGAGCTGCGGCCACGGCGGTTTCGGTGAGCTTGCTCCCCGGGGCGGTGGCGTCGAACCATCTGTGGAACTCGACAAGGGCAGCTCCGTCCCGGCGGTGGGCCTCCCTGGTCAGCTCGAGCTCGGCCGCCGTTTTTCGGGCCTTCATCAGCGTGAGGGGAGTCGGGCCCTCGACCACCGTCGTCCCTTCGTCCTTCAACGACTGGACCAGGTGCGCGTTCGTGCGCTCGAGGTTGAGGAGCACTCGTTTGCCGGCGGCCAGTTTCGGGAGGTCGCCTTCGAGGGCGGCGTAAGGGCGCAATTCAACGTTGGCCTTCGCCAGGGCCTGGCGCACCGCGGGCTCGAGGCTGTCCTCCTGGGCGAAGAGCACCACCTTGACGGCGTCCACCCAGCCCCAGCCCAGGAACACAGGCGTGAAGTCGATGTCGGAACCCCGCAGGTTGAACAGCCACGCCAGATCGTCCAGTGCGGTGACCAGGTGGGCGTCGGCGCCCAGGGGGGCCAGGGCCGATCGGAGGGCCGCCACCTTGTCTTGCCGGGGGAGCAGTCCCTCGACGGCGCCCTGGTAGTCCCACACGGCTCCCCGGGGCAGGCCGGGCCTATCGCCCCAAACGAGTTCAAGCAGGTCGGGACCGGCCTCGACCTTCAGACCGGCCACCTTCGTCTCGTCCCTCCACTTCTGCAGGCGCGACCACGGCACCGTCCGGGCATCGACGCCCACCACGGCGCCTGCGGACAGCACCGAGGCCAGCCAGGCCAGGGGAGAAGGCGTGCCGACAAGCCCGTCGCGGAACAGATCGATACCGCTTCCCGCCAGCTCGGCCTCGGCCTGGGTGAAGTACCGCCCGTCGGTCCACAGTCCCGCCCTGTCGGCCGTGACGGCCACGAAGCCCGCCGACCCCGTGAATCCCGAGATCCACGACCGAGTCTCCCACCGGGGCGGCAGGTACTCGCTGTCGTGGGGGTCGGTGCCGGTGATCACGAAGGCGGACCAGTTCCGGGCCTTCATGGCGGCCCTCAGGGAGGCTAGTTTTGCGGGTACAGTGGTCGGGGTCATAGGGGTTTTTCCTCGAAGAAGGCTCGGATCAGTTTGCGGGCGATGCTTTGCGGCATGGGCAGTTCGGGGAGGTTGTCGCGCCGGTACCAGCCCGCGTCGACGATCTCGACGCCGTCGGGCACGGGTTCGCCCGACACCCAGGGCGCAAAGAAGCCCGTCATCAGCGCGTGGGGAAAGGGCCATGCCTGGCTGCCTTGGTACACGGGCCGGCCGACGGTGACGCCAACTTCCTCGGCGACTTCCCGGGCCACGGCGTCCTCAAGCGTTTCGCCCGCCTCGACGAAGCCGGCCAGACACGAGTACATGGGCGTCGCGCGGAACCTCGCGTTGCGCGCCAGCAGTACCTCGTCGCCGCGGTGGACGAGCATGATGACCGCCGGGGTCACCCGCGGCCAGAACTCGGCACCGCACTCGGGGCACTCGAAGGCCACCTGGTCTTCCCGGCGGCGGGTGGGCGAACCGCAGGTGCCGCAGAAGCGGTGGTCCCGGCGCCAGGCGGCCAGCTCGGCGGCGCGGATGGCGGCCTTAACCTCGTCGGGCGAGGCCTCGGCCAGCAGGGGACGAAGTGAAGTCCACTCCTCGCCGTCGGCCGGGGCCTCGATGGACCACAGGGGCCGGTCGTCGGCCTCGCCCAGGAAGAGCCCAGGGTCGTGGCCCGGCGGTAGCGTGTGCCGGGGAGCCATCCACCCGTGGGACCACCGGCGGAACGAGGGAGGTCCAGGCAAGGGCGTGTGGACCAGGCAGAGGTCGTCGGGGTGGGGAACGGCGGCGCGGCAGAAGAAGCGGACCACGGTTTCAGACTACGCCGAATCGGACCACAAAGCAACCAGGGAGGTTACCTTGCCTTTTTCTTAGGTTCGTAGTATTGCTGATATGACCAAAATCAAAAACGGTCATAAACCAGGAGGCGCCCGTGTCCAGGGACAAGATCAAACAAGCCGCGTTGGACCTGTTCCAGCGCTACTCCTACGTGAAAACGTCGGTGTCGGACATCGCAGCCGCTTCGGGCATAGGCAAGGGGACCGTGTACCTGTCTTACAAAACCAAGGAAGAGATCCTGTTCTCCATCCTCGACGACGATGTGAAGGCCCTCAGGGACCGCCACGACCCGACTTTCCTCGACCCCGTCGTGCCCCTGAGCACCAAGCTCGACCTGTTCGCCTTCAACGTGGTCTACCTCCACTTTCAAATCCGCGACTTGATGTTCGGTTCGTTTGAGAATGTCGAGGGGAGGGAGTTGCAGGACGTGTACCTCAAGTTTGCGGTCTACATCGACAGGGTCTGCGAGCTGATGCTGCAGGTCCTCGTCCTTCACGGTTACGCGGCAAGCCCCGAGCGGAAGGCCGCCGTCCGCGAGTTCCTGCTGTTCCTCTCGGGGCGCATCGTCATCTATATCCTCAGCCACGACTGGAACGCACGCGAAGAGGTCTTCCGGCTGGCACCGGTGTGGACGCGCCAGATCTTCTCTCCCGTCGTGCTTGCCGGCCAGCAGTAAAGGAGCGCTGCCCCCGCCGACCGGTGCCACGGGAGCGGTTCCGTGGTAGTATTCGGCCATGGATCCCCGCCTCAAGGCCTACCAGAAGCAAGCCCGTGCGGTCCCCGTTCCGACCCCGCCGGCGCCCGCCCCCGCCCCCGAGCCGCTCCCCGTGGTAAGGTTGCCCAAGCTTGTCCAGTTCGAGGTTGACACGGCCCCGGCCAAAGCTCCGCCCCTTTCGCGTCAGGCTCCCTCCCTGGTCAAGACCACGGCTGACCAACCCAAGCCCAGACTCAAGTCTGCCAAGCCGGCTGCACCCCCCGACAAGAGCCTGCGCAAGGTGGCGAAATTCCTGATCCTGCTGGGGCAGGACGAGGCCGCCAAGGTGGTGCGCCACCTCGACGTGGCCCAGATCGAGGCCCTGGGCCGCGAGATCGCTGGCATCCGCAAGATCGACCCCGTGGAGGCCGAGGCCATCCTCCAGGAGTTCGGTTACATCGCCACCAACCACGCCACCACCGTCAAGGGCGGCCAGGGGGCGGCCAACGCCATCCTCAGCCGGGCCTTCGGCGCCGACCAGGCCAAGACCATCCTCCGCAAGGCAGTTCCCCAGTCGGCCGAGCGCCCGTTCACCTTCTTTGCAGGCCTCGAACCCGCCGTGGTCCAGGCGCTCCTGGGCCACGAGGCAGCCCAGGTGCTGTCGGTGGTGGTCCCCTTCCTCGAAAAGCCCCAGGCCGCGGCCTTCCTCAAGACCCTCGACCCGGGCAAGAGAATGGAGCTGGTCAAACGGCTGGCCAAGATGGAGAAGGTGCCTTCCACCGTGGTCGCCCAGGTGGAGACGGCCCTCAGGGAGAGGTTCCACAGTCTCAAACCCGCCAACACCGACGCCGTCGACGGCCGCGCCAGGCTCGCCGACATTCTGCGGCACCTGAGCGTCGAGAAAGAGGACGCCATCCTCAAGTCCCTCGACAGTTCCGAACCCGGCATCACCGAGGATCTGCGCCGCCGCCTGTTCACGGTCGCCGACCTGGTCCGGGTGGCCGACGGCGGCTTTGAAGATCTGATCCGCGCCAAGGACGACCCCCAAGCGGCCCTGCTGTGGCTGGCTGGGGACGAGGCGCTGCGGTCCAAGATTGCGGCCAACGTCTCGGCCCGGAGGCTTCTACTCATCCAGGGCGAGGTGGATCTGCTCTCCGACACCCCCAAGCGCGAGCTCCAGAAGGAACTGCGATTCTTCCTTGAGGAAGTCCGCGAGGCGGTGAGGGAAGGGCGGGCGACCCTGATCGACGAGTCCGAGGAGTACGTCTGATATGTACAAGGTCTGGATTGCCTACGTGCTTTGGCTGGTCGGCGGCTTCGGCATGCTGGGGTTGCACAGGTTCTACCTGGGCAAGATTCCCACGGGAGTTCTTTGGATTCTGACCGGCGGCATGGCCTTCCTTGGTTCCATCTACGACTTTTTCACCCTGGCGCGGCAGGTGGAGTCCGCCAACCTGAGGGCCGGTTACCTGCGCCAAGCCGGACAGGTCCAAGTGACCGTCAAACGCGAGAAGGAACCCCTGGAGCGGACCATTTTGCGGCTGGCCGAGAAGAACGGCGGCCGCGTGACCCCTGCCCAGGTGGCGGCTGCCAGCGACTGGACCATCGAGCAGGCCCAGAAGCACCTCGACGCCATGGTGCGCAAGAACATCTGCGAGCTGAGGGTGCTCAAGGCGGGCACCGTGGTCTACAACTTCTCCGAGTTCGACCCAGCAGCCGACCGGGAATTCGAGGTTTGAGGTGGACGCCCGTTCCTGGCGCGACCGTGTGGCGGCCGAAGCGGCCAAGGTGTTCCGGGGCGATGGGCGGGCGGTCGACTGGATCCTGACGGCTCTCCTGGCGGGCGGCCATGTGCTGCTGGAGGACGTGCCCGGGGTGGGCAAGACCGTCCTGGCGAAGGCGCTGGCCAAGGCCCTGGGGGGCGCCTTCAGCCGGGTGCAAGGCACCCCCGACCTCCTGCCCGCCGACTTGCTCGGCTTTTCGGTCTACAGGCCCCAGGACGGAACGTTCGAGTTCCGGCCCGGGCCCGTCGAGACCTTCGTCCTCTTGTTTGACGAGATCAACCGCGCCTCGCCGCGCACCCAGTCGGCGCTCCTTCAGGCCATGGGCGAGGGCGAGGTGAGCCGCGACGGCCGCGTCGTGGCACTCCCTGACCCTTTCCTCATCCTGGCCACCGAGAACCCCGTCGAGTTCGAGGGCACCTTCCCTCTCCCCGAGGCCCAAAGGGACCGCTTCCTGTTGACCTTCGGCCTGGGCTACCCGACCCGGGAACACGAGCAGACCATACTCACCGACCTCCCGTTCTCCCGGCGGGGTGTCGATGAGGTTGAGGCCGTCTCGAGCCCCGAAGAGGTGAGGGAGCTTCGGGCCCTGGTTCGCGGCCTCCACGCCGACGCTAAGGTCCTCGGCTATGTGCTCGATCTGGCTGCGGCCACCCGCTCCGAAGCGGCCTTCCGCCTGGGCCTCTCGCCCCGGGGAAGCCTGGCGCTGTTCACGGCCGCCAAGGCCCTGGCGCTGATTCGCGGGCGCTCGTGGGTGCTTCCCGACGACGTGAAGGAGCTGTTTCTTCCCGTGGCGGCTGGGCGGGTGTCGCTGACCCCCGTGGCCGCAGCCCGCGGATTGGAGGCCCCCCGCGTCCTTGCCGACGTGCTTGAACGCCTGCCCACCCCGGCTCTGGTCCGAGGCTGAACGTGACCAAGGCGGGGACGGTGGCCTTGCTGGTGCTCGCTTGGGCGGCCCTTCCCTGGCCGGCGGCGAGGTGGGCGGCCCTCTTCGCGGCCCTCTTCCTGAGCCTGGGCGCGCTGTGGTCGTTCGTCGTCGGGCGTTTGCTGAGGGTGAGGGCCGCCGACCCCCTGCTGCGCGCCTTCAGCGGGCGCCGGGTCGAGGTCGCCACCGTTTTCGAGAACCTGAGCCCTTTGCCCACCGGCCTTGTCTCGTTCTTCGACTCGGCGGGCGGCCTGGAAGCCTGGGGCGAAACCAGACGCTGGGTGAGGGTGGCCCCGTACCGCCGGCTCAGGTTCACCTTCGCCGTCCGGGGACGTGAGCGCGGCGAGAGGATTCTTGGTCCCCTTACCGTTTCGGGCACCGACCCGACGGGACTGTTCCCCTTCGAGCACGTGAGTCCCACCCGGACCTTGATCGTGTATCCGGCCCTCCGGGGAGTGACGGGCTGGCCCCAGGGCGGCGTCCCTTCGGGTCCGCGGGCGTGGGAGCCCGCGCTGTCCGACGACCCCAGCCGCCTGCGCTCGTACAGGGATTTTGAGCCTGGGGACCCGTTGTCGCGTCTGTCGGCGGCGGCGTGGGCGCGGCGCGGCCGGCCCCAGGTGTTGAGCTTTGACCGCACAGTGGCCCGGCCCTCGGGCGTGGTCGTCGACCTCAGGCTGGCCTTCTACCCGCTGCGGCTGCGGTGGGCCCTTGTCGAAGGCGCCCTCGAGACTGCGGCTACCCTGGTCTGGGACCTGTTAGGCCGCGGCGAGACCGTTTGGCTCACCGTGCTCGACGCCGGCCCGCCGCCGGCTACTTGGGGTCCGGGCCGGGGCTGGGGCAACGCGCGGCCGTTCCTCGAACGGCTCGCCCTTGCCGCGCCCGACAAGAGCGAGGAACCCGGTCCCCTGCCGGTTCTGCCGCCCGCGCCGCTGCGGCTGCTTTGGGTGGGCCCCCGTGCCCCCGGCCCGCTGCCAGTCCGAGGCTTCGACGTGGTTTGGTTTCCTATGGAGGAGGTGAGGGCTTATGGCGCGGTGGCGCATCCCTGACACGGGTCTGGCGAGGGCGCCCCAGGGCGTCCACTTCGCCTTGGCCGTTGGCCTGCCAACCGGGTTCGTCCACGCTTGCGTGTACTGGCTGACCGGTCAGGGTCCCTTTTGGCCCCTGGCACCCCTGGGCTTGGTGTACGCGGCCATCATGGCGCTCTGGACTCCCTGGCGCCTGCATACGCGCCAGGGGTTCGCCCTGAAACTGTGGTTCTGGGTGGTCCCCACCTTGGGGCTGTGGGCGGCCATGACCCAGGCCGGGTCGCCCGTGCTGTGGTTCGGCGTGGCCTTCGTCGAGGGTCAGCTCGCGGTGCTGTGGGCCGGGCAACTGGCCAGTCGCGCCCGGCTCTTCCGGCTCCTCGACGGGGTGCCCGAGGGCCCGCAGCTCGAGGAGAAGTTCCGCGACTTGCAGCTCGACGCCAACTTTTCCCGGGGGAACCACGCGGCCCTTTCCTCGTCCCTGGTCGTTATGGCCGTCCTGGCCGTGGGTTTCGCCGCCGTATCGCGGGTGCCGGGTCCGGGCACCGGCATCGTCCTGGCCGTCTTCCTGACGGGATGCCAGCTCCTGGGCGTCCTCTTGCGCCTCTACCGCCGGGAAATGTCGGCTCTGATCTACGGTCACCGCTTTAATTGGACCGACAAGCTGGCGCCCTTGGGCTGGTCCTTGCTTTTAGCCGGGCTCGCCGCCGCCGGCGCCTGGGCCTTGCTGTGCCTGGGCGGTCCGTGGCTAGACTTCTCGAACCTTGTCCCCAATTCCGGGCAGCTCTCCGTGCCCGAGGTACCGGCGACTCCCGCCAGGCCCTTGGACACCGGCCACACCGGCGATCCCAGATTGCTCGTCCTCCTGACCCTCCTGGCGCTCATCTTCCGGCTTCAGCGGATCGGCCAGGTGGTGACCGCGCTCATCCAGTTCGCCCTTTGGTGCCTGCCCTGGGCCGTCGTTGCCTTCCTGCTTTGGCCTGTGGTCCGGTGGGTGCTCGGCGGCGGGCGCGAGACCCGCGGACTGCTCCGGCGCTGGAAGCGGCTGCTCCGGGCCCAGGTGGCCGCCTTCGTCCGCACCCTGCGCGCCTGGTGGGACGGCGCCTCCCCCGGACCCGCAGGGACCTTGGTCCGGGGAACAGGAGCCAGGGATTGGTTCGAATCGTTGCGGGGACAGCCGTCCAGGCGGCGACCCTACCCGGCGGTGGTCAACGCGTTCTTAAGCATCGTCAGGTGGGCCGAACCTTTCATCGCTTACCGGCAGGGCGAGACCACCCGCGAGTTCCTTGACCGTCTGGCCGCCGCCGTCCCTAACCGCGCCAGCGAGCTGGCCCTCGTCCGCGACGGCCTAGACCAAGAGCTCTTCGGGCCGCAGGGCCTCGACCCGGGCCAAAGGCAGAAGTTTCTGAGGCTGGCCGCGCGGGTGACCTCACCTTCCCACGACCCGGCCGGCAGAGTATCCTGAGGCCGATGGCTTCCCCCCGGGATTCGCTGGCAGGACACTTCCTCATCGCCGACCTCGACTTGACCGACCCTCCCTTTCACAGGTCGGTGGTGCTGCTGTTGGACCACAACGCTGAGGGAGCCTTTGGTCTAGTCGTGAACCGGCCCCTGGGCCTTACGGCCGCGCAAATTGTCCAAGAGCCCGGCGAGGTCCCGGCCTTTCCCGAACGGCGGGGCAAGATTCCCCTGTACGGCGGCGGGCCCGTGGAAACTCAGGCCGTCTTCTGCCTCCACTCAGGCCTGCCCGCCCCTTGGCGCTCACCCGCCGTCCGGGAGGTCCGGCCTGGCGTGTACTTCGAGCCCTCGTTCCCCGCCCTCCAGCCCTACGTGTCGGGCCAGGCCCCCGAACTTCCCCCCGACGATGTGCCTGTCATCCGCCTCTACCTCGGCTACGCCGGTTGGGGCGAGGGTCAGTTGGAGACCGAGCTCGAGCAGGGCTCGTGGCAAGTTATCGAGGGCGTGGCGTCGCTCGTGTTCCAGACTCCGCCGCAAGAGGTGTGGAAGAAGGCCATGGAGATACGGGGGGGGTTCTGGGGCATCGTCGCCCAAACCGGTATAAAGCCTAGCAAGAACTGACGTTCGGCTGCGGCTACTGCGGAGGCCCCGGACCCTGGCACGGCCGTCCTCGAATGCTCACGTACTTCCAGTACGCTCCGCTTCTCGGTCCGGCCACGCCAGGGCCCGGCGCCTTCCTCGCGACGCCGGAGCCGAACGCCAGCGGTCGACCGACGCCGACGCGGAGTGTCCAAATGCCGCGAGCTACTGCGGGGGCCGCTGGCGGTCCCTTTTCTCGTTCGAATGCTCACGTATCAGAGATACGCTCCGCTTCTCTCTTCCCCAAGGAACTCGCCATCCCCCTTCCTCGCTACGCTTGGGAAGGATTCAGGTCGGGAACACCGCCTTGCTGACGCGGAACGCTTGGGTGTGGAATAGAGTCAGGGAGTTTTGCCTAGGCAAAACTCCAGGCGATGACCGCAGGGCATCGCCACGCCGGAGCCGAACGCCAGCGGTCGGCCGTCAGCGACGCGGGGTGCCCAAATGCCGCGAGCTACAAGGGCCCCTCATCGCTGCGCTTGAGGAGCTTCCAGGGCGGGAATACCGCGGCATCGACGCGAACTGCCCGGGCATGGGGGACCGCGTCGATAGCGTTGCGTTCATCTGCGTTCATGCTGTCTGTTCAGTGTGGACCAGGTCTTGGGAATGTGGAGGCACCGCGCAGGAAGTGCTACGGTCGAACAAGAAGTGCGCTCGATCAGGGACGGGCGGACGTATTGATCAGGAGGCACTGCCTACAGCATCTTCAATCCGTACTTCTCATACCCCGGGTTCGCCCGATCCACCGAAAGGAAATGAAGGTCATTATGGATGCACTGCCAAATCATCACGCGGTCAAAAGGATCGCGATGTTCGATGGGCAGTTTGTAGAAGGAAATGAGGTCTCTATTCCGCAGCTCAAGGCATTCAAAATGACTGCTTTCGATTTCCTCGTAGAGTTCTTCCGGACCCATTCCTTTGAGAACAAGCTTTCCAGAATTGAATTTGATCGAGATTTCCCAAAGTGAAATTTGGCTGTAGAAGACCTCATTATCCTGTGAAACGAGAGCCGCAGCCATCTCAGGCCCGAACATCTCCGGGTTCGTGAAACTCCAGATCAAATAATGGGTATCGAGAAGGATTCTCACGACCTCAGCAGGTCCTCGTCGGTCATCTTCCAGTCTTGAGAGAACTCGACTGTGACCCTGCCGGCCAAGGAACCGAGCTTCCTTTCCTTCATCTTCTTGTAATCGGCTATCGGCACAATCACTGCGATCGTCTCCCGACGCCTGCCGAACGAAATACCTATCTCGCTTCCCGACTCGACTTCCTTCAACAGCGTCGACAGGTTGGAGCGAATTTCGGCCACGGGCAGTGTTTTCATGCGATCAGTGTACGCCGTCTCGCTTTTGTGTACAAGTTGTACACGGTTTGACTACGCCCCTTCGGAATCCGGCCGGGGTTCGGGGGAGGGACAATCGGGGCGCCGACACCAGCGCTGCCGGCGGGCCCCAGGCTCATTCGTCCTTTGTCACGCGCCTTCAGTCTTCATCGTCCAGGTCGACCGGGATCTCGTACCTCTTGATCTTGTTTTTGAGACCCTGGCGGCTGATCATCAGGTTGCGGCTCGTCTGGCTGATGTTGTTGTCGTTGAACTTCAGCGCGGTGGTGATGATCTCCTTCTCGATGGAGTCGACGAAGGCCCTCATGTCCACGGGTTCGTGTCCCGGGGGCAGCTGTATGGTCTGGACCGCGGCGCCGCTTCCCTGGAGGGTGGCATAGATCTGGGCGTTGTCCTTGAGCAGCCTATCGATCTCCTCGGTGCCCACGGTTCCGTCGGCGCTGTCGCCCATGGCCAAGTTGAGCTTCTCGAGGATGCCCTGCAGCTCGCGGATATTGCCCGGGTACGAGTAGCGCATCAGCAGGTCTTTCTGCTTGGAGTCGAGCTTGGGCACGCGTCGGTTCTCGCGCCGGGCCAGGGTCTCCATCAGCACCAGGATGTCTTCCCGCCTTTCCCGCAGGGGGAGGGTCTTGATCTGCAGGTTGGCGATCTTGAAGTACAGGTCCTTGCGGAAGGTGCCGTCCTCGGCCTTGGCGCCCAGGTTGGGCTGGCTGCTGAACAGCACCCTTACGTCGGCCGATTTCTCCTCGGTGGCGCCCACGGGGTAGTAGGTGCCGTACTGCAGGAACTTGAGCATCTTGCTCTGAAGGGTCTTGGGGAGGCCCTCGACGCCTTCGACTGAAAGGGTGCCGCCGTCGAGCCTGTCGAGGAAGCCTTCGCGATGCGCCTTCAGTCCTGTTTGCGGGCCCTTGGCGGCACCGAAGATCTCGGACTCCAGCAGTTCTTCGGGGATGGTCGAGGTGCTGATGGCCGCATACGGGCCTTCCTTGCGGTCCGAGAGCTCGTGGAGGAGGCGGGCGACAAGCTTCTTGCCGGTGCCCTCTTCTCCCGAGATGAGCACAGGGTAGTCAGACAACGTGAACGACTTGATCTGCTCCTTGATCTTGAGTACCGAGGGATTGGTCCCCGCCAGCGCCGCCAAGGGGTTCGACGCGTGAAACCTGAGCCTCGTGTTTTCCTCAAGCAGCTTCTGCGCCTGTTCCGAGAGCCTCTGCTCCTCAAGGCGCTTCTGCCGCGCCCAGGCCAAGTGCTGCAGCGCCTCCTCGACCTTCTGCACCAGCAGGGCGGCCTCGACGGGTTTGAGCAAGTACTGCGAGATGTTGGCGGCGTTGACGGCCTCCATCAGGTATTCGGAGTCGCTGTACGCCGAGATGATGAGGGCCGCAAAGTCGTCCTTTTTCTTGCGGATCTCCTGGATCAGTCCGATGCCTGTCATGGCCGGCATGCGCATGTCGGTCAGAATCAGATCGTAGTCGTTCTGAAGGCAGTAGGTCAGGGCCTTCTTGGGATCCCTGAAAGGGAAGGTTTCGTACTCCTGGAGCACGCGTTGACAGAACGTGAGGTTTACCTCGTCATCGTCAACGATCACTATTTTCATTAAGTTCGCCATGGATGCAATTGTATTGCACCGTAGCCAGGAAAGCAAGCGGACCGGCTACTGAGTAGACAGCGGAACAGCTGTTCCTGCGGGTTCTTTTTCAAGTTGGAAGAAACCTTTGTGCCCAAGACCGGTCAACCTCACCACCAGAGCGGGGGCCTCGCTGTCCAGGACGGTCAGGTACACGCGGAACAGCCAGACCTCCCGCCGGATCAGTGGTTCCAGGCCCTCGCGGCTCAGCGAAGCGGCAAGCCTTTGGGCGTTGCGCTCGGTGCGGAATGCCCCCATCTGCACCCAGGCCGATGGCGGCGGCGTCGGCACGAACTTCGGCTGGGTGGAGGGAGGGGCGGGAGGGGGAGCGGGCGGCGCCGGGCTTGGCGCGGGGATCCTCGTGGCAACCGGCCCGGGCGCAGGAACCGCTGGAGTTGGGGCTGCAACCGGCACAGACGGCTTGGCCGGCAACGAAGTGACGTCGGGCTGATCAAACCTGAGGGCACGGATTTCCACGCGGTCGCCGGTCTTGACGCCGAGGGCCTCGGCCGCCGCCCGGGACAGGTTGATGACCCGGCCTGCGGGTGAGGGTCCCCCGTCGTTCACCCGTATGGTGACCACCCTGCCGTTGACCGGGTTGGTCACCGCCAGGCGCATGCCAAGGCGGAGGTTGGGGCTGCCGCCGGTGAAGGAGTTGGGGTCGTAAACCTCGCCCGAGGCCGTCACACGCCCGCCCAGCGCGTCGGGAAACACCCCCGCCAGGCCTGAGTCGGACTGGGCGTGCAGAGGGGCGAGGGCAGGGACGGCGAGCAGGACGAGGGCGAGGCACAGGCACCGGACCATGGGTTCAGTATCGTTCCCCTGGGAAGTTTCCACAAGGGCAGGGACGCCTTCTCGTTCCTTGGCGGACGATGACACGAAAAAGGACAAAACACGCTGTTTTTGCAAGTTTTCTGACACGCCGTTCCTTGAACAAAGCAGCACGGGCACGATATTCTCGGGGAACCAAGGCAAGGGGGCGTCCATGAAGAAGGCGGAGCATCGCAAGGTTCTGAGGGTCGGCGGACAGCAGTTCGCCTTCTACGACATCACCGACTTGGGCCTCGAAAAGGTAGGCAAGCTGCCCTTTTCTCTGAGGATTCTCCTTGAAAACGCCCTTCGCAAGGGGGACGAGGCCGGCATTGACCCCGCGGTGCTCAAAGGGCTCACCGAACCCGGCGGCGACGCCGAGATTCCCTTCTACCCCGCCCGCGTCCTCATGCAGGATTTCACGGGGGTTCCCGCCGTGGTCGACCTGGCCGCGATGCGCGACGCCGTGGCCGCCGTGGGCCAGGACCCCCAGAAGATCAACCCACTGGTGCCCGTCGACCTCGTGGTCGACCATTCGGTGCAGATCGATCACTTCGGGTCCGCGGGGGCCCTTGCCAAGAACGTTGACAAGGAATACGAGCGCAATCAGGAGCGATACACCTTCCTCAAATGGGCCCAGAAGGCCTTTCGCAACTTCCGGGTGGTCCCACCGAATTCGGGCATCATCCACCAGGTCAACCTGGAACACCTGGCCCGGGTCGTCATGGAAAGCCCCGACGAGCCCGGACTGCTCCACCCCGACACCGTGGTCGGCACCGACAGCCACACCACGATGATCAACGGCTTGGGCGTACTGGGCTGGGGCGTCGGCGGCATTGAGGCCGAAGCGGTGATGCTGGGGCAGGCGTACTCCATGACCATCCCCGAGGTGGTTGGGTTTAAGCTCCTGGGCAGGCTGCAGCCCGGCACCACGGCCACCGACCTCGTGCTCACCATTACCGAAAAACTGCGCAAGCACGGCGTGGTCGACAAGTTCGTCGAATTCTTCGGAGCGGGAGTCAAGAGCCTGTCGTTGCCCGACCGCGCCACAATCGCCAACATGGCCCCCGAGTACGGCGCCACCATGGGCTTCTTCCCCGTCGACGAGGTCACGATCGATTTTCTGAAGTTCACGGGCCGGGACCAAAGTGCCGAGATCACGGAGGCCTACTGCCGCGCCAACGCCCTTTGGGCCGGCGAGTCGTCCCCCTCGTTCGCCACCATCCTCGAGCTCGATTTAGCCGAGGTCGTCCCCTCGCTGGCCGGGCCCAACCGGCCCCAGGACCGCCTGAAGCTCGCCGACACCCAGACCTCGCTGGCCAAGGTGCTTCCCGCCGAGGCCGCCGGCCGGGCCGGCGTCGAAGTCGATCTCGACGGCCAAAAGGTGCTCCTCCGCGACGGAGCGGTGGCCATCGCGTCGATCACCAGCTGCACCAACACCGCCAACCCCGCCCTCATGCTCGGGTCGGCGCTGCTGGCCAAGAAGGCCGTGGCGGCGGGGCTGAAGGTTCCCGCCTGGGTGAAGACGAGTCTGGCCCCCGGATCCCGCGCGGTGCAGGACTACCTCGAGGCGTCGGGCCTGCTTCCCAGTCTCGACGCCCTCGGGTTCCAGATCGCCGCCTTCGGGTGCGTGACCTGCATCGGGAACTCCGGCCCTCTCCACCCGGCCATCGAAAAGGCCCAGACCGAACACAACCTGTGCCTGTCGTCGGTGATCTCGGGGAACCGCAACTTTGAAGGCCGTATCCACCCCAACGTGAAGGCAAGCTTCCTGGCCTCACCCCTGCTGGTGGTGGCCTTCGCCCTGGCCGGCCGGGTCGACACCGACCTCACCAAGGAGCCCCTCGGGCTGGGCAAGGACGGCAAGCCCGTCTTCCTCCAAGACGTGTGGCCCTCGGCCGAAGAGGTGAACGCCCTTGTTGCGGAATTCGTTACTCGGGAAGCCTTTCTGCGCCGTTACAAGACAATCTTCGAGGGCGACGCCCACTGGAAGGCTCTCCCGGCGCCCACGGAAGCCACCTACAAGTGGAAGGCCGACTCGACCTACATCCAGCTCCCGCCGTACTTCGCCGGGTTCAGCCCCGCCGTCGCCAAGGTGAAGGACCTTCACGCGGCGCGCTGCCTCCTCGTCCTGGGCGACAGCATCACCACCGACCACATCAGCCCCGCCGGCAATATCCGCGCGGCCTACCCCGCGGGCCAGTACCTCCAGCAGCAGGGCGTGGCCCCCGCCGACTTCAACAGCTACGGCGCCCGCCGGGGCAACCACCAGGTCATGATGCGCGGCACCTTCGCCAACATTCGGATCAAGAACAAGATGGTCGAGCCCAAAGAAGGCTCGTACACCTTCAAGCTGCCCGAGGGCACCGAAGGCTTTGTCTACGACGTTTCGATGGCCTACCAGGCCGAAGGCCGCGACCTGATCATCCTGGGCGGCAAGGAGTACGGCACCGGCTCCAGCCGCGACTGGGCCGCCAAGGGCACCACGCTTCTGGGGGTGCGCGCCGTCATCGCCCAGAGCTTCGAGCGCATCCATCGGTCCAACCTTGTGGGGATGGGCGTCCTTCCCTTGGTCTTCCTCGAAGGCCAGAGCGCCCAGACACTGGGGCTGACGGGCCGCGAAACCTTCTCGATTCCCGGCCTCGATACCCTGGCGCCCAGCCAGCAGGTGACCGTCGAAGCCACCGACGAAAAGGGCAACACGCGAAGCTTCCAGGCCAAGGTCCGCCTCGACACCGAGATCGACGTGCAGTATTACAGGCACCGGGGCATCCTGCCCTACGTGCTTCGCAAGATCCTGTTCCCGAGCTAAGACGCCGACAGGCTCCTGAACGCCTCCCTCTTTTCCCCTCCTCACGTCCAGTACTCGACAGTACCTGGGTACTGTTTACAGTCCGCCGAACCCGTCCCATCCTGATCTCAGCCAACGAGATCAGCAGCCGCAGCAGCGGCAAAGGAGGGGGCAATCGGTCAGCGCCGAGGACGACCGACCAACCAGAACACGTCAGAAAGGGGAGGCCCCGCCATCGACCGTGCGCGCCTCTGGCATCGATTCAACACAAATGTCTCCGACACCTTCCGTCGTCCCGGCCGGTGGGAAGCGGGGAAAAAAAAGAGGAACAAACATGAAGAAAAGGAATTTGCTCGTCCTGTTCTTGATCAGCCTTTGCACCACGGGGTTGTTCGCGGCCCCCAAGGAAATCACTTTCTGGACCAGCTTTACGCCTCCGTTCAGCGATTACCTCCAGACCATGGTCGACGCCTACAACGCGAGCCAGTCGGCCGTCAAGGCCAAACTGGTCCAGGTGCCCGGCAGTGAAACCGACGTTGCCAAGCTCATGACCGCCGTCCGCGGCGGCACGGGTCCCGACGTCTACATGCTCGACCGATTCACCACGGCCGAACGCGCCGCGGCCGGCGTCCTCCAAGACCTGACCCCCTACATCAACAGGGTCGACCCCAACCTCGCCTCGAAGTACCTCCCCTTCGCCTGGGCCGAATCCCAGTTCAAGGGAAGGACGTATTCGATGCCCTTCGACACCGACACCCGCGGCCTCTACTACCGCAGCGACCTGCTGACCGCCGCGGGCATCGACATCTCGGCCCTTGACGTCAAGAACGGCCCCATCACCATCGCCAAGCTGACCGAGATCGCGAACAAGTATAACAAGATGGACGCCACCGGCGCGTACACGCAGATCGGCTTCCTGCCCCACTACAACCAAGGCTGGCACTACACCTGGGGCTTCGCCTACGGCGGAAAGTTCGCCGATCTGGCCGCCGGCAAGGTGACACCCACCGACCCGGGCGTGGTCGCCGGGTATCAGTACCTGTACGACTACTACAAGGCTCTGGGTCCCCAGAAGGTCCGCACGTTCATCAGCACGTACGCTCCCCCGAACCTTCCTCCCGAACAGGATCCGTTCATCACAGGCACCGTTCCCATCGTCGTGACCGGCGACTGGAACATCGCGAGCCTGGCCCAGTACGCTCCCAACGCCAAGTGGGGTGTGACCTACATTCCCGTGCCTAAGGCCGGCGACAAGCCCTCCACCTGGGCGGGCGGCTGGTCGTTCACCATCCCCAAGGGAGCCAAGTCCCCCGAGCAGGCGTTTGACTTCATCCGCTGGATGACCGGCGTCGAGGGTCAGAAGATGTACACCAAGGTTTCCTCGCACCTGCCGACCATCAAGGCCCTGGCCACCGACGCCAGCCTGTTCCCCGGTCAGCACGCGTTCTTCCAGAAGACCCTGGCCTTCGCCAGCAGCCGTCCTGCCCTGCCCGTGGGCGGCCTGTACTGGGACGCCCTGACCGCCGCCATGAACGACGTAATCGACAACGTCGCCATGCCCAAGGACGCACTCCAGGGGGTCTACGACAAGGTTCAGCCCGAGCTCGACAAGGCGCTGGGCAAGTAGAACTCTTCCGACTGGGCCAGATCCGGGGCAACCGGGTCTGGCCTTTTTTCCGGCCGTGGCTGCGGCAACCAACGATCCGAAAAAAGAGTGGGAATATGACACGTTCAACCCGGCGCAACCTGCGCAACGGCCTGCTGTTCATCTGCCCCTGGATAGTGGGCTTTGTGGCCTTCCAGGTTTATCCGATCCTGTATTCGCTTCAAATGAGTTTCACCGACTACTCGGGCTTCAACGAGATGGTCTTCAACGGGGTCCAGAATTTCACAAAGATGGCCAAGGACGGCCTGTTCTGGCTGTCGGCGTACAACACCTTGTACTACACCTTCCTCGCGGTTCCCATCGGCGTGGTCTTCGCCATCCTCATTGCCCTGGCCATGAACCAAAAGGTCAAGGAAGTCCCCATCTACAGGGCCATCCTGTACGTGCCTTCCATCCTGCCCGTTTTTGCACTGTCGCTGGTGTGGGTGGTGTTCTTGAACCCGAAGTACGGGTTCCTCAACCAATTGCTTGCCTTTTTCGGCGTCACCAACGTCGACATGCTTGGCGATCCGGCGTGGACCAAGTTCGCCATCGTCCTGCTGGCCCAGCTCGGGGCCGGCGGTCCCGCGCTCATTTTCCTGGCGGCACTCAGGGGAATTCCCGCCGAGATCCTCGAGTCGGCCGCCATCGACGGCGCCGGCCCCATCCGCAGGTTCTTCCGCATCGTCCTCCCCATGCTCACCCCCGTGATCCTCTACGACATCGTGCTCGGGTTGGCCCTGGGCCTTCAGGTCTTCACCCAGGCCTACATCATTGCCGGCGGGGCAGGCGGTTCGGGGTCGGGGGGAGGCGCCGGCATGGCTGGTCCCCGGAACTCGCTGCTGTTTTACGTCTTCAACCTCTACAAGGTCGCCTTCCAGTTCACCCAGATGGGCTACGCCGCCGCGCTCTCCTGGGTGCTGTTCATCGTCAGCGTTGTGCTGGCCGTCATCGTGTTCAAATGGTCGAAAGGATGGGTCCACTATGAAAACGAGTAGCGTGTTGCCCGCTCCGACCGTCCTCAAGCGCCGGGAGAGCTTCCGAAAAACCTTCGCCGTGCGCCTTCTGCCGCGCCTGGTCCTCTTGGCGTTCTGCGGAATATTCTTCTTCCCGTTCTGGCAGATGTTCATCACCTCGGTGAAGACCACCCAGGACCTGGGGACCTACCCGCCGACGCTCTGGCCTGTCACCTTCGTCTGGAGCAACTACGTCGATGCTGTGAAGTACATCCCCTTCCTCCAGTTCACCATCAACTCGTTCATCCTCGCCGCAGGGAACACCATCGGCGCCATCCTCTCGAACTCGCTGATCGCCTACGGCTTCGCCCGCATCAAGTGGCCTGGGCGGGACAAGCTGTTCTACCTGGCGCTTTCGACGCTGTTCATTCCCTTCCCCGTCACCATCGTCGCCCTGTTCGATATCTTTGCCCGCGTTCACTGGGTGAACACCTACCTGCCGCTCATCGTGCCGTCTTTCCTGGGCCAGGCCTTCTACATCTTCCTCATGCGCCAGTTCCTCATGGGCATCCCCAAGGAGCTTTCTGAAGCGGCGCGCATCGACGGCGCCAACGAGTTCCAGACCTTCTGGCGCGTCATCCTCCCGCTCATGAAACCCGCCATCGCGGTGGTGGCCATCTTCGCGGGCGTGGCCGCGTGGAACGACTTCCTGTCGCCGCTGCTGTTCCTCAACTCCGAGGAGTTGTACCCGCTTTCCATCGGCCTGCAGTTCTACCGCTCCCAGCACACGGTGGCCTACACCCTGCTCATGGCGGCGTCCACCCTGGTTGTGCTGCCGGTCATCGCCCTCTTTCTGGGCTTCCAAAAGTTCTTTATCGAAGGAGTCACCGTCGGATCGGTGAAAGGTTGACCATCATGGTTTCGAGAAAAGTGTGGGACGATTTGAGGACCCTGGGCGTCAGTTCTGCGCCCTTGGACCGCTTCAAGGCCGAGCTCGACTTCGTTCAGCAGACCCTTTCCGCCGCGGGCACTGGCCAGGCCTCCCTCGACAACGCCACCGAGGCCGCCCGCAAGCGCTTTCAAACCGAAGGCGCCGTCACCGTCGGCGCCGTCGAGGAGTGGGAGGCGGCCCTGGCGCCCCACTCGGCCGCGTGCAAGGACCACGTGCTCCACTGCATCGGCCACGCCCACATCGACATGAACTGGATGTGGGGCTTCCACGAGACCGCGAACGTGACCCTCGAGACCTTCCGCACCGTGTTGGCCCTGATGGATCGTTACCCGTTCTTCAAGTTCTCGCAGTCGCAGGCGTCGGTGTACCGCATCGTCGAGCAGTACGGCCCCCAGCTTGTGGAGCCCATCCGGCGCCGCATCGCCGAGGGCCGGTGGGAGGTGACGGCCGCGCAGTGGGTCGAGGCCGACAACAACCTGCCGTCGGGTGAGAGCCTGGCCCGGCAGATGCTGTATGCCCGGCGCTTCCTGATGGACCGCTTCGGCGCTCCCGAAACGGCGTTCGAGCTTGTCTTCCTCCCCGACACCTTCGGCCACCACGCCAACACCCCCGAACTCTTCGCCGACGCTGGCGTGAGCTTCCTTTACCACTGCCGCGGCTCGGACGATCACCACGTGTACCGCTGGCAGGCGCCCTCGGGGCGCTCCATCCTTGCCTACCGTGAACCCCGATGGTACAACACCGAGGTTTCCGGCGAGGTGGGCCTCTTCCTCCCCGAATTCCGAAAGGCCACAGGCCTCAAGGACGCTCTGCTGGTCTACGGCGTGGGCGACCACGGCGGCGGGCCCACCATGCGCGACCTCGAGCGCCTCGACGCCATGAGCCGCTGGCCGCTGTACCCCACCGTCCGCTTCGGCACCCTGCGCGACTACTTCCAGACCATCAAGCCCGCCCAGGACAAACTGCCCCTGGTCCGCACCGAGAGGAACCTGCTGTTCACGGGGTGCTACAGTTCGCAGGCGCGGATCAAGATGGCCAACCGCAAGGCGCAGGAGGCCCTCTACGAGGCCGAGCTTTACCGCACCCTGGCCACTGTATGGAGGGGCCCCGCGAAGGCCGAGACTGTCTTCCGCGAGAACCTGAGGCAGTCGTGGCTGGCCACGCTGTTCAGCCATTTTCACGACATCCTCCCGGGCTCAGGCGTCCAGCTGACCCGCGAACACGCGCTCGGGACGTTCCAGGAGGCGCTTGCCGGGGCCCAGTCGGCGCAAATGGAGGCGCTCAGGCGGCTTTCGGGTGACGGCTTGGGTCCTTCGGCCGACGCAAACGCGCTTGGGGCCGGGGTGGGCTGGGGTGAGGCCGGATTCAGGTCCTCGGGCGCCGCCCAAGGGGGAGGGGGAGCCAGGCTTTTCCACGTGTACAACGCCCTGGCCTGGTCACGGAATGTGCTCGCTGAAGTCCTTCTGTGGGACTGGCAGGGCGATCCCCACGAGATCGTGTGCGCCGACACCCAGGGCCGGTCGTGCGCGCACCAGGTCGTGGCCGGTTCCGAGCCGTACTGGGGCCACACCGTGGTACGCCTTCGGGTCGAAGTCGCGGTTCCCGCCTTCGGCTTCGCCGTGCTTCACGTGAAGTCTAGCGGCCACCGGGCCGAACCCAAACGCTTCTTCCCCTACGGAACCGACCCCTGGCTTGTCGAGACCCCTCGGCCCACCGTCCTCGAAAACGAGAGCGTCCGTTTGACTCTCCACCCGGTGACCCTCGGCCTTGTATCGGTGTTCGACAAGGTCCGCCAGCGCGAAGTGCTGGCCGCCGGCGCTCACACGGGCGTGTTCCGCCTCATTCAAGAAGACTCTCTGAACATGACGGCGTGGCTGGTGGGCCGGCACCGAAGTGTCGACGTGCTCGACCGCGCCACGCTCAAGAGTTTCCGCGTCGGCCCCGGGCACCTCGAGCAGGTGCTCGAGTACCTCGTCGAGGTGCCGGCGGCGCCCGGGGTGCTGCCCAGCACCCTGTTGGTCCGCCTCACCCTCGAGCGCGGCGTCGCCCGGTGGCGCTACGACGTCGTTTGCGATTGGCGCGAGGTGGGGCGGCTGGGCTACGATCCCCCCAAGAGCTTCTCGGTCCACCCGGAAAACGACCCCCGAACCATGGGGATGGTTCCCCAGCTCAGCTTCTCGGTGTCGGTGGCCACCCAGCCCCGTGCCGTGAGGTGCGACATCCCCTTCGGCACCATCGACCGCGCCGCCGTCGACGAGGACGTGCCGGCCACCAGCTTCGCCGCCCTGTTGCCCCAAAAGGCCACCGACCCCGTGGTGCAGCTCACCACCGACTCCAAACAGTCCTTCCGGTTCGTCGGCGATTCGCTGTCGGTGGCCCTGCTGCGCAGCTCCGCCGACCCCGACCCCTCGCCCGAACTGGGCAGGCACGAGTTCTCGCTCACGCTGTCGCTGTTGCCGCCCGAGGCGGGGGCCCGGCCGGGCCTTTGCCAGCGCGAGGCCCTCGAGGTCAGGCACCCCGTGCACGCCCTCTCGGTGCCTGCGGGCGCCGTCTCCGAGTCGATGGGTTTCCTGCGCGTCGAAGGGGCAGGGGTGTCGGTGGACGCCGTGAAGCCCGCCGAGGAGGCGGGGTGGACCCTCGGTTCCGGAGCGGTGCGGAGCTTCGTGGTCAGGCTGCACGAGACCGAAGGGAAGGCGGCGACCGTAAAGTTCAGCCTTCCCCCGGCCGCCGGTGGCCCCGTCCTCGTGGGCGCCCGAACCGTGGACCTGCACGAACGCGCTGCGGGCCCCGCCTTCAAGGCCCGCGACGGCGTCGTCGAGGTCCCCGTAGCCGCGCACCGGATTGCAACGATAGAACTCGAAATTGCGGAAAGCTAACCCAGCGCAGCCTCGGCCAGTGCCAAGGCTCCCAGGATGCCTGCGCGGTTGCCCAGGCCCGGGGGGACCACGTAGGCGTCGATGCCCGCGGCGGTGAGGCTGGGGTGGCGGATGTAGTTGTTGTTGAGCTCCAGCAGCTTGGCCCGCACCTTGGGAAACAGCTGGGGCTGGTCCATCACCCCGCCTCCCAAGATGATCTTCTGGGGCGAGACCACGCTCAGGAACGCCTGCAGACCCAGCGCCAGGTAATGGGCTTCCAGGTCCCAGGCAGCATGGTCGGGCGGCAGATCAGCTCCCTTCTTGCCCCAGCGGCCCTCGAACGACGGTCCGGCGGCCAGACCCTCAAGACAGCTGTCGTGGAAGGGGCACGAGCCCCGGTAAGGGTCGACCTGGGGGTCGCGGGGCAGCAGCACGTGACCCGCCTCGGGGTGGACAAGGCCGTGGATGAGCCGGCCGCCGGCAAGCACGCCGCCGCCGATGCCCGTTCCGATCGTCAAGTAAATCAGAGTATCCAAACCGCGGCCGGCGCCCCAGCGCGCCTCGCCGAGAACGGCGCCGTTGACGTCGGTGTCCCAGCCCACGGGAACGCCGAACTCGCTGCGGAACACTGACGCCACGGGGGTGTCCGCCCAGAAGGGCTTGGGCGTGGCGGTGATGGCGCCCCAGGTGGGGGAGTGGGGGTCCAGGTCGATGGGACCGAAGCTCCCGATGCCCAGGGCCGCGAGCTTGCCGTGTTTGCGCTCGGCCTCGCGGAAGTAGTCGAGGGCGCGCTCCAGGGTCTCGGCGGGTTTGGTGGTGGGGAATCGGACCTCGTCCCTCAGGTCGTCGGGGCCGGTGCCCACGGCGCACACAAACTTGGTTCCGCCGGCTTCAATGGCTCCGTACAGTGTTTTCATCTTTGGTTCCTTTGCGTCGGATTTCTGTCGGAGAGTAATCCAACGACGCTGATTTCTCAAGCGTGTTGGGACTATAGTGGCACCATGAAGGCAACAAGCAGGGAACAGAAACGGGCGGCCGACGCGATGCACGCCCTCGAGGCCGAACTGGGCGAGGCGGTGCTCTACCGCGCCACGGGACGCTTCCTCGCGTCCCTGGGTTTGGGCCCTCTGCCCGATGTGTGGGGGCTTGTCGTCCTCACCCCGACCCGCCTCGTGTTCAGGCACTTTCCCCAGGCTCACCCCCTGTTGGGGGGGAAGGACGAGGAGGTGCGCGTCGAACTTGACCGCAGCCGGTTCGCCTCGTGCCGCGAGCAGCTCTCGGGGGTGTGGGCCAAGCTCTTTACGGGCGCCCGGGACCTGGTTGCCCTCGATGGCCCGGGGGGCCGCCTGCACCTGGACCTGGCCGCCGACCTGAAGGAATTCCCCAAGGCCTGGAACGCCTCCCCGGGCCCCTCTTGACCCGCCGGGCCCGCCGGGCGTAGCCTAGCCTTCGCAACGCTGAGACGAAGACGAGTACGCGGTCAAGAGTTGAAAGAGAGGAGGCCTCGGGGGCAAACGCCCCTGGCTGGAAGGGCTTCTCAACCGCTCCCGCCGAAAACCCCTTCCGAGCCGTTCCCCGAAATGCGGTGGCAGAGTAGACGGAACCGAGGGTCCCCCGAAACGGGACGACGAGAGCGCTCGGCGTCGCGCCGAAGCGAACCAAGGTGGAACCGCGGGGAACTTTGTTCCCCGTCCTTGGATACGGCCGCCCGACGGCCCGTCCCAGGAGGCCCCCCATGGCCATGACCGCCACCGCAGAAAAACGTCTCGCCGACGACGAACTCCTCTACAAGAAGCGCCACAGCCTCGCTCACGTCATGGCCGAGGCCGTTCTCGAACTCATCCCCGAGGCGCAGATCGCCATCGGCCCCCCGGTCGACAACGGGTTCTACTACGACTTCGACCTGCCCCAGTCGCTCAAGGAGGAGGACCTGGTCGGCATCGAAGCAAAGATGCGTGAAATTCTCAAGTCCCGTGCCCCCTTCGTGAAGGCCGTGGTCAGCCGCAAGCAGGCCGCCGACGTCTTCAAGGGCCAGAAGTACAAAGAGGAAATCCTCTCAGGCCTCAAGGACAGCGACGAGATCAGCACCTACACAAGCAATAAGTTCGTCGACCTGTGCCGCGGTCCCCACGTCGAAAACATGGGTCAGCTCGACCCGGACAGCTTCAAGCTTACCCGGATCGCCGGCGCGTACTGGAAGGGCGACGAGCGCAACGCCCAGCTGCAGCGGGTGTACGCCCTCGCCTTCCACGACAAGGCGGGCCTCGACGCCCACCTGGCCCTGCTCGAAGAAGCCGAGAAGCGCGACCACAGGCGCCTGGGCACCGAACTCGACCTGTTCCACCTCGACGCCGAGAACCCCGGACAGATCTTCTGGCACCGCAACGGCTGGGCGGTGTGGCAGTCCATCGAGCAGTACATCCGCAAGACCATCACCTTGGCCGGGTACCAAGAGGTGAAGACCCCCTACGTCATGCCCCAGTCGCTGTGGGAGCGCTCGGGCCACTGGGCCAAGTATCGCGACTCCATGTTCGTCACCGAGAGCGAGAAGCGCCTGTTCGCCCTCAAGCCCATGAACTGTCCCGGTCACATCGAAATCTTCAAGCAGGGGCTGCGCAGCTACAAGGAGCTGCCCCTCCGGCTTGCCGAGTTCGGGTCCTGCACCCGCAACGAGGCCTCGGGGGCCCTCCACGGCATCATGCGGGTACGGGGTTTCGTCCAGGACGACGCCCACATCTTCTGCCGCGAGGACCAGATCGAGAGCGAAGTGAAGGCCTTCTGCGACCTGCTCACCGAGATCTACGCGGCCTTCGGCTTTGCCAAGGAAACCGTCATCGTAAAGCTGGCCCTGAGGCCCGCCATGCGTCTGGGCGACGACGCCACCTGGGACCGGGCCGAGGCAGCGCTGGGCAACGCGTGCAGGGCCGCAGGCTACGATTTTGTCGAGTCCCCCGGTGAAGGGGCGTTCTACGGTCCCAAGCTTGAGTTCACTCTTGTCGACGCCCTGGCCCGGGAATGGCAATGCGGCACCCTCCAGCTCGACTACCAAATGCCTTCCGCCGAACGTCTGAACGCCACCTACATCGGCGAGGACGGGCAGAAGCACCACCCGGTGATGCTCCACCGCGCCGTCATCGGCTCCTTCGAGCGCTTCATCGGCATCCTCATCGAAAACTACGCCGGCGCGTTCCCCGTCTGGCTGAACCCTGTCCAGGCCGTGGTCATCCCCGTGAGCAACAAGTTCGAGGGCTACGCCGCCGAGGTCACCCGCTTCCTCCAGGAAGCCGGCTTCCGGGCCGAGGCCGACACCAGCGACCAGAAGATGGGCGCCCGCATCCGCGCCGCCCAGATGCGCAAGGCCAGCTACATGGTCGTGGTCGGCGGAAACGAGGAGACCGAGCGCACGGTGAGCGTCCGCACCCGGTCGGGCGAGCAGCACCCCGTGATGAAGCTCGACGACTTCGCCGCGTGGCTGGGGGCCAAGGTCGACGCCAAGGCCGTGCTGTAGCCGCCCGCCGCATGGTTGGCATCGACTTCGGAACCTCAAACACCGTCGTGACCGTGCGCGACGGGACCCGCTCGCGGCTGGTTCCCCTGGGGGACGGGTCCGCCTCGATCCCGACCCTGCTGTTCGTCGACCAGAAGCGCACCGTTCGCATCGGCCACGAGGCGCGGGCGGCCTACTCCCAGGCGGCGCGGTCGGTGTCCGGGCCGGCGCCCTTCCGGCTGTTCCAGGCGCTCAAGCTCGCCCTCAAGGACCCGAGCATCGAGTCGACCAACCTCTTCGGCACCCAAGTGCGCCTTGAAAAGATTGTGAGCTGGTACCTGGGCGCCCTCCACGAAAAGATCGTCAACGCGGTTCCCCGTTGGGACGGCACCGCCGTGGTGGGGCGCCCCGTGGAGCTCTCGCCCGACCCGGCCGTCGACCGCGCCCTGCAGCACCGCTTCGAGTCGGCGTTCCTGGCCGCAGGCTTCGTCAAGGTCGGCTTCGTGGCAGAACCCGTGGCCGCGGCCGTCGATTTGGTGGGCTCGGTCGAGGGCAAGGTGCTGGTGTTTGACTTCGGGGGAGGGACGCTCGACGTGTCGGTGGCCGACCTGAGCGTGGGGCAGATCCAGGTGGCCGCCAGCGTGGGGCGAGACCTGGGCGGTTACCTCCTCGACGAGGACCTGGCCCGGGCCCGCATCCAGAGGCATTTCGGCCACGGCGGGCGCCTGGTCACCCTCACCGGACAGGTGCTTGAGGTGCCGCACGAGGTCACGGGCCAGGTGGTCCGGTTCAAGGTGCTGCCCTTCGACGAGATCCGCCGCATCAAGCGCCTCATCCCCGAACTGCTCCCCGAGGCGACCGACAAGCCCCCCTTGAGGGGTCTGCTCGCCTTCCTGGAACAGAACCTTACCTACGACCTGTACGAGGTGCTCGACGCCGCTAAGATCCGCCTGTCCTCGGGCTCCGAGGCCACCGTCGAGTTCAAGGTCCCGCCCCACGTCGCCATCGCCGAGACCGTTTTGCGCAGCCAGTTCGAGGCCTTGGTCTCGCCCCGGGCTGACGAGGCCGAGGCGCTGGTGCTGCACTCGCTTGAAAAGGCCGGGTGCCGCCCCCAGGACATCGACCACGTGGTGAGGGTGGGCGGCTCGTCCCAGATTCCGGTCTTCGTCAGGCGCCTCGAGACGCTGTTTCCCGGGCGGATCTCGGCGGGCAACCTGTTCGACGGCATCGCCCTGGGCCTGCTTCCCGCGTGGGACCGAGGGTTGGGCGTTTTGGTGTAGCGTTCCAGAACTTTTCTGCTACACTTGCTCTATGGACGTCGTCCCCGCAACCCGAACCTTCTGGAGCTGACCCCACGATGAAGCTTGAAGACGTCTACCGCCCCATCGCCCCCGAAATCGACGCGGTGAAGCTCGCGCTGAAGGACCTGATCCCCACCTTCGACCACCCCTCGACGGTGGAAGTTGTGGACCGTTTCAGCCGCATCCCCGGCAAGCTCCTGCGCCCCGCCCTCCTGCTTCTGTCGGCCAAGGCCGTCGCCGAGCGGCCCGCAGGCGATGCCCTCATCCGGGCGGCCGTTGCCGTCGAACTCATCCACGACGCCAGCCTCGTCCACGACGACATCCTCGACAACGACACCCAGCGCCGGGGTCAGCCCACAGTCAACGCGCTTTGGGGGACGAAGGTCGCCGTCCTCACGGGAGACGTCCTTTACTCCCGGGCCTACGGCCAGCTTACCGGGACCGTGCCTGTGGACCTGCTCAGGCAGGTGGTGAGGCTCAGCGAGTCCATGTGCTCGGCCGAGATCGAGCAAGCGCGGACCGGCAACCAGAATCTGAACCGCGAGCAATACTTCCGCATCATCGAGGGCAAGACCGCTGCCTTCATGAGCTTGAGCTGCCGCTTGGGCGCGTCACTGGCCGGGGCCGACGAGGGGCGCGTCGAGAAGCTGGCGGCCTTTGGGTTGGCCTTCGGACTCGCCTACCAGCTCTTCGACGACAGACAGGACGGTGACCTGGGGTGCTCCGAAGTCGACGGCGCCGCCGAGGGCCTGAACCACGCCCGGCTCGCCCTCGAAGCCCTCAACGGGCTGGCTCCCACCGCCGCCGGCGACCGCCTGAAAGACCTGGTGGGCTACCTGCTCCGGGTCAATGGTCAGACACCCTTGGTCCTCTCCGTCTGAAATTCCTGACAAGACTTGACAGAAATGCCAGACCGTGTCATTTTACCATTAGGTTAAATGACAACGGTGGATGCCCTTTCCGACAGCCTCAGCCTCACGTTCGGAGCCCTGGCCGACCCCACCCGCCGCGCTCTTCTCGCGAGGTTGAGGCGCGGAGAGGCGTCGGTGACCGAACTGGCCGAACCGTTTGCGCTCAGCCTGCCCGCCATCACCAAACACCTCAAGGTGCTGGAAAGGGCAGGGTTGATCGTGCGAAGCCGCGAGGCAAGGTGGCGCCCCTCGCGCTTGGACGCGGGGCCTCTGAAGGAGGCGTCGGCCTGGATCGAGCAGTACCGCGATCACTGGGAAGCCCAGTTCGACAGGCTCGGGGAGTACCTGGCACGAGTGGTGGCGGAACAAGAGGGTTTGAAGGAAAAGGAGGCCGAGGATGACTGAGAAAGGGCTGAGGCTGACCCGGGTGCTGGACGCGCCCCGGGCCCTGGTGTGGAAGCTTTGGACAGACGCCCACCACCTCGCCAAGTGGTGGGGTCCTGCGGGTTTCACCATGAAAGTCGCGGCCCTCGACCTGCGGGCCGGCGGGCTGTTCCACTACGCCATGACGCCGCCGGACTCCGACGCGCCGATGTGGGGACGGTTCGTCTACGACGAGGTGGTCGCCTGTGAGCGCCTGGTCTTCCGCAGCGCGTTTTCGGACCCGAGCGCGGGGGTCGGCGTGAATCCCTTCCTTCCCTCCTTTCCCCTCGAAATCAAGACAGTCCTGACCTTCGAGGACCAGGGAACCAAGACCCTCCTCACCCTCCGGGGCGAACCGTGGCGGGCCAGCGACGAGCAGGCCAAGGCCTTCGCCGACCAGTCGGCCAACGTCGCCCAGGGCTTCGCAGGCACCTTTGCCCAGCTCGAGGCCCACTTGGCCGACGCGTTGGAGGCGGGCCGGGCCCTCGTTTGCCACCGCAGGTTCGCCGCGCCCCGCGCCGTCGTCTGGAGCGCTTGGACGACGGCCTCCAAGATCGCGGCTTGGTGGGGACCCGCAGGATTCGCCAACACCGTCGAAAGCATGGATGTCCGCCCGGGGGGGCAGTGGGTGTTCACCATGCACGGCCCAGACGGCACCGACTACCCCAACAAGGTCACCTACCTCGAGGTCCAGGAACCGTCGCGCTTGGTCTACGACCACGGTGACCCGGGCCGGCCCAATCACTTTCGGGTCACCGTGACCTTCACCGAGGCCGGCGGTCAAACCGACCTGTCGTACAAGATGGTCTTCGACACCGAGGCCGACCTGAAACAGGCGGTCGAGACATACGGGGCGCGTGAGGGTCTGAAACAGAACCTTGACCGCTTTGCCGTGTGGCTCAGCAAGCCCGGTCTTGTGCTGACCCGCGTCGTCGCAGCCCCCCGGGCCCTGGTTTGGAAGGCCTTCGTCGACCCCTCCCAGCTTCTGAAATGGTGGGGACCCGAGGGCTTCACCTGCCCCGACGCCAAGGTCGAGGCCAAGGTCGGCGGGCGCTACCTGCTCGGCATGAGAGCGCCCGACGGTCGGGAGTCCTGGCGCACCGGCACCTTCAAAGAGGTCATTCTCAACCAGAAGCTCGTCTATACGGACCACCTTGCCGACGCCGGGGGCAGGATAATCACGGCTGCATCGTTGGGCCTCCCCGGCGAAGGGACCGCCGAGCCGATCACCACGGTCACCTTCTGGGAACTGGGCAAAGCGAAGACCCGGTTGGCGGTGCACCAGGAATTCCTGCCCGACGAACTGCACGACGCCACCCGCGCCGCTTGGTTCACCTCCTTCGACAAACTGGCCCGCCACCTGAACGCCTGAAAGGTACTTCAATTCCCGAAACGACTTGAAAAGGAGCAGCGATGAGAAAGCTAGTTGTGTTGAGCTTTGTTTCTCTCGACGGCGTCATGCAGGCGCCCGGCGGCCCCGTGGAGGATACCGCCGGCGGTTTTACCCAGGGTGGCTGGTCCGTGGGCTATTGGGACGATACCCTGGCCCAGACCATGGGCGAGCAAATGGGCGGGCGGTACGAACTGCTCCTGGGCAGGCGGACCTACGACATCTTCGCGGCCGCGTGGCCGCAAATTGACGCCAGCAGTCCGATCAACAGCGTGCGCAAGTACGTGGCCACCCACCGCGCTCTGCCAGCGGAGACTGACGTCTGGAAAAACAGCGTCGCCCTCGGTGACGACGTCGCCGGTGCCGTGCGCCACCTGAAGGCCGACGAGGGCCCCGACCTCCAAGTCCACGGCAGCTCAGAACTCATCCAGGTTCTGCTCGATGCCGACCTTGTGGACGAGTTGTGGCTCAAGATCTACCCCGTCACCCTGGGCGCAGGCAAGCGGCTTTTCGGCCCTGGCGCGCGGGCCGCCGGCTGGGCAGTGGCAGAGACGAAGACCGCCCCCAGCGGCGTGATCGTGGCCAACTACCGCCGCGCGGGGGCCGTCAAGACCGGGTCGTTCGCTCCCTAAGGGTCAGCCGATGGCCTTCCAGACGGCGTCGTAGTTCGGTTCGTGCGTGGTCTCGGCGACCTGCTCGGTGTAGATGACCTTGTTGTCCTTGCCGACCACGACCACGGACCGCGAGAGGATGCCCGCCAGGGGACCCGTCTTGAACTGCACGCCGTAGTCCTTGCCGAAGTCGCGGCTGCGGAACTCGCTGAGGGTGATGACCTGGTCGATCTTGTGTGCCTCGCAAAAGCGCTTGGCGGCAAACGGGAGGTCGGCGCTGATGTTGAGCACCACTACGTTGGGGTGGGCGGCCACCTGGGCGTTGAACTTCTCGGCCGACATGGCGCAGGTTCCCGTGTCGAGGCTGGGGTTGATGTTGAGAACCTTGATCTTGCCTTCGAAATCCTTGAGAGAGACATCGGCAAGGTCGGTCTTGGTGAGCAGGAAATCGGGAGCCTTCGACCCTACCGCAGGGAGGGTCCCCACGGTCTCGATGGGGTTGCCTTTGAACATGATTTTCGCCATACTGTACTCCTTGGCTACCAAGGTAGGGACGCTTGCGCGTCCAGGCAAGTCCGCTCGGCAAGAACCGGGTTTTCTTTTCCCCGGGTCGGCAGACCTGTTGACAAAGAAATGGCTCGTCCTTATAGTCATTTTCACGCTTTGTGCGCCTTCGTAGCTCAGTGGTAGAGCATCTCCATGGTAAGGAGAAGGTCTGCGGTTCAAGCCCGCACGAAGGCTCTCGGTCTTAGGCATTGTGGAGTATAAAGATGGCAAAGAAAAGCAAGGGTGGCGTTGAACTCATAGCTCTGGTCTGCACCGAGACCGGTCTGCGGAACTACACCACGAAGAAGAACCGCCGGAACAATCCGGAGAAGCTGGAGCTGATGAAATACTGCCCGAAGCTCCGCAAACATACTCTTCACCGCGAAGGGAAGATTAAGTAAGGTTTTGATACAGGTCAGTAGCTCCAATGGTAGAGCGGCGGTCTCCAAAACCGTTTGTTGGGGGTTCGAGTCCCTCCTGACCTGCGATTTTCACAAGAGGTGCCCTTCATGAAAAAAATCAAGGCGTTCTTCAGCGAAATGGTGGTCGAACTCCGCAAGGTGATCTGGCCGAGCCCTGAAAAGGTTGCTGAAAACACCCGTCTGGTCGTCATTTCGACCGTTGTCTTCGCCCTCTTTTTCGGAATCGTCGATTTCGTCTGCGTTGCCGGCATCAACCTCGTTTTCTAAGGAGGGTTGAATGGCCCGAGCCTGGTATATCCTCCAGACCTATTCTCAGTTTGAAAACCGCGTCGAGAGGAACATTCGTCTTCTGATGGAAGAGGGTGGTCCCCTGGGCGCAGGCGTGTTTGACATTAAGGTCCCGACCGAACGCGTCGTCGAGACCAAGAACGGCAAGCGCGTCGAAAAGGAAGTCAAGATCTGGCCCGGTTACATCCTGTTGGAGATGGACCTGCCCAACTTGGGATGGAAGGACGTCGTGTCCCCCATCAAGCGGATCCAGGGAGTCAGCGGTTTTGTCGGCGCGGTGGGAAACACCAAGCCCCTTCCGGTGTCCAATGACGAGGTCAAGCAGATTCTGATGCGTTCCGGCGACATCAAGGCCGACAAGTCGGTGTTGGTTCAGCACAACTTCCGCGAGGGCATGGAAGTCCGCATCAACGAAGGTCCGTTCGAATCGTTCACGGGCAGCATCGAAGAGGTCAACCTTGTGAAGCAGAAGCTTCGCGTCATGGTCGGCATCTTCGGCCGTGCCACCCCGGTGGAAGTCGACTTCCACCAGGTCGAGAAAGTCTGACCCTGCGCGGGTCGGTTGGTTTTTTGAAAGACTAGCGGTCAAACGCTGTTTAGTCCGCTCTGGTTTCGGGGCGGCAATCCGGGGACTTTGTTCCTGGAAGTTGGGAGACCTCCGTAATCGAGGTCGATATCACCACAGGAGGCCACTATGGCCAAAAAGAAAATCACCGCAATGGTTAAGTTGCAGTGTCCGGCGGGCAAGGCGACTCCCGCCCCTCCGGTCGGTCCCGCCCTTGGTCCGCACGGCGTCTCGGCGCCCCAGTTCGTCCAGCAGTTCAACGAGCGCACCAAGAACATGGAAACCGGACTCATCATTCCGGCGGTCATCACGATCTACTCGGACAAGACGTTCACCTTTATCCTCAAGACCCCGCCCGCTTCGGTCCTCATCAAGAAGGGCGCCGGCATCGAGAAGGGCAGTCCCGAGTCGCACAAGACCAAGGTCGGAAAGATCTCGAACGCCAAGATCGAAGAAATCGCCAAGCTCAAGATGCCTGACTTGAACGCCAACGATCTCGCGGCCGCCAAGAAGATCATTGCTGGCACCGCCCGCTCCATGGGCGTCGAGGTGGAAAAATGAGCCACGGTAAGAAGTATTCCGCCGCCGTCGAGAAAGTCGACGCGGACAAGCTGTACGCCTACGAAGAGGCTCTGGGCCTTGTGAAGTCGGTGGCGTTCGCCAAGTTTGACGAAACCGTAGAGATCTCGGTGAAGCTCAACCTCAAGAAGAGCCACACCGTCCGCGACACGGTGGTCTTCCCCCACACCTTCCAGGGCGAGAAGAAGATCCTCGTGTTCGCCAAGGGTGACAAGGCCGACGAGGCCCGGTCCAACGGCGCCGCGTTTGTTGGTGACGCCGACCTGATCGAGAAGATCAAGGGCGGCTGGATGGAGTTCGACGTTTGCGTCGCCACCCCCGACATGATGAAGGACGTCGGCAAGCTCGGCCCCATCCTGGGCCGCCGCGGCCTGATGCCCAACCCCAAGACCGGCACTGTAACCAACGACCTGGTCGCCGCCATCAAGGAACTGAAGGCCGGACGCATCGAGTTCCGCGCCGACAAGACCGGCGTGGTCCACCTTCCCGTCGGAAAGGTCTCTATGGAGGCCGCCAAGGTCAACGAGAACGTTCAGGCGTTCATGAGCGAGCTGGAACGACGCCGTCCTGCCGACCTCAAGGGCGATTTCATCAAGTCCGTGGCCGTCAGCTCGACCATGGGCCCCGGGGTCAAGGTCCTGTTCAAGGTCCCCAAGGACAAGGAGTAAGGCATGTCGGAAAAAAGAATCCAACCCGCCAAGGTCGAAGCCGTCGCCGACTTGGACAAGCAGTTCGAGGGCGTCAGTGACTACATCTTCGCCAGCTACCGGGGAATGACCGTCGAGCAGCTGTTCACCCTCCGCCGCCAGCTCCGCAAGGAAAACGCCGAGTTTAAGGTTGTGAAGAACAACTTCGCCAAGATCGTGTTCCGCAACAAGAAGGCCGACGGTCTCGACGGCTACTTCGTAGGACCCACCGCCGTGGCGCTCGCCCGCAAGGATTCCGGCCCTGTGGCCAAGATCCTCATCGAGTTTGCGAAGGAAGTTCCCACCCTTGAGGTCAAGGGCGGCTACATCGGCGGCGCCTCGTTCGACGCCAAGCAGGTCGAGGCCTTCTCGAAGCTGCCCAGCAAGAGCGAGCTGATCTCGATGCTGATGAGCACCATGAACGCGCCGGCCCAGAACCTGGTGTACGCCCTCAACGGCGTGGCCACCAAGCTGGTCCGCACCCTGGCCGCGTACGAAGAAAAAAGGAAAGCCTCGGGCGAGTAATCGCCAGAGGGCGAACAGTAGGTGTCACCTTTCGGTGGCAGGTGCTGTTTGATCTGTGAACTTCGGCTGACCGTCGCGAGGACGGCTTCGGGCGAGGGAGGAAGGAAAGGAGAACCGGAGCGTGACTTTGACACGTGAGGATTCGAGTGACTTCCGACCGAAGATCCGAAGCCGCCGCAGCAGGTCAGGCGAGGTTCACCTAGTAAAGGATACCCCTCGGGTCAGTCTTCAAACGATGCCTGCTGTCCCGTTGTAACAAAAGGAGAAGATAATATGGCTAAGCTCACTCTCGACGAAATCGTAACTGCGGTTTCTGAACTGACCGTTCTCGAAGTTTCCCAGCTGGTGAAGGCTTTCGAGGAGAAATTCGGCGTGACCGCCGCCGCCCCCGTCGCTGTTGCCGCCGCCGGCCCCGCCGCCGCTGCTGCTCCCGCCGCCGAGGAACAGTCCGAGTTCGATGTGATCCTCAAGGGTCACGGTGAAAAGAAGATCGACGTCATCAAGGTCGTTCGGGAAATCACCGCTCTGGGACTCAAGGAAGCCAAGGACCTGGTCGAAGCCGGCGGCAAGGCCGTCAAGGAAGGCGTCACCAAGGCCGAGGCCGAGGAAATCAAGAAGAAGCTCACTGCTGTGGGCGCAGAAGTTGAGATCAAGTAAAGAGTTGAATCCTGCTCAAGCGGGGTGTTCCAGTTCTGTTTTCTCGTAGAACCTGGTGAATTGCGGGGTTTCATCCTCGCAATTCACCCAGGCTTTTTTTGTCACAGGGGGACTCATGAATCATACGCGTCCGAAAAAGATTGAGCGGGTGTACATCGGCAAGGAAGTTCAGGAGGTCATGGAGCTTCCCGACCTCATCGACATCCAACTGTCCTCCTACGAACGGTTCCTGCAGAGGGAAACTTTGCAGGCCAAGCAACCCCTGAACCGCCAGGGACTCGAAGAGGTCTTTCAGGAGACCTTTCCCATCATCAGCCAGAACGAGGAACTGACCCTCGAGTACGGTCACTACACCCTCGATGAGAACGGAGTGAAGTTCTCCGAGAACGAGTGCAAGAAGAAGGGCCTTACCTACGCCATTCCCCTCAAGGCCCGTATTAACCTGTATTTTAACAGCACCGGAGAAATTCGGCAAAAAGAAATTTACATGGGAGACATCCCCATCATGACCGACAGGGGGACGTTCATTGTCAACGGCGCCGAGCGCGTTGTCGTCTCCCAGATCCACCGGTCGCCCGGCGTTGTCTTCAGCCACGAGAAGGGCATCTTCTCAAGCCGCATCATTCCCAACAAGGGTTCGTGGCTTGAGTTTGAAATCGACCAGAAGAAAGAGTTGATCTACGCGAAGATCGACCGCAAGAAACGCATCCTCGCCACCCTGCTGCTCCGGAGCCTGGGCCTTCACACCCGGGACGAAATCCTGGCGTACTTCTACGCCGTGAAGACCACAACTCTGGCCGAGGGGTCCAAGGACAGCCTCCAGGGCGCCATCCTGGCAAAGAGCGTGTTCATTGACGACAACGGCCAGAAGAAAAAGCTCTTCCGCGCCGGCGAAAGGCTGCACGCCCACGAGATCGACGAACTCCTCCACCAGGGCGTGGCCGAGATCTCGATCATCGACGACAGCCAGGCTAAGGCCAAAGAAGAGGGCTGCAACTACCTGTCGAGCAAGATTATCCTCAACTGCTTCGAACGCGAGGACGCCAAGTACGTCCGCGACACCTCGATCAGCGACGAGCCCACCCGTGAAGACGCCCTGGCGGCGGTCTACTCGGTGCTGCTCCCCGGAGAGCCTGTCTCGGTGGAAAACGCCGAGAAGGACTTGGCCATGATGTTCTTCAACCCCCGTCGCTACGACCTGGGCAAGGTCGGCCGCTACAAGCTCAACAGGAAGTTCGGGTACACCGAACCCGTTCAGGAGTCCGTCCTGACCCGCGAGGACATCGTCAACACGATGCTTCAGCTGATCAAGGTCTACCACGAAGACTCGAACATCGACGACATCGACCACCTCGGCAACCGCCGGGTGCGCTCGGTGGGCGAACTGCTGGCCAACGTTATGAAGACCGCCTTCAGCCGAATGGAGCGCATTGCCAAGGAGCGCATGACGCTCAAGGAGATCGAGACGCTCAAGCCCCAGGACTTGGTCTCGATTAAGCCGGTAGTCGCCGCGATCAAGGAGTTCTTCGGGTCGAGCCAGCTGTCGCAGTTCATGGACCAGGTCAACCCCCTGGCCGAGCTGACGCACAAGCGCCGCCTCAACGCCCTCGGGCCGGGTGGTCTCAGCCGCGACCGGGCCGGCTTCGAGGTCCGCGACGTTCACTACACCCACTACGGCCGCATGTGCCCCATCGAGACCCCCGAAGGCCCGAACATCGGCCTCATCGTCTCGTTGGCCAGCTACACCCGGGTCAACGACTACGGCTTCCTCGAGACCCCGTACCGCAAGGTCGTGAACGGCAAGGCCACCCAGCAGGTCGAGTATCTGTCGGCCATCGACGAAGAGAAGTACTACATCGCCCAGGCTTCGGCCCGGTTGAACAAGGATGGATCTTTCGCCGAGGACCAGGTACCTTCCCGAAAGGCCGGCGACTACACCACCAAGGAGGCTTCGGCCCTCCAGTACATGGACGTGTCGCCCAAGCAGATCATCTCGGTCAGTTCGGCGCTCATCCCCTTCCTTGAGCACGACGACGCCAACCGGGCCCTCATGGGCTCGAACATGCAGCGTCAGGCGGTTCCCCTCCTGTTCCCCGATCCGCCCATCGTGGGCACGGGCATGGAGAAGAAGGCCGCCTACGACTCGGGCGTTCTGGTCAAGGCCAAGCGCCCCGGCGAGGTCACCTACGTGTCCTCGACCACCATCCACGTGAAGCCTGCCGACGCCCAGGACGCCTCCGAGCGCGACCTGTACGAGCTGGTCAAGTACGCCCGCACCAACCAGGACACCTGTTTCAACCACCGCCCTGTGGTCCGTATCGGCGACGCGGTCGAGAAGGGGACGGTGCTGGCCGACGGTCCGGCTACCCTGCACGGTGAGCTGGCCCTGGGCCGCAACCTGCTGCTGGGCTTCGTCCCGTGGAACGGCTACAACTACGAGGACGCCATCCTCATCAGCGAGCGCGTGGTCAAGGAAGACCTGTTCACCTCCATCCACATCAAGGAATTCTCCACCGAGATCCGCGAAACGAAGCTCGGCCCGGAACGCATCACCCGCGACGTGCCCAACTGCTCCGAGAAGGCCCTCGAGGACCTCGACGACGAAGGCATCGTGGTCACCGGCAGCAAGGTGAAGGCCGGGTCCATCCTGGTTGGCAAGGTGACCCCCAAGAGCGAGACCGAAACCACCCCTGAGTTCAAGCTGCTCAACAGCATCTTCGGTGAGAAGGCCAAGGACGTGAAGGACTCTTCGCTCCGCCTGCCCCACGGCATCGAAGGCACGGTCATCGACATCCAGCGCCTCAAGCGCTCCGAGGGCGACGACCTTCCCCCCGGCGTTGACGAAGTCATCAAGGTGCTTGTCGCCAAGAAGCGCAAACTTCGCGAGGGCGACAAGATGGCCGGACGCCACGGCAACAAGGGTGTGGTCGCGCGAATCCTGCCCGTCGAAGACATGCCCTTCATGGACGACGGCACTCCCCTGGACATCTGCCTCAACCCCCTGGGCGTTCCGTCCCGAATGAACCTGGGGCAGATCCTCGAGAGCGAGCTGGGCATGGCCGGCTACCTGCTGGGCGAGCACTACTCGACGCCCGTGTTCCAGTCGGCCAGCGCCGACATGATCGAAGACAAGCTTGAGACGGCGGGCTTCAGCCGCACCTGCAAGACGAGGCTGACCGACGGGCGCACCGGCGTCGCGTTCGTGAACCCCGTCATGGTCGGCGTCATGTACGTGCTCAAGCTCCACCACTTGGTCGACGACAAGATGCACGCCCGGTCCACCGGTCCGTACTCTCTGGTCACCCAGCAGCCCTTGGGCGGCAAGGCCCAGTTCGGCGGCCAGCGCCTCGGCGAAATGGAAGTGTGGGCCCTCGAGGCCTACGGCGCCGCCAACACCCTGCAGGAGCTGCTGACCATCAAGAGCGACGACATGACGGGCCGCGCCAAGATCTACGAAGCCATCGTGAAGGGGGAGGCCACCAGCACCGCCGGCATCCCCGAGTCGTTCAACGTTCTGGTGCAGGAGCTCCGGGGCTTGGGCCTCGACCTCACCATCTACGACAGCAAAGACCGCCAGATTCCTCTCACCGAGAGGGACGATGAACTGATCGCGAAAAACGGGAGTCATTTCTAATGAGAGATATCCAGGAATTTGACAGCATCCTCATCAAGCTTGCCGCGCCCGAGCAGATCAAGGCTTGGTCGTACGGTGAGGTCAAGAAGCCCGAAACCATCAACTACCGCACCCTGCGCCCCGAAAAGGAAGGTCTGTTCTGCGAACGGATCTTCGGAACCACCAAGGAGTGGGAGTGCTACTGCGGCAAGTTCAAGTCCATCCGCTACAAGGGCGTGGTTTGCGACCGCTGCGGCGTAGAAGTCACCCACTTCAAGGTCCGCCGCGAGCGCATGGGCCACATCGAGCTGGCCAGCCCCGTGTCGCACATCTGGTACTACCGCTCGGTACCCAGCCGCATGGGCCTGCTCCTCGACATTCCGATCGCCAGTCTCAGGTCCATCTTGTACTACGAGAAGTACATCGTCACCGACCCGGGCGATACCGACCTGAAGCGCGGCCAGCTCCTCACCGAAGAGGAGTACATGGAGGCGCAGGACCGCCACGGCATGACCTTCACGGCCGGCATCGGCGCCGAGGCCATCCGCACGCTCCTCGACACCCTCAACCTCGAGCAGCTGGGCGCCACCCTGCGCCAGAAGATGATCGACAAGGGCGCCAAGGTCGACAAGCGCCTGCTCAAGCGCATCGAGATCGTCGAGAACTTCCGCAACAGCCACAACAAGCCCAGCTGGATGATCATGGACGTGATCCCCGTCATCCCGCCGGACCTGCGCCCCATGGTCCAGCTCGACGGCGGCCGGTTTGCCACCTCCGACCTTAACGACCTGTACCGCCGCGTCATCAACCGCAACAACCGCCTCAAGAGGCTCATTGCGCTCAACGCCCCCGACATCATCATCCGCAACGAAAAGCGCATGCTTCAGGAAGCCGTCGACGCGCTGTTCGACAACTCCAAGAAGAAGAAAGTGGTCAAGGGCGCGTCGAACCGGCCCCTCAAGTCGCTGTCCGACCTCCTCAAGGGCAAGCAGGGCCGCTTCCGCCAGAACCTCTTGGGCAAGCGCGTCGACTACTCGGGCCGCTCGGTCATCATCGTCGGTCCGGAACTCAAGCTCCACCAGTGCGGTCTGCCCGCCAAAATGGCCCTCGAGCTCTACAAGCCCTTCATCATGAAGAAGCTTGTCGAAAAAGACGTCGTCTACAACATCAAGAAAGCCAAGACCTTGGTCGAACAAGAGACCGAGGAGGTCTGGGCCATCCTCGACGAAGTGGTCAAGGAACACCCTGTGCTCCTGAACCGCGCGCCGACCCTCCACCGCCTGGGCATCCAGGCCTTCGAGCCCGTCCTCGTCGACGGCAAGGCCATCAAGCTCCACCCCCTGGTCTGCCACGCCTACAACGCCGACTTCGACGGTGACCAGATGGCCGTCCACGTGCCGCTGACCCAGGCCGCCCAGATCGAGTGCTGGACGCTCATGCTCGCGCCCAACAACCTGCTCAACCCCGCCAACGGCACGCCCATCGTCTTCCCCTCCCAGGACATGGTGCTCGGCATCAACTATCTGACCAAGGAGATGCCCAGCGCCAACACCGCGCCCGAGGGCAAGCTCAAGACCTACTCGAGCCTCAACGAAGTCCAGATGGCCGTCGAAGCCGGCTCGCTTCACTACCAGGCTCCCATCCTGTGCCGCCACAAGAAGATGGGCGACGCGTACTTCAAGACCACCGCGGGCCGGCTCATCCTCAACGACGAGCTTCCCGACGAGATCGAGTACGTGAACGAGATCCTGGGCGACAAGCAGCTCAAGTCGTTCATCGCCAAGATCTACGCCAAGCACGGCCCGTACCTGACCGTGCGCATGCTCGACATCATCAAGAACATGGGCTTCCGCTACGCCACCATCTTTGGTGCGTCCATCGGTCTTGCCGACGTCGTCATTCCCAAGGAGAAGGCCGGCCTCATCAAGGCCGCCAACGACGAGGTGGCGAAGATTCAGCGCCAGTACCTCGACGGCGTCATCACCGGAGAGGAACGCTACAACAAGGTCGTCGACACCTGGTCGAAGACCAACGACGAGCTGACCGACGTGATGATGAAGACCCTCAAGGCCGAGAAGGACGGGTTCAACTCCATCTACATGATGGCCGACTCGGGAGCGCGCGGTTCCAAGAACCAGATTCGCCAGCTGGCGGGTATGCGCGGTCTGATGGCCAAGCCCTCGGGCGACATCATCGAGCTGCCCATCCGGTCGAACTTCAAGGAAGGCCTGTCGGTCATCGAGTTCTTCATCTCGACCAACGGCGCCCGCAAGGGTCTGGCCGACACCGCCATGAAGACCGCCGACGCCGGTTACCTCACCCGCCGCCTCGTCGACATCAGCCAAGACGTCGTCGTCAACGAAGAGGACTGCGGCACCATCAACGGTATCGACATCAGCGCCATCAAGGACGGCGAGGAGATCCGCGAACGGCTCTCCGAGCGCATCCGCGGCCGCTACACCCTCGAGCGCGTGAAACACCCCATCACCGGCGAGATCATCGTCGATGTCAACGAAGAGCTGACCAACGAAACCGCCGAAGTCATCGAGGAGCTGGGCATTGAAACCGTCCGCACCCGGTCGGTGCTCACCTGCGAGGCCAAGCACGGCGTCTGCCAGCGGTGCTACGGCCGCAACCTGGCCAACAACCGCGGCGTCACCATCGGTGAGTCCGTGGGCATCATTGCAGCCCAGTCCATCGGCCAGCCCGGTACCCAGCTCACCATGCGTACGTTCCACATCGGCGGCGTCGCCACCAAGGGCGCCGAAGAGAACAAGACGGTGCTCAAGTACCCGGTCATTATCAAGGAGATCAAGGTCAGCGCCGTGCCCCAGGCCGACGGCAACCTGCTGTCGACCCGCAAGGGCAGTCTGACCGTTTCGAAGATCTTCGAAACCCTCGAAGTCGGCACCGGCGAAAAGGTGACCGTCACCGAAGGCCAGAAGGTCATCGAAGGTTCGCCCCTGATCGAACGCAAGGGCGCCACCGTCACCAGCAAGCACATCGCCTACGTTCACCTCAAAGACAACCGCGTGTACTTGGTCAGCCAGGACATGAAGGTCGAGATCCGAAACGGCTCGACCCTGTTCGTGAAGGCCGGCGACGTCGTGGGCGCGGACGAGACCCTGGCCACCTTCGACCAGTTTGCCGAACCCATCATCGCCGAGGCCACCGGCGTCGTGAAGTTCAAGGACATCATCCTCGGCACCACGCTGAAGGAAGAAGTGAACCCCGACACCGGCAACATCGAGCGCAAGATCACCGACTACGCCCTCGAGGAACTCGACCCCGCCATCCACATCGTCGACGAGAAGAACCCCGACGTGAGCCTGGCCTCGTACGTCCTCCCCGGCGGCGCCTACCTGTCCATCGACGACGGCGTCAAGGTCAAGGCCGGCACCACGCTGGCCAAGCTCCTTAAGGAGTCGGGCAAGACCCAGGACATCACCGGCGGTCTGCCCCGGGTCCAGGAACTCTTCGAGGCCCGGCACCCCAAGAACGCCGCCGTCCTCGCCAAGATTGGGGGAACCGTGAGGTTCAAGCCCATCAGCAAGGGCAAGCGCACCATTGAGGTGGAAGATCCGTACGGCAGCGTCCACGTGCACAAGGTGCCCGTCGGCAAGATGCTCCTCGTCCGCGACGGTGACCCCGTCGAGGCCGGCGAGCCCCTGAGCGACGGCAACAATGACCCCCACGACGTGCTCGAAGTGCTCGGCGAAAACGCGCTCCAGGGCTTCCTGGTCAACGAAGTGCAGGGCATCTACCGGCTTCAGGGCGTGAAGATCGACGACAAGCACATCGGAATCATCATCCGCCAGATGATGCGCAAGGTCGAAATCATGGAAGTCGGCGACACCAAGTTCATCTACGGCCAGTCGGTGGACAAGTACAGCTTCAACCGCGAGAACGAGCGCATCTACCGCGAAGGCGGCCAGCCGGCCGTCGGACGGCCGCTGCTGCTGGGCATCACCCGGGCGTCGCTGAACATCGAGTCGTTCATCTCGGCCGCGTCCTTCCAGGAAACGACCAAGGTCCTCACCAACGCCGCCATCGCGGGCAAGGTGGACGAACTCCGGGGCCTCAAGGAAAACGTGATCATCGGTCACCTCATCCCCGCCGGCACCGGCATGAAGAAGTACAAGAACCTGCGTCTGTTCGACCAGAACCGCGAGGACCTCGACGCCCACATCGCCGAGATCCTCGAAGCCCGCCGCCGCGAAAAGGAACTCCTCGCCCAAGAGGAAATCCGCAAAGCGGCCATGGCCATGGAGGAAGAAGTCGAAGACGAGGAGTAATCGCCGTTGGCGCCTACTGCGGCGCTCATCCGCTTCGGGTCGCCCTAGGACGAATCCTCACGTACTTCCAGTACGCTCCGGTTCGTCCGTCGGCCTCCGCTTCGCGGCTGGGCGTCCTCGCTACGGCGCGAAGGACGATTCAGTCCTGCAACACGCGCGCGGCGGGACCCTGCTTCGCCCCGACCTCGGGTGAATGCCTATGGGCATACACCTACAGCACTTGGTCGTTGTGTTGAACTTGATTGCGGAAGTCTCTGCGCCGCAGAGAGGATTCCGGACCATCCGCAGGATGGTTCGGCCCTTCGTTCGAGGCTTAGCAGGCTCCCGTCCTCGCGACGCTCAGAACGAAAATCCAGTACGCGGATTTGCTGCGTGAAAGCGGGCGGCCCGTCCTAGCAACAGCGCGAACGACGATTAAACCTCGCAACACGTCTGCGGCGGGACCCTGCTTCGCCCCGACCGTGGCCTCTCTCTATTGCCAAAACGAAAATCTACGTTACGACACCGGTTGCTCGAACCGGGTGGCGTGGCTTTACCAGCAGCGACCCCTCGAGCGAAGCGAAGAGTGACAACCCGCCAGGGTCGCCACCCCAACCAGCAAACTACGAGCGAAGCGAAGTAGCGTCGAACAGATTTGACCGGTCAACCGGCGAGCGCAGCGAGCCCCGCAGCGAACTGGGCGACGGAAGTCGTCGATTTGGCAAAGCCGAGGGAGCGCACGGAGCACAGGCGTACTGGAAGTACGCCGAGCACCGAACGCGACCGAGGCGCAGCCAAATCGGCGAGGTCCGAGCCCTAGTTCAGCGTAACCAGAGTTGGGGCAGGGGGCTTGTTTCGGCCTTCCCCCGCGTGATAGATTACACAGCACTCTCTGTGGCGCCTGCCCCGGGGAGTTAAGGGAAAGATCGGTTTCTTGGTCTTTCAAGTTTCATACAGGGAGAGTTTCTTTCTATGCCCACTATCAATCAGCTGGTCCGCAGTGGACGAGAGCAGGTCGTTTTCAAGACCAAGTCTCCCGCCCTGCAGGCCTGCCCCCAAAAGCGCGGCGTTTGTACCCGCGTTATGACGGTCACCCCCAAGAAGCCCAACTCGGCTCTTCGGAAAGTGGCCCGCGTGCGCCTCAGCAACGGTATTGAGGTCACGGCCTACATTCCCGGCATCGGCCATAACCTTCAGGAGCACTCGGTGGTCATCATCCGAGGCGGCCGCGTGAAGGACCTCCCGGGTGTGCGCTACCACATCATCCGCGGCGCCAAAGACGCCCTCGGTGTCGCCAAGAGAATGCAGTCCCGCTCGAAGTACGGCGCCAAGCGCCCGAAGGGTTGAGGAGTTAGACCATGCCACGAAAAACATACGAAGCCAACCGTGCTCTTCAGCCTGACCCCCTCTTCCACTCGGTGGTCTTTGCCAAGTTCGTCCGCCGCATGATGTACGACGGTCAGCTCATGACCTCGTCGAACATCCTGGCCAAGGCCTTTGAAATTCTCAAGGAGAAGTCCGGCAAGGATCCCTTGGAAGTCTTCATCAAGGCCCTTGACAACGTGAAGCCCATCGTCGAAGTCAAGTCCCGCCGCGTTGGCGGTTCGACCTACCAGGTGCCCATCGAGGTTCGGGAATCGCGCCGCGAAGCCCTTTCCCACCGCTGGGTCATCGACGCCTCGCGCAAGCGTTCCGGCAAGTCGATGAGCGAGAAGCTCGCCGCCGAGCTGTTCGACGCCTACAACAGCACGGGCAACGCCTTCAAGAAGAAGGAAGACACCCACCGCATGGCCGAAGCGAACAAGGCGTTCAGCCACTACAGCAAGTTCTAGGGAACCCTCCCCAAAGCTACTGCGGAGGGTTCTGCCCGCGCAGAAGGGTCGTTCGGGTGCTCACGTACTTCCAGTACGCTCCGCCCCTCACTTCCCCTTCTGCTTGTCAGAACCCTTCCTCGCTACGCTTTGGAAAGGGTTCGGCGGTTGCTGGTTCAACCCGGTGGCCGTCGTCAATGCAGCGACCCTCGCTTCGGCGGGGGTTTTTGCTTTTACAGGAATGGGCGAAATGTCGGCCGAAGGGGAGGGGATTCGGGCCGATACAAGGCTTGCCTGAAACCGTCCTCGCTACGCTTTGGAGAAAGCTCGATGATTGCGGAAACACTCCAAAGTCATCTGCTTCTCAGCGACCCTCGCCTCGGCGGGGGTTTTTGCATTTTCGGTAGCGGGGCCGAGCGGACGCGATGGCCTGCACCGGCAAACAACGAGCGAAGCGAAGTTGCGTAGAACCCGCCGGGGTGGCAGCCGCCGAGGGGAAGGGTAGGCTGTCTTCGAAGAAGCCACCTTGCACCGATTTGGACGAAACTTGGTGGTTGCTGGTTCCAACCAGATGCCGACTCCAATGCAACGACCCTCGCTTCGGCGGGGGATCTTGCTTTTCGGCAGCGTCGACGGGAGGCGGAGCGGTAGCGAACGCCCGCAACCGCAAACAACGAGCGAAGCGAAGTTGCGTAGAACGCGCCGGTGTTACAACCGCCGAGCGAAGCGACGGTCACGGGGTACAGGCGCCGCAGATCGTCGTTTTGGCTAAATCGAGGGAGAGCGAGGACCGCAGGCGTACTGGAAAGTACGCCGAGGACCGGAGCCGACCAAGATGACGCCAAAACGGCGAGATGCAAGCCCAGCTCAGCGTACCCCCAGCGTAATTCGCCCTCGTCGTGTTGACACCTTTTGCGTGTTCTGCTATCTTCCTTTGAGTTCGATACCCCTTCGGGGCATGTGACTACGGGTTTCCGGGGTCACCTCTGCCGGAAGGTAGCGCTCTTTTGGTAAGTTGTGGGGCTTCGGCCCCGTCGTGAGCTTCAGGTTCACGATAGCTGACCTGATCAAACTGCCCCGCTCCGAGTCGGGTGTAAGTGATGGGATAGTGAACAGCGGTGACTGCTTGTCGATTCCTGATCGACTGTCTTTTGCCACACCTCCGAGGCTCTTCCGGTAGAAAACTGCGCTCCTGTCAGGAGTGCTCATGTTAGTAAACCTAAGGGTTATGGATCTTATTGCGAAATAAGCCAAGGAGGAATTGATGGCTAAGGAAAACTTCGTTCGATCGAAGCCCCACATCAATGTTGGTACCATCGGTCACGTCGACCATGGCAAGACCACCCTGACCGCTGCTTTGACCATGTATGGTGCGAAGAAGCACGGCGGCAAGGTCATGAAGTACGAGGATATCGACAACGCTCCCGAAGAGAAGGAGCGCGGTATCACCATCAACACTCGGCACGTTGAGTACGAGTCGGCTGCCAGGCACTACGCCCACGTGGACTGCCCCGGCCACGCCGACTACGTCAAAAACATGATCACCGGTGCTGCTCAGATGGACGGTGCGATCCTTCTGGTCGCCGCCGACTCGGGTCCCGAGCCGCAAACCCGCGAGCACATCCTCCTGGCCAAGCAGGTCGGTGTCGCGAACTTGGTCGTCTTCCTCAACAAGATGGACCTTGCCGATCCCGAGCTGGTTGAACTGGTCGAGATGGAAGTCCGCGACCTGCTGAACCTGTACGGTTACGACGGCGAAAAGACCCCCTTCATCAAGGGTTCGGCCTTCGCTGCCATGTCCAAGCCGGACGATGCGGCTTCGGTCAAGTGCCTCGACGAGCTGCTCGACACGATGGACAAGTACTTCATCATTCCCGAGCGCCCCATCGACAAGCCCTTCCTGATGCCCATCGAAGACGTGTTCTCGATCTCCGGCCGCGGTACCGTCGTCACGGGCGCCATCGCCCAGGGCAAGGTCAAGGTCGGCGACACGGTTGAGATCGTTGGTATTAAGCCCACTCAGACCACGGTTGTGACCGGTGTCGAAATGTTCAACAAGCTCCTCGACGCTGGTCAGGCTGGTGACAACATTGGCGCCTTGCTCCGCGGCATTGAAAAGAATCAGGTCGAACGCGGCCAGGTTCTCGCGGCTCCCAAGACGATTACTCCTCACACGAACTTCAAGGCGACGATCTACTGTCTGTCCAAGGAAGAGGGTGGGCGTCACAACCCGTTCTTCTCCGGTTATCGTCCCCAGTTCTACTTCCGCACCACGGACGTGACTGGCACCGTGACTCTTCCCGAGGGCAAGCAGATGGTGATGCCCGGCGACAACACCGAACTGGCCGTTGAGCTGATTCACCCCATCGCCATGGACAAGGGACTGCGCTTCGCCATCCGTGAGGGTGGTCGCACCGTGGCTTCCGGTCAGGTCATCGAAGTTATCAAGTAAGATTTTTAGCAAGGGTAGGGTGTTGGCGGAGTCTTCCGCCAACACCGCTTTCTGCTCTTTTTGGAGTTAGGGATGGCTAGTGAGAGAATTCGTGTGAGATTGCGTGGGTTTGACGTGGAACTCGTCGACCAAAGCGCTAAGGCGATTGTGCAGACCGTTCATAAGGTGGGAACTAAGGTTTCCGGCCCCATTCCTCTGCCGACCAAAATCAACAAGTTTACGGTTTTGAGGTCGCCCCACGTTAACAAAAAGTCTCGGGAACAGTTTGAAATGAGAACCCATAAGCGGTTGATTGACATTCTCGAGCCCACTCCCGCCGTCATGGACGCTCTGATGAAACTAGAGTTGCCCGCCGGTGTGGATGTCGATATCAAGCAGTAAATTCGAGGTTAGAACATGATCGGTCTGATTGGTAAAAAGGTGGGGATGACTCAGGTTTTCGATGATACCGGAAAACTGACTCCCGTCACCGTCATCAAAGTGGAGCCGAACGTCGTCATTGCCGAACGGAACGAAGAGAAGCACGGATACAAGGCCGTGGTGATCGGGACTGTTGCAGGCAAGGAAAAGTCGTTCACGAAGCCGGTTCGGGGTCAGTTCCCCGAGGGTGTGGCTCCCCAGCGCGTCGTGGTCGAATTCCGCGATTTCGAGAAAGAATGCAAAGTGGGTGACACCCTCGGCCTCGAATTGCTCCAAGAGGCCAAGTACCTGGACGTTTCCGGCACCAGCAAGGGCAAGGGGTTCCAGGGCGTTTTCAAGCGTTGGCACTTCGCCGGCGGTGAGGAGACTCACGGCTCGAAGTTTCACCGCGAACCCGGTTCGACCGGTCAGTCGACGACTCCTCGCAAGTCCTTCAAGGGCATCAAGATGCCTGGTCACTTGGGCAGCGAGAAGATCACCGTCCTGAACCTGCGGATCGTCAAGGTGGACTCCGAAAACCAGGTCGTTCTGGTGCACGGTGCCATCCCTGGGGCCCGCAACGGGTCCGTGATCCTCCGCAAAGCGGTGAAGAGGTAATCGGCATGGAAAAGAAAGTCTATTCCATTCAGGGCAAGGAAGTGAAAACCGTCGCCCTGAACGATGAGGTCTTCGCCCACGAAATCAGCGAAGGCTCCATTTACAACGCGATCAAGAATGAACTCGCCAACATCCGAGTGGGCACGGCTTCGACCAAGACCCGGTCGGAAGTTCACGGCGCCAAGACCAAGCCGTGGCGGCAGAAGGGTACCGGACGCGCCAGGGCCGGCCGCAAGCAGAGTCCGGTTTGGGTGGGCGGCGGTATCGCCTTCGGCCCCCGGCCCAGGGACTACAGCTACGTGCTGCCCCGAAAGGTCAAGCAGCTGGCTCTGAAGTCCATCCTCAGCCTCAAGGCTGCTACCGAGCAGTTCAAGGTTGTCGAGAACTTTACGATCGCCACCGGCAAGACCAAGGATCTGGTTCAGATCCTTTCCGTCCTCGTTCCCTCGGAAGAGAAGACTGTTCTCATCCTCAAGGAAGACGACGCCAACCTGAAGCGCGCCGCCCGGAATATCCCGTGGGTGAGCTTCTTGACCTTCAACCGGCTCCGGGCCCACGACCTGTTCTACTCCAAGAACCTCGTGGTCATGGAAGAGGCCGCCGTCAACCTCGGCGCCTTCTACGCCGGAAAGAGCGAGGCCTGATATGGACCACCTCACCGTCATCGTCAAGCCGCTCTTGACGGAAAAGACCAACTCCCTGCGCGAGTCCAAGCGGAAGCAGTACGCTTTCGAGGTGGACCCCAGGGCGAATAAGCACGAGATCCGCGACGCCGTCGAAAAGCTGTTCGGGGTGAAGACGATGGCCTGCGCCGTCGTCAACGTCCGGGGAAAGCAGAAGACCATGGGCATGCGCGGCGGCAAGCGGGCGAGCGGACTGACTTCCTCCTGGAAGAAGGCCTACGTCACCCTCGCCGAAAACCAGAAGATTGACCTCTTCGAAGGCGCTTGAGAGGAAACCGAACCATGGCTATCAAGACTTTCAAACCAATGACCGAAACCCTCCGGGGTACAGCGCTTCTCAGTCACGCCCACCTCACGACAAGCACTCCTGAGAAGTCTCTGGTTTCCGGCAAGAGCCAGAAGGCCGGCCGGTCCCACGGACGCATCAGCGTCCGCCGCAAGGGCGGCGGCCACAAGCAGCTGTTTCGCCTCGTCGACTTCAAGCGCCTCAAGTACGGAGTTCCGGCTGTGGTCAAAGAGATCGAGTACGATCCCAACCGCAGCGCCAACATCGCCCTGCTGTTCTACAAGGACGGCGCGAAGGCGTACGTAGTTGCCTGGAAGGGCATCAAGGTGGGTGACACCGTGGTGAGCGGTGTCGGCTCCCCGATCCGCGACGGCAACGCGCTCCCCCTCGAGAACATTCCGGTGGGGCGCCAGGTGCACAACGTCGAGCTCCAGCTCGGCAAGGGCGCTCAGTTGGCCCGGTCGGCCGGCGCTTCGGCTCAGCTCGCCGGCTTCGACGGCGACTACGCCAGCCTCAGGCTGCCCTCGGGCGAGACCCGACTCGTGTTCAAGAAATGCATCGCGACCATAGGTGAAGTCGGCAACGAAGACGCCATGAACGTGAAGATCGGCAAGGCCGGGCGAAACCGCTGGCTTGGCAAGAGACCGTCGGTCCGTGGCGTCGCCATGAACCCCGTTGACCACCCTCTGGGCGGTGGACAGGGCAAGACCTCCGGCGGCCGGCACCCTGTTACTCCCTGGGGTCAACCCACCCGTGGCTACAAGACCCGCAAGAAGAACAAGTTGTCCGACCGATTCATCATCAAGCGCCGGAAGTAGGAGTAAAGCATGTCCCGATCCGTTAAGAAAGGCCCGTTCATCGCCAAGAGTCTCTACAAGAAAGTTGTGGATATGGTGAAGGTCAACGATCGAAAGATGATCAAGACCTACTCCCGCACTTCCACCATCATTCCGGAAATGGTCGGCATCACGGTCTCCGTTTACAACGGCAAGACCTGGATCCCCGTGTACATCTCCGAGGATCTCGTCGGTCACAAGCTCGGCGAGTTTTCGCCGACGCGGATCTTCCGTGGCCACGCCGGCTCCGACAAGAAGGCAGGAAAGAAATAATGGAAGCGAAGAAAGGTTTCACGGCGTTCGCCCACGGCCTGCCGATGTCGGCCAAGAAGGTTAGGCCCATCGCCGACCATCTGCGCCGCAAGAAGGTGACCGACGTGGTCGCGCTGCTGGAGGCTCTCCCCAACAAGGGCGCCTACTTCCTCAAGAAGGTGATCCAGTCGGCTGCCGCGAACGCCCTGTATCAGAACAAGCAGCTGGACGAAGATCAGCTTGTCGTCAGCAAGCTGCTGATCGACGAAGGCATGTCGCGCACCACCGTTTGGGCCCGCGCCCGCGGCCGCGCCGACAGGCTCACCAAGCGCTCGTGCCATATTTATGTCGAAGTCGAAGAAAAGGGAGCGAAGTAAGCCATGGGTCAGAAAGTTCACCCTTACGGGTTGCGCCTGGGTATCAACAAGACCTGGAAGTCGCGCTGGTATGTGGATCCCCGTGACTACGCCAAGACCCTTCATGAGGACTTGAAGCTCCGCAAGGCTCTGTTCGAGTTGCCCGAGACCAAGGGCGCCGACATTGCCGACCTTGAGATCATCCGCCAGCCCCAGCGTGTGACGGTGATCATCAACACTGCGCGCCCCGGTGTCATCATCGGCGCCAAGGGCGCTACCATCGAGAAGATCGGGGAGCAGCTCCAGAAGCTCATCGACAAAAAAGTCGCAATCAAGATCAAAGAGATCAAGAAGCCCGATACCGACGCCCAGATCGTGTCGCTGAACGTGGCCAGGCAGCTCAAGAACCGCGGTTCGTTCCGCAAGGCCCTGAAGCAGTCGATCACGAACGCCATGAAGAACGGCGCCCAGGGGATCAAGATCAAGATCTCCGGCCGCTTGGGCGGCGCTGAAATGGCCCGCACCATGGAGATGAAGGAAGGCCGCGTGCCTCTTCAGACCCTCCGGGCCGACCTTGACTACGGCTTCGCCGAAGCCTTCACCACCTACGGCGCCATCGGCGTCAAGGTTTGGATCTTCAACGGTGAGATCTTCGAAAGAAACACCAAGGAAGACGCTGGCGTGCTGGTCAAGAAGAGCCTTGAAAAGAAGGAAGGGAACTGAGTCATGTTGGCACCGAAACGTCTCAAGTTCAGAAAGAAGCAGCGGGGTCACTTCCGCGGTGTGGCCACCACTTGCAACACCATTGTCTTCGGCGAGTTCGGACTGGTCGCGGCTGAAACTCTGTGGATCACCAACCGTCAGATCGAGGCAGCCCGAATCGCGATGACGCGCCACATCAAGCGCGGGGGCAAGGTTTGGATCCGGATTTTCCCCGACATGCCTTGGACCAAGAAGCCGGCCGAAGTTCGAATGGGTAAGGGCAAGGGCGGAGTGGAAGCGTGGGTTTCGCTGGTCAAGCCCGGCACTGTCATGTTTGAGATGGCCGGCGTCACGCCGGAACTCGCGAACGAGGCCTTGTCCCTGGCGTCTGCCAAGCTTCCCATCAAAACCAAGTTTGTCGCAAGACGGGAGTTGGGTGGATCATGAAAAACAGTTTCAAGGAAATTTCGCGCGGAGAAGCCGTGGCCAAGTTGGGCGAGCTCAAGAAGCAGTTCATGGACCTCCGCTTCAAGATGGTTCTGGGTCACGTGGAGAATCCGCTCGAGAAGCGGACCCTCCGCCATCAGATTTCCAGGCTCAACACCATCATCACCGAGTTTGATCTGGGAATCAGGAAGGCGTAATCATGGCGGAAGAAACGACCGTACAGACCAACAAGACCGGGAAGAAAGTGTTCCAGGGCAAGGTCGTCAGCGACAAGATGGAAAAGACCATCACCGTCCTGATCGAGCGCCGGACCCTTCATCCCATCTATCAGAAGTACGTGAGCAAGAGCAAGAAGCTCAAGGCTCACGATGAGAAGAGCGAAGCGAAGATCGGCGACACCGTGCGCATCATCGAGTGTCGGCCCGTAAGCAAAGACAAAGCCTGGAACCTGCTCGAGATCGTCGAGCGGGCCCGGTAAGGCGGAGGAAAAGAAATGGTACAACAAGAAAGCCGTTTGACCGTCGCCGACAACACGGGGGCCAAGCTGGCGCTCTGCATCCGCGTCCTGGGCGGCACCAGCCGCAAGTACGCCTCGATCGGCGACATCATCATCGTGGCCATCAAGGAAGCGATTCCCACGGCCATCGTGAAGAAGGGCGACGTGAAGACCGCCGTGGTGGTCCGAGTGGCCAAGGAATACCGCCGTCCCGACGGAACCTACATCCGGTTCGACGACAACGCCTGCGTGATCATCGACGAGACCTACAACCCCATCGGCAAGCGCATCTTCGGGCCAGTGGCCCGGGAACTCCGCGACAAGGACTTTATGAAGATCGTGTCCTTGGCTCCGGAAGTGCTGTGAGAGGATGAGCATGAACACGAAACTGAAGAAGAACGACCTGGTGAAGATCCTCACCGGGAAGGATAAAGGAAAGTCCGGCCGCATCCTCGAGGTCGATCCTGTGAAGGGTCGGGTTCTGGTGGAAGGGCTGAACATGAAGAAGAAAACCGTCCGTCCCCGCAACCAGCAGGAGAAGGGCGGTATCATCGAGGTCGAAGGCTTCCTCCACATCTCCAACGTGATGGTGGTGGGCAAGGACGGAAAGGGTACGCGCTTGGGCTTCAAGTTCGAGGGCGACAAGAAGGTCCGCATCGCCAAGACCACCGGAGAGGCAATCTGATGGCTGAGAAAAGCGCTGCAAAAACCGCCACCGCGGACCGATACGTTCCCAGGCTCAAGGCCCTCTATACCGAGAAGATCGCCAAGGAACTGATGCAGGAGTTCTCCTACACCACCGTCATGCAGATTCCCAAGCTCGAGAAGGTCGTGGTGAGCATGGGCATGGGCGAGGCCCTGGTGAACAAGAAGCTTCTCGACGCGGCGATCAAGGAACTGGGGCAGATCACCGGTCAGAAGACCGTGAAGACCAAGGCCCGGCTCTCGATCGCGAACTTCAAGGTTCGCGAAGGCCAGGAGATTGGTGCCAAGGTTACCCTTCGGGGCATCCGGATGTACGAGTTTCTCGACCGACTGCTCAACGTGGCCCTTCCCCGGGTCAAGGACTTCCGCGGAGTCAACCCCAACGCCTTCGACGGCCACGGGAACTACTCCTTGGGACTCACCGAGCAGATCATTTTCCCCGAGATCGACTACGACAAGATCGAGAAGATCAGCGGTCTCAATGTGGCCATCGTTACGACGGCTCCGACCGACCAGGAAGCCCGCAGCCTGCTGAAGCGGCTGGGCATGCCCTTCAAGAGGTAATCATGGCAAAAAAATCCCTGATCATCAAAGCCAATAAGACACCCAAGTTCACGACCAGGGGCTACAACCGCTGCAAGGTGTGTGGTCGTCCCCGCGGGTATCTTCGAAAGTTTCAATTGTGCCGTCTGTGTTTCCGGAAATTCGCAAGCCAAGGCTTGATTCCCGGTGTCACGAAGTCGAGCTGGTAAGCGGAGGAGTGTGAAGTGTCTGTTTCCGATCCTATTGCCGATATGCTGACGAAAATCCGAAACGCCAGCGAAGCCAAGTTCGAGAAGGTCGACATTACGACTTCCAAGCTCAAGCTGGAGATCGTGAAGATCCTCAAGAACGAAGGTTTCATCAAGAACTTCAAGAAACTGAACCAAGAGGGCCTCAACACCCTCCGCATCTTCCTGAAGTACGACGACAAGAATGATGCCGTCATCCATGGCTTGAAGAGCCTGTCGACCCCTGGTCGCCGGGTGTACTCGGGCTACAAGGAAATGCCCCGTATCCTGAACGGATACGGAACCCTGATCGTCTCCACCTCCCAAGGTGTGACGACCGGAAGAAAAGCAGCGGAGAAGAAGGTCGGCGGCGAGCTGATCTGCTCCGTGTGGTGAGGAGAGAGGAATGTCCCGCATTGGCAACAAACCCATTGACCTGCCGAAAGGCGTAAAGGTCTCTTACGCAGGTTCCCTCCTCCACGTTGAAGGTCCCAAGGGAAAGCTGTCGCAGGCTTACGACCCGAAGATCACCTTCGAGACCAAGGGTGAGCACATTGTGGTCACCCGCGCCGACGAGGAAAAGCCTACGAAGGCCAAGCACGGCCTGTACCGCAACCTGCTGAACAACATGCTGATCGGTGTCACCACGGGGTACAAGAAGACCTTGGTGATCAACGGCGTCGGTTTCCGCGGTGAAGTGAAGGGGAATATCCTCATCATGAACCTCGGCTACTCGAACCAGATCGAGTACATGATCCCGGCCGGGATTCAGATCACGGTCGAGACCAACGTCAAGATCACTGTTTCGGGCATTAGCAAGGAACAGGTTGGTCAGATCGCGAGCGAGATCCGCGGGTTGCGCAAGCCCGAGCCCTACAAGGGCAAGGGGATCCGCTACGAGGACGAGACCATCCGCAGAAAGGTCGGCAAGTCCGGCGTGAAGAAGTAAGCAGGAGTTTCTGATGAAAAAGCTTATCGAAAAGGCCCAGAGAAGGCAAAAGAGAAAACTCCGGATCCGCAGCATCGTCAAGGGCAGCGCCGAACGGCCGCGCCTGAGCGTGTTCGCCTCCAACAAGCACTTCTACTGCCAGGCCATTGACGACCTGACGGGGCAGACTCTCGCGTCGGTTTCCGACATGGAGAAGACGCTCGCAGGCACCAAGATCAACATTGAGGGCGTGAAGGCCCTGGGGCTCGAGTTCGGAAAGCGTCTCAAGGAAAAGAAAATCCAACTCGCGGTGTTCGACCGCAACGGTTTCCGGTACCATGGCGTCATCAAGAGTTTCGCCGACGCGGTCCGCGAAGCCGGCGTAAAGTTCTAAGGGGATAGTATGGACCAGGGTAGAGACAACAGAGACAACAGAGACAACAAGGATTACGTCGAGAAGCTGATCCGGTTGAACCGTGTCGCCAAGGTTGTGAAGGGTGGCCGTCGGTTCTCCTTCTCGGCCATGGTGGTGGTCGGCGACCGGAACGGCAACGTCGGCTACGGTTTCGGCAAGGCGAACGACGTCTCCGAGGCCATCCGAAAGAGCGTGGACCGCGCCAAGCGGGCCATGATCAACGTCCCCGTGAAGAACGGCACGCTGCCTCACGAAATCAACACGACCTACAAGAGCTCGCAAGTTCTGATGAAGCCGGCCGCGCCCGGTACCGGTATCATCGCGGGCGGCCACGTCCGTGCCGTCATGGAGGCCGTCGGAGTCCGCGATGTGCTGAGCAAGTCGATCGGCTCGGGCAACGCGGTGAACGTCGTCAAGACCGTGTTCCGCGGCCTCATCGAGATGCTCGACGCCAAGAAGATGTCGGTCAACCGTGGCAAGTCCCTCAAGGAACTCTGGGGTTAATCATGGCAAAAACAGCTGCCGCTAAGAAGATCAAGATTACTCTGGTGCGAAGCACCATCGGGACCAAACCCAATCACAGGGCGACCGTGAAGGCCCTGGGTCTGGGCAAGGTGAATTCGGTCGTGGAGAAGGACGCCAATCCGGCCATCCTCGGCCAGGTACAAACCATCTCCCACCTCGTGATTTGGGAGGAAGTGAAATAATGCAAGAATCCTTCATCCTGCGTGCGCCCGAGGGCGCCAACAAGAAGAAGCACATCATCGGCCGCGGCCGGTCCACCGGTACCGGCGGCACGTCGACCCGCGGTAACAAGGGTCAGAAGAGCCGCTCGGGCGGCGGTGTGCGTCTTGGCTTTGAGGGCGGGCAAACCCCGTTGTTCCGGCGTCTGCCGGCGCGCGGTTTCAGCAACGCTCCGTTCCGTGTCGAATACGTTGCCGTGAATCTCCTGCTCCTCGAGAAGTACTTTGCCGACGGTGAGACCGTCAGCTACGAGACCCTCGTGGCCAAGGGCATCCTGAAGAACAAGGAAACTGCGGTTAAGATTCTGGGCAAAGGCACCCTCACGAAGAAATTGACCATTCAGGTGGGCAAGATCTCGGCCGGGGCCAAGGCCGCCGTTGAAAAAGCGGGCGGCACGGTGGTTGTTACCGCCGACGAAAACTCCTGACGGGATGTAACCGATGGCCAGCACTCCCCTCTTCGACATCTTCCGCATCAAGGACCTCAGGGATCGGATCTTCTTCACTCTGAGCGTGCTTTTGGTGTTTCGTTTGGGCGCCGTCCTCCCCATACCGGGGATCAACGGAACGGCGCTCAAGCTCTACTTCACGCAGCAGCAGTCCAACGGCACCTCGTTGACGGACTACTTCGACTTCTTCTCGGGAGGGGCGTTCCACAACTTCTCGCTCTTCATGCTCGGGATCATGCCCTACATCTCGATGTCCATCATCATGCAGCTCATGGTGGTGGTCTTCCCGTCGATGAAGAAGATGTCGCAGGAAGACGGGGGCAAGAAGAAGGTCCACCGGTGGACCCGCCTCGGCACCGTGCTGGTCTGTCTTATCCAGTCTTTTGCCGTGACCCAGCTCGCCGCCAGCATCCCCGACGCCATCCCGGACCAGCTCAAGGGCATCCCCTTCGTCCTGATCGCCATGCTCACCGTCACCACGGGAACCATGTTCCTCATGTGGATGGGCGAGCAGATCAACCAGCGTGGCATCGGCAACGGCATCTCCCTGCTGATCTTTACGGGCATCGTGGCGCGTATCCCCGACGCCTTCTACCAGCTCTTCGGCGCCATTCAGCGCGGTGACCTGAACCCCGTGTTTGTCATCCTCGTCCTTCTGCTGTTCATCGGCGTGATCGCGCTGGTCATCTTCGAGCAGCAGGGGCAGCGCAAGATCCCGGTCAACTACGCCAAGCGCGTCGTGGGGCGCAAGATGTACGGCGCCCAGAGCACCTACATCCCCTTTAAGATGAACCCCTCCGGCGTCATCCCGATCATCTTCGCCTCGTCGGTGCTGATGTTCCCCCTGCAGATCGCTGGCAACCTGGGAGCGCAGGTGCCGTGGCTGGGACAGGTCGCCGCCTTCCTGGCGCCGCGCTCGTTGCCGTACCTTGTCGCGTACACGCTGCTCATCATCTTCTTCGCGTACTTCTACACCCAGGTCTCGCTGAACCCCATCGAGATCTCGAAGCAGATCCGCGAACACGGCGGCTCCATCCCCGGAATCCGTTCCGAAAAGATGGAGGAGCATTTGACAAGGATATTGAATAGGATTATTCTTCCGGGGTCTCTTTTCTTGGCCTTGATCGCTGTGATTCCTCAGCTCATTGTGATGTGGATCCCCGGCTTCCCCTCGGCCTTGGCCTATGTCATGGGCGGGACCTCCCTCCTCATCTTGGTCGGCGTCGATTTGGACACCATGTCCCAAATCGAGGGCCATTTGCGCATGCACCACCATGAGGGCTTCGCCAAGAAGGGAAAGATTCGTTCGAGGAACCTCTAGGAGTCAATGAAATGAAAGTCAGAGTCAGTGTGAAGCCCATTTGTGACCATTGCAAGGTCATCCGCAGGCGCGGCGTGCTCAGGATCGTGTGCACGAACCCCAAGCACAAGCAGCGGCAGAAATAAGGGAGATTTGGAAAGATGGCGAGAATTGCAGGCATCGACTTGCCCAACAAGCACGTAGACATTGCCCTTACCTATATTTACGGTATCGGCAGGTCGCGCGCCTTGGAGATCTGCGGTAAGACCAAGATCGACCCGAACAAGAAGACCAACGACCTGAACCAGGAGGAGATCAACGAACTCCGCAAGGTCATTGAAAACGACTACACCGTCGAGGGCCGGCTCCGGTCCGAAACGTCCCTCAACATCAAGCGGTTGATGGACATCGGTTGCTACCGGGGACTGAGGCACCGCAAGGGTCTTCCCGTCCGCGGCCAGCGCACCAAGACGAACGCGCGAACCCGTAAGGGCAAGCGGAAGACCGTCGCGAACAAGAAGAAGTAACCGGGGGAACCATTTTGGCCAAAGCGAAGAAAAAGAAAGAAAAGAAGGTCGTGTTTGAAGGCAATGTCTTCATCCAGGCGACGTTCAACAACACCATCGTGACCGTGACCGACTTGCGCGGCAACGCCCTTTCCTGGGCGTCCGCCGGTGGTTTGGGTTTCCGGGGCGCCAAGAAATCGACGCCCTTTGCCGCCCAGACGACCGCCGAGAGCGCCGCCAACAAGGCCAAGGAATTCGGGTTGCGCGAGCTTCACGTTTTCGTCAAGGGTCCCGGGGTGGGCCGCGAGTCGGCCATTCGCTCCTTGGGTACACTGGGATTCCGGGTCAAGTCCATCCACGACGTGACCCCCATCCCGCACAACGGCTGCCGCCCCCGCAAGAGCCGCCGCGTCTGACGCGGGAAAAGCCCGCGCGTCGGCCCCAGCCTCAGGGTTGCGGCCGACCCGCAGGTCGTAGGGACGAGACCGATTCCGGTGCCGGGTGCCCTGGGCGCCTCAGGCTCCTTCGTGAGCCGGGCATGGTATGGGACGGTGGTCGCCGTACGTTTTAAGGAGTTGAAATGGCGAGAAAGAATCTTTTGAAAGGCTTCAAGCGACCCAAGGGCCTGCACTTCGAACAAAGCGACCTGCAGCCCAACTACGGCAAGTTCATCGCGTATCCTTTTGAACGGGGCTACGGACACACCATCGGGAACACGCTCCGCCGCATCCTTCTCTCGTCGATTCAGGGTTACGCGGTGTCGGGCATTCGAATCACCAGCTTCAAGGAAGACGGGACCCCCCACCTGCTCTCCAGCGAGTTTGAGTCGATTCCTGAGGTGGTCGAAGATACCCCCGTGGTCCTCGCCAACCTGAAGAACCTGCAGATCCGCGTGGACGACGAGCTGGAAAGCACAGTGATCCTCGTTGAAGTGAAGGGCAAGGACAAGGGCGCCGTTTCCGGCGCTGATCTTTGCGTGAGCGGCGTCGAAGTCGTCAACAAAGACCTCCACATAGCCACGCTGTCGCCCAGCGCCCACATTGAGTTTGAGCTGCAGATCGATCTGGGCCGAGGCTACGTTCCCGCCGAAGTGCACGAGAAGAACATCGAGATCACGAACACCATCGCCCTCGACTCGATCTACTCGCCCATCAAGAAGGTCAAGTATAGCGTCGAGGACACCCGGGTGGGTCAGCGCGCCGACTACGACAAGCTCAACCTCGAGATCTGGACCGACGGGACGATCTCGCCGGAGAACGCCCTCGCCGAGGCGGCGAAGATCGCCAAGGACCACTTCAGTATTTTCATCAACTTCAACGAAGACGACGTGGCCGGCGACGACGAGATCAGCGAGGACGAGGTGACCGTCAAGGCCCTCCTCAACACCCCCGTTGAAGACCTGGAACTTTCGGTGCGGTCGAGCAACTGCCTCAAGAACGCCAACATCAAGACCATCGGCGAGTTGATCCGCAAGTCGGAGGAAGACATCGCCAAGACCAGAAACTTCGGGAAGAAGAGCCTCGAGGAGATCAAGCTGAAACTGAAGGACAGGAACCTGACCTTCGGGATGACCGATACCAGCCAGATCATCCAGGCGCTCAAGCTGACGAAGCAGGATAAGGAATAAGAGCATGAACAACAAGACAGGGTTCAACCGTCTGAACCGTCGGGCCGGCCACCGGCGGGCCCTCATCAAGAACATGGTGACCTCCCTGTTCACCTACGAACGGATCACCACCACGAAGTCGAAGGCGCTCGAAGTCAAGCGCCACGCCGAGAAGATGGTCACCCGGGCCAAGGTGGACTCCGTCCACAACCGCCGGGAGATCGGCAAGACGATCACCCAGGGCGACGTCTTGGTCAAGCTCTTTACGGTGCTGGGACCCCGGTTCCAGTCCCGGGCCGGCGGGTACACCCGCATGCTGAAGCTGGGCCAGCGTTTCGGCGACGCCGCCGAGATGGTCATCCTTGAGTTCGTGGAAAGGACCGAGAAGGCGGACGCCGCCCCTGCCCCCGACGCCAAGGCAGCGAAGAAGGCCCCCGCTTCCGAGGCCCCGGCCAAGAAAGCGGCAGCGAAGAAGGCTCCGGCCAAGAAGGCCGCCCCGAAGAAGGCAGCCGCCGAGTAAATTCGGCTCGATTGTCCTCGGATTTCTGCCGAAGATGAAGGAGGCTCTCCCGGGGGCCTCCTTTTTTTATGGCCACAGCAAAACGACTTTCTTACAGCCTGCTAACCTCAACTCTCGCCTTTGCGGTGTTCGCTGTGGTCGCTTTCTCGGGACTGTTCCCCTGGATCGAGGCACAGTTCTACTCGCCGAAGGTCGTTTCAAGCCTCCAGACACGCCTCGACCACGCAGCCCAGGGCATCGACGCCTGGAAGCAGGCTACCCTGGTCAAACTCGACAAGGTTCTGTCTGAAGGGACCTTCGACGGCGTCTTCAGTCCGACCTCGAGCCAGGCCGCGCTGCAGAAGCGATACCAGTCCGCGAAGCTGTTCCTTATGGGCTTCCGGGGGGGAGGGAGCTTCCGGCTGCTGAACGCCGACCGCACCCAGGTCCACTTCTCTACCGAAGACGCCGACGTGAAGGCCAAGAGCGACCTGAGCCTCACGTACCGCTTGGCTTCGGAGCTGACGGGTCTCCCCGATATTCACGCCGCCGGCTTGAACGACGGCAAGGTCCACGTGCTCCAGGACCCCGACGGACGATCAGTCTGGTTCCTGCGGCCGTGGAAGGACAGCCAGGGACTTGTGGATGGCTTTGCCCTCCTGGGTGTGTCGTTGGAAGACCTGCGGATGTCGCTGGTCGAGGCCGGCCTGGCCCTGGCCGACGAACCGATTACGGTCTTGGCGGGAGAGGACTACCTTTTCTCGCTGCTGGGACGAAGGACAGACGACGCCGTTGTGGCCCGGGTCAAGGAGCTGCAAAGCCAAGGGGTGCTGCCCCCGGTACAGCGCCTGGCCCGCACCGGTCAGGTGGCCGTCGCCCTCGTCCACAAGAACAGCCTCAGCGTTCTGGTACCAACGACGGCGCTTGAGCTCGACCCCGTGCTCAAGGGCATCCTGCTGGTTTCGCTGTACACAGTGCTCTTCCTCGTGACCTTCCTGTTGGTCAACCTCCGCGGCGAACCGCTTTCGGCGGTGACCCGCAAGGTGAAGCGCTTCCAGCTTCAGGTCGTGAAGCAGTACCTGGACCTCAAGGAAACTGACAGGATTCAAAGCCTTAGGGACGAGCTGAGCAGCCATTCCGACGAGATCCGCACCGACATCCGGCGGAGCGTTGGCCGCGTGCGGCGCAAGGACAGGGAATGGGTCGACCGCTACATCGATACCAGCTGGCAAGAGGTCATGGACCTGCTTCGAGGGCCCTCGCCTCCGGCCGAAAGCTCGTCGAACGCTGACTGGAAACGTCTTGAAACCCTGCTGCAGCAAGCCCTTACCCAGGGGCGTTTTGTCGTCTCCACGCCCCCGGCGTCCGAGGCGCGGCCTGCCGCCGCCCGCGCCCCGGCCGACGCCGAGGAACTCGAAGAGCTCGACGACGAAGAGGCGGACGTTGAGGAGCTCGAGGCCGAGCCTGCGGAGGAAGCGTCCGAGGTGGAAGAAGTGGTGGGCGAGCTCGAGGAAGTGGAAGAAGCCGAAGAGGTCGAGGACGCCGAAGAGGTTGAAGAGGTCGAGTTGCTCGAGGAGCTCCCCGAGGAGGAACCTGCCCCGACGCCTGATGCCCCGACCGACGAAGAAGGCGAGGCGCTGGAAGAGCTCGAGGAAGCGGAGGAAGCCGATGGAAACGAAACCGGAGCCTTGGAAGCACTGCCGAGCCAGGAAGGGGCTGCCCTTTACAGGACGCCTGCCCGGCCCGCGCAGGGGGCCGTAACCGTGCTGCCCGCCGAAGAAGAAGACGCGGCCGACGCCGAAGAGCTGGAAGAGCTTGACGACCTGGAAGAGCTGGAGGAGGTCATCGTTCCCGGAGAGGACTTCTCGTACCCCCTGGAGCGTCTTGACGCGGCGTGGGCGAGCACCGGGTCCGTGTTCGACGAGAGCGAAGAGGTTGTCACCCTCAAGGACGAGGTGTTCGCTTCCGCAGAAGGGGGACACGACGAGTTCGGCCACTTGGTGGACGAGGTGCTGGCGGGACCCGACACGTCGGACTTTGAGGCCCTCGACGAGGAAAACCTTGTCCCGACGCACCTGTCGCGGGAATGGCGGTGGACAGGCGGCGGGTTCGATTGGGACCGGTTCGCCCTGGGCGCCGACGAGGTCAACCTCTTCCGGGCGCTTTCCGAAATCGTCACCGAGTTCGACGCCTTCACGGCCGCCATCCTCACTGAGCACGAAGGTCACTGGAAGGCGCAGAGCAGCGTTGGCTTCAGCGATTCGGGAAAGGCGGTGCTGGACTTCGGGCCCGAATCCCCGCTGACCAAGGGCTTCTTGTCCATCCGCGCCCTGCACGTGCTCAAGGGCGGGCTGGCGCACCAGGCCCTGAGGGAGTCGTTCCACGCCAAGGACATGAAGTTCCTCAAGGCCGTGCTGTGCGTTCCCCTGCTGTTCCGCAGGGAGCCGGCGTGGCTGCTGCTGGGCCTTCGCCGCGAACCTGGCGACTTATTGACGCTTTTGGCACCCCGCCGGGTGGGTTGAGACCCGGGCGGGCCCGAAAAGCGGTTGCTTCGGTAAACAATTTGTTATATACTCTGTCAGAGAAAAATCGACAGAGGAGAGCTTATGAGCATCATCGTCCTTTCGGTGATCGTAACCCTCCCTGTGGGACTTTTATTAGGTTGGACTGTCCGTTGGCTGTACGCCAAATACCAACTTTCTTCGTCGGAGCAGAAAGCTGAACGAGTAAAGCAGGAAGCCATCAAGGAAGCTGAGAACAAGCGAAAAGAGATGTTGCTGGAGGCCAAAGACCAGCTCATCAGAGATCGCAACAACCAGGAACGGGACCTCCGGGACCGTCGGGCTGAGCTTCAAAAGTTTGAAAAGCGGCTCCAGCAGAAAGAAGACAACCTAGAAAAGAAACTGCAGGGTGTAGACGAACAGGTCTTGGCCTTTGAGGCCAAGGAACAAGAAATCTCGAACCGGCAAGCTGGCCTCGTCACCAAGGAAGCGTTCCTGCAAACCGAAATTGAAAGAATTTCGGGGCTGACCGCCGAAGAAGCCAAGCGCATGATCGTCCAGAAGATGGAGAACGACGCCAAGCACGACGCCCAGGTGATCATCAACAAGATCGAGCAGGAGGCCGTCACCACGGCCGAGAAACGTGCCCGCGACATCTTGGTGACGACCCTCCAGCGCGTGGCGACGGAGGTCACCTCCGAGGTGACAGTCACGTCGGTGTCTTTGCCTAACGAAGAGATGAAGGGGCGGATCATCGGTCGGGAAGGCCGGAACATCCGGACCCTCGAGACCCTGACGGGCGTCGACGTCATCATCGACGACACGCCCGAGGCCGTGGTCATTTCATGCTTTGACCCCATCCGAAAGGTCATCGCCAAGACGAGCCTTGAACGCCTCATCCAGGACGGCCGGATCCACCCGGCGCGCATCGAGGAAGTGGTCAACAAGGTTGCCAAAGAGATCAATCAAATGATCTACGAGGAAGGCGAGAGGGTGTGCTTCGACCTGGGCATCCACAACCTCAGCCAGGAACTCGTGAAGGCTTTGGGCCGCTTGCACTTCAGGACCAGCTACGGGCAGAACGTGCTGGCGCACTCCAAGGAAGTGGCCATTCTTGCGGGCATGCTCGCCGCCGAGATCGGCCTCGACCGCGACCTGGCCCGGCGCTCGGCGCTCCTGCACGACATCGGCAAGGGCATGGAGTCCGAGGGCGACGAAAACCACGCCGAGCTTGGCGCCGAACTGGCCAAGAAGATGGGCGAGGAGCCAAAGGTCGTCAATGGAATCGCAGCTCACCACAACGACGTGGAGCCCATCTGCCCTGAGTCCGTGCTTGTGCAGATCGCCGACGCGATCTCGGCCAGCCGGCCCGGCGCCCGCCGCGAGACCCTGGACAACTACATCAAGCGGCTCGAAGGCCTTGAGAACATTGCCACAAGCTTCCCTGGAGTCGACAAGTGCTACGCCATCCAGGCCGGCCGCGAAGTTCGCATCATCGTCAACAACGAGACGGTGAACGACGCTCAGGCCCGGGATCTGGCCAAGGATATTGCCAAGAAGATCGAGACCGACCTGCATTACCCGGGTCGGATCAAGGTCACGATCATCCGGGAAACCCGGGTTGTCGAATACGCCCGTTGAATTCAAGGCCCTGTTCCTGGGAGACCTCGTCGGTCTCCCAGGGTACGGGGCCTGTTTGTCCAAGCTTCCGGGGCTGATTGCCCTCCATCGTCCCCAGTTGGTCGTGGTGAACGCCGAGAACGCCGCCGAAGACGGCCTGGGACTCTTGCCCGAACAGTTTGCCGCCCTCATCGATCTAGGCGTGCATGTCGTGACCACGGGCAACCACATCTGGGAAAAGAAAGAAATCTACCCCTTGCTTGCGTCCGAAGCGCGGTTGCTGCGCCCCGACAACTATCCGGCGCCTTTGCCGGGCAAGGGGTGGTGCGTGGTGGACGGCGAGGGCTGGAAGGCCGCCGTGGTCAACCTTCAGGGCCGCAGCCGCATGGCTGCCATCGACGACCCTTTTATCCGCGGCCGCAACCTAGCGGCCCGCCTTTCTGAACAGACTCCTTTGATCTTCTTTGATTTTCACGCCGAGGCACCCGACGAGAAGGAAGCCTTCGGCTTCTGGCTCGACGGAATCGCCACTGCGGTGGTTGGCACCCACACCCACGTCGCCACCGCCGACGAGCGCCTCCTGCCCCTAGGCACGGCGTTCCAGAGCGACCTCGGCATGTGCGGCCCCGAGGGCTCGGTGATTGGCGGCGACCCCGACATCAGCGTCCAGCGGGCGCTTACCATGCTCCCCCTGCGCTCCACCATCTTCGACGCCCCAGCCCGCGTTCGCGGCGCCCTCGTGACGGCCGACGCGAAAACAGGCCGTGCCCTCTCCATCCTCCGTTTTGAAGCATGAAAAAACGCTCACGCCCCCTGCTCGACCTATTGGCTGCTCTGTACCCTGAGACCCCCCGGGAGGCCCTGTTTGCACGTGTGCTCTGCGGCGAGGTCGTGGTCGACGGTTCGGTGTTGCGCGACCCCAAGGTCGCCGTGCCGGCCGACGCCGAAGTGGTGCTGTCGTCCAAGCGTTTCGTGAGCCGAGGCGGGTTCAAGCTCGACCCCGTGCTGGAGGCTTGGCACCTGCCCGTGGAGGGCAAGGTCTTTCTTGACGCCGGCTGCTCCACCGGCGGGTTCACCGATGCTCTGCTGCAGCGCGGGGCCGTGCTTGTCCACGCGGTGGATGTGGGCGCCGGGCAGCTCGACTGGAAGCTGAGGGCCGACCCCAGGGTGGTTGTCCGCGAGGGGACGAACGTCATGGCGCTAACCACCCTCGACCCGGCGCCTTCGGCCGCAGTCGCCGACCTATCGTTCCGCTCGCTCCGGGGCGCGGCGGCCAAGGTGCTGTCGTTGACCACCGAGGGCTGGCTTGTGGCGCTGATCAAGCCCCAGTTTGAATGGGTGGATCCGCCCCCGGGCTTTCAGGGCGTGGTGCCCGACGACCAGTGGCCCGCCATCCTGGAGCGGCTCACAAAGGACCTCGAAGGCGAGGGCGTGGCGCTCGCCGAACTGCTCCCCTCGGCCGTGAGGGGCCGCAAGGGCAACCAGGAGTACCTGGCCAAGCTGATCCGCAGGTAGCGCTCTTACGGCACGCTGGAGCGGGTCAGGGGCACGGCCACCGACAGGCCCCCGTCACCCAAGGTGTCGCGGTACTGCCCGTTCACAAGAAACTGCACCGAGTCGACGCTTCCGAACTGCGTGGCCGTCCACACGATTTGCCGCAGCTGTCCCGCGATGCCCTCGAGCCCCGACGGGTTGTGGTCGAACTCCTCGCTGAAGCTCAGCAGGGCCGTGCGGTCCTTGAGGCGGACCGACAGCAGCTTGGTCCCCTCGGGGATAAGGGTCAGCGCCCCTTGCGCCTTGTCCTGGAGGGTGGGCCCCTGCAAAAGCGCCTTGATGGTAGCCGTCAGCGGTGTGGCGCCGGCCGGCAGTTCCCTCACGAAGCCGGCCGGCTCCATCCGGCCTTCGGGGGAAAGCCGCAAGAAGTACAGCCTGTAGGTGTTGGGCGTGTTGGGCAGCGGCGGCTCGACAACGAGGGGGACGTCGGTGGCATCGGGGGCCGCCTCGGGCGCGGCCGCGGGCTGACCCGCCGCAGTGGCAGGGGGCGCAGGCACGGGCGGGGAGGGCAGGGGGAGCGCCGCGGGCTGGGCCGGTTCGACGAGAACCGTGGGGACAGGGGCGGGGACGGGCGCGGTAACCACTGTGGGCGGGTTCTTCCCCTGGGGGTACAGTACCTTCTCAAGGCCGGTGGCCGCGAGCAGGCGGTCGACGGCGCCCTGGTTGGCCAGAAAAAGAACCAGGGCCGCCAGGACCACAGCCAGCCACGCCAGAGCCCAGAGGGGCAGCCGGAATTTCTGCATGCGCCATCTTACACAAAATGCTCTCCTTTGACAGGTGCCTGGACGGCCGCTATACTGTGACGATGAAAGAGTTTCGGGGCGTTCCGGCCTCGCCGGGAATCGCCATCGGCCGGGCCTTCCTCTACAGCGACGACGACCTGACCATTCCCGAATACCCTATCCCCCAACACCAAATCTCCCTCGAAATGGCCCGGTACCGGGCCGCCGTTGGCAGCGCCGTCCTCGAACTCGAGCAGATCAAGCTGCGCAGCGGACCCGAAGGCGACCCCGAGGGCTTCCTCGACACCCACGTGCTCATGCTCCAAGACCCCGAGATCGAGGCCAAGATCGACGTCAAGATCGCCAAGGTCCTCAAGAACGTCGAGTGGGTACTCCAGGAGGTGGTCGATGAACTGGTGGGCAAGCTCGCCACTGTCCAGGACGTCTACCTCAAAGAAAGGACACTGGACATCCGCGACGTTTCGCGGCGGGTGCTCAGCCACCTTCTTCACGGAGGCGGCCGCCCCACCCTGGCCGACCTCAAGGAAGAGGTCATCGTGGTCTCGGCGTCGCTGCTCCCTTCGGACGCCGTGGCCATGAACAAGAAGCTCGTGCTCGGTCTGGCCATGGACCAGGGCGGCAAGACCACCCATACGGCCATCCTGGCCCGGTCCTTCGAGATCCCCGCGGTGCTGGGCACGCTGAGAATAAGCCGCGAGGTGCGGGTCGGCGACTGGCTGGTGGTCGACGGGAACGAGGGCCTAGTGCTGGTGAACCCTGAACCCGCCGTGCTGGAGGCCTACAGGGTCAAACAGCTGAGCCACCGCCAGCACGATGCCCAGCTGCGGACACTCAACGACCTCCCCGCCGAAACCCTCGACGGACGCCGGATCCGTCTGAACGCCAACATTGAGATTCCCGACGAGGTCGACTCTGTCCTCGCCCACGGCGGCGAGGGCATCGGGCTGTACCGCTCCGAGTTCTTGTTCATCGAACACGGAGTGGGCGTGGGCGAGGACATCCAGTACGAGGCCTACCGCCGCGTCCTCGAGGGCATGGACGGGAGGAGTGTGACCATCCGCACCCTTGACTTGGGCGGCGACAAACTGGTCCCCGACCTGTTCCCGGCCCGGGAGTCCAACCCGCTTCTGGGCTGGCGCGCCATCAGGTTCTGCCTTGCCAGCCCCGCCATCTTCCGCACCCAGCTTCGGGCCCTGCTGCGCGCCTCGGTGCACGGCAGCCTCAAGATCATGTTCCCCATGATCTCGGGCGTGGCTGAGCTTGAGGCGGCCCTCGAGAGCCTGCGAGACGCCCGCGCCGAATTGGAGGCACAGGGCATACCGGTGGCCGCCCATATTCCCGTGGGGACCATGATCGAGGTCCCCTCGGCGGCGCTCATCAGCGACCACCTGGCCACCATGGTCGACTTCTTCTCGGTGGGCACGAACGACCTGACCCAGTACACCCTCGCCGTCGACCGCGGCAACGAGAGGATTGCCCGCCTCTACGAGCCCTTCCACCCGGGGGTGCTCCGCCTGCTTCGCACAGTCATCGACAACGCCCACGCCGCGGGAATCCCGGTGGCCATGTGCGGCGAGATGGCCAGCGACCCCCGGGCTGCCGTCCTCCTTCTGGGGCTGGGCCTCGACGAGTTCAGCATGAACTTCGTGAGCCTCCCCAAGGTCAAACAGGTCATCCGTTCGCTCACGTCGCAGGAAGCGCGCACCATTGCCGACTCGGTGCTCACGTTGAAGCGCAGCCGCGAGATTGAAACCGCCCTCGAGGCGCATACCCAGGGAACTTTTTCCCAAAGCGAGTCGCATGCCTAGTCCCGTTCCCAACCCCGACCGTGTCCCCAAGGTGGCCCTGGTGGGCCGCCCCAACGTCGGCAAGTCCACCCTCTTCAACCGCCTTCTGCGCTCAAGAAAGGCCATCACCGACCCCACGCCGGGCGTGACCCGCGACCCCATCGAGGCCGATTGGACCCTGGAGGGGCGTCCGGTGATCCTTGTCGACACCGGCGGGTACAAGACCAAGGGCGACGAGCTCGACGCCAAGGTCACCGCCAAGAGCGTCGCCAAGGCCAAGGACGCCGACCTCGTCCTGCTCATCCTCGACCTCATGGAGCTCACCGCCGAGGACGAGGAGTTCGTCCGCCTTCTTCGCCCCTTGTCCGAAAAGGTCATCGTGGTCCTCAACAAGGCCGACGGCCTGGAGCGCGAGTCGCTCATGGGCGAGTTCTACGCCCTGGGCTTCGGAGACTACATCTGCGTGAGCGCAGCCCACAACCGGCGCATCGACGAGCTTGAGGAGCTGATCGCCAGCCGCCTGATCTGGAGCGACGCCGTGGTCGAGGCCGCCGAGCCCGACCTGCGGATGGCCATTCTGGGCAAGCCCAACGCCGGCAAGTCGACCCTCGTCAACCGGCTGACCGGGCTCGACCTTTCCATCGTGAGCCCCGAGCCGGGTACCACCCGCGACCCCGTCGAGGGCCGCTTCGAGTACAAGGGCGTCGCCTTCCGGGTCATGGACACCGCCGGCATAAGGCGCCGGGCCAAGGTCGGCGAGGACATCGAGTACTACTCTGTGAACCGCGCCCTCAAGACCATCGAGCACAGCGACGTCGTGGTCCTGCTCATCGACGCCGTCGAGGGCCTGAGCGACCAGGACAAGAAGATCGCCTACCAGATCGTCAAGGACGGCCGGGGCATCATCCTGGGGATGAACAAGTGGGACCTGCTGCCCAAGGTGAAGAACCAGCTCGAAGCGTACACCGACCGGGTGCGCTTCTTGTTCCCCATCCTCGACTTCGCCCCCGTCGTCCCCCTTTCGGCCAAGGACAACACGGGCGTGCCCGAGCTGCTGTCGACGGTCATCAAGGTCAACCGCCAGCTCCATCAGCGCATAGAGACGGCCAAGCTCAACGAAATGCTCAAGATCTGGATGGAAGACATCCCCACCGCCCAGGTGAAGGGCGTGGTCTACAAGATCCGCTACCTGACCCAGGTGAGCGCCATGCCTGTGAAGTTCGTCGCCTTCGGCAACCACGGCAAGGACACGCCCGGGTCTCTCACCGAGTACCTGATCAACCGCATCCGCCGCGACCTGGGGTTCAAGGACGTTCCCATTGAACTGAACGTGAAGGGCGGCCAGGAGAAATGACCGCGGCTGTGCGAACCTTGGGCCTGATCCTCCTCGCCGGATGGGCCACGGCCGCCCTTGCGGCCCAAGGTTGGGACGGGGACCAGGGCTCGCCGCCCGTTCCGCCCACCGCAGCGGCCCGGCAGTCGGACTTTTCGGCTGGACTGATTGCGGCTACCCCCGTCGAGAGGCTCAAGGCCCAGAGCGTGAAAGACCCTTCCGGGACTACCATCAGCGTCCGCAAGGTGCGCCAGGGGGTGGGCGACGCCCTGCTGTGGGAACTGCGCTGGGAACCCGGCGCGCCGTGGGGACCGGGAACCTGGGTGGCCTTCCGCGACGGCCTGGGCAGGGTGCGCGAGGTGCGCATCATCCTCTTGGACGGCACCGACAGCACCGACCACAAGGTGGGTCAGGCCGGCAGCTGGGTGAGGCTGGTTCCCCAGACCCAGGGACGCGGCTGCCGCCTTGATTTCTTCTTGGCCGGGCGCCTGGTCACCGGAGGCTGGGCCGTCAGCGCCTCGCTTGTCGACGTGCTTGGCTCGTCCGACTCGTGGCTGTGGGACGCGACCTCGGCCGACCTGGACTGGGGCGGCCTGATGCCCCAGCGCCGCTGGGAAGACGAGAAGGTCGAGACCCTTCAGACCCGCATGCACAAACTTCTTTCGAAGGTGCCGGTGGCGGCCTCGACGCTGTGGTGGCCCGACCCCCAGTCGAGTCCCACAGGCACGTCGGAAACCGGGGCCCCCTGGGGTTCGTGGACCCTCATTCCAGGCCAGGACGGCGTGGCAACGCGGGGGCTGGGGCCCTGGGGCGTGACGCTATGGGCCGCCACGGGCGTGATCCGAGGCTGGAACGGGCCCTTCCTGTCACGGGAGGCGCTTATCGCACAACGGATAGCGCTGCCGGGGTACTCCCAGGCCATGGTCCCCGACGACCTCACCGCCGACCCCGCCTTTGCCATGGATTGGATACGGAATCTGGGGCTCGCCGTGAACACGCTGCTGTTTCCCAGCCGCCCGCAGACCGACGAGTCGTCCGACGTGACGGGGCTGCCCTTCCTCGACCCGGTGGCCGGCGCAGGCTACGCCGTCGACGATTTTCCCGCCCTCATGCACCTGTTGGCAGTCACCAAGCCCGGTCAGATCTACCTGGCCAGCCTGAGCGTTCAGCAGTCGGGCGACAAAGGCGCCTCCTCATCGGTGGTGTTCCGGGAACCTGCTGTGCTTCTGCCCTGGGTCGGTACCGACCAGAGAGTGCGCGTGGCCGTCTACGCCGGCCCCAGGGAACTCACCTGGGAGCAGTGGCTGGCCCAGGTCCCCAAGGGGAGGAAGGGGGTCAGGCCCGACCACGTCGCGCTCACGGCCTTGCCGCTGCCGCCTCAGGTGCTCCTGCCGGTGCTGCCGGCCCGCTGACCCCGGCAGCCGGCGGGCGGGCCGCGGCAGCATCAGCGGGTCAGCGCGGCCCGAATCCTCGTCAGGCCCTCTTCAAGCAGGGCGCGCGGCGTAGCGAGGTTGAACCGGAGGTGGTTTTCGCCGCCGGTCTGGAAGGTGCTTCCCACCGTCGTCTTCACCCGCACGGTCTTTTCCAAGAAGAGGCCCAGATCCTTGTCGTCCTTGAAGCCCTTGGCGCGGATCAGTCCCGTCATGTCCACCCAGGCCAGGTAGGTACCCTCAAGGTCGGCCGACGCGAGGCCGGGTTCCAGCCTCCAGTCGCGGTTCAGGCCGGCGAGGAAGGCGTCGAGCACCGCTTTGTTGCCCTGAATCACGGTCAGCAGCTCGTCCAGCCACCCGTCGCCGTCGCGGTAGGCGGCCCAGGCCACCGCCAGCGAAAGCACGTTGGGCTGGTCGTAAAAGTCCGCCTCGACCGCTCGTTTCATCCGGGTGCGCAGCTTGTCGTCGTGGGCCACCACGTGGCTGATGGGAAGGCCGGCCAGGTTGAAGGTCTTGTTGGGCCCCGCGAAGACAAGCGTGCGGTCGGCCAGTTCGGGAAGGTCGAGGGGACCGCAGTGGCGGTACCCGGGCAGGGTCAGGTCTGAATGGATTTCGTCGCTGAAGATCAGAAAGTCATAGCGGCGGGCCAGAACGGCAAGCTCCGCCAGTTCGTCCTGGGTCCACACCCGCCCCGTGGGATTCTGCGGCGCGCTGAACAGCAAAGCCTTCACAGGCTTGCCCTCGCCGGCCGACCGTTTCAGGGCGGCGTCCATGGCCGCGAAGTCCATCTCCCAGCGCTTGTTGTGCACCAGCGGAACGTCGAGAATCTCGCGTCCATTCAGGCGGGCCGTCTTGTAGAAGGGGAAGTACACGGGCGGCAGGTTCAGAATCCGGTCGCCGGGGGCCGTGAACGTGCGCACCGCCATCGACAGGCCGTGGAGCACCGATGGCGCGGTCATGAAGTGGCTGGGGTCCCAGGAGCGGCCGCAGCGCCGGTTGTTCCACCCGGCCACCGCCTCAAGGTACCCGGGGGGTAGGTTGGTGTACCCGAAAACCGGGTGCGCGACCCTCGCCCTGAGCGCCTCGAGGACGCAGGGGGCGGCGGCGAAGTCCATATCGGCCACCCACAACGGGACCGGGTCGGCCTCGCCGGGAAGGATGTTGTCCCACTTCAAGGACAGGGTGCCGCTGCGGTCAAGGATAGTCGTGAAGTCGTAGGCCATGGGACGATCTTAGGGGGCGCTCCTCCCCGTGTCAATCGAGGGTGCGGGTGCCGCCCTTGTGGATGCCAGCCTCGTACAACCTGCCGCAGGCGATGAACAGGGTGTCGTTGGTGGTCATGAGCACGATGCCGGCCGCCACCGCTTCTTCGATGAGCGAGGGGTCGGGAAGCTTGCCTCGCACGAAGACGACGACGGGGATGTCCAGGAGGTTGGCGGTCCGCACGGTTTGGGCGTTCACAAGCCCCGTGAGGAGCACTACGTCTTCCTTCACGAAGGCCATCACGTCGCTCATCAGGTCGGCGCCGCACGCCGACTTAACGTCGAAGTCCAGGTTGTGGTCGCCGGTGTGGATGCGCGCCGACAAGAGCGCTGCGATGGAGCGGACGGTCATGGATCCCCCTTCTACTGGTAGCTAATATAGACCGGTTGGGGGGTGAGCGCCATCACCTGGGCCGGGGTCAGCAGCGGAATATCCATGCCCTTGCTCTTCCAAGCCTTCGGGAGGAACAGCTTGAAGCCCTTCACAGGCAGGTTCTTCATCCCCGACAGAAACTTGTAGGTGTCGAGCTTCAGCGACGGGGGCCCGAAGCCGTCGGCATGGTGCACCAAATCAACCCTGGGAAAGTCCGAGCGCACCGCGTCACGGTTGGAAATCATCTTGGAGTGGAACTGGTGGAGGATGAGCATGCGCTTGCCCGGCAGCCCTTCGGCGGCCAGGTAGTCGTCCATCATCTGCTCGGCCTTGTTCACGTCTTCGGCCGTAATCGTTCCCAACTCGACGCCTGGGTTCGGAGTCTTCCACTCGGGGTCGATGGCCAGATGCACGTTGGGGTACTTCAGGTACGGCAGCATGCTGTTCATCGCCGCCTCGATCGAGTACTTGCCCAACTGGTGGTCCAAGATAACCAGCATGTTGTTTTCGGCCGCAAACTGAATGTAGCGCATCACCGTCGCCGGCGCGAGCACTCCCACCTCGGCGTCGGGGTAGCAGGTGGCGAAGATCAGGTGGAAGGCCTCCATGACCGTCTTGCCGCCGGAAACCGCCTGCCACGTCTTAGCGGTGTCGTCGAGCATGCGCTTGCTGTCGGCCATGCTTTGTTCGCCCAGGATGCCCATGCGCGACGATGAGGGCTGACCGTAGAAGGCCACCACCATCTGGTTGTCGAGGACGCTGGCGGGGCGGAAGATCTTGTTCCATTGGTCCACCCAGGTCGGCAGGTTGCGCTGGGCCGACTCATCGGCAAGGACGGGCGCCCGGGGATCAGACACTTGGGCCACCGCCGAACCCAGGGGCAAGGCAAGAATCACGAGGAAGCACAGCACGCGGTAAGGGTTCATTAAGAAACTCCAGAAGAGGCTGCTCACATTAACGGTAAGCGCCCCCCCAAAACTAGAGCCCCGTTGGCGGAAAAAGCGGAAGGAAGGCCCGGGGGAAGGGAGGGGCCCCTCCCTCGGGGCGTACACGGTACGCCCCTACCTACCCAGCGGGGCGCCGCCCCGCAACGCCCCGCCTGGATTCGGAGCCGGTGCGAACACGTTTTTTAACCACGGAGGAACGGAGGAAGACCAGGGAGGAGGGTCGGAAGGAGACCCGGGGGGCCCTTCTTCCTCCCTTATTTCCATTTTCTCTTCTCCGTTAACTTCGTTGCGCGCAGCGCCCGTGGTTATAAAGCGTGTTGTCGCCCGTGTTGCCGGGGCGGTGTTGCAGCTTGATCCGGAAGTGTGCGCGAACACGTTTTTAACCACGGAGGAACGGAGGAACGGAGGAACGGAGGAAGACAAGAGGGAAGATCGGAAGGTGGCCCGGGGTGCCGTCCTTCTCTCCCAGACCTCCTCTGATCTTCTCCGTTAACTTCGTTGCGCGCAGCGCCCGTGGTTTACAAAACGTGTTGCCGCCGCGGTGTTGCAGCTTGGTCCGGAAGTGTGCGCGAACACGTTTATTAACCACGGAGGAACGGAGGAACGGAGGAAGACAAGAGGGAAGATTGGAAGGAGGCCCATTCGCCCGTCCTTCCTCCCTTGAGCTTCTCTTCTCCGTTAACTTCGTTGCGCGCAGCGCCCGTGGTTTACAAAACGTGTTGCCGGGGCGGTGTTGCAGCTTGATCCGGAAGTGTGCGCGAACACGTTTTTTAACCACGGAGGAACGGAGGAAGACCAGGGAGGAGGGTCGGAAGGAGACCCGGGGGGTCGTCCTTCCTCCCTCATTTCCATTTTCTCTTCTCCGTTAACTTCGTTGCGCGCAGCGCCCGTGGTTTATAAAACGTGTTGTCGCCGCGGTGTTGCAACTTGGTCCGGAAGTGTGCGGGAACACGTTTTTAACCACGGAGGAACGGAGGAAGACAAGAGGGAAGATCGGAAGGAAGCCCGGGGTGCCGCCCTTCTCTCCCAGACCTCCTCTGATCTCCTCCGTTAACTTCGTTGCGCGCAGCGCCCGTGGTTTAAAAAACGTGTTGTCGCCGCGGTGTTGCGGCTTGATCCGGAAGTGTGCGCGAACACGTTTTTAACCACGGAGGAACGGAGGAACGGAGGAAGACAAGAGGAAGATCGGAAGGAGGCCCGGGGTGCCGTCCTTCTCTCCCAGACCTCCTCTGATCTTCTCCGCTAACTTCGTTGCGCGCAGCGCCCGTGGTTATTAAGCGTGTTATCGCCCGTGTTGTCGCCTGGTCCAGGAGTGTGCGCGAACACGTTTTTTGACCACGGAGGAACGGAGGAAGACAAGAGGGAAGATCGGAAGGTGGCCCGGGTTGCCGTCCTTCTCCACCAGACCTCCTCTGATCTTCTCCGTTAACTTCGTTGCGCGCAGCGCCCGTGGTTTACAAAACGTGTTGCCGGCGCGGTGTTGCAGCTTGGTCCGAAAGTGTGCGCGAACACGTTTTTTGACCACGGAGGAACGGAGGAAGACAAGAGGGAAGATCGGAAGGTGGCCCGGGTTGCCGTCCTTCTCCACCAGACCTCCTCTGATCTTCTCCGTTAACTCCGTTGCGCGCAGCGCCCGTGGTTATTAAGCGTGTTATCGCCCGTGTTGTCGCCTGGTCCAGGAGTGTGCGCGAACACGTTTTTTAGCCACGGAGATGGTATGAGTGACGTGTGCGGTGGTGAAGTATTCTTTGTCCGACGGGACAAGGGAGCCGGTGGAAGTGCTGTTCGTGCCGTGAGGCCAAGACCTCGTCACGGAGATTGGACAAA
>Ga0181516_10000070_pt1 | contig 103572 bp, 114 predicted proteins | sample PEATcosm2014_Bin_25_FD_121104 | JGI IMG/M metagenome (GOLD analysis project Ga0181516, IMG submission 121104) | Peatland microbial communities from MTU Mesocosm Facility, Houghton, MI, USA - PEATcosm2014_Bin01_10_metaG | ecosystem: Environmental > Terrestrial > Soil > Wetlands > Peat | place...
ATCCACGCCGCTCATGCGGGTCTGCGCCGTGAACGGAATGAATTGCGCGCCGGGCAATTCGTGAATCGTCCGCGCGCGGATGCCGAATTGCTTTGCAAGCACGACGATGCTGCGGCCTTCGGGCGTTTCGTCGGCAAGCGAGGCGAGCTGCGCGGCGTCGGCGAGTTCCTGTTCCGTGACGCCCGGCGCGGGTAGAAATGCCGTGGCCTGGCGGTTTCCGAGCGTGATGGTGCCGGTCTTGTCGAGCAGCAGCACGTCCACGTCGCCCGCCGCCTCGACCGCGCGTCCGCTCATCGCCAGGACGTTGCGCTGGAGCAAACGGTCCATGCCGGCGATACCGATGGCGCTTAACAAACCGCCGATCGTTGTCGGAATCAGGCAAACCAAAAGCGCGATGAGCACGACATCCGGGAAATTCACGCCAGAATAAATGCCGAACGGCTTCAACGTGATGACGGCGAGCAAAAACACGACCGTCAGCGCGGCGAGCAAAATCGTGAGCGCAATTTCGTTTGGCGTTTTCTGGCGGCTCGCGCCTTCGACGAGCGAAATCATGCGGTCCAGAAAACCTTCGCCGGGATTGGCGGTGATGCGGATTTTGATTTCGTCCGAGAGCACGCGCGTGCCTCCGGTGACGGCACTGCGGTCGCCGCCGGCCTCTCGGATGACCGGCGCAGATTCGCCGGTGATAGCCGATTCATCCACAGTCGCCACGCCGAGAATGACTTCGCCGTCGGCGGGAATGATTTCAGTGGCACGAACTATGATGATGTCGCCTTTGCGAAGCGAATCGGCGTCCACGGCTTCGGTCGCGCCGCTGGTGTTGAGCTTATTCGCGCTGGTGCGTGTTCGTGTGGCGCGGAGCGCTTTCGCCTGTGCCTTGCCGCGGCCCTCGGCGACGGCCTCGGCGAAGTTCGCGAACAACACGGTGAACCAGAGCCAGATGGCGATTTGCGCGACGAACAGCGTCTGGCCGGGCGAGCGGAAGGCATCCACGGTGCAGATGACCGCGCCAACGAGCGTCACGAACATGACGGGATTCTTCAGCATCAGCCGCGGGTTGAGCTTTTTGAAGGCGTCGCCGATGGCTGGCACGAGAATTTTCGGGTCAAAAATGGAAACGGATTTTTGAGTCATAAAATTCGGGTTAATACAGATTGCCATTGAGCATCTGGAAATGTTCGACAATCGGGCCAAGCGCGAGCGCAGGCAAAAAGGTCAGCGCGCCGACCAGAATAACCGTGCCGACCAGCAGCGCGGCGAACGTGAAGCCGCTCACCGAAAACGTGCCGGCGCTGGCGGGAACGGTTTTCTTGCGCGCGAGCGACCCGGCGAGCGCGAGCAGCGGCACGATCATGCCGAACCGGCCCAGCAGCATGTCAATGCCAAGTGTCGTGTCCCACCACGGCGTGTTGGCGTTGAGGCCGGCGAAGGCGCTGCCGTTGTTGCCCGCGCCGGAAGTGTAGGCGTAGAGCATTTCGCTCAAGCCGTGCGGACCGTTATTCGCCAGACTGGACGTGCCCCAGTTGCTTACCGACGCCCAGGCCGTGAATCCGAGAATGATGAACGCGAGGATGACGAACGCCAGCAGCACCATCTTCACGTCGTAGGCCTCGATTTTTTTGCCGAGATATTCCGGCGTGCGACCCACCATCAATCCGGCGATGAACACGGCGAGAATGACGAATATCAACATACCGTAAAGCCCCGCGCCGACGCCGCCGAAGATCACCTCGCCGGTCTGGATGTTGAAGAGCGGCACCAGCCCGCCGAGCGGCGTGAAGGAATCGTGCATGGAATTGACCGCGCCGCACGAGGCGTCCGTCGTCACCGTGGCGAACAGCGCGGAATCGAAAATGCCGAAGCGGACTTCCTTGCCTTCCATGTTGCCATCGGCGGCGGCGACGCCGAGTTGTTGGTGAATCGGATTGCCGCGCGCCTCCGCCCAGCAGCAAAGCAAAACCCCGGCGAGAAACATCGCGAACATCGCCGACCAGACCGTCCAGCCGTGCCTTTGATTTTTCGTCTCGCGACCCATGTGGTAAGTCAGCGCGCTGCCGATGCAGAGCAGCGCGAGCATTTGAAAAAAGTTCGAGAGCGGCGTGGGATTTTCAAACGGGTGAGCGGCGTTGGCGTTCGTGTAGCCGCCACCGTTCGTGCCCAGCATTTTGATGGCAACCTGCGACGCCATCGGCCCCTGCACGATGGTCTGCGTGTCGAGCGTTTGATTCACCATCACCGGGTTGCCCTTGGCGTCAACCACCGGTTTGCCATTCGCGTCGGTTTTCTGGACGGAAATGGTTTGCGGCTCGATGAGTTTGGCTGTTGTGTAAGGCTTGAAATTTTGAATCATGCCCTGTGACACGAAAAAGACCGCGAGCACCAGGCAGATGGGCAGCAGCAAATAATAAATGATGCGCGTCACATCCACCCAGAAATTGCCGATGGTCTGCGCCGAATGCCGCGCGATGCCGCGCACCAGCGCCGCCGCGATGGCGATGCCGACGGCGGCAGAGAAAAAGTTGTGGATGGCCAGCGCGACCATCTGCGAGAGATACGACATCGTGCTTTCCCCGGCGTAACTCTGCCAGTTCGTATTCGTTGTGAAGCTGACGGCGGTGTTGAACGCCAGATGCGGCGACAGCGCGCCGAGATGTTGCGGATTCAGCGGCAGGAATTGTTGCAGGCGCAAAATCGCGTAGGTGAACAGGCAACTCACTAGGCTAAAAATCATCATTGCGAAGGCGTATTGCTTCCAGCCCTGTTCCTTCGTCGCATCCACGCCGAGCACGCGGTAGGTGAGTTTTTCGAGCGGGCGCAACACCGTGTCGAGCCAGGTGCGGCCGCTGGCGTCCAGCACGCGGTTGAGATACAGGCCGAGCGGCTTGGTGACGAGCACGAGCGCGCCGATGAAAAGCGCGAGTTCCAGCCATTGATGGGCGTTCATAAAACAGGTGTTAAAATTTCTCCGGCCGCACCATTGCGAGAATTAAATAACCGCAGAGCGCGACGGAGATGATTCCGAGGATGAGGTTTTCCATAAAATCAAAGTTTTTCGCAGCCGCGTGCGTAAAACATAAACGCCGCGAAAAATGCGACTACGATTCCAATATAGACGGCATCGAGCATAATCATTTTCAAACAGGCGGCGGCCGCGCGCCGGAGCGCGACAACGCCACGATTTTCATTTGGGTGAACTTGAGGCTGCGAACTTCGCGGCCCAGAGGATCGCCCTTCCAATTGCCTGCGAGATTAGCTGTCGGGCTTGGCCTTGAAAGTGGCCTTGAAACCGGTTGCCCGGCTTCGTTCGCCCCGTCCTCAAATCACTTTGAGGAGTTTGGGTCTCCCGCGCCCGGCTTCAGGAAGGAAGCCAGACTTCGGCTGCAACAGTGGAAATGAACCACAACCACGATGCTTTGTCAAACGCCAGCAAACAGGCCGTTTCACTGAAAAACGTTGCCAACCGCCCCGCAACCGCGTCTAAATCTTCGCGCCATTCAATGACAGCCCGAATCAAAATTTTGTCCGCGCTCGTTTTCCTGGCCCCGGCAATGCTCTCCGCGGCGGGCGAAGCCTATCGTCCGGCCGCCGCGACGCCGCCGGAGCCGCCGCGCGAATTTCGCGGCGCCTGGATTTCGGAAGTCGCGACCAATCAGGACTGGCCGTCCAAACCCGGCCTGCCCGCCGCGCAGCAAAAGGCCGAGCTGATCGCGCTGCTCGACCGCGCGGTGCAATTGAAATTGAACGCCGTCATCCTGCAAGTGCGGCCGGCGTGCGACGCGATGTATGCCTCGCCCATCGAGCCTTGGTCGGCCTATCTCACCGGCAGGATGGGCCAGCCACCGCAGCCGTTTTACGACCCGCTCGCGTTCGCCGTCGCCGAGGCGCACAAGCGCGGACTGGAACTGCACGCGTGGTTCAATCCGTTCCGCGCGCTGATGTCGGAGAACCGGTTTCCCGCCGCGCTCAACCACATTTCAAAGACGCACCCGGAATTCATCCGCCGATACGGCAACGAGGTCTGGCTCGACCCCGGTGAACCCGCCGTGCGGGAATACGTCCTGCGCGTGGTCATGGATGTCGTGCGCCGCTACGACGTGGACGGCGTGCAGTTCGATGATTATTTTTATCCCTACCCCGAAAAGGATTATGCCGGACGCGAGCTGGAATTTCCCGACGACGCGAGCTGGCGGAAATACGGCGGCGGGCTGGGCCGCGACGAATGGCGGCGGCAAAACATCAACCAATTCGTCCACGGCGTTTATCAATCCATCAAGGCCGCAAAACCGTGGGTGCAATTCGGCGTCAGCCCGTTCGGCATCTGGCGCCCGCAAAATCCGCCGGCCATCCGCGGCCTCGACGCCTACGCGAAGCTCTACGCCGACTCGCGCCTGTGGCTCGCCAGCGGCTGGCTCGATTATTTTGCGCCTCAGCTTTACTGGCCGGCGGATGATTTTCCGCACAGCTTTCCCGTCCTGCTCAACTGGTGGTCGGCGCAAAATGTCCAGGGCCGCCATCTCTGGCCCGGATTGAGCGCGGCGAACGTCGGCGAAAAATTTCCGGCGGGTGAAATCGCACGGCAAATGGACATCACCCGCGCGCAACCCGGCGCGAGCGGGGAGATTTTTTATCACCTGCGCAACCTCACGGACAATCCGGCGCTGGCCGGCATGGTGCGCGCCCGATACGTCCAGTCCGCGCTGGCGCCCGCATCGCCGTGGCTCGCCGGTTCGCCGCCGGACCGGCCGCGCCTTGCGGCCACCATCCGCAATCCCTCCAGCGTCAGCCTGCGCTGGGAAACTTCGGGCGCCAAACCGGCCTGGCTCTGGAATTTGCAATTCCAGACAAACCAGGTCTGGACGACGCAAATCCTGCCGGCGGGAGTCACGGCATGGACATTCGGAAATTCCAGGCCGGATGTGATTTCAATCCGGGCGGTGGACCGGCTCGGCAATGAAAGCCCGCCAGCCGCGCTGGCGCCCGTGAAAATTGCCGCGCCAGTCCGCAGCGGCAGGGGAATGATGGCTCCGAACTGAAGTTTCCGCCGCGGATTTCGCGGGTCAAAAAAACGGATTGTGTTCTTTTTCCTCCGCCACCGTCGTCAGCGGGCCGTGACCGGGGCAGAGCAGGGTTTCCGGCGGCAGCGATAAAATTTGCTCGCGCACTTTTTGCCGCGCCAGATCCCACGACTGGTTGCCGCGCCCGATGGAGCCGGCAAAAAGCGCGTCGCCAACGAACGCCGTGTGCGGCGCGTCCTCCTGCCAGTTACCAACAATGTATGTCACGCCGTCCTCCGCGTGGCCGGGCGTTTCGCGATGCGTCACGCGCAGTCCGCCGAGATGGATGATTTCCGCCGTTTTGTTGCGCTGATCCACCGGCGCGCTTGGGGAGCCGGAATGCAGCCGGACCTTCGGCCATGCCTCGCGGATTTTGGGCAGCGACTGGACGTGATCCCAATGCGAGTGCGTAATGAAAATGTGCCGGAGCTGAAGCTGTTCGGCGGCAACGGTGTCGAGAACCGGTTTCGAGTCAAGTCCGGTGTCAAACAGCGCCGCGTCGCGCGTGACTTCGTCCCAGACCAGATAACAATTCACGGTGAAACCATCGCCCGCCGTGGTGAACGCGCGGATTTCGCGCCAGCGGCTCAAATCTTCTGGCGACGGCAGCCAACCGCCGGCGATGGCTTCGAGTTTTTGCGGATCGAGTCCGGCAAGGTTTCCGAGCGCGGCGAAATTGATTTTCTTCGCCAGCCGGCCGGTTTCTTCCAGCGCGGACAATTCGGCTTCGGAAATGCCGGCGGCGGCGGCCGCGGCGGAAGCCGAAACATTGCTCATCGCGCGAGCCTTGCGGATGATGTCGCCAAGATGGTCTTCGAGATTCACGGGCGAAACGTTAGCCGCGCGCGGCGCATGGCTGCAAGCTTTCGCTGTGGGCGGGCGGACGACCCCGACGAAATTGCCTTGTCTCCGGCGTTGTGATGATTAGCCTTTGCGGGCGCCTTGGAAGCCAGTTTAGCTCAGTGGTAGAGCAACGGTTTTGTAAACCGTCGGTCGTCGGTTCAAATCCGACAACTGGCTCCACTTCCAAGTGGCAGATTTCCAGTGGTTTGTGACGCGAAGAAGGTCGAGTGTCAGTGAAACTGTCAGTAAAAGGGCGTTTGGCATGACCATCCGCCACAATTCGACAGAACTCACCAAAACTCGCCCACTACTCGCTAACACGGTGATGCCTGAATAAGCCACGATTCAGAACCAAAAGGCATCACATGAAAAATCGGTTCATTCTGTTTCAACGCTCCGGGGTGTTCTATTGCGAGGACACGTCCAACGGCAGGCAGACCAGTCTGCGCACCAAGGACAAGGCCGACGCTGTCCGCCTGCTTCACGTTAAAAACGAGGCCGCGCACCAGCCCGCGATGAATCTGCAAATCGCCCAGGTGTATTTGCAGCACGGCGACCCGGCTCTAGCCGCTCGCACCTGGCAGCATGTCATGGAGACAATGATCTCCACCAAATCAGGCAACAATTTATTGCGCTGGCAGGGAGCGGTTAAAGACCAAGCCCTCGGCCCGCTTCGACAGCGCAAACTTCTCGAAACCACCGCCGAACATTTTCTGGCCGTGCTGAAAGCCGGTTCTGTCTCGACCAATGTATATTTACGCCGCATCCACAACTACGCCGTCAACATGCACTGGCTGCCGTGGCCGGTGCTGCCCAAACCCAACTGGCCACCGGTGAAGCATGGGGAGAAACGCGCCATCACGTTTGAAGAACATCAGAAAATCATCACCCGCGAACTCAACCCGGCGACCCGCGCCTATTATGAATTGCTGTGGCATCTTGGCGGCGCACAAACCGACGTGGCAACACTCACCGCCGAGGACATAAACTGGAAAGACCGCACCATTGCCTACCGCCGGCACAAAACCGGCGTGATGTCGCTGATTTCATTCGGCGACGAAGTTGCCGCCATCTTGAAAAGGTTGCCAGATTCCGGCGGGTTGTTTCCAGCACTGGCGAGAATTCATGAACGCCACCGCGCCAAGATGTTTATCAAACGGCTGGCCACGGTGGGCATTTCCGGGGTTTCCCTCCATTCTTATCGCTATTCATGGGCTGAGAGGGCGAAAGAGGCCGGTTATCCTGAACGCTTCGCAATGCAGGCCCTCGGCCACAGCAGCAAGGCCGTTCATCGGGCTTACGCAAGAAAAGCGCAGGTGGTGGTTCCGCCGCTGGAGGAATATGAAAAGCAAAAGGCAAAACGGAAGGCCGTGCCAATTATTGTGAACGCGCTTGCTCTGAATTAAGCCGCCTCCGAAGTTTGCACGTTGTCATCCTGACCGCCAACAACCGCAACGATAACACGGTTTCGTCTCCGGCTGTTCTTTTTCTGCCAGTGCTGGTAGATGGTGGTGGTAACGCGCGCCAGCCAATTGCGCTCCTTCAACTGTTCCAATAAATCCACCGTGGCAAAATACTTGACGGTATTTGGTAGCGGATTGCCCAGCGGCTTGAGCAGGCGGGCGGCAACGAGGATTGGCACGTCATGCGGCTGGCAGTTGATGACCCACGCCGCCTGCTCCGCCGTCAGGCGGGCGGGCAACTGCCCCAGCAGCGTCAGAAATTGGTGTTGATCGTCGCGCATATTCTTAACAGCAGCATTTGCTTACCGGTGCATGGCAAATCATGCACCGCCGCTCCGAGGCCGGATGCCCCAGCCGGACTTCGTCCTCGTAGGCCATCACCGCCAGGTGCAGTGTCGTGTAAAACCGTTGCTCCGCTTCCGAGAGCGGCAGCTCATCGGCCTCGTTCACGGCCCGCCACAGGAGCATTTTCAGTTCAGTCGTTTTCATCTGGGCATAGGAAATCTTCAAGCAATCCCGCCTGCCCCCGCGCTCCGCGCGGGGGCAGGCTGGGAACTGCCTTGAATGTGACAACTGGCAGTATTGCCGCAGCCTGGACGATTCTATCGCCCCTGTCCGCAGCGTTTACGGCCCGTCTGGGCTGGTTCTAATCCTGCTGCGATTCAAAGACGGTGTGCGCCGTTTTCGCCAGCGCAGTGGCCGTCTACAGGGAGTTCGTCTTACTCCGCCTTGCGTTGTCCTTGACGGCGTCTCTTCCCTATTTGCCGCCGGCCTTCCAATACCCGGAAGACCGACTCGGAAAGCATGACGTCGCAGTTCCCACCAAACTTTTTGGCCTCATAAAAGTCCCCGCCGGCCCGCTGATATTCAGCTTCGCAGCCTTTGAGGACATAGCCCACACCGTCAAGCAGCGGGCTGTAGAGTGTGGCGCGGGCAATCCCGCCCCCCAGCCTTTCCCAGATTCGCATGAAGGAAAAACAGGTGGCCGTCGTCAGCGCGTGTGGTGGCAATCCTGCGATGAGTGCATGCAGGTGCAGGCGGCCGGTCAGTTCTCCAGCTTCCGTCCGCAGGCACCAGATCGTTTGTTTGAAATGAACCCCGAAATTGTCCGCCTGCTCCCGCATGAGCGCGAAGAACATCTTGATGCGCACTGCGTCCGCCAGGTTCTCACTCCTAAAGGTGAGCGACAGAAACAGTTGCCATTCGATGAGTGACAGGGCGAACAATTCGGGGTTCATTGTGTTTGTATGTTAGTTTTTACCGTCCGGGCCGGTGATGATGGCACCCCGGGCGCGGAGACGACCGCCAAAGGGCACCAGCTCGCGCACCCCGATGACAATCTGCTTGTCGAGGAGCTTGCCGGCGTATTTGGGCTTTTCGTCTTCGCTCAGCGTGTAATCAAACGGCATGAGCAGCCGATAGCCGGACGGGTCAACGTCCTGGCAGGTGATGATCTGGCTTTTGACCAAGCCCCGTTTCCCGACATATTCGTCAGGTCGGTCCGATATGATTGCTACTTTGAGCTGCATTTTGTTTTGCTTTCCTGTTCGGCACAGGTTGCGTTTCCATCCGCTGCCGAAACAGATTGGAACGGTGAAGGTTCACCTTCGACGCAGGCACTATGCGCCGAAGGCGGGAAGCTGTCAGGAGATTGGGACAAGACGCCAAGAATGGCGTCCTAAACTATTGACTACGGCTGTTTCGGGGGTGGCCCCGTTGGACGTTTAGTGGTCAGCCCGAGCCGCTCACGGCGTTTTTTTATGAAGTCAGCCGTCAGCTTGAGACCGGGCGATAACCACCTCCAAACCCTGCTGACGATTGAATTGCAAAGTTCTTTGGCGGTCATGCGATTGTAATTCTCGCGTAGCCAGTTCAAGGCAAGTTCATGATTTATCGGATCGAGTTGCCGACGTGGCTCGTGCATGACTTCGCCAAATTCACACATCCAACCCGTGCCGACCGGGTTGCTCTTTTGCCAGGCAAGAACTTCATCTTCTGTCAAATAATGCGCCAGTTCGGCAAAATAGGATTGAACCGCTTCACGTTCCACGATCTCACGCTGTGCCGGGTCCTTGGTTGCATTGGCGATTTTTATCAATGCAACCGTTTTGGGCTGTAATTCCTCCATCACTTTCAACCGCGCGTGATAAACATCATACTCATCCGTTGCTTTGGGGTCCGGTTCAGATTGATAATTGGGATATTTATTCTCGACGTAATCATAATCTTCTTCTGAAGCCTCATAGCACTGGAGCAAAGCCACAGCTTGTTCCCTGGGCATCTTTTCAGATTCCTCCATTTCCCTCATTCGCTTCCGAGCATCGTCTTCCGTTGCCGGCGGCGATCGAAGATAACAGCAATCGCCTCTTTCTTCGTGTCCATCCTCAAATTTATACAACTGGAGAACTATCCAAATTTCCTCACCCGGCTCACAAAACTCATGGAATGGCGGAGCATCTTCATCCGGGTATGTGGCAAAATCGCTTGCCTTCATTTTGCCATAACCAAAAAAAACGCGGACCGCAGGCACCGGCACAAGCTGGAAATGCTCGCGGCATTCGATAAGACGAACGCCACAAAAAGGCGGGATATAAATATTGGCCGATGCCTGCGACATTACTAAATTAGTTGAAATATTGGTGCGCCCACTTTGCCAAGTGGATAATGCTCGCATATTGTGGAGTCCATGTATTCGGCTTTCGGATGAATCCCCACCAAGCCCAAGTTGCCATCATACGACAGATATGCCGGCGCAGAAACCTTGGCCGTCCAGGTTGTCAGTGCATTTACCGCCAAGCCTACCGCAGACGACGCGAGAACCCCATTCGGCCAAACGACTTGCGGATGCGGGCCGGCTGCACCGTATTTTGCCGCTTCGTTCGCCAATCGCTCCGGCGTGATGAAACCGAGGCACTTCATGCACGGCGCTCCGGGGGCGGACAGAATTACTTGGCCCGCCATTCTTGGTGGATCTTTCTCCGCCTCGTGAATGTCCATCCCGATATCTATGTAAAGAATCAAATGTCGGCGACAGAACGTTTCGATTTCATCCCGGTCCTGAAATGTGTCCAGACACCCAAAAACCAAATCACAGAACATGAGCGGTTCAGAGACGTTTTGCCAGCGATCTGCTATTGTCAGAATTCTAGCTTTGGTTTGCAGCCCCTTGATCAACCTCTTCGCAACCATCCGTTTCTCTTTTCCAATGTCTGTCACTTTGGCCCCGACAAGCCTATTGAGATTCGTGTCCTCGACCGTTTGAGGATCATAAAGGACGTAATCTTGAAATCCGATGTGGGCGAGCTGCTGGACGATGTGGGAACCGCCACCACCGAGACCGACGACACCGACTTTCGCTCTTTCAATCTTTTCCTGCGAACCAGCGCCCAAGAATGACTGGCGTTGATACCGGTCGCTCATAAAAATTCAATACCTCCCGATACAACGCTGATTTTTTTAATTTCTTGGAATCTCTTCGTTCCGGGCAGCAGAAGGACTCCCCACGCATGGGTATTGCTCAGTATCACAATCCCATGCGGCAACGTTTCATCAACATTTTGGAAGCTTTGAACCAGCCGGGGTTGATCCCGTAAATCCGTCCGGCTTGGCCCTGTAGGGCCGTCGTGTTCATGCCAATGGACATGAACCTGTCCCGACCCGTGCGTCAGTATCCGTTGTAATGCTGATTGGATTGCTGTCGCGCCAATGCAGGCACCGGCGGTTGAATCAAACATATATTCCCCGTCAGGAACGGCATCATAGCCGGAAATTACCACCAATTTCGGTTGTATTGTCGGGCGGCAGCGGAAAAACCCCACACGTTCAAAGGCAAACGAATGCGGTCTTGCCAAATCCTGCCGCGCCTGTTCCAAGACATACTTGGGTATTCGCAGCGTCAGTTGCATTGTAGTGCGGTTAAGTGTGTAAAAACCATTTGGACCAATCGAAGGCTTGTTCCCGGTATCTTCCAAGAATAGGCGTGCCAGTTTCGTTCCGCGATGCGGACCCCGGACGCATTCCAGTTCAATTGTTTTGGACACTGAATCCGATCAGCGAAGAAAAGTCGTGAAGGATAGCCATCACGGCCGGCAGGGCAGAGGAGGGCGTCCACACTTTCCGGTTTGCAACCAGTTGGCAAAACCAGCGATGGGAGCAACAAATAACTGTTCCCGGCCTCCTCGATTAAAGCGAGGCCAGGATACAGTTCTTTGAGCTCATCAATTTGATCAGTCGGGAACATAACCCTATGAAGATGAGCTTTCGCGGGGATGGCTGACAAACACCTCACCCTGTTTGATGCACACAACCCCATCGTCGGGCAGCGGGTGCAAATGGTTGTCAACCACTCTTGCCAGGACATCCGCCAAGGGAATGCCTGCCAATTGCTTCAACTGCTTCACACTGGTTTCACCTTCATGCACCTTGTAGTGTTTGCCGTTGATTTTGATCTCAACTTCGTGATGGTTGTGCTCATGTTCATGCCCGTGGCGCTTTTCAGCCGGGCCCTCGTGCGCTTCTGGCGCGTTTTTATGCTCGTGCATAAGTTTAAACCCCGCCTTCTCCGCACCGTTTTGGCCGGTTCATCGGCAGGTGTGGCCAATATGGTTCTTTATAATGAACCTGTCAAATGAATTGTTGTCGAAAAGAAACCCAAGAAATATCAAGATTTATATTGACAAGAATGGGGTTTTGGTTTCATATGTTGAATACTTCTTCAAACAAACACTAATATGAAAAACATCGGTGGAAAAATCAGGACTCTCCGCGCGGAGAGACAAATCACTCTCCCTGACCTGGCAGACAAGGCGAAACTCTCTAAAGGCTTGCTGTCGAAAATTGAGAACTCCGAGGATTCAAACCCCTCCCTTGACACGTTGTTCAAGATCGCCGAGGCCCTTGACGTTACACTGTCGGAACTGCTTGAAACCGAAAAAGTCCAGTTGAAGCGCATTGTTCTCAGCGAACCCCCAGCATGGCAAAAAGGGTTGATCTCCTATTTGAAGGGAATCGGTCGCGTGCCGGATCAAAATATTTTGCACGCGATGTATGTCTTGCGCCACCGCAAGGCGGCGAAAAACGCCGACCTCGAATCTTGGAAGCTGTTGTATTTGAACATTGAAAACAGTTTCAAATCGTAATCAGTTCGGCTATTGTCAGCGCCATGTCCACAGTGGCTGACAACTCCGGCAATTCTCCGGGGAAACATGAATCGGTGGTTGCTTTACTGAATGCTTTTCCAGGGGAATGCGATCCTAAGGCAATTATTCGCAAGCTTGCCCGCGAGAAAATAGCCATTGCCAAAGGACGCGGCTGGAAAGGTCCTGCATTTTGTCCAAAGATGCTGGCAAGCCTTTTTCACATACGCTGCAAGGAGGTTCACGCAGACATCGGCGGAGATGGCCGGATTTTGCCCTATCCTGACGGCAAGCTTTGGATCGAATACTGTAGCGGACGGTCGCCAGAACGGCAGAGATTTACTATATTTCACGAATTTGCCCACACGCTCTTCCCTGATTTTTGTGAATTCGTTCCGTGCCACCATGCTGCCCCCAATTCTACAAAAGACCCCGAAAGGGAATTTGAAAATCTTTGCGACATTGCCGCCTCCGAAATGTTGCTGCCATTGGAAGATGTCAAAGAGGACTTGGCACAGATGAAACAGGTTTCCTTTGAAGAATTTGACCGGTTAAGCCGCCGCTACGAAGCGTCAATTGACGCAACGACCCACAGATTCACTGAATTGGTTGAAGGTGTCCCATGCACGGTTGTTTTTCTTACCGACCAGAAAGGAAACAATCCAGGACGAGGCCCTCTTTGGGTGAAGTATTGTTGCCGAAATCCGTCATTCAAAGGATTCATTCCAACCGGGACGACCACGCCGGCAACTTCAGTTGCTTTACGTTGTTACAGAAATGGCGAAAAAATAACCCACCCCGAAAAGGAAACTTGGTGGCCCAACGGAAAACCGCGCACCTGGCTTGCACAAGCAATCAAATTGCCCGAGGTGTTGCACCACCCGGATTATTCAAAAGTCGCCGTTCTACTGCTTCCTTCAAGTTACAAAGGAAAACCGTGTTGAATTTAGCGGGCGGCATGGTTAAGAATTAAATTCACGCATGTCGCCGGCGAGGAAACGATCAATCAACTTCCCGGCATCGGCAGCGAGCTCACGTTCCAGCACGTCGGCTTGGGCGCGCTTGGCAGCAGATTCTTCAGCAAGGTCGGCTATCGCTTCTTCTTCACTGTGTGGCAATCGAACAACTTCAAACGTTAATAGATCTGCAACATCAATGTGGGGAATGCTCGAACCGTAAGCCAATGATTTAACAAGAGGGCGCCCAAAAAGCGGATGCGATAGAGCTACGAACAGATAACCTGCTTTCAGCGCGCAGTCAGTTGATGGAGCAATGCGAATCAAGTCGTCTGAAACTACCTTTCCTTCGTAAGCGACGGTTGCAAAACCGACGTTGCCATTTAGCCCATAGATTTGTCCGGAGCGTGCCATTAGTAGCCAACCAGCCTTGACCCTTCCTTGATAATCATCGCCGAAATCGCCCTCTGCGATTCGTTTTTCGAAATCAGGATTGCATTCAAACACAGAGGAGCTTTCAACAAGCTCAATGCCATCCTCGGCGGGAATTCGTTTGAAGCGACCAGGCAGCCATATTTTATAGCCAGCATCACGCAAGGTGACAAAGCCTTCGCTTTTCTTTGTCAAGTGGCGGCGTATGACAGCAACGCCCGGGTTATGCGACGCGGCTTCGAATCGGCGGCGACCTTCAAAAAAGGCATCTGAGGCGCGAACTGAAAAGCCGCTCTCGCCCCAGTCCTTGACTTGTAGCGGGCTGAATGGACGTTCGAACCGGGCTTCAGCTTCGAGGGCAAGTTGGTATCCGCGATTGCGAAGGTCGAGAATTTTTTCAAGCGTGCGCTTGAATCCAGCGGCGATCTGGGAGCGCACGACAGGAATCGGCAAGGCGTCGAGGTGTGTGGTTTCAAGATGTTTGATAATATGGCCGTAGTGAGCGCCGATCATTACCGCCCGCGCTTGTGGTGAACGCAGATAGGCATAGACCCACCCCCACATCTCATCATCAAACGGTTCGACGCGCAGTAGGTCGTGTGTGATGAGGGTATTTTCGTGCGGTGCGTGGGAAAGAGTCGCGCGACCTACCACGCCAGAACATGTCACCAAAATTTTGCCGGGCTGGACAAAACGCTGTGCTGCGTCATCCGTGCGTTCTAACGCAAGCCACTTTCTCGGAACGGGTCGAATGTCGAACACCTGTGTTGCAGCGAGAAACGGTGTGCCGAATTCCGGGCTGACTTGAATGCCTTTAAGTCGCGACGGCTGCCAAGTGCGAGCTAATTTATCAAATCGTTTCCAACCGCCGGGGCGTCCCTCAATCGCAACACGCAATCCATAGCCGGATGACAAATACGTTTCAGCTTCCATTCTCCGGTCGCCCTGCCAAAGAACATTGCAGGGGACGGCACTCCATTTGGCCTGATGCCACGGCCATTCATGGCGTGGCTCCGGCGGCGGCGCGACTAATCTTGCGTGGAGAGCCATGCGCGAAATTCCTCGGCGATTTGCTGGGTGTTGTCGTCGAAAACTTTCTTCCGGGTCTTCTGGTGACGATAGACGGGCACGCCATTTTCGTATTCCTTCACCTGCTCGGTGATTTCCTCCACGATTTCGTTGCCCTTGCGGTCACGAACGTAGGTGGTGTTGCCGCGCTTGTCATGCCCGACATGGTTGGCAACCGCCATGAAAACCGGATAGTCGTTCAACGCATCGGCGGCTTTCTCCACGGCAATGAGTTGTTCGGACTTTCGTTCCAGCACCAGCAGGCTGGTTTGGATGCTGACAAACGGCTGGAACGTGTCCGGGTGCAGATCAATGCTCGCCAGCACGCGGCAATTTCTCAAAATCCATTCGCGCACATAGCCCAAGCCCGGCGAACCGAGAATTCCATCCGGCAGCACAATGGCGACGCGGCCAGAGCCGGGTTTGAGGAAACGGACACAACGCTCGATGAAAATAATCTCCGGCGGCTGCGACTTTTGAATTACCTCGGTCATCTTCCAGCGGTCGGTAGTTTTGTCGTATTGCCAAGCGTGACCAAGATCGTATTGCTCCAATATCGCAGGGTCGGCCACAGGAATCTTCGAGCCGAAGGGCGGGTTGGTGAAAAGGATTTCCACTTTCCCGTAAAGTTCCCGGTCGCGCAGCCCTTTGTTCCAAGTTGCGGGAGTTTCAAGCGAGTTGCCTTGAAAGAGTCCACCGGAACCATCGTTGTTCAAAACCATGTTCATCTTGGTGGCTTTGACCAACTCCGGGTTGAAATCAATTCCTACAATGGAATGTTCAGCGAACTTTTTCACGCGCTCACGCACTGCCTTTTCGGCGCGCTCGATGTTGTTGCTCCACTTGCGCATCTCGGTGACGCGAATTTTTTCGATGACATGGTTCATCGCCGTGATAAGGAAGCCACCAGTGCCGCAAGCCGGGTCGCAGACCAAAACTTTTTCGCCGGGGTCGAGCATTGCAACCGCCATGCGGCAGATGTTGCGCGGCGTGAAAAATTCACCACGGTCGCCCCGGAGATTCGAGCCGACGATTTCTTCGTAGGCCCTGCCTTTCACGTCAATGTCGCTTTCCAGCAGCGAATACATCTGAAGCTGGCCGACCAGATAGGCGAGAACGCGAGGCTCCAGGTCAATCGTTTCAGTCTGTTTAAAAATGGTGGGGTAATCGGATTTGACGATTTTGAACAAAGCCTCAAGACGGCCTTTCACTTTGAGCGGGCCATTCACGCCATGCCGCTCGTTAGCTGCGGCGAAAAATTCAACTTCATCGCTGTGCCGCTCATCATGAATCTTGCAAAAAATGAGCTTAAGCAATTCCCAAAAAGCTTGGGGCTTTTGCAGCCCTTGGTTGCCCGCAATGTAGTTGTGACACCGCCGAAAAGCAAAAAGCAACGCATCAGAGGTGGCAGGCTTGAGTTGATCGAATCGGGGGCGTTCTGCTTCGCTTTCATCGCGGCCAAATTCAGGCAAGTCAGGATTATCTTCAAATAGGACTTTGCCGGCGCGTTCGATGCGGCGATAGCAAAAGCGTTCGAGCCCATTTGTCCACATGCCAAAAAGCGCGTTGGGACACGCGGCCATATAACTTTGGAGCTGGCCCACACCCTCTTTGCGGTCCGACGATTTTATCGTGGGCGCTTTACACTCGACAATGATATGGGCATTTTCCTGCGCCTGCGATTCGCCTTCGGGAAAAATTACGAGGTCGGCGCGGGGTTTCCGGCTGCCGAGGCGCAACGTGAATTCGACTGCGATAAGGGATTTAGCGTAACCGTATTCACGAACCAGAGATTTGGCGATTTCCTGCCGGACGTATTCCTCCGGCGTTTCATCGCGCTGGGTATTGCCATCAATGAAGTCAAGAATCTTGCCCTGCTGGACAATAATTGCAGCGGTCTTTGTCTGCGGGAACAGCGTGGCTTCCATTCGTGTATTTTTTCTTCGGGCGCGTTGCCGGATGATTGTGCGCTGGAAACCCAGCGGCGTCAAATTCGAATCCGAATCCAGATGAGACAGGCTATCCCCCCCGCAATGTTAGCGTAACATGGCACGATAAACCATCGTAAGCTTAAAAGTCGTTAGACAAGTTTTTCGATGACGATAAGTCAAGACCTGTCACAGCCAGCCCGAACGGCAGGTGAAATCTTCGTTGCCATGCTTTTTTACCACTTCCGCCAGCCGCCGAATGAGTCCGCGCTGGTCGGTCTGCCGCAACTTCTTGCTGTCCGCATATATCACCCCCGCAAACGTCTTGCCCGCCGCCAGCCGCGCCTTGCAGTGGACCGGCACGGTGTTCACGTCGCGCGTCACCAGCACCCGCCCTTCCTGATCCAGCAGTTCCAGCAGCACTTCATCCGCCAGCGCCGCCCAGTCGGTGTCGTGGATGCTTTTCACGTTCAGACCGGGAAACTGCCGCAGCAGCGCCGCCGCCACTTCCGGGGAAATATGCACGTCCAGCAGCAGTTTGATCTTCACAACTGCTCCAGTTCGGGAATTTCCTGCTTCATGCCCGCGTAATCGCGCCGGGACGACAGTGCCGCGCTGTCCTTGATTTCCTGCGGATAAGCATCCGCATAGGCCAGCGCCATTCGCACCAGCGCGGCGGGCTTGCGGATGAGTTTCACGGCTTCGGCCAGGTCGTCATCCAGTTCCCGCACCAGCTCGACAATCATCCAGACCGGCCACCGGCTGCCCACCAGGTAGGCCACCCGGCCCGGCTGGCCGTCCCGAAATTCAATCGCCGGAAACCGGCTGCGCCGCACGCCTTCGGCAATGTAACCTGCCGCCGCCGTGCCGGAGGGAATGCCTTTCATCCGGGCGTCGGCGTCCAGGCCGAATTTTTCGCGCGCGGTGAGCCGCACCGACACGGTTGCTTCTTTTGTCATGGTTGCCATACAATGCAAACATTCGCACACGGTCGGATTATTGGCAAGGCTGTTTTTCTCCCCCTCGCGCAAGACTGCCGGGCTTTCAATTCCCCTTTCCAAGACGACGCCTTGAAACCCGTCAGACTCGCGCTCGCCCCATGCTTGACGGAGACTGCGGAAAGTTGACACGGCCGGGAAAAATACCGTAGCCCGTCCGCGCCAATTTTCCGCAGACTCCGGACAGGGTTTCAATCAGATTGAATGTTAGCAAGGTTGTTTGTCTTCGCCTTTTTTACGCACGCCCTCACCCCACCGTTTGCTGCTCGCTGGTCCGACACCGAGCCGACATTTGGAAGCGAGATCAAAATCCGCGCCAGCGTCTCCCCTTTGCCTTTCGCCACTGTCACGGTTTTAGCTTTCGCCGGGTTCTTGAATGCACTTCGTGCGCGGTTCGCTGTCTCCCCAAGCCGTGAAGCGAGCAGCAAACGGCAGGGTGACGGACAGCGGTTTCAAAAAAAAGCTATGAAAACAACAAACTCAACAATTGAAGCGTCAGCTCCGGCGAATGTCCGGCCATCGTCGGTTTCAAAACACCAAGTCAATCGGGGCCTGTCCACGGAGGCGGTCTTGAACTTCTTGCGGACGCGGTTGCCGAGGCAATACGAAGTTGCCGAAGTTGTCGGCAAATGGGTTTGGCTGGACGTTTCACCCGCTCGCAAACCCGGTCTGGCAAGTTTGCTTTGGGCTTTGGGTTTCCACTGGAATCAGCGGCGCGGCGTCTGGCAACATCCTTGCGGCTCTTTCAACCCGTTCGCCATCCATCCCGCCGACCCGCGCGCCAAGTATCGCTCTTATTTTCCCGCCGACCGGCAAGCCGCATGACGGACACTTCACCGACAGTCCAGCCGGTGGTCGGTTCGCATCAGACGACCGCTCGATTTTCAGGGGTTTTTGAGCCTCACGAGAAACGGAGCGATAATTTTTTTGCCGACCGCACGGACAGCAAAAATTGGACATCAAAACGGACACCAAAAGAGTTAAAAGGGGTTAAAAATGTTAATGTCCGGTAAAAAAGAATTCTCTTGAAACCCCAATAAAATCAGCTATATTTGAGGTGCAAGCGCGGGAAAGACCGAGCAAATCCGACAACTGGCTCCATCTTCATAAGTGTGCATTTTTATTGATTATAGTGCGCATTTCTCTTTTGGGATGACAGCTAATTTTCATTATTTAGCTGCTGTCGTGTAACATTTTGCAACACTTGGAGCACCCAGACATGCAAACAATAAGCTCCAAAGCCGAATCAGCGGAATGGCCGCGAAAAGTCCGGTTTGGCCTTGCGACCGTTCATGTCTATCACCGCAAAACCGCCAGTGGAAAATTTGGCCACATGGTGGCCAATTACGCCACCGGCAAGCGCCGGTCCGACTCGTATCACAGAACTGACGATGAAAACCTTGCGGTTTGTCATCAAGGCGATGTAAGTGCTTGCGGACGACCGCCAAATTGATTTCTATTTGCAGCCGGAGCGGGAAAATTGTTCCGCCTGTAAAATGATTACCAAAAGCACCCTCAAAAAACTGGCCGGGCAGCACGGCACGCCGCTGTTCGTGGTGGACCATGACGAGATTCGCCGCAATTACGCGACGTTCAAAAAATATCTGCCGCGTGTCCAGGCTTATTACGCGGTCAAGGCCAATCCCGATCCGGCCATTGTCCAGACGCTGTTCGAAGCCGGCGCGAGTTTTGACGTGGCCTCGATGCCGGAATTCCGCATCGTCCACGAATACATCAAGGACATGCCGGACAAGCAGCGGCAGGACTGGATTTGGGACAAGATCATCTACGCGAATCCCATCAAGGCCAACGAGACGTTGCAGGAGCTGAATCCCTACAAGCCGCTGGTGACGTTCGACAATTCCGAGGAGATCAAAAAAATCAGGAAATACGCGCCGCAGGCCGGCCTCGCGCTGCGGCTGCGCGTGCCCAACACCGGCGCGATGGTCGAGCTGTCGTCCAAATTCGGCGCGCCGCCCGGCGAGGCGGTGGATTTGATTCTGGAGGCGGACAAACTGGGATTGACCGTCGAGGGCATCAGCTTCCACGTCGGCAGCCAGACGACGAATTTCGGGAATTACGTCGCCGCCATCGAACTGGCCGCGAACATTTTCAAGGAGGCGAAGAACCGCGGTTACACGAAGATGAACCTGCTCGATATCGGCGGCGGTTTTCCCGCGCCGTATGACGCGACCGTCAAGCCGTTCCGCGAACTGGCCAGGGTCATCAACCGCGAGCTGGACCGGCTGTTCCCGAAAAACGTCCAGATTCTGGCCGAGCCGGGCCGGTTCATGTGCGCGACCGCCGCGACCGCCGTTTCAAAAATCATCGGCAAGGTCGTGCGCGACGGCAAATTGAGCTACTACATCAACGACGGCGTCTATCACACCTTCTCCGGCGTCATTTTTGACCATTGCCACTATCACCTGAAATCGTTCAAGCGCGGGCCGACGGAGATTTGCTCGGTGTTCGGGCCGACGTGCGACGCGCTGGACGTGGTTTCGATGGCGGAAAACCTGCCGGCCGATCTCCAGCTTGGCGACCTGCTTTACAGCGAACAAATCGGCGCTTACAGCCACGCGTCCTCGACGTATTTCAACGGCTTCCCGCCGGCGACGGTGGTTCATGTGAACCGGTAAGTTGCCGGAGCCAATGTCCGTTGGCGCGGCCATCCGTCGCTGTGGTTTGTGTTGTGCGTCATTGTCAATCTGTAGTGAATTTTTTCAATCAACCCTGTAATCTCCCGACCTATGGTTCATTTCAAAACAACTGTCTTCAGCTACCTCACCGCGATCAGTGTTTTTTCAGCACTGGCCCTGATGGCGGCGGATGCCGCAGCCAGGGTGATTGATGTGACAACCGCCGGAGTGGCCGGAGACGGCACAACATTGAACACCGCCAGCATCCAAAAGGTCATAGACGACTGTTCCGCCGCCGGTGGCGGGACGATTTCCTTTCCGGCGGGCCGCTATCTCACCGGCACGATCCAGCTCAAGAGCAAAGTCACACTGCGGCTTGAGAAGGACGCCACATTGCTCGGCAGCACCGATGCCGCCGATTACCGCAACCTCGACCCGTTCATTGATGGGAACGGACATCCGCTGGGCCATGCGCTGATTGTCGCCGTGGACGCCAGGAATGTCGGCATCGAAGGCGGGGGCACCGTGGACGGCCAAAGCCCGGCGTTGAAGAAGAAACAAAATCCCTACGTCATGCGGCCGTTTCTGGTGCGCTGGGTGCGCTGCACCAACGTCACGGTGCGCGATGTCCACCTCGTCAATCCGGGCGCGTGGACACTGGATTTCTTCCAGACAAAGGGGGCCGTCATCGAGGGCGTGACCATCCGCAGCCGGGATTTGGGGATGCCCAACAATGACGGCATTGACATTGATTCAAGCGAGCATTTGCGGGTGCGCAATTGCGACGTCATCAGCGGGGACGACGCGCTGGTCATCAAGTCCACCAGCCGCTCCAGGCCGAGCCGCGACATCATTGTCAAACATTGCAAGCTCTCCACCCGGACCAATGCGATCAAGCTCGGGACGGAATCCATCGGCGGCTTTGAAGACATCTCGGTGTCCGATTGCCAGGTCACCAACACGAAGATGTCCGGCATCGCCCTCTACACCGTTGATGGCGGAGACCTGCGCAACGTGGCCATCAGCGACATCACGATGGACGGCGTGATCGTGCCCATCAGCATCCGCCTCGGCGCGCGTCTGAAAACCTTCCGCGAGGGCGACCAGCCAAGGCCGGCCCCCGGCAATCTGCGCGACGTGACGATCAAAAATGTGAGCGCCAAAAACATTGGAATGATCGGCGTGCTCATCAACGGAGTTCCCGGCTTCCCGGTGCAGGCGATCACCCTGAAGAACATCCGGCTCGCGCTGCCGGGAGGCGGAACCGCGGAGGACGCAAAAGTCCAACTCCCCGAAAAGGAAAAGGCCTATCCTGAATTTGAAATGTTCGGGAAGACCATGCCCGCTTACGGCATCTACGCCCGACACGTCCGCGGCATAAAGTTCCTAAACGTGCAGACAAGCCTGATCAAGCCCGACGCCCGCCCGGCCACGGTCTTGATTGATGCCGAAGATGTGAAACCTGCCAATTTTTCCACTGAAACATCCAATCCCAAATGAATGGCGGGTTCGGCCAAACTGTCGCCAGAATCAACGCCTTTTGGCGCGGTTCGCAGAAACGCATGCCGTTGCGCTTGAATTTACCCCCGGCTCGCGCCATGCTGGCCGCGATTTATGAAGCCCAATGATTTTTCCGGCGCGCGCGTGCTCGTCACCGGCGGCGCGGGGTTCATCGGCAGCGCTCTCGTCTGGGCGCTCAACCACCGCGGCTGCGACGACATCGTGGTTTGCGACCGGCTCGGCACGGATGAGAAGTGGCGCAATCTCGCGCCGCTGCGCTTCGCCGAATTTGTCGAGGCGGATGTGCTGCTGGCGCGATTGAAAACCGGCGCGCTGGGCAAATTTGATCTGGTGCTGCACCTGGGCGCGTGTTCCTCCACGACCGAGCGCGACGCGGGTTTTCTCTTCCGCAACAATTTTGAATTCACCCGCGACCTTGCCGAGTGGTCGCTGGCGAAAAAAATCCGGTTCGTCTATGCGTCGTCCGCGGCGACCTACGGCGACGGCTCGGCGGGCATGGAGGATGACGACACGAAGCTCGACGCGCTGCGCCCGCTCAACATGTATGGCTATTCGAAGCATCTGTTCGATTTGCACGCCAGACGCGCCGGATATTTGAAAAAAATCGTCGGCCTGAAATACTTCAACGTCTTCGGCCCAAACGAGGACCACAAGGGCGACATGCGCTCGCTCGTCCATAAAAGTTTTTCGCAGGTGAAAAACGAGGGCGTCATCCGGCTGTTCAAAAGCTATCGCAAGGATTTCCGCGACGGCGAACAGAAGCGCGATTTCCTTTACGTCAAGGACGCCGTGGCGATGACGCTGCACCTGGCGGTGAACAAAAAGGCCGGCGGCCTGTTCAACGTCGGCTCCGGCGCGGCGCGAACGTGGATTGACCTGGCGAATTCGGTTTTTGCCGCGCTGGACAAAAGGCCGAAAATCGAATTCATCGAAATGCCGGAAGCCATCCGCGCCAAGTATCAATACTTCACGCAGGCGGACATTTCGCGGTTGCGTGGCGCCGGTTACGCGGCGCCCGTCACATCGCTCGAAGAGGCGGTGACGGATTACGTCCGCTATCATCTCGTGACGGACCGGCGTCTCGATCCGGCGGAGTGACAATCCGGTTCCGCCCGCGTTTTGGCAAAACCGCTTGATTTTGTCAGGACTTGAACGATTATCTTGCCCATGCCGTTGCCCAGCCAACCCGTCACATTGACCGTCGAGCAGATTCGCGAATTGAACAGAAGGATCTCCGATATGCGCCACGACGTGAACAACGACCTCGCGTTGATGATTGCCAGTGTCGAGCTGATCCGCCGCAAGCCGGAGTCGGCCGAGCGGATGTGGAAAGGACTGACGGAGAAACCGTTGAAGGTCGCCAATGCCGTCACAGAATTTTCGCACGAACTGGAAAAGATGCTGGGCATCACGCGGCCCTGATGCGGCGGGAGGACGATTTTCCACCGCGCCCAAGCGGGGCCGCATTCCGGGTCCCGCCATTTGGTTCGCCAGCCGTGCAGCACCCGGCTTTTGGCTTTAGCCGTGAAAAAATGTCTGGCAGACTGCCCGAGATGGAACGAACCGAAGCGGAGTTGATTGCCGCGGTGCTGAAAGGCGACCGCGTCAGTTTCGAGCCGTTGGTTCAAAAATACTCACCGCGCGTCTTCGCCACCGCCCGCCGCTACGCCCGCCGCGAAAGCGAGGTCGAGGACATTGCGCAGGAAGTCTGGCTCAAGGCTTTTGAAAAGCTCAAGAGCTTCCGCGGCGAGGCGCCGTTCGAGCACTGGCTGATGCGGATGACGGTGCGGACGTGCTACGATTTTTTGCGCGGCCACCAGCGCAACCGCGAGTCGTCGTTTTCGGATTTGAGCGAGCCGGAAAGCGACTGGCTGGACCGGTTTGTGGCCGAACCGGGCAATGCCGCCGAGGACGCCAGCGCCGCCAAACTGCTGGTGAACCGCGTGCTGGAGCGGCTTTCGCCCGAGGCGCGGCTGGTCATCACGCTGCTGGAAATTGAAGACCGGCCGGTGAAGGAAATCGCCCGGCTCACCGGCTGGTCGGTGCCGCTGGTGAAGGTCCGCGCCTTCCGCGCGCGGGCCGAGATGCGGAAAATCATTTCAAAAATGGCAACAAACAAGTATCTGTAACCCGATGCGGCAGGGCCGCGTCTTGAAAATTGGAGCAAGTATGAATCTCGCTGAACTGCAAAAAAAACTGATCGCCGCCGCCCGCGCGAACGTGCCGGGCGATCATGTGCCGTATGCCTTTGAAAAGCGCGTGACGGCGCTGCTCGCGTCGCGCGTCGCGCCGCAAAAGATGGATTTGTGGGTGCGCGGGTTCTGGCGCGCGGCGGTGTCGTGCGTGGCGGTCGCGCTGCTGTGCGGCGCGTGGGCGGTTTTCACACCCGCAGCCACGACGAGCTCCACCGATCTCTCGCAGGATTTTGAGAACACGCTGCTGGCTTCCGTTGACCAGGGCAATCAAGCTCCGTGAACTACTGGAAAGTCATACTGGCCACGATTGTGATCTACGGCGCGGGCGTGATGACCGGCGGTCTGCTCGTCAGCCACGTTGACCGGCCGCATTCCAGAAACCAACGCCATCCAGAGACGACGACGCCCACCAATTCCGTTTCACAGACCAACAGCCAGGGGCAGGTGACCTCCAAGCCGGCGCGCCCGCCGGAAATCCTGAACCGACAATTCCTGCAGCAACTCGATGAACAACTGCACCTGACGCCGGAGCAGCGCGAGGCCATCCAAAAAATCATCACCGACGGCCAGAATTTGATGCACAAGACGATTCTGGACGCCCGGCTGGAAATCCGCGAGCAGCTCACGCCCGAACAGCGGACTCAATTTGACGAACTGGTGAAACGCCCACCGCCGCGCCGTCCGCTCAATTCCACGAACGCGCCGCCGGTTTTGCCGCTGACAAACGCCCCCGCCGCCGTTCCCACGAACGCCCCGGGCGCCTGATTTTATTCCTCGCCCAGCAGCACGCGGATTTCCTTGCGCAGTTGTTTGGTGACCGCTTCCACCGACCGGTTGGCGTCCACGATGGTGAAGTTGTAGGTTTTTTGCAGGCGCCGGAACACAGCCTGCATCGCGGCCTGATATTTCACGAAGCTGTCAAACATGTCGCGCGACAGGCCCAGGTCCATGCCGCTTTCCCAGTAGTCGAGCGCCGCGCTTTTGGAGAGGTTGCGCTGCACCAGCTCCTCCGGCTCCAGCGAAAGGTAAAACACCGCGTCCGGTTCCAGCGCGATGCCATAAACATTTTTCAGCCACGCCTCGTCCATGCCGCGAACCATGTCGCGCGCCATGAGCGTGTAAATGTAGCGGTCGGCCAACACGATGAAACCCGCCTTGAGCGCCGGCAGAATGATGTTTTCCAACTGGTCGGCGAAATCCGTCGCGTAAAACAGGCTCAACGTCGTCCGGCTCAAGATGTTTCCCTCCTGCGCCTTTTCCAGTTCGGAGCTGACGAGCGTCGAGCGTTTCAGCCCCACCGGCACGGTGGCGTGGCCGCGGGTTTCCAGCCAGTCCACGAGCCGCGCAATTTGCGTGGAGCGGCCCGATCCGTCGGCACCTTCCACAACAATCAATTTGCCCGCGAGCTCGTCCAGCTTGACGTGCGGAATGCCGTGGCCGAGGAATTTGCGGTTTTTTTTCACTGGGGCGGAATCGGTTTTCATGCGGCCATGTCCTCCTCGGCTTCTTTGGCCGGATCCAGCGGAAAGGCCGGCGGCAATGGCAGCGGGCTGCGGCGCTTGAATTTCGACAGGTCAATCTTTTCGCCCACGAGCTTGCGCACGAACGCCTGCTGCTTTTCAACGTGCTGGTTGGCGTCAATAACCACAAAATCAAATTCCCCGCTCATCGCCATGTATTGCTCCAGGATGCGGCCCTGAAAGATGCGGAAGCTTTCATACGGATCGCTCGACAGCCGCAAATCCATGCCCGCCTCGAAAAATTTCAGCTTCGGCCGGCCTTCCAGAATCCGGTTCAGCGAAACCTCCAGATCCGTCTTGAAAAACATCGTCAGGTCGGGTTTCGCGGCGAAATTGTAGATGCCGCGCACCCAGTCCGGCGGGCAGCCGCGCGTCACGTCGCGCGCGAACGCGGTGAATACATACCGGTCGCACAGCACGATGTAGCCCGCGCGCAGCAGCGGCAGCAGGTGGCGCTCATAGCGGTCGGCAAAATCCGTCGCGTGGATGAGGCTGAAGGTCGTCGGCGTGAGCAGTTCGCGCTTCTTGCCCTTGCTCGTCGCGGACTTCACCAGCTCGGACGAGTTCCAGCTGCTGAAATAAACCTTGATGCCCTCGGCTTCGAGCCAGCGCTTGAGCAGGTAAATCTGCGTGGATTTGCCGGAGCCGTCGAGACCCTCGACGGCGATCAGCCGCCCCGGGAAATTGAGTTCCGCAAAAGTTTTCATAATCGCACCACCGGTTTTGGGGATTCTACACAAGCCCCTGCCGGCGGCGCAAGTTGATACCACACCGCCCGGCGTCCGGATGTTACATTCAGGTGAATTAAGTCTTTTTTGATGAATTAACTTTTCTTGTGAAAAAAATCACAAATTCAACTTGCCCCGGTTTTGCACGCCGACTAACCTTTTTTCCGGCGCCATTTTCCGGGCGCGTTGTGCTTATGCGAACCGAAACCGAGATCGGCTACAACTCGAAGATCGAGGGCGATGTCATTGTCACCCGCGTGGATGCCGCATTGAACTGGTTTCGCAAAAATTCCGTCTGGCCGATGCCGATGGGCCTGGCCTGCTGCGCCATCGAATTGATGGCTGCCGGCGCCAGCCGGTTCGACATTTCCCGCTTCGGCTCCGAGGTCATGCGCTTCTCGCCGCGCCAGTCCGACTGCATGATCGTGGCCGGCACCGTCACCTACAAAATGGCCGGCGCCGTGAAGCGTATTTACGATCAGATGCCCGAACCCCGATGGGTCATCGCCATGGGCGCCTGCGCCTCCACCGGCGGTATGTATCGCAGCTACGCCGTGCTGCAGGGCGTGGACAACATTGTGCCGGTGGACATTTATATCTCCGGCTGCCCGCCGCGTCCCGAGGCCGTTCTCGACGCGCTGATGAAATTGCAGGCTAAAATCAGCACCCAGCCGGTGCTGGAAAACCTGATGGCGGTCAAGGCGCTGCAACACCACTAAAATTTCAAACGCCGTGACCGCCCTCGAATCCGCCAAAAAAATCAAAGCCAAGTTCGGCGATTTAATCTCCGAACCGGCGGAGTTTCGCGGCGAGACCACCGTCCAGCTCGCCGACGCGGAAAAAATCGCCGAAGTCTGCGCCTGCGCGAAAAACGATCTGGGCTTCGATTACCTCATGGACATCAGCAGCGTGGATAATTATGGCGACGACCCACGCTGGATGGTGGTTTATCATTTGCGCGGACTCCGGCACGGCGGCGAATTGCGCATCAAAACCGGCGTGAGCGAGGAAAAATCCGAACTGCCGACCGTCACGACCGTCTGGAAGACCGCCGACTGGCACGAACGCGAAATTTTCGACATGATGGGCCTCCGTTTCAGCGGCCATCCGGATTTGCGCCGGATTCTGATGTGGGAAGGCTATCCGTATTTTCCGCTGCGCAAGGATTTTCCGCTGGCCGGCAAGCCGACGGAGCTGCCCGGCGTGGCGTTCACGAAAACCGCGCCGCTCGAAGGCGGGCCGTTTGTGACGGTCGCCGGCGGCGGCGACGCCACCGGACGCGAGCCGCGAGTCCGGCCGCCGAAAGAATAATTTTCATGGCCACCGTTCAAGACATTGAAGTTCCCGATTCCGCCGCGCGGTCAGCACAGGCGGCGGACGGGCTTCAGGATGCCGTCGGCGAGAAGATGGTCCTGAACATGGGGCCGTCGCATCCGGCCACGCACGGCGTCTTGCGCATCGTGCTGGAGCTGGACGGCGAAATCATCACCAAGGCCGACCCGGACGTGGGTTATCTGCATCGCGGCGACGAGAAAATCGCCGAGAACATGACCTACACGCAGTTCATTCCCTACACCGACCGGCTGGATTATCTCGCGCCGCTGGCCAACAACGTCGCCTACGCGCTGGCGGTGGAAAAACTGCTCGGCATCGAGAAGGATTTGCCGCCGCGCTGCCAATACATCCGCGTGATGTGCGCGGAGCTGGCGCGCATTTCGGCGCATCTGCTGGGTCTCGGCGCGTTCGCGATGGACCTGGGCGCGGTGACGGTTTTTCTGTTGAGCTTCACCGAACGCGAAAAAATCTACGACCTGGCCGAGGCGATCAGCGGCGCGCGGTTCACGACCAGCTACACTCGCATCGGCGGCGTCTCGCGCGATCTGCCGCCGGGCTGGCTGGAGCAGTGCCAGAAATTCTGCGACGAATTCATTCCCGCGCTCAACGAATTTGAGACGCTGCTCACGCGCAATCGCATCTGGGTGGACCGCGTGCGCGACCTCGCGGTGATTTCCAAGTCGGACGCGATTGACTACGGTTTGAGCGGCCCGAACCTGCGCGGCAGCGGCGTCGAATGGGATTTGCGCAGGAACCAGCCGTATCTGTGCTACAAGGATTTGGAGTTCGAGATTCCGACCGGCACGGTTGGCGACTGCTACGACCGTTATCTCGTCCGCATGGAGGAAATGCGCCAGAGCGTCCGCATTCTGGAGCAGTGCATTCGAAAAATCCCCGGCGGTGCGGAAAATAAATCGAAGGAGCCGGTGAATGTTTCCGACGGTAAAATCGTTTTGCCGCCGAAACAGAAGGTTTTGTCGAGCATGGAGGAATTGATCCACCAGTTCATGCTCGTCACGGAAGGCGTGAACTGCCCGCCCGGCGAAATTTATTTCGGCCATGAAAATCCGAAGGGCGAGCTCGGATTTTACATTTGCAGCAGGGGCGGCGGCACGCCTTACCGAATGAAAATCCGGTCGCCCAGCTTTGTGAACTTGAGCATCATTCCGAAAATATTCCAAGGCGCCATGATCAGCGACACCGTGGCGATTCTCGGCTCGCTCGATTTTGTGATGGGAGAATGTGACCGATGAGTTTCCAAGTCACACCTGAACTCGAAGCGGAAGTGAACGAATTGATTTCGCACTATCCGGTCAAGCGCGCCGCGTCGCTGATGGTGCTGCACGCCATTCAGGAGCGGTCCGGATGGATTTCGCAGGAAGCGGTCGAGTGGACGGCGAAGAAGCTGGAGCTGCAGCCGATCAACGTCTATGAAATTGTGACGTTCTACCCGATGCTCCGGCAGCAGCCGCAGGGCAGGTATCAGATCAAAATCTGCCGGACGCTGAGTTGCGCGCTCGGCGGTTCGCACGAACTGCACAAACATTTTTGCGAGCGGCTGGGCCTGGACGCGCACAAGCACGGCCCGCAGACGACGAAGGACGGAAAGTTCACGGTGGAATTCGTCGAGTGCCTCGCCAGTTGTGGCACCGCGCCGGTGATGATGGTCGGCGACAAATTTTTCCAAGGGGTGTCACACGCGAAAGCGGACGAGATCTTGGGAGGTTGCAAGTGAAACCATCTGTTTCAACCTTGGCCGTTTGGCTGCCCGACATGGATTTGAACCATGACAAACAGATTCAGAGTCTGTTGTGCTACCGTTACACCATCGGGCAAGCCGGAGCGTTGAACAGGCTAAAGAATTTTACAGGTGAGTCAAGTTGTCAAACCGAAGTCCCGCAGGGACAAAAGACAATAGCCCGCGGTTTCAACCGCGGGTTCACTGCGTTTGTATCAAGCCCCGCAGGGGCGAAAGAAAACGCGCGGGAAAAATTTCTGTCGCCCCTCCGGGGCTTGACTGCTTTTGGAACACAAATCCCGCAGTTGAAACTGCGGGCTATTTTCAGTCGCGCCCATGGCGCTGCAAGTTGATATGGCGCAGGAACACAAATTGATTTTGAAGCACGCCGATGAACCGGGTTACACACCCGACGTCGAGTGCTATTTGCGCCACGGCGGCTACACGGAACTGAAAAAAGCGCTCGCCCTCCAGCCAAAGGATTTGCCCGACGGCAAAAAACTCTCGCCGCAGGAGCAAATCCGCGAGGACGTGAAAATCTCCGGCCTGCGCGGCCGCGGCGGCGCGGGATTTTCCTGCGGCCTGAAGTGGAGCTTTGTGGATCGCAAGAGCGGCAAGCCGATTTACCTGATTTGCAACGCCGATGAATCCGAGCCGGGCACGTTCAAGGATCGCCAGATCATCCACAAGGATCCGCACCAGCTCATCGAGGGCATGATCATTTCCTGCTTCGCGAATGACGTGAAGCTGGCCTACATTTACATCCGCGGCGAGATGCCCGAAGGCGCAAAGCTGCTGAACAAGGCGCTGGCCGAGGCCCGCGCGAAGAATTTTCTCGGCAAAAACATCCTCGGCACCGGCTACGGTCTGGAGATTTACGTTCATCGCGGCGCGGGCGCCTACATTTGCGGCGAGGAAACCGGCCTGATTGAATCCATTGAAGGCAAACGGCCCTACCCGCGCATCAAGCCGCCGTATTTCCCGGCGGTGCTCGGTCTGTGGATGTGCCCGACCATCGTCAACAACGTCGAAACCCTCTGCAATGTGAAGCACATCGTCGCAATGGGCGGCGCGGAATTCGCCAAACTCGGCACGCCGAACAACACCGGCACGCGCATCGTCAGCTTGAGCGGCCATGTCAAACGGCCCGGCTACTACGAAATCGAAACCGGCAAGGTGACCATCGGCCAGCTCATCAACGACCCGGCCTTCGGCGGCGGCCTCCGCGACGGGAGAAAACTGAAAGCCGTCATTCCCGGCGGCTCCTCGGCAAAAGTTTTCAGGGCCGGCGAGAAATTCAAGCTCAAGAAAAAGGACGCCGAGGGCAAAGAAATTCTGGTCGAGACCGACATGCTCGATCTGCCTTACGACTTTGATTCACTGGCCGCCGCCGGTTCGATGAGCGGTTCCAGCGCCATCATCGTCATGGATGATTCCACCGACATCGTCAAGGCGCTGGCGAACATCTCCGAATTTTACGCGCACGAAAGCTGTGGCCAATGCACGCCCTGCCGCGAAGGTTCGCTCTGGATGAGCAAGACGCTGCACCGCCTGACGCATGGCGAAGGCCGCGCGCAGGATGCCGATTATCTTGGCAAGATCGCTGACAACATTCCCGGCGGCCGCACGATTTGCGCGTTCGGCGAGGCCTGCTCCTGGCCGGTGCAGAGTTTTCTCGCAAAGTTCAAGGAAGAATTTGTCGCCAAAGGCAAGACCGACGAGGAACGCCGCATGAAGGAAAATTCTGAATCAGCCGAACCAAAGCTATTGGCGTCATCGCATCATTGAAATGAAATCTTTTGCCGTAGAATCGCAGAGCCACAGAGAAATTTTTCTCTCTCGGTGTCTCGGTGTCTCGGTGGCCAATTAAATAATGTCAGCAGCAGCCACAACTGAAATGAAGCCCGCCGCACCGGCGATTGAAAAAATCAAGGTGAGGGTGGACGGTCGCGAAATCGAGGTGCCGCGCCTCACCGCCGACTGGTCGGGCAAACTCGTGCCCACGACCATGATCCAGGCCACCGACGCGGCGGGCGTCACGGTGCCGCATTATTGTTATCACAAGGATTTGCCCGTCGCCGGCAACTGCCGCATGTGCCTCGTCGAGTTCGGCACGCCGGCGCTCGGACCGGATCGCAAACCGATTTCAAATCCCGACGGCTCGACAAAAATCGCCAAATCGCCGCGTCCGGCCATCGCCTGCGCCACGCCGGTTTCACCGGGAATGGAAATTTACACCCAGACGCCCGCCGTGAAGCAGATGCGCGAAGGCGTGCTCGAATCGCTGCTCATCAATCATCCGCTCGATTGTCCAATTTGCGATCAGGCCGGCGAATGCAAGCTCCAGGAATATTCCGTGGATTACGGCCAGAGCGCGAGCCGGTTCGTCGAGGCGAAGGTTCACAAGCCGAAGTCCGTTGACCTCGGTCCGCGCATCATGTTCGACGCGGAGCGCTGCATTCTTTGCACGCGCTGCATCCGGTTCACACGCGACATCGCGCACGATGACGCGCTGGGCATCATCAATCGCGGCAGCTACAACACGATTTCGACGTATCCGGGGAAACCGTTTGACAATAATTACACGCTGAACACGGTGGACATCTGCCCCGTCGGTGCGCTCACGTCGAAGGATTTCCGGTTCCAGATGCGCGTCTGGTTCCTCAAGGAAGCCAGAAGCCTCTGCACAAGCTGCGCGACGGGCTGCAATGTCATCATCGGCTCGCGCGAGGAAAAGATTTACCGCTACACGCCGCGCGAAAATGACGCCGTCAACGGCCCGTGGATGTGCGACGCCGGCCGGCTGAATTACAAATGGATCGGCCGCGCCGACCGTTTGAAGGACGTTCTGGTGCGCGGACAAAAATCCACCTGGACGGCGGCGCTCAATGAAATCTCCGACAAGCTGAAGAAAGCGCCGACTGGTTCCGTCGCAATTGTCGCTTCGGCGCGGCAGACGAACGAGGAGCTTTGGCTGATTTCTAAATTGAAGTCCAAGCTCGGTGCGGTCAGCGATTCGGTTCCGCGCGTGGGCGAGGCCGACAAGCTGCTCGTCAATGCGGACAAAAATCCGAACACAAACGGCGCGCGGCTCACCGGAATTTGCTTCACGGAAGTGGGGACAAATCTGCCGCAGATCGCGAATGGAATTTCGAGTGGCAAAATCAAGACGCTGGTTGTCTTCGGCGAGGACGTGACGAAGCACGGCGTCGGCGCGGAGTTGCTCGGCAAGCTGGAGACGCTCATCGTCAGCGACATTTTGCCGAACGCGACGACGAAGCTGGCGCATTACCTTCTGCCCGGCTGCGCGCACGCCGAGAAGCGCGGCTCGTTCACGAACGGAAAGGGCCGCGTCCAGAAATTCATGAAGGCTGTCGAGCCGCCCGGCGACGCGCGCGCGGAATGGGAATTTTTGCAAGAACTCGTTCACCATGTCACCAGCCAGAACGGCTCGGCGACCATTGAAGGCCTGTTCAATCAAATGGCGCGGGAAGTATCCGCTTTCAACGGACTGACGTGGCAGGCCCTGGGCGACACCGGCGTGACGGTGCAAATCTAAAATGGACTGGAATTTCATCATTTTCAGCGTGGTCAAGGTCGCCGTCGTCATCGGCGCGGTGCTGACCATGGTGGCTTATGCCGTGCTGGCCGAGCGGAAAATCTCGGCGTGGATTCAGGACCGCGTCGGGCCGAACCGCTGCGCGCCACCGTTCGCCAGATACATTCCCTTCGTCGGAACATTTCTGACGCGGATTGGTTTTTTCCAGCCGATGGCCGACGGTCTGAAAGCGTTTTTGAAGGAAGACTTCATGCCGGCGGGCGTGCGAAAGGTATATTTCTGGCTCGCGCCGGCGTTGTCCATCATCCCGGCGATGCTGGTCGTCGCGGTGATTCCGTTCGGCTCGCAAATCGGCGCGCAGAAAATGGTCATTGCGGATCTGAACGTCGGCATCCTCTACACGTTCGGCATCGTGTCGCTGGGCGTTTACGGCATCGTGCTGGCGGGCTACGCGGCAAACTCAAAGTATCCATTCCTCGGCGGCATCCGGTCGAGCGCGCAGATGATTTCCTACGAAATTTCGATGGGCATGTCGGTGATTCCGGTGCTGCTGATCGCGGGCAACTTGAATTTGAGCCGGATCATCGGCTGGCAGACGGATCACGGCTGGCTGATTTTGTATGCTCCGGTGTCATTCGTGATCTTCCTGGTGTCGTCGTTTGCGGAAACGAACCGGCTGCCGTTCGATCTGCCGGAGGCGGAAACGGAACTGGTCGGCGGCTATCACACGGAATACAGCTCCATGAAATTCGCGCTGTTTTTCCTCGCCGAATATTCCAACATGATCGCGTCGTCGGGCATGATGGTGACGCTGTTTTTCGGCGGCTGGACGCTGCCGTTCTGGGGATTGGATCATCCGGCGGCGAGCCTGGCGATGGGGCTGGTGCAAGTTCTGGTTTTCCTGGCGAAGATGCTCTTGTTCATGGCGCTGTTCATCTGGGTGCGCTGGATGTTCCCGCGCTTCCGGTATGACCAGTTGATGGATCTGGGCTGGCGGCGTTTCGTGCCGCTGGCGCTGGCGAACATTCTGGTGACGGCGGTGATTTTGTGGATAAAGAGTTAGCCACCGAGGCACGGAGACACAGAGATAATTTAGGAATGAAAGCTCTGTGCCTCTGCGACTCGGCGGCAAATGAAAATTTGAAATGATCGTAAATCGCAAACCGTTGACGTTTTGGGAGCGGCTTTACCTGCCGGCGATTGCCGGAGGGTTGAAAGTCACGCTCCGGCACGCCTTCGGCTCATTGTTCGGCGGCAAAACGGTCACGATGGAATACCCCGAACAGAAATGGACCGTGCCGGCGGATTACCGCGGCGCGCCGTATCTGGTGAAGGACCAGGACGGCAACACCAAATGCGTTTCCTGCCAGCTTTGCGAATTTGTCTGTCCGCCGAAGGCCATCCGCATCACGCCGCCCGGTCCGGCTGGCCGGATTGCCGACCGGCCGAACGCGGAGAAGATGCCAGCGGAATTTGAAATCAACATGCTCCGCTGCATTTACTGCGGCCTGTGCCAGGAAGTCTGCCCGGAAGAGGCGATTTTTCTGCTGAAGGATTACTCGCTCACCGGCCAGAGCCGCAACGAGATGATTTACAACAAGGAAAAACTCCTCGCCCTCGGCGGCACGCATGGCGGTATCCAGAAATGGAAACACAAATTGGAAGAAGCGAAGGCGCAGGAGAATTTTCCGGTAAAAATTTAACCAGCAATGGAAGCGATCAACAACCTGCTCGGTGGAACGGCGGTGCCGGACGTTTTGTTTTACGTCTTCGCGGCGCTGACGCTGTTGTGCGGCGCGCTCGTGGTCGCCAATCCGTTCAGCCGCAGCCCGGTCACGAGCGCGATGTTTCTGGTGCTGACCATTATTTCGATGGCCGGATTGTTCGTGCTGCTGCACGCCTTCTTCCTCGCCGCTGTCCAGATCATCGTCTACGCCGGCGCGGTCATCGTGCTGTTCCTGTTCGTCATCATGCTGCTGGATTTGAAGGAGGAAGCGCGGCGCAAGATTAAATTTTTCGGCATTGTTGGCGGGCTGGTTTCCGTCGGCGCCATCGTGGTGATTTCCTTGAAGGCGTTGAAATCGTCCAATCCGGGTGCGAATCTGCCCGCGCCGCAGCTCGAAGGCGGAACCAACGCGCTCGGCCAGTTGCTGTTCACCCAATACATTTTGCCGTTTGAAGTCGTCTCGGTGTTGCTGCTCGTGGCGATGGTCGGCGTGATTTTGTTGAGCAAAAAAGATTTGAAATAATATGCAAGTCGGACTTGAACATTATTTGACCGTGAGCTTCCTGCTGTTCGCGCTGGGGCTGCTCGGCGTCATCATGCGGCGCAATCTGCTGGTGATTTACATGTCGCTGGAGCTGATGCTCAACGCGGCGAACCTCGCGCTGGTTTCCTTTTCTCGGTTCAATGACAAGCTCGACGGCCAGGTGCTGGTGTTTTTCATCATCACCGTCGCGGCGGCGGAGGTCTCGGTCGGCCTGGCGCTCATCGTGGCGCTCTACCGCAAGCGCCAGACCGCGCACGTCGAAGATTTGACCTCGATGAAACTCTGACGGATGAAATACGAAATTTTACCGTGGCTGACGCTGTTTCTGCCGATTTTCTCGGCGGCGGCCATCACGCTGTTCACGTTGAAGCATCGCAACGTCAGCGCGCTCATTTCCATCAGCGCGATTGTCGCCGGCTTCGTGATGACTTTGGTTTTTATCGGCGCGAATGGATTTCATCTTCCCGCCGGGCAGGACGAGACCGCCGTCAACTGGCTGACCATCGGCGATCTGCAAATTGACTTCGGCCTCAAGCTCGATGCGTTGAGCCTGATGATGATGCTCATCGTCACCGGCGTCGGCGGCGCGATCCACATTTATTCCATCGGCTACATGCGCGAGGACAGCGGCTTCTCGCGCTTTTTCGCCGAGTTGAGCCTGTTCACCTTCTCGATGCTTGGCATCGTGCTGGCGAACAATTTCATCGAGATGTTCATTTTCTGGGAACTGGTCGGCGTCTCCAGCTACCTGCTCATCGGATTCTGGTTTGAAAAACCCAGCGCGGCCGACGCGGCAAAAAAAGCCTTCTTCACCAACCGCCTCGGCGATTTCGGATTTCTGCTGGGCATCTTGATGGTCTGGACAATTTTTAATTCGCTCAATTTCGCTGAAATTCAGAAAGAAACTTTGCCTACCACAATTGCTTTCATGGGCATTCCGACTCTTGCCGGCCTGCTGATCTTCTGCGGCGCGATGGGCAAATCCGCGCAATTCCCGCTGCACGTCTGGCTGCCGGATGCGATGGAAGGCCCGACGCCCGTCAGCGCGCTCATCCACGCCGCGACGATGGTGGCCGCCGGCGTCTACATGCTCTGCCGCACGTTGTTTTTGTTCAATGCCGATGCGCTCCACGTCGTCGCCTACATCGGCGGATTCACTTCACTGCTCGCCGCACTCATCGCCGTCCAGCAAAACGACATCAAGCGCATCATCGCCTACTCCACGCTGTCGCAACTTGGCTACATGGTCATGGCGGTCGGCTTGAGCGGCCCGACGCCGGCAATGTTCCATTTGACCACGCATGCCTTTTTCAAGGCGCTGCTGTTCCTGGCCGCCGGCTCGGTCATTCTTGGGATGCATCACGAGCAGGACATCTGGCAGATGGGCAATCTGCGCAAGAAAATGCCCGTCACGTTCTGGACGTTCCTCATCGGCGCGCTGGCCTTGAGCGGCATCCCGCCGTTCAGCGGTTTCTATTCGAAGGATTCCATTTTTGCGCAGGCGATGGAACAGAAAAACTACCTGCTGTTTGGCGTCGCCGTTTTCGTCGCCGCGCTCACGGCTTTTTACACCTTCCGATTGTTCTTTGTTGTGTTTTTCGGCAAGGAGAAATCCAAAGCCGCTTCGCACGCACATGAATCGCCATTGGTGATGACGCTGCCGCTGCTGGCACTGGCGCTTTTCGCGGCTATCGGCGGTTTCATTGGCATTACAAACAACTACGGTTCGCAGTTCATTGCCGGGCATGAAACACTTTCAGTCGCGCAGCAAGCATTGGAACCCCTGAAAAACATCGGCCCGATGCTTTGCGGACTTGCCGCGGCGGCGGTTGGCATCTTCGTTGCATTCTCGCTCTACAAAAACGCCGCCTCGGACCCGCTGCCCGCCAAACTCGGCGGCCTGGCGACGGCGATGAAAAACAAGTTTTACTTCGACGAGTTTTACGAGGCCACCTTCATCCGTGCGCACGATTTCATCGCCACGGTGATGGATGTGATTGACCGCTGGTTCGTGGAGGGCTTTTGCATCGGGCTGGTTCGCGGCGGCACGGATTTCTCCGGCCGCGCGCTGCGCCTCGTGCAAACCGGCAACCTCCAGACCTACGCCTTCCTGTTCGTGCTCGGCGTGGCGGTAGTGCTGTATCTGGTTTTGGGAAAATAAAATGTCCATTCTGACTTACATCGCAGGTTGGCCGCTGCTGGCGGCGTTGGCGCTCGTCGTCGTGCCGCACAATTACCGCGTCATCATCCGCGCCATCGCGGTGCTGGCCACGCTCATCCCGGCGGTGCTGGCGGTGAAAATGTTCTGCCAGTTCGTGCCCGGCGCAAACGGCTTCCAGTTCGAGCAGCAAATCCCGTGGGTCGAATCGCTCGGCATCAGCTACCACGTCGGTGTGGACGGCCTGAACGTCGGCCTGATTTTGATGGGCGCCATCGTCGCGTTCGCCGCCGCGCTTTGCTCGTGGGAAATTCAGACGCGCGAAAAAGAATTTTACATCCTGCTGCTCGTGATGACCGGCGGCATCCTCGGCGCGTTCGCGTCGCTCGATTTGTTCTTCTTTTATTTCCTGCACGAACTGGCGCTGGTGCCGACGTTCATCATGATCGGCGTTTGGGGCCGCGGCGAACGGAAGAATTACGCAACGTTCCAGATCACGCTTTATTTGAGCATCGGCGCGCTCATCGCGCTCATCGGCCTCATCGCACTTTACCTGCAATCCGGCGCGAACACGTTCGACATCCCGAAATTGATTGAACACGCGAAAACGAATCCGCTGCCGGTCAATGCACAGCACTTCATCTTCCCGCTGTTGCTGTTCGGCTTCGGCATCCTGGTATCGCTCTGGCCGTTCCATTCGTGGGCGCCACTGGGCTACGGTGCCGCGCCATCGCCAACCGCCATGCTCCACGCCGGCGTGCTGAAAAAATTCGGCCTCTACGGTTTGATTCGCATCGCGCTGCCGCTGATGCCGCAGGCCGCACACCACTGGATGACTTTTCTCGCGTGGCTCTGCCTCGGCAACATCCTTTACGTCGGCTGGGTCGCGATGCGGCAAAAAGATTTGAACCTGCTCATCGGCAATTCGAGCGTGGCGCACATGGGCTTCATTTTCCTCGGCATCGCCAGCCTGAATCTGATCGGCATTACCGGCGCAGTGCTGATCATGATTGCGCACGGTTTCCTCGCGGCGCTGACGTTCGCGTTGAGCGGCTACATTTACCAAAAGACCGGCACGCTGGAAATGAGCCGGCTCGGCGGACTTTGCCGACAGATTCCGTTCATCGGCACCGCGCTGCTGATGGCGGCGATGGCCGGCTGCGGGCTGCCGGGCTTCGCGAATTTCGTCGGCGAAGTCACCGTGTTCTTCGGCGCATGGAAAGTTTTTCCGCTGGTGACGGTGCTGGCGGTTTGGGGCGCGCTGCTGATTGGCGCGCTTTATATGCTCCGCGCGATGCGGAACGTTTTGCACGGGCCGCTGCCCGAAAAATGGAATTCCATTCCCGACGCCTCGAACGTCTGGCGCAAGCTGCCTTATGCGCTGTTGCTGGCGAGCCTGTTCGTATTCGGCGTCTGGCCGCGCCTGCTCACGGAAAAAATAACACCTGACGCGCAGAAAGTTGTGGCGATGGCAAATCCCGGTTTGGAAAAAACAACCGCCGTTGTCATTTCTGAAATTCAAAATCCGCAATCCTCAATCCGCAATTGATGAACGCCTCCTCTATCACGCTTGAAATCTGCGTAATCGCCCTCGGCGTCGTGCTGATGCTGGCGGATTTTTGGATGCCCGCTGAGCGCAAAAAATTTGCGGCCTACGCGGCGATTGCGGCGCTGGGCGGACTGTTGCTCATCAGCTTGAGCGGCAACGGCGTTTGCAGCGTGTTTGGCACGGCGTTCAACGGCGCGTTTGTCGAGGATGGGCTTGCGCTGTTTTTCAAACGCTTTTTCCTCGTTGCCGCCATTCTGGTGCTGTTCATGGCGGCGGAATTCTCCGACCGGATTGCCGCCGGCATTTCCGAATACTATTCGCTTATCGTTTTCGCGCTGGCGGGAATGCTGTTCGCGGCGTCGGCGAACGATTTTGTGATGCTGTTCGTCTCCATCGAACTCATCACGATCACATTTTACGTCCTCACCAGCTTTCAGCGCGGGAAAATTGCCTCGCTCGAAGCGGGCGTGAAATACCTCATTCTCGGCGCATTGTCGTCGGCGTTTCTAGTTTTCGGCATCGCGCTGATTTGGGGAACTACCGGCAAGCTGAACTTCACCGAACTCGCGGCAGTCGCGGTGCAGTTTGAGGCCAACAAACTGTTCCTGCTCGGCGTGCTGTTTGTGCTGGTCGGGCTTGGATTCAAGATCGCGGCGTTTCCATTCCAAATCTGGGTGCCGGATGTTTACCAGGGCGCGCCGACGCCGACGACCGCGTTTCTGGCAGTCGGCTCGAAGGCCGCAGGGTTTGTTCTGCTGCTGCGCGTTTTGTTTACCGCCGTTCCGGCCGTCACGGCGCACTGGACGGATTTGCTCATCGTGATTTCGGGCATCACGATTCTTTACGGAAATTTATGCGCGCTGCCGCAGCGCAATTTGAAGCGGCTGCTCGGCTATTCCAGCATCGCCCACGCCGGTTATCTCCTGCTCGGCGTGGCGGCGCTGAACGCCAGCGGGCAAGCGGCGGTGATGTATTACCTTGCCGGTTATTTGTTCACCGTGCTGGCGGCATTCACCGTGATCTGCCTCGTGGCGCGGCAGACGGACACGGAAGACATTCCCGCGCTGGCGGGCTTGAACCAGCGCTCGCCGCTGCTGGCCGCGACGATGACGCTGGCGATGGCATCGCTGGCGGGCATTCCGCCGCTCGCCGGATTTTTCGGAAAATTTCTGCTGCTGAAATCCGTGATCGAAAGCGCCCAGGCCACGCACAATCACGGCTATTACTGCCTCGTGTTCACGGCGCTGGCGGGCGTGGTGATTTCGCTCTACTACTATTTCGGCGTCATCCGCGCGATTTACTGGAGCAGGGAGACGCCGGATCTGTCGCCGATTTCGCTTTCGGCCCCGGCCAAGCTGACCGTCTGGATTTGCATCGCGGGGATGTTCTGGATTGGACTGTTCCCGAACACGGTGCTGAATCTCGCCAACGAGGCCGCGAACGTTTTGAAATAAACAGACATCGGGAATTTCGGGAGCGCCATTTCTCCGGCGGACCTTGCCTTGTTTCCGGCTGAAAACATTTCTGCTCCGACAGGAACCGCCCCGATGCCGAAAGGAATGGCCGCGCTTCCTGCCCGAAAAATGATTTCCCCAGTTCTCCCTGCCTTGCTCCCGGCGGGAACGGACTCTGTTCCGACAGGGATCATTCCCGTTCCGACAGGAATTGTCCCGATGCTGGAAGGAAAAATTGGATTTCCACCTCCGACAGCCTTTGACCAGCCGGAATTGCTCTCATTCCCGCTGGAATGGCTTCCGTTCCAGCAGGAATGGTTGTGATTCCAGCGGGAAGCGGCTTCGTGCCGGAAGCAAAAGCCGCTTGAAAGGTGGAATCATCGTTGTTCCAGCCGGAAAAATAAAAATTCCCGCAGGAAAAGCAGCCATTCCTGCGGGAATATATCGCAATCAATTCGGAATCAGCTATTTACGGTTTTACCGCCGGTGTTGGCACGGGCGGATTGGCGTTGTCATGGTTGCGCACCTTGCTGCGGATGGTTTGCAGCTTTTGGGCTTCCGTCGTGCCCTTGCCCAACAAGCCGATCATGGCGTCAATCGTGCCGCTGGCGTCATTGTAAGCGTCGTAGGCGGCGGCCTGCACTTGGGCCGTTTGGTTGATGGCCTGCACCTGGAGTTTTTTCTGCTCCACGGACAGATCGCCGACCGCCTTCACCTTGCCTTGCAGCTGCGCGATGTGCGGCGTCACGTCGAAGTTTTTCGCCGTCAGCGTGGCCGTATTGGCGGCGTTCTGCATGTAGGAGACGACTTCATTCACGATGCCAATTTTTTCAGTAAGGGTGTGCATGATGTTTTGTTTTTGGTATTTCCGAACTTTGAGGGAACTTTATCAGAATGCGGCGGGTTTTGGCCACGAACGGAATTGGCAAGAGTTCAACATTTTTTGGCATGGCGCTTTTCCGCGAATTCCGGGTTTGGCCGGTGAATCCAGAGGGAATTATCGTTTCTGCCCTTTCCGCGAAGACGGGGCGCAAATTTAATTCTTGGAAAGCATGGTAGGAAGAAGTAAAAACGAGACAGTTCTTTAACAAATCAATTTGCGTAGCGTTGGCCGCTATTCAAAGCCGCAGAAAAACCCGCTAAATTTTTTAAGGCATAACAAGTGAACGAAGCCAAGACGCGCGCCCGACTGGGCGCCGCCTTGTGTTTTTCACTTGGGGTGCCTTAGCGGGTTACCTTCTGATGGGAGCATGAGGTGTGCGCCTTTCAGGTTTTTGGGGAAAACAACCGGCCAAAAAGAAAGTCGGAACCATGAAAACTATTCAAGGGAAAATAATCATGGCGGGCGCGCTTGTATTGGCACTCGCCATAAATGGATTGGCGCAAACCAATCTGCAATTCACCGCAGCCACATCAACGGATGAGCAAGCAATTCGTCTGACTTGGGCTAGCACCAATAATGAAGTTTATCAAATTCAATTTGCCAACGCTCTTGCAACAAATGCCGACGGCAGCACGGCATGGCAAATCCTTTATGACCGATACCCGTCTCAAGGCACAAATACTTTTTGGCTTGATACCGGCAATTACAATTTGGCTCCGGCAGTCATGCACCCAAAAAATTCGGCGTTGCGGTTTTATCGGATTCTTGACGAAGGCCAAGACAGCCTTGTTTCTGATGAGCCGACGGTGTCCGTCACTTCGCCGACAAGCGACACCGTTGCGACCGGAGAATTGACCATCACGGTTGTTGCCGCTTCTGACCAGCCAGTCATTTCTGGAACGAAACTTTATGTGGACGGTCAGGAAATGCGTCCACCGGACAGCACAACGAATTGGACTGACGGTGTGACAAACTATGAAGCAGACACCTATAGCATCAACACTTGCGAATGGGGAAATGAAACCCATACTTTGTTTGCAACGGCTGAATGTCAATCCGGCTTCGGGGATACAGTAGGCGCTCCGCCTGTTATGACGGGCCATGGAGTTTCTCCGTTTGTTCCGGTGTTGTTCAGCAACCTCGTCACAAGGATTTCTTTTTCACAGCCATCATTTGATCCGTCGTCAGGACAAACGCAACAAGTCAGCGCGGTTTTTGCCGCTAATTGTAATTGGACTCTAAACATCGTTGACGTTTACAGCAATGTTGTGCAAACGGCATCGGGTAGCGGAACATCCATGCTTTACAATTGGGACGGCACTTCCAACGGCACGAATCTTCCAAATGGAATTTATTATTACTACATCAATGCTCAAACGAATGGCGAATCCAGCGACTTCGCAAGTGGTGGTAGCAGCAGCGGCCCGCCTTCATCTTCATTTGCTCGTTCATCGGCTGTCGGTTCGGATTCTTCCGAATTGTGGGCGGTGGCTCCTGATTCGGAAAGCGTCGTGCCGCTTGCGCTTTATCCGCCGGGATTTGACACGAACGGCTTCACCATCTTTGCGGCTTCGCCGTCTCAAATACAGGCGTTAAGGGCATCTTCGGTGAGTTCTCGAACAAGCGTCGCTATGGACAGAGGCGGCAGTGGTTTTACTCCTGCTGCTTCCGGCGGCGGTTCATCAGCATCATCGCAAAATGTGCCAGTAACTCCGTTGCGACCACCAAATAATCCGATTAGAGGATTGGTAGGCATATTTGGCATAGCTTATGACACTTATTCAGCGAATGGAACGAATGACATGAATGCTCCTTTGCTAAACAATAGTTCTCAACCCAGCACCGGACATATCTCCATGAATAATTATACGGCAGGCCAACAATTGCCTTTTGGACCGCTGCTGCCCTTTAAGCCGGTGGCCGACAGCTTTGTTGCCAACATGAAATATTGGGGTTGGAACAATACCATTAACGAAGCTGACAACCAATTGAGCATTTCCAGTTTGAGAGGTAGCGGAACGCCGTTCAACAATGTAAATCTTGGCGTGCTTATGTTGCATGGCGCTTATGGAAACGGCCAAAATGCGATTGACTACGTCGCCAATGGCTGCAAGCAAATGTATTTCCCGATAACATTCGGCGGCAACATACAATGGCTTCGCCTGTCTGAAATGAATCTGGGCGGCATGGGAACAAACGGGCTGAAATGGATGGTCATTTACGCTTGCAACAGCCTTTACCACGCCAATTGGAGCAGCATGCAAAATAAGGGAGTCAAGCCTTACAATGGCAATCTGCATTTGCTATTGGGCTGTGACACGTCTAGTTATTCCGGCACTTCTTTATTTTGGAATTGGTCACAATACATGAATTTCGGCACCGCAACCAATCGAGGCAGTTACAACCCTTTAACCATTCGCGCGGCGTGGTATCAGGCGGCTAAAGACGCTTTTCACGGCAAGTCACTTTCTGGCTCAATAACTTTCGCTGTCGCAGGTGATAGCGCTTGTATGGATGATTTACTGAAAACCAACAACACGCCAACGGGTAGTTGGACTTACGACAGCCAGCAAGTTTATCCATGAAGAAAAAAATCTTCGTTCTAATTGTTCAAGCACTTTGTTTAGCAACGGGTTTTTCTCAAAATCCTCGCTGGCAAATGATTGATAAAACGCTAATCCCGGCGCGCGCCGATCTCGACGTGCGCTGGGAAGCGCCAACAAAGACTATCCCAAGCAAGGTTTGGATTTATAGGCTTTTACCTAACAATTTTTCGCCAGAAGCCATTTCCAATGTGGTCATGCTCTGTTCCTTTACGACAACCAACAGAATCGAACAAAACACAAATGGAACAGCATTTCAGAGTCCCGACGGTTCTCGAAAACTGTCAATCTCTTTTCCGTCCGCCCAAATTCATTACGAAACTCCCGAACCTCGTTTAAGTCCAACGAATTTAGCGAAGGAGGTGCCGCCGATGAGCCAACTGCCGGAATTGACGACAAATCTTTTGAAGCAAGTCAACATCCCGCTTTCTGCCGTAACGGGGTTTTTTGAAACTGATAAATTTAATTTTTGGCAACCCCTGACAATGTATTATGTCAGCAATACGATCATCACCAATATCGCCTTTCGGGCAGTTAATTTCAGAAGGACAGTAGATGAAATTCCTATTATTGCCTGTGACGGTGGTAGCGCATATTTTGGCAACTACGGAAAAGTTTCCAAACTTTTAATCACATGGCATAATTTTAACCGATATAAGTCTTCTCCCACTCTCAAACCGCAAGCCATTATACAATTGTTGCGGCAGGGCAAAGCGCTTCAGGAACCAGTTCCATTAGATGTTGGTTACATTGATTGGCCGACCGTAAAAAGTGTGACGATAAAAGAAGCCAAACCATGTTATTTTGCCGGAGACACCGATTGGCTTTATCCATTTCTTTGGCTTGATACCAACGTTGATACCGGCCACGGAATTGTTGACGTTGGAATAGATTGCCCGATTATTGATGAAACCAAGCCATGAAAACCTTCGCCATCAAACGCCCCCGACCATGATAAAAGGCTAAACTGTCCGCATTTGGACGGCGTCCACGATTTCAACGCCGACGGAAATCGCGCCGATGACGACCACGGTGTCGCCAACATTCAAACGGCCCTGCCCCGCCAGGTTCTTCAGCGCCATTTCAACCGTGTTTTGCGGATTGATGAAATCGAACTCCGTGACGAACGCCGTGATGCCCCAGCCCACGGCCAGTTGGCGGGCCGTCTTGGCGTTGTCGCACAGCGCATAAACCGGCGAGCTGCGCGGCCGCATCCACGACGCGTAGCGCGCCATGTGGCCGTGCCGCGTAACCGCCAGGATCGCCGCCGCCTTGAGCTCGTTGGCCATCACGACGGCGCTCTTCACGAGCTTCTGCCGCGCGCTGGTCAATTCCGCCAGGTCGTGAAACTGCGCGTTGCCGCTGCGCTCGATGCGCGTGGCGATGCGGTCGAACACCTCGATGCACTTGAGCGGATATTTGCCCACCGTCGTCTCGCCGCTCAACATGATGGCGTCAGCCGCCTCGTAAATCGCATTGGCCACGTCCGTCACCTCGGCGCGCGTCGGCATCGGGCTTTCGATCATGCTCTCCAGCATGTGCGTGGCCACGATGACCGGCCTGCCGTGCTTCAAACACGTCTTGACGATGCGCCGCTGCACGATGGGCAGCTCCTCGTAGGGAATTTCAATGCCCAGATCGCCGCGCGCGACCATCACGGCGTCGGCCTCACGCACGATGGATTCCAGATTTTCCAACGCCTGCTGGTCCTCGATCTTGGCGATGACCAGCGGCGGCATCTTTCCGGGTTCAAACAATTCCTTCAGCTGCATCAGGTCGCGGGCCTCGCGCACGAACGACAGCGCGATGAAATCCACCTCCAATTCGAGGCCCAGCTTCACGTCCTTGATGTCCTTGGCCGTGAGCGCGGGCAGGCTGACCTTGACGCCGGGCAGGTTGATGTGGCGGCGGCTGCCGAGCGTGCCGGCGGTGAGCACCTCGCACTCGACCTTGTTGCCGGTCTTCGCGAGCACCTTCATTTCAATCGTGCCATTGTCAATGAGCACCACGTCGTCCACGTTGATGTCGTTGATGAAATTCTCGTAATTCACGTCCACCGAATGCTGCTCCAGGTCGCGCTCGCCGCGGACGGTCAGGACGAATTTCTCGCCAGGCTTCAAATCCAGCGGCACCGCAATGTCCCCGGTGCGGATGGCCGGCCCCTGCGTGTCCATCATGATGCCGGTGAACAGCTGGCGCGTGGCGGATTCGGCGCGGATGGCGGCGACAACGCGGCGCACCCAGTCATGCGGCGCGTGCGACATGTTCAGGCGGAAAATGTTCACGCCCGCGTCCACCAGCCGGCCGATCATTTCGGCGGAGTCCGTGACCGGGCCGAGCGTGGCGATGATTTTTGTCCTGCGGAGATTGCCTCGTTGCATGGGCAAAGGCTAAAGGCTGAAGGCTGAAGGCTAAAGTCCAAAATGGCGCGCTTCAGCCTTTCAGCCTTCAACCTTAAATCTGCGCTTGCCATCGGCGCGCACGGCGGGCATATTGCGCGGACAAAATTTATGGCAGACGTTGCAAACAAATATCCCGAAAGCGTTCCGGGCAAATACTACGTGGACAACCAGTGCATTGACTGCGACCTGTGCCGCGAGACCGCCCCGGACAACTTCAAACGCAATGACGACGGAGGCTACTCCTACGTCTACAAACAGCCGGCCAGCCCGGAGGAAGAGGCCCGATGCAAGGAAGCCAAAGAAGGCTGCCCCGTCGAAGCCATCGGCGACAACGGCGCCTAGCGCCGCAGGCGCGAAATCTTTGTAGTCGCGCAGTCCAATTTACCCAAGCTCCGTTCAGGAGCGACGTATTTGATTTTGTTTGGGGTGTCGTTCTTCAAACGTGTCGCTGCGTCGCCGGAACGGTAGGGCGGGCAGTCCTCTGCCCGCCGCTTGTGCGACGGCACCCGCCCGCAAGAACCGGCGCGCACGGAGTGATGCGTCCTACCAAAACCTTCCGCCATCTGCCAGCCACCGATTTTTCCAGTTGCCACCCCGCCGGGACGGGCATAAGGTCGAAGCCGTGAAACAGAATAGGCTACAAATCCAACCTCCAATTATCTTTTAGGCATCGAAATTTTATGTGGGAAGAAGATCCAAGATGGCAGCAAGGCAATTACCGGCTTCTGGTTGGATCGGCCTTTGTCGGCTTGTTGGGTAGTTTCGTGATTTCACTTTTTTCGGGTGACTGGGAGATAATCCAAGTTTTTCTTGAGGTGCTGGGGGTCATTATTGGCAGCACTTTGCGTTTATGCAGCTATCGTCTGGACACTCGCGCATTTGGTAATGAAGATTTGGCGAGCATTTAGAAAGTTGGGGCACAAACATGACGATATCTAGCATAGCGCTGGAGCCAACGACCGTCGCCCCGTGAATTGTGGATCGTCAAACCCGGTCACGCCGCCGTGGAGATGGCCGGTTCCATCGGCAATGAGACGCGCACCATGCCGTGCTGGCCGGTCTGCGGCGGGATGATTTCCAGCCGGCCCCGGTGCGTCTCGATGATTTTCTGGCTGACGGTCAGCCCCAGCCCCAGCCCGACGCTGCGCGTGGTGAAGAATGGCGCCGGCGCCTTCCCAGCGGTCTCGGCGGTGAACCCGGCGCCGTTGTCCTGCACTTCAATCTGCACGTTCTGCCCGCCCTCGCTGCCGGCCCCGGTTTGCAGGCGCACGCCGATCACCGGCGTCTTGGGATTGGCCTGGAGCGCGTTGAGCATGATTTCGGCGAGCGCGTGCTTGAGCGCCGCGCGGTCGCCGGCAATGACGATGGGTTTGCCGTCGTTCTCGCATTTCAACTGCGCCGCCTCGGCGGGCTGGTATTTGCGCGCCTCCTGATAGGCCTCCTCGACCAGTTTCCCGACGGTGAACACCTCGCGGTCCATCTGCCCGTCGCGCGCGAGAAACCGCATCTGGCTGAGCAGCCGCGTGACGCGCTTGACGCTGTCGGCCATCGCGTGGTCGAGGGATTCGCGGAATTCCTTGTCGTGGAATTTCTCGCCGAGCAACTGCTGGTGCGTGGAGATCGGCACCATGGCGTTGCCGACCTCGTGCGCGAGGCGGTCGGCCATGGATTTGATGAGGCGCAGGTTGGCGGCCTCGACCTCCAGCTGCTGCAACTGCTCGGTCTGCGTGAGGTCGTCGGCGGTGAGCAGCGCCGAAACCGGCACGGTGGAGTCGCCGCGCTGGAACGGCACGACGCTGATGCTGTAAATGGTGCCGGGCGCATTTTCCGGCTCGTGGCGGAACGGCCCGATGGCCGCGCCGGTTTTCAGCACCTGGTAGATTTTTGCGCCGAGCGCCTGCGGCAGGTCGCTGAATTCCAGCTCGCCGGTGCGCTGGTTTTTGCGGCCGAAATGGCGGCGCGCGGCCTTGTTGGCGTGCAGCACCTTCAGGTCGCGCCCGACGACGACGCAGGCGCTGCTCAATTCGCGCAGCACGTCGGTCATCATCGCGTTGTTTTCGGCGAGCTGGTTGTGCAGCCAGATGTTGCGGAGGGCAAGTCCGACCTGTTCGAGCAGATGGAAAATGAGTTCCAGCTCGACGTTCACGAGCGGCTCGCCGGTGACGCGCCCGTCAAAAACGGCGACGCCGGAAATGGTTCCGCGATCCGGAATCGGCACGGCAACCTGCGCGCTCAGGAGTTCAAATTCCTTTTGCGCCTCGATGTCGGCGCGCGCCTCGTCGCTGTCGCGCCGCAGGATGCGTCCGAGCCGGGCGAGCTGGCCGCCGATGCCGGCGTCGAGCGACAGTTCAAAATGTTCGAGCAGGCCGGAGGGAAGGCCGATGGAGGCGACGGCGTGGAGCTGGCGGCCGTTTTCCGGCGAAAGCGCCTCGGCGAGCGGCGTGACGGGATGGTTGAGAAAAATGGCGGCGCGGTTGACGCTCAAGGTTTCGCGGAGGAACTGGAGGAATTGTTTCAACATCGCCTCGGCGTCCAGCGAATGCGTCAGGATGGACGAGAAATCGCGCAGCATGTCGAGGGTTTGCGCGGCGTTGACGAAGCGGGCGGGGTCCGCCGGCGGCTCGATCGCGCGGAAAAATTGCGCGGCCTGTCCCGATGGAAACGGCTGCAGCGGGGCCGGCAGCGCCTCATGCCCGGACGGCGCGTTCCACAGGCGCTCCAGCAGGGAATTCAACAGCCGCATCCGGACGGGCTTGGTCAGCACATGGGTGACGCCGTGCAGGAAGGCTTCCTCCTCCCATTCCGACTGGCTGGCGGCGGCGTAGGCGATGACGGGCAGTCTGACATTGCGGCGGCGGAGCCGTTCGATGACCCACACGCCCTCGGCGCCCATCAGCTCAATGTCCAGAATGCAAACGGCGGCAAGACCGTGGATGAGCAGCGGTTCGGCTTCCTCAACTCCGGGGCGATGGACAACACGATACAGCTCCGGATCCAGGCCGACACGAATCGTTTCCGGGAAATCCGGATGAGCGGACAGAACCAAAATGGTTTTCATCAATTCCTCAAAAGACCAGGCTTTGCCCGAAACCCATCGCCGCCGGAATCATTCCATAGCCCTTGCCCGCAGGTCAATGGAAACTTGAAACGGCGGCGCCGGTTTTTCCGGCGTGAAGCCGTGCAAATCCGTCAGCCGCCGGAGATCAGTTTCTGCCACAGCTCGCCGTTCAACAGCGCCTTTTGCAAAAAATCAGACTCGTCGGGCGGCGCCACGGCGCGTTCGGGCTGCAGCGGCAGCCGGAGGGTGAAAGTCGTGCCGCGCCCGGACCGGCTTTGGGCGTCAATCCTCCCGCCATGATGATGGACGATGAAAAAGCAGGCCATCAAATTGATGCCGTATTCGGAGGGCACGCTGTCGCGCACCACGAACGGATCAAAGATGACGCGCAGCGCATCCGGCGGCAGACCCGGCCCGTTGTCGGTGATTTGCACGACGATCTCCTGTTTTGCGCCGCTGCCTTCCAGTTCCGCCAGGAGCAGCACGCGGCTGCCGGCGGGCAGCGTGGCCAGTTCCTCATTCAGCAGAAGCTCAAACAGCCGGCGGAATTTGGGCTTGTCCGCTTTCAGATTGGGCAGCGAATCGGGAATCCGGTTTTCAATTTCAATCCGGCGCGCGGCGAACGGGTCGCGGAGGGCGGCCAGCGTCTCGTCCACAATCCGGCGCAGGGACACCTCGTCGGCAAACGGCGCGGCGGAATTTTCCGACGATGACCAGAGGTCTTTGAGAAGGCCGTTGATTTTTTCAACCTGCGACTGGACGTTCTGGTGGTAGTCCTTCCAGAAATCGGGGTTGCGCAGGCCGTTCATGTTCGCCCGCTCCTCGTCCATCTTTTTCGGCGCGAGGTCGAGGAAAGTTTTCACCGCGACGAGGGAGTTGCGAATTTGATGGCTCAAGCCGGCGGCGATCAGGCCGAGGCTCACGATGCGGTCGGCGATCATCATGTTCCGCAGCACGGACATTTTTTCGAGGAGGAGTTGGTCGCGCTCGGTCTGCACCATGAAAAATTCCAGGGCCTGCCGGAGGGTCATCTCCAGCTGCGGCGGGTCCCACGGCTTGCTGATGTATTTATAAATCGCGCCGGCGTTGACGGCGGCAATGGCGGCGTCGAAATCCGAGTAGGCGGTGACGAGAATCCGCAGGATGCGCGGGCGCAGCCGCCGGGCGCGTTCGAGCAGCCAGACGCCCTTTTCGCCGGGCATCCGCTGGTCGGTCAGCAGCAGGCCGATTTCGCCGGCATGCTGTTGCAGCAGCTTGAAGCCGTCCTGAGCGTTCGCGGCGGTGAGCACGCGGAAATCGTCGCCAAAGGCGCGCTCGAAATACTTCAGCGATTTTTCCTCGTCATCCACATAAAGGATGGCGAATTTTTTGTAGTCGTAGAGATTTTCCATGGCCGATTTTCAGCCGACAGCCTGATTTGTTTTGACCGGGAATTCCAGCGTGAATTCACAAAATTTTCCCGGTTCGGTTTTTGCAGAAATTTTGCCGCCGTATTCCTGCATGATGCTGTAGCAAATGCTTAAGCCCAGGCCCATGCCTTCGCCCACGTCTTTGGTGGTGAAGAACGGGTCAAAAATCTTGTCCAGATGCTTCGGATCAATACCCGTGCCGTTGTCGCGGATGGACAGGAGGCTGCGGCCGTTCGCAACGCGGCCTTCAATCCAGATGGTCGGCTTCTCGCCGGCGGCAAAGGATTTCGCCTTCAGCGCGTCGAGGGAATTTTGCAGCAGGTTCACGATCACATGGATGACCCTGTTTTTGTTGGCCAGGATGGTCTGGTGTTCCGCAAACTTCTGTTCGATCTGCACCTTGTCCCGCCACTCGTTGCTCAGGAACCGCAGCGCCGGCGTGACGACCTCGGCCACGGGCACCGGGTCAATCTGCTCGGTGCCGGGATGCGTGAACATCCGCAAATCGGAGACGATGGCCTGCACGCGCTTCAGGCCGTTTTCAACGTCGGTGAGAACCTCGGCATAATCCGCCTGCTGCTCCGGCGCGAGGTGTTTGCCCTTTTTGCGCAGGGTGAACAGGCCGGTCGTGGCGAAGTTCAGCGGGTTGTTGATTTCGTGGATGATGCCCGCGCTCATGCGGCCCAGCGAGGCGAGCTTTTCGGACTGCACCAGTTGCATCTCGTTTTCCTTGAGCTGCTGGAGGCTGGCTTCGAGCGCCTTGCGGCTCTTGTCCAGTTCGCTGCGGGAGACAAATTCCCGCATCCGCACGCCGCTGTGAAAATAGGTGCCGGCGACAATGGCGGCCCCGGAGGAAACCAGGAAGAACAGGCTGCCGATGAACAGGCGCGTTTCAAACGGCGCGGGGGAAAACAGGCAGGCGGCCACATAAAGCAGCAAAACCAGCACGACCGCGGCGACGCTTTGCCAGAAACTCCAGTCCAGCACCATGGCGACCACCATCAGCACCAGCGTCAACCCTCCGTAGTAAGGCGACGCGGTTCCCTCGGTCGTGTAAATCATCCAGGCGATGGTCGCCGTGGGAAAAAACAGCAGGACGAGGCCCTGGAAATGATAATATTTTCTCCCGAAACTCGTCCCCAGAACGGGATAGAACCCTGCCATCAAGGCCGAACAAACCAGCCGCAAAATGAAAAATGAAACGGCCTGCTGCGGATAGACAAAGTGATCCAAACCGCCGAAGAGCGGCACCATCACGATGCCGAAAAAACAGCCCAGCCGGGTTTTGCGGATGGTGAATTCCCGGTCGTATTCCTGGTAGGCGGCGCGAAATTCCTGGGGGATGGGTTGCATGTCAGTCCGGTTTGCGGATGTGCAGGAACAGATTCACCGACGCCGGCTCCGCGATCACGCGGGTCGTTTCCCGGCAGCCTCCGGGGGCAAGCGACAAAAATTCCCGGCTGTTCCGGTAAATCAACTGCCAGTCCAGAATGAACTCGATGAAATTGCGGAACGGCTTGGCGTCGGTCATGTTCGCCACCAGCATCAGCCCGCCGGGCGAGAGCGAATCGTGCCAGAGCTCCATCAGCGCACGGCAGGTGTCCGGCGCGAGATAATCAAACAGCCCCGCACAATAAATCAGGTCGAACTTTTCCAGGCCGCCGCCCCGGCGCTGCGCCCGCTTCAAAAGCTCATACACCGAAACCTGCTCCGTGCGGATTTCCGTGCGCCGGCCAGACTGGCGTTTGGCCTCGACCAGTTTCTGACCAGCGTGGAGCAAAGTCTCCTCGTTGAAATCCATTAGCGTGAAATCCGCCCGGTCGCTCAACTGCGTTTCCCGCAGAAAATCCTGCACTTCGCGCGCCGGGCCGCAGCCGATGTTCAGGATGCGCGCGGTTTTTCCGGCACGGGCGGCGCGGGCGGTTTCGTTGACGATGTTCTCGCCGAGATGGGCGATGCGGTTGCGGACGGATCTTGCCGGCCACTGGCTGACCAGCAGCAGATGAATCAGCTTCTCGAACAGCGTTCCGCCCTCCGGCTGGTTCCGGTAAATCATGTTCATCATCTCATAATCGCCGGCGTAGCCGATGGGCTTGTGATAGGTGCGATGGCCGAAGGGCGAGCCGAGAAACAATTTATGCCAGTGCCGCCGGACAAAATCCTGGTGCGCGCCGCGCTCCTCCGGCGGCAGCGCGTAAATCATTTCCTCAAACCGCTCGTGCCGGCCGTTGAAGGCGGCGATGATCCGGGGAGCGACGGCCTCCAGAATGGCGCGCTCCCGCTCCTCTTTGCCGCCCGACGCTGGCATGCTGAATTCCAGCTGCTCCAGCCAGCGCCGCACACCGGTGAGGTAGGACTCGACATCGGTGACGAGCACTTTGAACTCGTCTGAAATGCGATAATTTTGCTGCCACGCCTTGAAAAAGGAATCGTAGGCCTTCTGTAGATTGGCACAGGAATCCGCCGGCGGCAAAAAAAATGCCGTTTCCGGGCCAGGCTCATCCAGCTTGGCCTCGCAAACGAGCGACCCGCCGGTGTTGATGACATTGCTCACCACGGCGCGACCGAAATAAATGATCCGGTTGCCGGTGGTGATTTTGAAATTGGCCAGCACCTCCGAAGCCTGCAGGGTCGCCGCAAGATTGTCGGCCTCGAAGGTCAGCCCCTGCCGCGTCAGCCGCGCGAGCCGGGCGCGCGATTCCACGCCGTCCGCCGTCTTGAAAGTGACTTCGCTTTCCGCGGCGGCCTGCGCCGGAACGGTCTTTTTTTCGGGCGGGCGAACCGGACCGCGCCCGCCGCCGCCGTCACTGGTTTTGGCAACGAGGCTCATTTCACGGCAGAATGAAACATTTTTCGCGCCGAAACAACGGCGATTATTCCGCAATCAAACCAAACTTCCGCAGCAGGGCCATCAGCAGGGCGTTGAATTCAGCCGGTTTCTCCAGCATTGGAAAATGTCCCACGCCATCCATCGTGACGTAATCCGATTGCGGCGAGAGCGAGCGGGCGTAGGCTTCGTAAGCGTTGTTCCACCACGGGCTGCGGACGTTGATGACGAGAACGGGCGCGTTGACCTTCCGCAAAATCCAGTCGGGCTGGTCCGGGCCGAACATTCCCAGCATCGCGCCCAGCATGACGTGCTGCGGCGTCGCCAGCATTTCGGACATCACACGGTCGCGCAACCCGTCGGTGCCGGGAACAGGAAAAAAGGTGCCGATGAATTTTCTGGCGTGACCGAGATATTGCGGCGACCCGAACGGCCCCACCAGCGCCCGCGCTTCCGCCGGCGTGCCGGCAGGCCGGCGGAGCAGGCCGTCCACGGATACCAGCGCGGCAAATATCTCCGGCGACTTGTAGTGAACACGGCAGAGCACCGCCGCGCCCATGCTGTGGCCGATGAAGACGGCATTGTCCACACGGGCATCACGCAGCACCGCGAGAACGGCTTCCGCAAAAAAATCCATTGTGTAAGCCGTTTGCGGCTTGTCGCTCCGGCCGTGGCCGGGGAGATCAATGAGAATGAGCCGCGCCTTGTCCGCCAGCGCCGGAACCTGCTCGCGCCAGAAACCGAGATTGCCCGCCCAGCAGTGGATGAAAACGATGGTGCGGCTTCCCTGGCCGGCAGTGACATAATGAATCCGGTCCGCGCCGACGGAAACGAAGTGAGATTGGGCGCCGGCCACGCTTGCAAAGGAAACATTGTTGGTCATGCCAGAAATTTCTTCCCATTGATAATCAATAATCAGCCATTTGATGCTACGCAACAAAGGCCTCGCCCGCAAACAGTTAGTTGGGCATTTGTGCGATTTGTGCGCGGCGCAATCCATCCGACGGGTTGCTTTTCAGATGGGACAAATCCAGGCGGGACTAAAAATGCATTCCCACCGACACAATCACAGCGCTGCTGGTGAAGCCGTATTTGCCGTCTGCATTTTCTCCTGAGAAACCGCTCCCGGGTTTGGTTGACGAGGTGCTGCCGGTGACCGTGTGCGATGGGCCGTAGCCAAATTGATAGGCGACATCAAAATTAAAAGTTTTTCCCTTGAACCCGGTTCCGAGGCTGAAGAAATCCCGGTCCATGTCCGCCGCCAGCGGAGTGTAATAAGTGTCCGGCACGGAATTCTCGTTGAAGACATATCCGGCGCTCACGTGCCAGCCGCTGTCAAAATACCGCGTCACGCCAAACTCATACATCCAGCTCGCTTGCCAGTCCAAATTCACCGGGACGTTTTGATAAAAGGGTTGATCCACGGTCGGGGGCGACTGTTCGATGGTGACCGTGTTAAAACTGTGCCAGTCGGTGTAGTTAGCGTCAAATTCGAGATTCCATTTTGGCGTTGGCCGGTAGGAAACGCCGAAGACAGCGGTCAGCGGAAAGGTGAAGTCGGCTGATGCACCGCGCTGGGCAGGGTAATAATAGGGATTTCGTTGCAACTGGAAATCCGTGTTGCCCTGAAAATTCAGACTTGCGGAGCTTCGGAAGGTGGCCCCGAACGCAATTTTTGGATGCGGCTGCCAGAGGATGCCAACGTTGTAACCCACGCTCCAGCCGTTGCCGGTGAAGTTGAAAAAATTGGCCAGCGGCGTCGGGGAAGCAAGCAATCCTTGATTCATGCTGATCTTTCCATAATTCACCATCGCGCCAGCACCGATGGAAAGACTGGGCAACAGCTTGACCGCCACCACCGGATTGATGGTGATATATTTCAGCGAACCGCCGATGGCCACCGAACGGAAACCCGTGTCCTGCGGCCAGTTCATCTTCCCGCCATAAGGCGCATAAACGCCCAGTCCCAAACTCACCGGAAGTTTCTCCGGAGTGAAGGTGTAGAAGAATTGCGGCAGCCATGCGAAATGGTCCGAGCTGTTGTAAGTCTGTCCGCTGTTGGGCTGGCCGGCGGGAGGCTGGAAGGTGGGCTGGTAATAGACACTGTTCAGCCCGCCGCGAAAATTATTTCCTGCAAGCTGCGTGATGCCCGCCGGGTTGTAATAAATGGCCGATGGATTGTCTGCCGTGGCGGCAAACGCCTCGCCGCGCGCCGTCGCAAAGGCATCCTGATCGGGAAGCGCAAAGCCATTCGCCGACGCCTTCCAGACCGGGACGCCCAAAATCAGCACCGCCAGCAGACTCCATGTATTGTGTCTGTTCATGATTCCCGGCATTGGCATCCGGATTCTGAACGAATGCCATAATCAGGAGTATGCAACGTATCTTCGCCGGCAGCTTACTCAACTCTTTGCCCTGTGCCAGCAAATATCTTGCCGTTTGCAATTGCCGCAATGGCCAATTGCGATCTTGACTTATGATCTCTGCTTAAGATAGGCTCTTCCCATGAGGACTTTACTCCGATCCACAGTCGTAGTTTTGTTGTTTGGTTTGGTCGTGCTTCCGACCCGCGCGGCCTTCAAATCGCTCTATGTCTTTGGCGACTCCCTTTCCGCCACGGCAGACACGACATTCCCCGGATCGTCTTTATATTACGGCCAGCGCGATTCCAACGGCCGGGTTTGGGTTGAGGTGCTGGCGCAGCGGCAGGGACTGATTTACAACGCGGCCAACAACAATTCCTACTGGAACCACACCAGCGCCATTGTGGTGTCAGATGTCAAAAATTTCACCGCGCCATCGGATGTCGCGAACGATCTGTTCATCGTCTGGGTTTGCAACGCCGATACTTTTGATGCCGCGACAACCGGAACTCCCTTGACCGCAGCCCAATGGCAGGCCACCAACAGCCTGTCGCAGGCCAATCACTTGCAAATCATCACCAATCTGTATGCCAGGGGCGTCCGCACATTGATCCTGCCGAATGCCGTGGACCTTTCCGAAATTCCAGCCTTTAACGCCGGCACTTTGGCACCCGCCATACACGCCGGATGCGTCAACTTCAATTCTCAGTTCTCCAACACCATCAAACAGGCAAGGGCCTTGTGTCCCGGTCTTACAATCTATGCCCCGGACTTTTACACCCTGCTGAACAACGTGCTGACAAACGCCTCCAATTACGGTTTGACCAATGCCCTGTCCAGCAAAGGACTCAGCATTGACGCATTGACTGCCCTATATGCCACTGCGGCCGTCCAACTAAATGGGCCGGGCACCAACTACATCTTTTGGGATTCCCAAGACCCCACTGCGGAATTTCACGAGGTGATTGCCGACGTCGTCCAGCAATCCATCTCCCCGGTGCAAATCGGCCAGATCACCGCGTTCAACGGCAGCAACCGGCTGGATGTGGTCAACTATCCGGCCGGGTTGGGCGGTTTTGTGGAGAACACCACGAATCTGACGCAGACTAGTTGGACGGCCCTGCAAAACATCACCAGCACCAACACAACGCCGTCCTTTTTTGTTCTGACCCCGGCAGCGACGAACACGACGTCGCCGATTGTTCCCGCATATTCAGGCGGTCTGCCCGAACCGGGCGGAGCGGTGGTGGTGACGGCGCTGGATTTTTACCGGCTGCATTTCCCCTTCGCTTGGAACTGGCCGTGACCGGCGGAAGAAATCACGCCGCAGCCGCCGTGACCGGCACCGCTTTGGACAGTGTTTTGTAACCCCAGCGCAGCATCCGCTCGGTGGTTTCCCAGCCGATGCACGCGTCGGTAATGCTCACGCCGTAGCGCAAATCCTTCAGGTTTTTTGGGATCGGCTGGTTGCCTTCGTTCAAATGGCTCTCGATCATCGTGCCGATGAGCGAATGCGCGCCCGCAATCCGTTGTTGAATCACGCTGCGCCAGACATCTTCCTGCCTCGCGAATTTTTTTTCCGAATTCGCGTGGCTGCAATCCACCATCAGCACCGGCGGCAGCTTTTCGGAAATCAACTTCTGCTCCGCCGCGCGGAGGCTTGCCGCGTCGTAATTCGTCTTCGACCGCCCGCCGCGCAGCACGACGTGCGCGTGCGGATTGCCCGTCGTGCGCACGACAGCCGTGACACCATCCTCGTTGATGCCCAGAAAACTGTGCGGATGCTGCATCGCGCCGATCGCGTCAATCGCCACCTGCAGGCTGCCATCCGTGCCGTTTTTCAAGCCGACGGGCATCGAAAGGCCGCTGGCCATTTCGCGGTGCGTCTGCGATTCCGTCGTCCGCGCCCCCACCGCCGCCCACGAAACCAGGTCCGCGATGTATTGCGGCACGATCGGGTCGAGAAATTCCGTCGCCGCCGGCAGCCCCATGTCCGTGATGGCGAGCAGCAACTTCCGCGCAATTTTCAACCCCGTCTCAATGTCCTGCGAACCATCGAGGTTCGGGTCATTGATGAGACCCTTCCAGCCAATGGTCGTGCGAGGCTTTTCAAAATAGACGCGCATCACGATTTCCATCTGGCCGGCAAATTCCCTTTGCAGCCGGCTCAACCGCGTCGCGTATTCCAGCGCGCCTTTTTCGTCATGGATCGAGCACGGCCCGATGACGACGAGCAGGCGCGGATCTTCCTGCCGCAAAATACGGATGATGCGCTCACGGCTCTGCGCGACCACCGCATTGACGGCATCGGACGCTGGCGACTGCGCCTTCAATTCGCGCGGCGTCAGCAGCCGGACGATTTCTTTGACACGCAAATCCTGTGTGCGATACATGAAAAACAGTATAGCACGCTTCTGCCCGGCGGAAAGCCGAAACGCCCCCCGCCCGAAATTCTTCTCAATTCTGTGTTTCATCCGCGTTTCATCTGTGGCTAAATTATTTTCATGCGCATCACCGGTGGCAACGCGGCACGGCGGATTCTGAAGGTTCCGAAGGGGCTTGATGTCCGTCCGACGCCGGATCTCGTCAAACAGGCGGTCTTCAACTCGCTCGGTGCGCGGGTCGTCGGCGCAAAAGTGTTGGAGCTGTTCGCCGGCTCCGGCGCATTGAGCCTGGAATGTTTGAGCCGTGGCGCGGCTTCCGTGATGTGCGTCGAGAAGTCGCACCGGCACGCGGAATTCATCCGGGGCAACGCGGCGGCGGCAGGCTTCGGCGAAATTCTGGAGATCCGCACGCAGGATGTTTTTCCCGTGATGAACCAACTTGCCGAAGGCGGAAAACAGTTCGACCTCATCCTTGCCGACCCGCCTTATGGTGAAAAAAATGTGAACCGCCGCTCCACTTCATTCGCGCAGCAACTGCTCGATGACCCGAGCCTGCCGAAGCTGCTCGCGCCCGGTGGAAGGTTTGTGCTCGGCCACACCAAACGCGACACGCTGGAGATTGTCGCGCCATGGACGGAGGCTAAAATGCTCAAGCACGGCGACACCGTGATGCGGTTTTTTGAGGTGGTGTAGCGAGTGGCTGGTGGCCGGATTTATCGGCGCACGGCGCCGACTCGACCTCTTACTTTTCTTCCGCCTCTTCGACTTCCGCGCGAATGGTGGCCAGAAACTTGTCCATGCCCTGATCGAACGCGGCGGAAATGGGCAGCAGCGGGACTTTTTTGATTTTCTTTTTGAACTGCTTCAAATTGTTCTCGGCGACGGCCTCGTCCATTTTGTTCGCCACGACGAGGCGCGATTTTTTGAGCAGCGCCGGATCGTAAAGCTCCAGCTCCTTGAGCAGTTGCTTGTAATCGTTCCACGGCTCGCGGCCGTCGGTGCCAGCCATGTCCAGCAGCAGCACGAGAACTTTGCAGCGCTCGATGTGCCGGAGAAATTCGTGGCCGAGACCGACGTTTTGGTGCGCGCCCTCGATCAGTCCCGGCACGTCGCAGACCGTGAGCCGCCTGAAATCGCCGGCGTATTCGATGATGCCAATCTGCGGATGCAGCGTGGTGAACGGATACGGCGCCACCTTCGGCCGCGCCTTGGAAATGGCGGTGAGCAGGGTGGATTTGCCGGCGTTCGGATAACCGACGAGGCCGACCTCGGCCATGATGCGCAGTTCAAAAAGATATTCCCCCTCCGTGCCCGGCTCGCCCGGCTGCGCAAAACGCGGCGTCTGCCGGCGCGGGGTGGCAAAATTGCGATTGCCCAGACCGCCGCGCCCGCCCTTGCACAGAATGAACTGTTGTCCGTGCGTGGTCATGTCGGCGACGATTTCGCCCTTTTGCAAGTCGTCGGAGGAGGCTTCTTCCGAGGCTTCCTTGCTCAAATCAATTTCCTGCGCGATCATGCCGCCCACACTGCGAATCAACGGTCGTTTGCTTGCGCTGGTTTTAAAAGTGGGTTTTTCATCTTCGTCTTCGTCCCCATCCTCGGTCATTTTCGTTTCGATGGCCGGCGTGGTGTCCTTGATCCGCCAGACAAGCGTGCCGCAGGGGACCTTGACGATCAAATCGTCGCCAGCATGGCCGTCCATGCCCTTGCCCAGGCCGTGTCCGCCGTCCTTGGCGATGAGGCGCGGCTGATAATACTGCTGGATGAGGTTGTTGAGGTCGTGGTCGGCCTGGAGGATGACGCTGCCGCCGCGCCCGCCGTTGCCGCCGCTGGGGCCGCCCTTGGGCACGAAGGCCTCACGGTGGAACGCGACGCAGCCTTTGCCGCCGTGTCCCGCCTTCGCGTAAATTTTTATTTCGTCAATGAACATGAAAGTTGAAATTTAATTTCCAGCCTGTCTGGAAGGTAGGCAAATATCGCGGCAAGCAAAAGCTGGAACTCCAACAAAAAAGGCGGAGCCGAAGCCCCGCCTTGAAATGGGTTTCCGAAATTTAATTCTTCGCGGCGGCGGCTCCGGCCACGACGTTCACGCGGCGGCTGTCCTTGTCGAACAGCACCTTGCCGTCCGCGAGCGCAAAAAGTGTCCAGTCGCGGCCGACTCCGACATTCGTGCCGGCAATGAACTTGCTGCCGCGCTGGCGGATGATGATGCTGCCGGCGGTGACGAATGTGCCGCCAAATTCCTTCACACCAAGCCGCTTGCTGACGCTGTCGCGGCCGTTGCGAACGCTGCCCTGACCTTTTTTATGTGCCATAAAATTTTAAGCGTTGATTGCCGTGATTTTAACAACAGTCAGTTCCTGACGATGGCCGATGGTTTTGTGGTAGCCCTTGCGGCGTTTCATCTTGAACGTGAGTTTCTTCTCGCCGCGTTTGTGCGCGACCACGTCGGCCACGACCTTGGCGCCTTCCACGGTGGGCGTGCCCACGCTCAACTTGCCGTCGTTGTTGACGAGCAACACACGGTCAAACGTGAATGGCTTGCCCGCCTCGGTTTCAAGGCGTTCGATTTCAAGCGTGTCGCCGGCGGCGACGCGATATTGTTTGCTACCTGTTTCTAAAACGGCATACATAAATTTTCCCACAAAGGGTTGGGAATGAAACCAGAAATGCGCCGGGCTGTCAATGCCTGTTTTTTCAAAAACGAGCGGCTGCATTCCCAGTCCGCTCTTGAGGCGCCAAACCGATGAAAAACAGGTCCACTCCCGGCCTTTCAGCCCACCTCCGATGCGAACTTCCGGTCTGGCAGCCGCGGCTGCACGTCCGGCACTGCCGGGCCCTGCGCCTGCGCGAAGACCACCCCTGAACGCAGCAGCAGCGTGCCCAGGCACAAATCGGCAAGCGGCAGCACCACGTTGAAATTTTGGCGCATATACCGGTGATGCAGCAGGTGATGTCCGTTCAACCGGAAGAAAATCCCCGACCGTTCCACATGCCGCTTCCTCGGCAGGTGCATGCACCAGTGCATGTATTCGTAGGCCGTAAAATATACCGTGCAGGCCGCCGCCGCGCCGCATAAAATTCCCCACTTGTGCGAGAACAACGCCGAGATTAAAAACGGCAACTGGCACGCGGCCACGATGGCCGGCCCGGCCCACCATGCCATCGGAATCGTTTTCCTGTCCGGTTCGTTCACGAGATGGTAGGTGTAATCCGCCTTGAAAATCCGATGGTGAATCAGCGTGTGTTTTTCATATGGAAACCGGAACCACCGGAACGGGCTGTGCATGACATAGCGGTGCAAGGCCCATTCAAAAAACGAGCCAAAAACGGTTCCGGCGACGGCGCCAATGGCGCACCAGAAAAGAAACATGGTCATAATGATTTTGTCTTTGGAAAACTGTTGAAGAAAGGCACCCGGACAGCCCGACACCCCCGCCTGAATTCGATCAGATCCTTTTTGCTATGCTGCATTCTCCTTCAAATTCCAAGCTCTGCAAGACTTATTTTAACAATTCGTTCATTTAATCCAACCTGCCGCCCCCTTGGCGGCCCGGCCGGCACGCACCGCCGCAGTCAAAATGTTCAAAGCCCCAGCAGTTCCGCCGCCTCTGTCATGGTCTTGCAGGTGACAATCTTCGGGTGATGACGATAATGGAAAATGGTGAGGATGTTGAACCCCATGTCCTTGTCCGGGTCGGGCATCACCCGCACCACCGTTCCCACGCCGCTCTTGTCAATCCATTCCATCGTCCGGCCAATTTCCTTCATGCAATCGAGGTCCATTGTCTCCAACCGGCTCACATCCACCAGCAGGCGGAAGCCCGGCGGCATGTCTGCCAGCAGCAGTTTCACGTCTTCCCGCCCGCGTCCCACCTCCTCCGACCGCACCCGTTGGATATAGCTCATGCACAGCAACTGCTTTGCCTTGTTCGATGTCGCCAGAAACATGGGGTTCAGACTAACCTTTTCCCCGCCGGAATTCAACGCGACGAATTCCGCCGGACCAGACACAAACAGGGAGCCGCGTTTCGGGTATTAAATCCAAAACACACGGCTCCCAGCCTCGAACCAATTGGCAGCGGCCGTTTATTGCGGCTTGTGAGGCGACAATACCAGCGTGCTTAACGAGCAGCTCACCTGTGGAGCGTCCCCCACATTTCCAACCGAGTAAGTGCCACTGGCGGGGCAGGCAGGAACGGAGTTGTTGATGTTCATCTTCAGGTAATTTGAGGAAAGCGCGGCAGCCACGTCAATGGGAGCACCGGTTGACTGGCCGGTCCCCAGCGCCCACATATCAATGGCTGCATCAAACTGTCGGAGGTTGTTGAGGCAGGCGGTTTGCTGCGAGGTGGCACGGGCCTTGATGAAGTTGGGGATGGCAATCGCGGCCAGCAGGCCGATGATGGCTACCACAATCATAATCTCCACCAAGGTGAAGCCCGCTTTGCGCGAGATATTGATCGTTTTCATACCTTGTTTGTCGGTTGTATCACGTTGGAACGTGAGTGACAAAACAAGCGGGGATCCCATTGCATGCTCTGGGACACCAATTGACTGCTGGAAAAACAATCAAACCGTCTTCAAGCACTGCAAACCATCCCCCGCCGGGTTTTAAGACGGCGGATCCCGACATAACCAGACCCGGACAGGATCCGCCGTCACATAGAAACGCTTACGGCAGCGCGTGAGGTGTGGACAACGTGCTCAACGAGCAACTAATTTGCGGCGTGGCGCCCACAGTAGCATAGGTATAGGTGCCATTCGCCGGGCAGCCAGGAATGCTGTTGCCAGAGTTTGCCTTGATGTAAGGCAGGACAAGCGCAGCGGTGGGGGTGGCACCGGTTGACTGACCGGTTTCCAGCGCCCATTCACTGATGGCTCCGTCAATCTGGCGGAGGTTGTTGATGCAGGCATTTTGCTGCGAGGTGGCGCGGGCCTTGATGAAGTTCGGAATGGCAATGGCCGCCAACAAACCGATAATGGCCACGACAATCATAATCTCCACCAGGGTGAAGCCCGCCTTGCGTGAGGTTTTATTTGTTTTCATGATGTTTACTTTCGTTTCACTTTGCGGCGTGAACGACGCAGCAGGCTGGTTGCTATTATTTATTATTGCACTTTGCGTCCACTTATTGCCTGCTACAACCGCAATCAAGGAAGTCTCCAGCATTTACAATGCCGAGTCAAGGCAGGCACCCGCATAATCCCGTTTCGCCGGATGGAGCTGAGCAAAACCGCTGGAAACGGTCGTTTTGTCATCATGCCTTTCCAGCCACGGTTCGGACAAGTGTTCCAAATTCGATCACCCTCTGTCCATTATCAGAACACCCAGAACGCCACACCGCCTTGACGTCGTGGGTTTGGAACAGCGTGGCGGGAAGGCCCCTTTGGGGTTCAGCCACAACACAACCTGAATCCAGCTCCAAATCACAATCGTTCAAGGCAAAGGACTGCGATGACAATCGAAATTATGACACGGAATCAAATCTCCACCGTCTGCTGGTATTCCGGCACGAGAACATCGGCCTTCGGTTTCATCGCGCGCAGGGTCTCGGCGTGGGCAAGGCATTGGGATTCCTCACCGTGGACGCAGAAGATTTTTTTGATGTTGCCAGAAAGCTTTTGGACGTAGCCCTTCAGTTCATTTTTATCCGCGTGGCCGGAATAGGTGTCGAAGGAAACGACCCTGGCACGGACGTCGTGCGGCTCGCCAAAGATGTTGACGGGCGTTTTGCCTTTGGTGATCTGGTCGCCGAGCGTGCCCTCGGCGCAATAGCCGATGAAAAGAACGAGATTCTTCGCATCACTAATGTTGTTCTTCAGGTGATGCCGGATGCGGCCGGCTTCGCACATGCCCGATGCGCTGATGATGATCATCGGCTCCTTTCGGTCATTCAGCTTCTTGGAATCGTCGGCGCTGCTGATGTAGGTGAGGTTGCCCATGCCGAAGGGGTTTGCATTCTCATGCAGAAATTTCGAGATGGTTTCGTTGTAACATTCGGCGTGCTTCCGATAAACCTCCGTCGCGTTCACGCTCAACGGGCTGTCCACAAAAATCGGCGAGGCGACGAGCTTGCCCTCCAGCGTGAGCTGGTGGAGCACATAAACAATCTGCTGTGTGCGCCCGACGGAAAATGACGGGATGATGACCCGGCCCTTTTGCGCGAGCGTCTGGCCGACGAGCCTGCCGACGGTCGCATCGGCATCGGTGCGGATGGCGTGCTCGCGTCCGCCGTAAGTGGATTCGATCTGGAGGTAATCCACGTTTTCAACCGGAACCGGATCGCGGAGAATTTCATCGCCGCCGCGGCCCACGTCACCGCTGAAAAGCCAGCGGAACTTCCGGCCCTTTTCCTGAAAATCCAAAATGATCTGCGCCGAACCCAGGATGTGCCCGGCGTCGCGGAAGGTGACGTTCACGCCGTCCACCACCGGAAAGGTCTGTTCGTAGCCGTGGCCGACCAGTTGTTTCACGGCCTTTTCGGCATCGGGAACGCGGTAGAGCGGCTCGACGGGCGGCTGGTGTTTTTTCGCGCGCCATTTGGAAACGAAGAGCGCGTCCTGTTCCTGAATGTGCGCGGAGTCAATGAGCATGATGCCGCAGAGATCGCGCGTGGCCTCGGTGCAATGGATGGGACCGTCGTAGCCCTGCTTGACGAGGTTCGGCAGATTGCCGGCGTGGTCAATGTGCGCGTGGCTCAAGACGGCGGCGTCAATCTGCCGCGGGTCAAAGGGGAAGCAGCAGTTGCGCCGGGTGGTTTCATCGCGGTGGCCCTGGTAAAGGCCGCATTCGAGCAGGAGCCGTTTGCCGTTCACCTCGATGAGATACATGGAGCCGGTGGTGGTGCGGGTCGCGCCGAGGAAGTGAAATTTCATGCGCCAGAATTTAGCCACAGATGGGCGGAGTTGAACACAGATTTTTTCCAAATCGTGGGATTGTCGGGCCGGAGGGGGCAAGTGATTTGACGAATCCCGCACTTGCAAACGCGCGATGCGCGTCCGGCCGGGGGCCGCAATCATCGCTTCCGACCGCGGCGTCCGGAAAAAGGCCGGCAGTGGATGCCATTCGCGCCGGACGATGTCCTTTTTTCGCACAAAAAGGCAGTGGACATCCGGCGTGATTCCGCTAAATTCCCCGAAATTATGAAATGTGAAACCATGAATTCGGTGCTGACATTCGTGCTGGGCGCGTTCGTCGTGCTTGGCGTGATTTTTGCGTTGCAGACGATTTTCCACACACGTCAAATCCGCTCCCTGCAAATCCAGATGACCAACATCAACGCCAATTACATGCGGCTTCAGGCGCTGGCGGCCGATGTGAACGCCTACAATCAAAAAAACCCAAGCCCGGATCTGACGCGCATCCTGCAAGCCACCCATTAATAGCCCCTTTTATGAGCGACACTGAAATCAATCCCCCGAGTGATCTGGCCGGCCAGGTGGCCGCGCTGCAACGTCAGGTGTTCACACTGTTGCTGGCGCTCCTCGTCGTCAGCGGCACCCTCGTGGCTTATCTGGGCTACGAATCATACCACCTGAACAAGGACATCAAAGCCATCAACACCCAGGTTGTCCAGCCTTACAAGCAGAAGTTGCCGGCCATTGAAAGTTTTGTCAGCCAGATCATCGCCTTCGGTCAGGCGCACCCGGATTTCCGGCCCATTCTCGTGAAAAACGGCGTCGTCGCGGCAGCTCCCGCCGCCGCCGCCAACGCGCCGGCCAAGCCCGCGCCCGCCGCGCCGAAGAAGTAAGAATCTACGCCGCCTTCACGCCGCAGTTCGGACAAAAATTCGACTGCGGCGGAATTTTTTTTCCGCAACCCGCGCAATCCTTGTGCGCCTCGCTGTGCCGCCGATGGATGATGAGATTCCGGATGTAGGGAATCCAGGTGAAGGCGTAGGCGAAAATAAAAACTGAATCGCGCTGGTGGATGGAGTAAACGAGAAATGTCAGCGAGCCGGCCAGGCTCAACCACCAGAACGCCTGCGGAACGACAACCTGCTTTTTTTTCTCCGTCACATACCACTGCACCAGGAAACGCGAGGAAAAAACCGCATTGCCGAGCCAGCCGACGATCTTCCAAGCGCTCCAGTCAATGCCGAACAGCTTGCCGTCGTGCCAGATAAAATTGGTCAGCCAGTCCATCCCGGCAGGTTAAACGACACGCGGGCCTTTCTGAAAGCGAAATCAACGCCGCCGGGTCCATGAAACATTTTCACTCCGCCATCAGCTTGGCCACCTTCGCCTCCAAATCTGTCGCGCCGTGGATGTCGCGGACGATGCCCTTCCGGTCCGCCAGCCACACGGCGGGGATGGCGTCAATGGCATATTCCATGCCGAACTTGTTTTCGGGACCGCGCCCGCCAAAATACTGCGGCCAGGCCAGTCCCTCCTCGTGAATGAACCGCTGCGCCTGATTCGTGTCGTCGTCAAAGTTGATGCCGACCACCTCAAAGCCGTTCGTATGAAACTGGTCGTAAAGCTTTTTGATCTGCGGCGACAGCGCCACGCAGCCCGGACACCACGTCGCCCAGAAATCCACCAGCACCACCTTGTTGGACAGCGTCGTCAGGTTCACCGCGCGGCCGTCCACGGACTTGAACTCGATCGGCAGCGGCCTGCCCACGGCGTCGAGCCGGCGCAGCAGTCCCTTGCCCAAGTCCGTCAATTCCGCCGGCCCGCCGCTGTTGGCCATCAACTCGCCGAACTCGTGCATTTTCATCAGGTCGGCGTCCATCGCCAGATCCATTAAAATCTGGTAGCCCTCCGGGCCGCCGGGAAATTCCTTCACCATCGCGCGCCCGGCCTTTTCCAATTCCGCCTTCATGTCCGCGCCCGCCGCCGACTTGGCCTGCAAATCGCGGCCGAGCAAATCCAGCCGCAATTCGTAACGCAGCTCCTCCGGCGCATTCGTGTCGCCGAGCACCGACTGCTCGCGAGCGTCCAGATCGGCCAGCCGGTTGGTCGCGCCGAAATGCGTCGCCAGCTTCAGCGCCTGAATTTCCGTCACACGCGCCCGCGTCACGTTCGGGTCGCCGGGAAACCGCGAGTAAAAATCCCGCGCCCGGTCCGCCAGCACGCCGGCCTGCACGGCCTGCTGGTCGTCGAACACCGCCAGTTGCGCCTCGCTCGGCGGATTCGTCTGCCACTCCATCGGCGGCGTCGGCAGCGAGAAATTCGTCAGCGCCGCCCACGCCTGCGCCGCCATCAAATTCGTCCCGTCCGCGCGCGCAACCGGCGCAAACAGGGCAAACGCCATCAAACAACCCGGTAAAATTTTGAAAATGTGTTTCATCTCCGTGACTCTGTGACTCTGCGGCTGCAATTTCGTTCAACCGCCGGCGACGATTTTGACAATTTCCAGCCGGTCGCCCGCGTTCAACTGCCGCCGGGAAAACTCCGACGGTGCAACCGCCTCGCCGTTGTGCTCCACCACGACGCTGCGCGGCAGCAGCTTCTGCACGACCAGAAATTCCTCAATCGAGCAGGGCAGTTGCGCGGCGATTGGCTTGCCGTTGGCGGTGACGGACATAATTTCCATAGGATTACATACCAGCAGAATTTAAGTGACCTATAAAGTCATAGGGTTCTTTGAATTCGGCTTCCATAAACAAACTCCCCGTGCGATTCCAGACGAGCCACTTGCCAACAGCTTTTCCATCGGTGAAGTGCATCCAACCCGCACAATGGTTGCTTTCAAAATCAGCCCAAAGGCCATCCAGTTTTCCGTGCTTAAATTGTCGAAATCCTTGTATCAAGCCATCATTTGAAAAAGATAAATCATATCCATCACCGGATTTCGTTCTAAAACTAGCCAATGCCGCCCTGCCATTGCTGTGTTTGTCGAAAAACACTTTAGTCTGTGTTTCTGAATTGGTTTGTTGAAATCGCCCGATTGTATAACCTTCTGACCAAAAATTGCCCGATTCCATTCCAACAAATTTGCTACCCAACGGAGGAAGATTTGTCGTCACGCTTTCATATTTTATTGGAAGCTCTATCAATAACTTTTGTTCGGCAGGAGAGAACAAATTTGTATTGGAAATAACATTGGTATATTTCGCCGGACAAGGCTCGGGTGTATTAACTATAAAGCTAATGTTGGTTTTGCTGTCGTCTAGCGCACCCGATGACATCGGCATAACATTGGTGCGCTCAAAGTCGCTAAAAGAGCCAGCTCCAATTAATATTGGCAGCACTTGCTCCATATCAATATTGGTTTGTCCAAAAAGATTGATGACAGAAAATAGCGGGCTTAAACAAAAAACGATGCCAGCGGTGATTAAGTTTTTTTGACTGGTTCTCATAATTTTATATTGTCAACGCCGCGTCCCAATCCTTCCAGACCGGTTCGTAACCGAGCTTACGAATCAATTCCGCCACTTCGCCGGCGGAACGCTCGTCGGCGATGTTGAATTGTCCCGTTGCGTTCGTCGCGCGGTTCGGCTGCGGCGCCCATTCGCTGGCACCGGAGGCCAGTTCCACGATCTTGCCGCGCACGGTTTGATGCAATTTTTCCTTGCCCGCGCCGGTGTAGCCTCCCGGTTCGGTGTGGCTGCCCGCGCTCATCAGCGTCACGCCCAACGGCACTAGGCCGTCGCGCAGCTTCGCCGATTCGCGCGTCGAGAGCACGATGCCCACGTCCGGAAACATGATGCGCAGTGCGCAGACGAGTTGCGCCAGTTCGCGGTCGGTAATGTGCGTGAGCGGCTGGAATTCGCCGGCGCACGGGCGCAGCCGCACGGTGGAAATGGTCAGCGCCGCCTTCCAGCAGTTCCGCAGCAGATAATCCGCGTGCGCCGCCGCGCAAATCGCCTCGTAACGCCAGTCCGCCAGTCCGTAAAGCGGGCTGATGCCCAGCCGGCGGAAACCGGCGGCATAGGCGCGCTCCGGCGTTTCGAGCCGCCAGTCAAAATTCCGCTTCGGCCCGGCAGTGTGCATATCCGCGTAAATTTTGCGGTTGTAAGTTTCCTGATAAACCACCAGCCCGTCCGCGCCCGCAGCGACGAGCGGAAGATAATCCGCCGTTTCCATCGGCCCGATTTCGAGCGAAATGCCCGGCCAGTCGGCGTGCAGCGCGGCGATGCAGTCGCGCATGTAGCCATTGGAAACAAATTTCGGATGTTCGCCCGCGACGAGCAGGATGTTGCGGAAGCCCTGCTTCTTCAGCTCCCGCGCCTCCTGCCGCACTTCGTCCAGCGACAGCGTGACGCGCAAAATCGGGTTGTCGCGGGAAAAGCCGCAGTAGGAGCAGTTGTTGACGCACTCGTTGGAAAGGTAGAGCGGCGCGAACAGCCGGATGACCTTGCCGAATCGCTGCTGCGTCATCGCGTGCGACCGCCGGCCCATGTGCTCCAGAAACTCCGAGGCCGCCGGCGAAATCAGCGTGGCAAAATCGGCGAGCGACAACTTCGATTTCGCCAGACTTTCACGAACCAAACCGGCGCGGGCGTCCAGCGACTGTTTCGCCAGCGCCGGGAGCGGCAACGAATTGAATTCAGAGACAAAACTCACGCAAACAAGTTAGCAGAGCGGCAGGCGAAGTCGAGGCGGTGATGTTTCGATGTTGAATTTGTCCCCCCTTTTCGCCGATGGTTATGCGCATGAAACTCGGCCTTGGATTGTATCGGCATCAACTGAACGCGGAGCATTATCGCTTCGCGAAGCAATGCGGCTGCACGCATCTGGTCATCCATCTCGTGGATTATTTCCGCTCGTCGCGCAGCAATCAGCCCGGCGACCAGCCCGTCGGCGACGACACCGGCTGGGGCCTGGCCGGCGATCCGAACCGGCTGTGGACATTCGAGGAACTTGCCGGCATCAAAAAGGAAATCAAAGCCCACGGCCTCGAACTGGAGGCGGTTGAAAATTTCGACCCGGCGCACTGGCACGACGTGCTGCTGGACGGCCCAAAGAAACTGGCGCAAATCGAAAACCTCAAAACCATCATCCGCAATGTCGGGCGGGCGGGCATTCCCATTTTCGGCTACAACTTTTCCATCGCCGGCGTCACGGGCCGCGTGAAGGGAAAATTCACGCGCGGCGGCGCGGAGGTCGTCGGCATGAACGGCCCGGTGGACACGCCGCTGCCCAAGGGCATGGTCTGGAACATGGTTCACGACAAAAACGCCGCGCCGGGCGTGGTGCCGTCCGCCACGCCGGAACAGCTCTGGTCGCGCCTGAAATTTTTCCTCGATGAGCTGATCCCGGTTGCCGAGGCGGCCGGCGTCACGCTCGCCGCGCATCCCGACGATCCGCCGCTGCCGACCGTCCGGGCGCAGCCGCGGCTCGTCTGGCAGCCGCAGCTTTACCAGAAATTGATTGATTTGAAACCCAGCCCGCGCAACGCGCTGGAATTTTGCGCCGGCACGGTGGCTGAGATGAAGGATGGAAATGTTTATGACGCCGTGGAAACTTACAGCCGCCAAAACAAAATCGCCTACGTCCACCTGCGCAACATCCGCGGCAAGGCGCCGTTCTACGAGGAAACTTTCATTGACGACGGCGACTTGGACGTGCTGCGCGTGCTGCGGATTTTGAAGAAAAACAATTTCACCGGCGTCATCATTCCCGACCACGCGCCGCAGATGAGCTGCGCCGCGCCGTGGCACGCTGGCATGGCCTTCGCGCTCGGTTTTTTGCGCGCCGGGCTGAAAACGGTGGAGCGTGGGTAAGCAGTTTTCCATTGCGAACGCGCGCCGTTCGTGAAAGCTTCTCCACGCCCTTTATGGCCAAAAAAATGTCCAAGCCGCCGGTCGCCGTGATGATTCTCGGCGTCGGGTCGTTCGCGCACAGCATCGGCAGGGCGCTCGCGGACACCGGGGCGGATGTCTCGACGTATCTGACGCGCAATTACGGTCATTTCCCGCCGACGCTCGCCGGCAAAACCTTTTCGCACGAGGCCTTTCCCAGTCCGGTGCCGCTGATTCACGACCGGAAGATTGACGTCGTCATTCCGCAGTCCATTGACTGGGCGACGCAACCGTGGGCGGAAGATTTGATGAAATCAGGCACCGGCATTTTCAGTCCAACCGGTGAGGCGATGCGGATTGAGCGCGAGCGCGATTTTGCCGGGGAGCTGTGCGCGCAGTTCAAGATTCCGTTTCCGAAATCGTTCGTGGCGTCGAACCGCATCGAGGCGGAAAAGATTCTGGCGCAAAATCCGCAGCCGTTCGTCATCAAAAACCCGCTCTGCTCGCCGACCAGCCCGGTTCACACGATTTTGTGCGAGACGGTCGCCGACACTCGGGCGTGGCTGCGGCAGGTGAATTATGCCGAGGGCGTTTTTTTGCAGGAATACCTCGGTCGCGCCGAGGCGGGCCATATTGCGCTGGTGAGCGGCGGCGAGATCCATTCGCTCGTCACCAATCAGGAATACAAATACGCCTTCAACGGAAACATGGGCATCGTCGCCGGCGCGCCGCTCGGCGGACTGGTCGAGCGCGACGAGAATGACAAATACGGTCTGGCATGCGAGCTGTTGCATCCGCTGCTGCCATGGTTTCGGAAAGTGAATTACCAGGGGCCGATTCAGGTGACGGCAATCAAGCACGACCATCGGTGGCACGTCATCGAATATAACATCCGCATTGGCGTCACGTCCGGCCCGATGATTTTGCGGATGCTGAAGCATCCGGCGGAAACGGTTCTGGCGACGGCGCGGAATGAAAAATTGAAACTGGAGTTCAACGACCAGTTGGATTTCGGCTGCTCGCTCACGCTGGCGGGCTACGGCTATCCGTTCACACAGGTGCGCGGACCGCAGTTGCCGCTGGAAGTGGACGGCAAGGTTGATTGCGATGTCTGCTGGAACGAAGTGGCGCGCAGCGCGGACGGAAAGCTGGCCACCACCGGCCACCGGATTGCGGACGTGATTGCGCTCGCGCCGGCGCTCGACACCGCGATTGCGAAAGCCTACGCGAACATCCGCAAAATCCGCGTCGTGGGCAGCTATTTCCGCACAGACGTCGGCCAAAGCCTCTGGCCGCCGGGCGAAACGTGAATCGTTGAACCGTGAATCGGTTCCCGATTCAACGATGCAACAATTTAACGATTCGACGAACCCCCATTTTGTGGTAAACCATTTCCCGATGTTTCGATGAAACTAAATTCCGAAGATTTTCCGCTGCGGCCGGCGTGGACCGAGATTGACCTCGGCAAGCTGCGCCGCAATCTGCAACTCATCCGCGCCGATCTGCCCAAACACGTCAAGCTGCTGGCCGTGGTGAAGGACGAGGCTTACGGCCACGGCGCGCTCGACGTGGCGCGCATCGCGCTCGAAGAAGGCGCGTGGGGCTTTGGCTTGAGCAACCTGGAGGAAGGCTTGTCGCTGCGCGACGCCGGCATCAAGGCACCGCTGATTTTGCTCGGCGAACGGCAGGAGGCCGAACTCGAATGGTGCGTGGCGCATGACCTGACCATTTGTGTCAACGAGCCGCACACCGTCCGCGCGCTGGCCAAAACCGCGGCGAAATTTGACAAGCGTGTGCCGGTGCATTTGAAGGTCAACACCGGCATGAGCCGCTACGGCGTGCGCTGGGACGAGGCGCTGCCGCTGGTGGAAAAAATCCTCGCCGAGAAATCGCTGGAGCTTCAGGGTGCCATGACGCATTTCGCGCAGTCGGACGAGGTGGACAAGACGTTTGCGAACCTCCAGTTTTCGCGGTTCAAGGAAGTGCTGGACGCGCTGGAGCGGAAAAGCATCCACCTGAAGCTGCGCCATTGCTGCAACAGCGGCGGTTTCCTCGATCTGCCGAAATGTCACCTCGACATGGTGCGGCCGGGCATCCTGCTTTACGGCGTTTTCCCGTCGCAGGTCTGCCGGCAAATTCCCGGCATCGAACCGGTGATGTCGGTGAAGGCCAAAATCGCGGCGATCCAGAAATTGAAGCCCGGCGAAGTCGTCGGCTACGGAATGCGCTACAGTGCAAAGACGGAACGGCGCATCGCCATCCTTCCCATCGGCTATGGCGATGGTTTTCCGCGTGTGCGCAACGAGGGCGGCGCGCTCATCCACGGCAAACGTGCGCCGCTCATCGGCGGCATTGCGATGGATGCGCTGATGGTGGACATCACGGACATTCCGCAGGCGCAAATGTGGGATGAAGCCGTCATCATGGGCAAACAAGGTCACGACGAAATCACCGTGCGCGACATCGCCACGCTGAAAAAATCCGTGACCTACGACGTGCTGACGAACTGGCGGCTGCGGTTGCGGCGGAAATCGGTGAATGGTCAGAATCATTTTAGCCACAGATTGAACACGGATGAAACACTGATTCAAAAATGAGCATCGAATTCAATTGGTCTATTCTCTGGCTTATTGTCGGCATCGCAATTGGGGTTGTTTATATGAAATACTTCGGCAAAAAATGACTGTCTTCTTTCATTCGTGGCTTGAAAAAGTATGAAACTCCTTTTCTCCGAACAAAATTCCGACTACGAGCACTACCAGTTTCCGTATGCCATCTGGGCCGTGCCGGAGGACGGCGAGGCGCCGTCGGACATTTTCAACGCCGGCTTCCTGCCGTCCTCGCGCCAGCTCGACCGCTTTTACCTCTGCCGCCAGATCCGTGTCAGTCTGGTGAAGTTCAGGCCATCGTCCGAAAACCGCCGCATCCTGCGCAAGGGCGCGGGCATCGAGGTGAAGCTCGTGCCGCGCGAGAAATATGATTACACGCCGGAGCGCCGCCAGTTTTTCAAGACCTACGCCGACATCAAGTTCGGTAAGGACGTGATGACGTTTGAGCGGCTCGACGCGCTGTTCGCCTCGCCCATCATCTCGCACCTGCTCGTGTTCACCGACACCAAGACCGGCGCGGACGTCGGCGTGGCGACGGTGTATCTCGAAGGCCGCGAGCTGGCGTTTTATTACTACGCGTTTTACGACCTGAATTATTACGCGCGCAACCTCGGCATGTTCATGATGACCTCGGCGGTGGAGCTGTTCGCCGAACGCGGCGTGAAACATCTCTACCTCGGCACCTGCTACTCGCACACGGCGCTTTACAAGACGCAGTTCGCCGGCGCGGAATTTTTCAACGGCTTCCGCTGGTCGGGCGACATGGACGAGCTGAAATTCATCATCAAGCGCGACAAAAAGGAGCTGACCCAGCACCTGCTCGAAACCGAGGATTACCGCAAGGAATTCTACAAGGGCGATTTGGGGAAAATCACGAACGCCAGCGAATTTCGCGTGAAAGTAAAATGAGCGTTTCCCGTGCGGCGAAGCCGGAAGCCGGCGAACATTCACCGGGTCGCCACGAGATACACATGCGTCCGGTGCCTCGGAAAAATCGGAGCCGCGATCCTCAACAGAAGCCTCAACATCCGGCGGCCCGCGCCAATCCGCCTGCGGCCCTGAAAGGCGTTGAACGTTCCGCAGGATTGCACCTGGAAGCCGGCATTGGAAAACAGGCGCGACAGTTCGGGAGCCGAGTATTCGCGCCAGTGAAAACCGTAAAACGCCTTCTTGCCGCCCAACATGGTATTTTCAAAATGGTAAAAATTTTCAATCAGCGCCTTTTCCCCGCGCCCGGTCAGCAAGGCGGCGACATTTTGAAATGAAGCCTTGTTGGGCACCGTGATGCACACCCGGCCGCCCGGCTTGAGCACGCGACGAAGCTCCCGCACGAACCCGACCGGATTGAAATTGAAGTGTTCCATCGTCTCCCAGCATAAAATCGTGTCGAACCGCGCATCCGGCAGCGGCAGCTTGTGGGTGGCGGAACGGGTCGGGCCGAACATTTCAAAAAAATCAACATAGCGCAGCGCGATGGCGTGCTCCCGGTAAAGCGGCTCCAGCGGACGCACCACCGGATCGTCGCCTTCCAAAACGGTGTAGGAAAAACTGTTTGGCCGCAGCAGAAAGGGCGTGTAGCCGTAAAACGGGCCGATTTCGAGAACGTCACCCAGCCGCTCCGAAAACAATCCGAAACGTTCGCAGCTTTGGTGCAGGCGCGGGGCATGGCTTCGGAAATAATCCTGGATGCCGCCGAGCACCCCGGCCTTGCTTCCCAGCTCCTCGCCCTTCGCCAAAAATTCCTGAATGGTCATGTTCAATAGACGGCCTGGCGACCATGAAACCAGCGTTGAACCGCGATTGTCGAGCGAAACATATCGCGCATGCCTCGCTTCAAACGGCGGACTCGGCGGAAGCCGGCTCCAGCATGAGCGGCCGGTCGTGGTTCAAATGGTCCTCGCACACGCGCCAAAAATCCGCCGCCGCCGTCACGCGGCGGATTGCAAACAGGAATTCCTCGCCCACGCCCTCGCCGATGAAATTCATGAATTTCTTCATCCGCATCACCTGCGCCGGTTCGGGCACGCCCGGTGTGATTTCGTTTTCCCACAAGTCTCGGATGTAAGCCAGTATGTCGCGGCCGATCGGCAGCCTGATTTTTTCGCTGCGAAGCTGCTGCCGGATCTGGTCGAACAGCCACGGATTGCGGATCGCGCCGCGGCCGATCATCAATCCGCGCGCGCCGGTTTCCGCCAGCAACGCCTGCGCCTGCGCCGCGCTGAAAACATTGCCGTTGAGCAGCACCGGACAGCGCAATTCGCGCGCCGCCAGCGCGATCAAATCATAGCGCACGCCAGGCCGATACATTTGCTTCACCGTCCGCGCGTGGACGGTGAGCAAATCAATCGGGTGCCTTGCGAAAACCGGCAGCAGCTCGTCGAATTCCTCCGCCGACTCGAAGCCGACGCGCGTTTTGACCGTGAACGGAATCGTCACCGCGTCGCGCAGCGCGCCGAGGATGGCGTCAATCTTATCCGGGTCGCGCAGCAGTCCGCCGCCGGCGCATTTGCGGTAGACGACGGGCGCGGGGCAGCCGAGGTTCAGGTCAATCGCCGCGATGGGATATTTCTGCAATTCGCGCGCCGTGCGGATGAGCGCGGGGATGTCGTTGCCGATGAGCTGCGCGACGACGGGTCTGCCGGTCGGATTTTTGGTGATGGATTCGAGAATCCATTTCTCCGGGCGCGAATCGCCGTGGACACGGAAGTATTCCGTCCAATAAACCTCCGGCCCGCCGTAGCGCGCGACAACGCGCATGAATTGCAACGTCGTTACATCCTGCATCGGCGCGAGAGCCAGGATGGGCGCATCAGCGCGGAGCAATTTCAAGAATGTTTCGGACGGAGCCACGCGCGAGGTTAAACGGGATTGGCCGCGAAAGGCGAATAATTCTTGCCTTTGCCGCCGGCGTCCGCAACTTGACGGGCAGACATGAGCGGAAAAATTTTCATCGGCACGGACAGCGGCGCGACCACTTCCAAAATCGCCGCCGTCCGCGAAAACGGCGAGGCCGTCACCACCAAGCTGCTCCAGCGGCCCACCAATTCGCAGAACGGCACAGACGCCGTCATTGCCGCCTGGATTTCAGCCATCAACGAATTTCTGGCGCAGAACCATTTGCAATGGCCGCAGGTCGCGGGCGTCGGCCTCGCGATTCCCGGACCCTACGAACGCTATGGCGTCCTCGGCAAGGCTGCGAATCTTCCGGCGAGTTTTGTGGGCTGGAATGTCCATGCCGATTACAGCACAGCGCTCGCCGGGGCCGCCGGTCGTCCACTACCGTTGATCGTGGGCAACGACGGCCATTGCGGTGGCGTGGCCGAGGCGCGCATCGCCCGCGCTGATAAAAAGATTTCCGTCCTGATGCTCATGCCCGGTTCCGGCCTCGGCAGCGCGTTTGTGGGTCAGGACGGCCTGCCGCTCACCGGCCAGACGCTCACCGCCATGGAAACCGCGCACATGGCCGCGCCGCTGCATTTGTTTGGCCTCGGCGGCGAGCCGATTCCGTGCGGTTGCGGCAAAAACTGGGGCTGCGTCGAGCCTTACACCACCATCGCCGGCCTGCCGCGCCTGCTGGCGGAAAAATTGAAAAAGTTCCCCGGCCACGAACTCGCCAAATCCACTGCGCCGGAGCGGGAAAAAGTTTTGTCGCTGCGCAGCCGCGCGCAAAAGGGCGACGCGCTGGCAGTGGAAATTTTCGAGTTTCAGGCCCGCGCAATGGGATTTCACGTGGCGAACCTGGTGACGCTGCTCGATCCGGGCATCGTCGTCATCGGCGGCGGGCTGATGGACCACGAAGTGACCACGCCGGAATTCCGCGAGCGTTACCTGCGCACCATCCATGAAACTGCCGCGCCGTATCTCTGGCCCGCGCAACGCGCCGGCATCAAAATCATTCCCGCCGTCCTGGGCGAATTGTCGCAGGCCATCGGCGCCGCGCTGCTGGCGCTTTACCAGAGCCGGGATTGACGCCGCAGCCGCTTTCGCAGCCATCACGCGACGGCTTCCGGCAAAACCGGCGGATTTTGATTTGCGCCGCTGGCGGCGCGCGAACACAATGGCAGACCGAAAACCGCAAATTGAATTATGCCCACATTCGACATTGTTTCGCAGGTCAACTCGATGGAAGTTGAAAACGCCGTCCACCAGGCCAAAAAGGAGCTGGCCAACCGCTTCGACTTCAAGGGAAGCAAGGCCGAGATCGTTTTGGAGAAAAACGAGATCAAGCTTTCCGCCGAGGACGATTTCAAGGTGCGCACGCTCAACGAAATGGTCATCGGCCGGCTCGCCAAGCGCGGCATCAGCCTCAAGAGCGTGGAGCAATGCGATCCGGACGTCTCACCGCTGGGCCACGCGCGGCAGGTCATCAAGATCAAGCAGGGCATCGAGACAGCAGTGGGCAAGGAAATCACCGGATTCATCCGCGACGGCAAGTTCAAGGTGACGACGCAGATTCAGGGCGACGCCGTGCGCGTGAACAGCAAGAGCCGCGACGAATTGCAGGCCGTCATCGCCGCCGTGCGCACCCATGAATTCCCCGTGGCCGTGCAGTTTGTGAATTTCAGGGAGTAAAATTTCAGGGAGTAATATTGTTCGATTACGCAACTGAAATTGAAATGCTAATCGTCTGTTTTCAATCCAGCATCTGCGGAACGTCACGCGCACCGTGGAGAATGCGGATGATGTGCAGGCGGCGCGGCGCGGCGGTGACGCGGTAGAAAATCAGGTAATTCGCAAACCGCCGCACCGGCCAGAATCGCATCCCGGACAATCCGGCGCGATTGGTTTGGTAGCGCGGGCCGACTTCAGGCCATTGCGCCAGCGTGCGGAAACTTAATCGCAACGCGGCGAGAAATCTTCCGGCAGCTTCAGGATTCTCCACCGCAATGAACAAATGGATGTCTGCGATGTCGCGAATCGCCTCTTCACCACGGATGATTTTAAGCGGTTTCAAGTTCCTTGAGCTTGCGATGCGTGCGGGTGCGGATGCGGTCAAAGTCGGCGTCGGTCAGCGGCTTGGCCGGACTGCGGACGCCGGCAAGAAGCTTGTTGTCGAGATCGGGAATGTTCAGGGCGGCCTGTTGTTCGGCCCTTTCCAATGCGCGCAAGCCGGCGCGGACCACTTCACTCGAATTGCCATAACGCCCGCTTTCAACCAAATCCCCGACCATGTCTTCGTAGTATTTGCTCAAGGCGACGTTCATGGAATCAATCTAGGCCGGTAACATTAGTTGTCAATAGTCGCCATTCATCAAATCTCCACCATCGGCTGGCATTTTGACATATTTGCAGTCTCCGTTCCGCCCGAATCCCAAGTTCCGTCGGGAGCGGCATCGTCCGCAAATCCAGACGGGGTTCAAATCATTCAGCCCGGCCGGGCCGCGATCCGCGAAGGCGCAGACGGACTCGCTGTCGGCGCGGGCATTCCGGTCTCAAAATGGTCCGGCACGTCTTCCGGCAGCAGCGTGGTGAGCGCGTCGCGGTCGCACTGGCCGCTGGCGACGAGCCGCGTGCTTTGATTGCGCACGGCGGACTCGAACAGGTTCCGCATTTCGCGCGCGTTGCCGAACTGCGCGTTGCGCGCGGCGTGCAGGCCGGCGCAGAGGGTTAGCACCTTCCTCTCCGTTTCCGGCGAGCCGACCAGCCCGCTTTGCGCGGCCATGCGATGGAAAATTTCCGCCAGTTCCTCCGGCGCGTAATCCGGGAAATTGAGGTAGTTCGTGAAGCGCGATTCGAGGCCGGGATTCGACGCGATAAATTGTTTCATCGGCTCGTTGTAGCCGGCCACGATGACGATGAGCCGTTCGCGGTCGTCCTCCATGCGCTTGAGCAGCGTCTCGACGGCTTCGCTGCCGAAATCCTCCGCGCCGCGCCCGGCGAGCGAATACGCCTCGTCAATGAACAGAATGCCGTCGAGCGCCGAGTCAATCGCCGCGTGTGTGCGCACCGCCGTCTGCCCGACGTATTCGGCCACGAGCCGGCCGCGGTCCACCTCGACGACGTGTCCGCGCCGGAGAAGACCGAGCGATTTGTAAATGCGGCCCATCAGCCGCGCGACGGTGGTCTTGCCGGTGCCGGGGTTGCCGAAGAAAACGCTGTGCAAACTTGCCTGCACCACGGGCAACCCCTGCTGCCGGCGCAGCACCTGCATCCGCGCGAAATTGGTGGCGCGATGAACCTCGCTCTTCACCGGCTCCATGCCGACCAGCGCGTCCAGTTCCTTGAAAATGGCGGTGAGGTCCTCCTCGCTGACGCCCGGATCGGCGGCGCGCGCCGTGAAATCCACGGCGTATTGCCGCGAGACCTCGGTGAATTGCGCGGAAATGACCGCTGACCGGCGGCGGCTGGCGTCGGACGGTTCGCGATCCATGTTCGACAAAGTCGTCACGAGCGTCTGCAATGCCTGGCGCAAAAACTCAATCGTCACCGGCTGCAAACCGAGGTCCAGCGTGTGGCGCGTGAGCATCCCGAAAATTTCGTCCAGACCGAGTTTGTCCGCCGGCTGCAACATGGTTTCCACGCGCTCCATCGCCTTGCCGCCGCCCTTTTCGAACCATTTGATGAACGCGTCGGCGTTGCCGTTGGCGGCGGCGTAGCCGGATTCCAGCAGCGCCAGCGCGTCGTCCGGCTTCGCTGCCAGTCCCGCGATGCAAAGGGACAGCGCGCCGTAGGCCTGCAAGTCCGATCCATCGGTGGCCAGCCGCTGCCACAACGCCAGCGTCAGCAGCCGGATGAAACCGTGCAGGTCGTCAATCAAATCGAATTCCTCGTCGCCGATGCGCTTCACCGTCATCAGCGGCGGCGTGAGGATCTGCACGCATTCCACCAGCAGGCGCAGTTGCGTGAGGCTGCGCAGGATGGCCTCCTCCTTCGCGATTTCATAACCGAACACCTGCCCGCGCCAGTCGCTGTTGCGCAGCAACTGGCTGTAACGCCGCGAATGCAGCTCGATGCAGCTGCGCAGGCGCGTCGCGTCGTCCGGCGTGAACAGCGATTGCGACTGGTAATACGTCAGCAGATAATTCGTCGTCATGCCGTCCAGCTCGCCGAGGTCCTCGCGCTTGAACGACACGGTGCGGCCGGTCTTCGGGTTGCGGAACAGCGTGGTGAGAATCGAGCCGGGCAGGAAGGTTTCGTGCGACGGCAGCGCCGGGCGCGGCGTGGTGACGCGCGGCAGGTTGGCCGGCGCCTTCGTGACCTCCTCCAGCGCGCCGGCCTGGCGCAACAATTCCTCCAGTCGCTCGCGCAGCTTGACTTCGTCCGATTCAGGTTGCTGGTTCGTTTCCATGCGGCACGGTTTTCGGGTTGAGAATATAAATTGTCATCCGTGCCACGGTGAGCGCAAGCTTCAAGTGCCGCGGCGCAATTAAAATAAAACTTGGCGTCCTTGGCGTCTTGGCGGTTAATGTTCCCGCATGGCCACTCTCGTTTTCGACATTGAAACCTCCGCGCTGCCGCTCGAACTGTTCGACGAGGCGCAGCAGGAATACCTCTTCCGGGAGACGGAGAAAATTGGCGACGCCGTCGCCAAGACCGCCAAGCGCGAGGAAATCACGCGGTTCATGAGCCTGTGGCCGTTCACGTCGCAGGTCGTCTGCATCGCCATGCTCAACGCCGAGACCCAGCGCGGCCAGACGTTGTTCGTCGCGGAGGATTTTGAGGAAGTGGAAGAGGAAAACGCGCCCGTCAAATTCATTCCCTGCGCCGATGAGACGGAACTGCTCGCGCAATTCTGGGACGTGGCGAAGAAATACGATTCCATCGTCACCTTCAACGGACGCGGTTTCGACGTGCCGTTCATTTATCTCCGCTCGGCGCAGCTCAACGTGCCCATCTCGAAAAAGAACTGGCTCGGCTACCGGTTTGCCACCGAGCCGCACTGCGACCTCGCGGAGCAACTGACGTTTTACAGCGTGAGCGGGCGCGACGGCGCGGCGCGGCGGTTCAACCTGGATTTTTACTGCAAGGCCTTCGGCATCGAATCGCCCAAGAGCCACGGCGTGACCGGCAGCGACGTGACAACGCTGATGGCCGAAAAGAAATTCCGCGAGATTGCCGAATACTGCCTGCGCGACGTCCGCGCCACCGTGGAGCTTTACAAAATCTGGAAGGAAAGGCTGGCGGGGATAAAGTGAAATTTTATGAGTGCAAAACCAAATGGCCTGTTGACTTGGAACATCAATGAAATTGCAAATGCCCTGAAAATTGGAGAATCCGATGTCCGCGAGTATTTCACGGATGGAAGGCGTGTCAGCTTTATTTTGGAGCGGCGTCTGGCATACGAAGTGGTCAAGGGAAAATTGGCGCCAAGCGAGGGCGCAGGCTATGACTTGCTGGATTCACAGGGGCGGAAATGGGAGGTGCGCAGTGTCACAAAGGGTGGCATTTACTTTTGTCCCAGTTATATGGTGGGATCAGGCCGTTCGTTCAATGAACCCGGCTTCTTGGCGAAGCTCAAGGAAATCGAAGGGTATATCGTTTCCGATGTTGAGTCGTTTCCCAATGTGCCATTTTGGATTTTGCCGAAAACAACCGTTGAATGTTGGTGGCTCGGTGGAAAACTTGGAACCAGCACGAAGATTTCTCGCACCGTTGCGTTAAAATTATTAGAGTCCTGCTGATGAGTGCAGTCAAAGAAATCCTTTTCCCAAACGCTGCGCGGCCTGTTTTGCGGGCAGCGGACGATCACGTTCTGGAAAAGGAATTGGCCCGGTTCAATTGTTTCGGAAAACAGACGAAAAGAGAATTTTTGCCGGCGAATGGTTTCGGAAAAGTTCCCGTCTTCATCAACGAGTTTTGGACGGCCAAACAACGCGCCGCTTCCAGTTTGCATGAGGTTTCTTACCGGGCTTGTTTCAAGCCGCAACTCCCCCGTTTTTTCATTGAGAGGCTTACCCGGCCGGGCGATGTGGTTTACGACCCGTTCATGGGACGTGGCACAACCTTGATTGAATCGGCACTGCTCGGCAGAATTCCATGCGGTTGCGACATCAATCCGTTGAGCCACATTTTTGTCCGTTCCAGATTAAACCCGCCCCTCCTTCTGGATGTGGAGGCAAGACTTCAACAGATTAATTTCAAGCTCGCCGACGAGTGCCCCGAAGAACTTCTGGTGTTTTATCATCCGGAAACTTTGATGGAGATTTGCGCGCTGAAAAAATATCTTCTCGGCAGAAAAAACAAAGGCGAACTCGACAATATTGATGATTGGATTTGGATGGTTGCCACCAACCGGCTTACCGGTCACTCACCGGGATTTTTTTCCGTCTATACGCTGCCGCCAAACCAGGCCGTTTCCATCGAATCGCAGGCAAAAATCAATAAAAAACGCCGCCAAACGCCTCCGCGGCGTCATGTGGCCGAATTGATTTTGCGAAAAAGCCGGCAGTTGCTGGCTGGCATTGATGATGTTCATCGCCGTCAATTGTCATCCAGTGCGGGGGGGGCGTTGCTCGTGACGCGCAGTGCCCATGAAACTCCAGAAATCAAGCCGAATTCAGTGGCGCTGGTTGTCACGTCGCCGCCATTTCTGGATGTTGTGAATTACGGACAGGACAACTGGCTGCGGGCTTGGTTTTGTGGCATAGACATTTCAAAGGTGGCAATCTGGCGGATCAAGAATTTAAACGAATGGGAAGTGGCCATGACCAGTGTGTTTTCCGAAATCCATCGCGTCCTGCAACCAGACGGCTGGGTGGCTTTTGAGGTGGGGGAGATTCGGAATGGCAAAATCAAACTGGAAACTTCGGTGTTGAAGTGTGGCATTGAAGCAGGGTTGCGCCCCGTCCTTGTTTTGATCAATGATCAACTCTTTACAAAGACTTCCAATTGTTGGGGCATTGACAATCTGAAGAAAGGCACCAACACCAACAGAGTAATTCTCTTTCAAAAGGAAGGGTGAGAACCGGATTTCCAAGCGCTGATTCATGCCTACACTTATTTGCTTTGCCCTGAAGGAAGAAGTCGCGCCGTTTCGGGAAAGCACCCAGGAGGCCAAAGGGGAGTTGAAGGGGCTGAAAGCGCGGTTTTAGGCGAAAATGGCCCGTTTTTGATGAAAAGGGGCGAAAACCCAATGGTTGGGGGTGCGCCCCCAGCCGTTTGGGGTGCAAACCCAATCATTGGGGACGCAAAAGTAGCGGTTGGGTTTGATGCCCCAGCCATTGGGTTTGATGCCCCAGCCATTGGGTTTGATGCCCCAGCCATTGGGTTTGATGCCCCAACCGTTGGGTTCGACGCCCCAGCCGTCGGGTTTGGTAAAGTAATGGCCGGGGCTGCGCCCCCAATGACTGGGTTTGCATCCCCAGCGGCAGGTTTTCCATGCAGCAGACGCAATCGGCAACGGCCAGCGCGAGAGTGGTTGCCGCCCGGCTTGCCGGATGCCACACTGGCTGCGTCTGGCCCATGTCCACACTTATTTGCTTTGCCCTGAAAGAAGAAGCCGCGCCGTTTCGCAAGGTTGCAACGCGGCGTCCCGGCGTCATCACACTGACCACCGGCATCGGACGCGCAAACGCGGGAAAATCCGTGCGCGAATTTCTGGCGGGCGGGACGCTCGCCCCACCGGATTTGGTTTTGACCTGCGGTTTCGCCGGTGGCCTGAACCCCGATTTGAAACTCGGCGACGTGGTTTTTGAAATCCGTTCCGGTGGCAGCCGACGTGAGTCGGCTCAAACTAAATCTGGCGAGGGTTTAGAGCCGACTAACGTCGGCTGCTACGAAAAATTGGTTGCCGCAGGAGCAAAGCCCGTGAAATTCTTCTGCGCCGACCGCGTCGCCACCACCGCCGCCGAAAAGAAAAAGTTGCACGACGAAACCGGCGCGGATGCGGTGGAAATGGAATCGGCGGCGATTCACGCCGTTTGCGCGGAGCGCGGGATTCCCTGCGCCACCGTCCGGGTAATTTCCGACACGGCCGGCGAGGATTTGCCGCTGGATTTCAATGCGCTGGCCAGGCCGGACAAGAGTCTGGATTACGGCAAGCTGGCCTGGGCCATCGCCCGGTCGCCGGGAAAAATCGGCGCGCTGATGGAGCTGCAAAAGAAAACGAACTTCGCCGCCAAACAACTGGCCGCCGTGCTGGCGCGCGTCATGACTGATTGACGGAAGCTTTCACTGTCACCGGCGGCGGGGCGGATTTTTCCTTGGCCTGTTCGCTCCACGCGACGAGCGCGGCGCCGATCACGATGACGGCCACGCCCGTCCAGCGCAACGCGCTGACTTCCTCATGCCGGACCAGCCGCGCCGCCAGCGCGGTGATGACAAAGCCCAGCGATGTCAGCGGCCAGATCAGGCTCACGTCCCGTTGCGAGAGCAGATACAGCAGCACGCCAAAGAACATCGCCTCGAACAGCACGCCCAGAAGGATGTTCCGGTTGCACACGCCGCGTCCGATGATGCGCGCGATCTCGCCGGCGGAAACGGTTTTCACCTCGCCGATTTCGTGCAAACCCTGGCTCAAAAAAACAACGCCCACCGCTTCGAGCATGAGACCGATCAAAAGTATGGTAATCAATTTTGTCATATCACAAATCCTGGTAACGAATCCGTTCGACGCCGAGTTTGTCCGCCAGCTCCTTCACGCGCGGGCTGACGAGGGCGTCGAATTCAGCCTTAAATTCGTCCAGCGACGGATGGGAGTAAAGCTCGGAATCGCCGGGCGGCAGTTCCGGCAGCAGCTTCAAAATGTAATCCTCGTCCACGCGGGCGTTTTGCAGCAGGCCAAAGGTGATTTGCGCATGGCGGATGCCGCGGCGGCGCAGCGGCCCGCGGGCGCGGCGGGAAAGCCATCCAAAAATAGCCGCGTGCGACAGGCGGTAGAACCATTGTCCGCGCGCCATGCGCCGGCTGCGCGCCAGACAGTCGCGTGTCAGACGAAAATGCCGGATGCCAAGCTGATCCGCGTCGTCCATCAGGATTTTGAAAATGACCGGATGCAAATGCAGGTGCAAATGGCCGTTGACGTGGTCGAGCGGCAGTCCGGTGGCGCGGAATTTTTCAAACTGGGCGTGAATTTCGGCGCGAAGCTGTCCGCGCAGGCCGCGCTTGAAAAAATAATCCATGCCGGCGCCGACCGGGTTGTTTGAAAATTCGCCGCGCGCGTTGACAAGCCCGGGAATTTTTTCCGGCGGCAGCGCGGAATGGCCGTGCAAAAAAACGAGGTGCAGGCCGACGCCGAGCCCCGGATTTTGCCTGGCCAGCTCCACAGCTTCGCCGCAATCCGGCTCGTTGACCATCAGGCTCGTGGTGGTCAGAATGCCGTCGCGGTGGGCGCGGATGACGGCGGCGTTGATGGAATGCGAACGGCCAAAGTCGTCGGCGTTGACAATCAGCCGGCGACCGGATTGCGGATTGCGAATTGCGAATTGCGGATTGGCGGGCATCGCCGAATTTTACGGACTCCCGTAATTTGAGGTTTTTGCGCCGAGCGCACAGCGCAGCCAGGATTGAAAAATCAGCGCCAGCTTGCCCGGCTTGCTCAATTTCAGCGGGCGCGGGCCAAAGACGTCGAATTTTCCGCGCTCGATTTTTTGCAGCAGCCGCCAATAAACCGATCCCATCAATTCGGCGGCGACCATCGCCCGGCGGTCCTCGGCGGGCAGGGTTTCGCGGGCGAGCCGATAAAAGTTTTTGGCCCGTGCCGCAACGCTGCCGGCAAGCGCGAAATAGCGGTCGGAATATCTGGAATTCAAAATTTCATCCTCGGTGACGCCAAATTTTTTCAGCTCGGACAGCGGCAGGTAAATCCGTCCGCGTTCGGCGTCGGTCTTCACGTCGCGCAAAATGTTCGTCAGTTGCAGCGCCTTGCCGAGATAAACGGCGTAATCGCGGCTCGCCGGGTTTTTATACCCGAAAATTTCAATGCTCAACAGGCCGACGGCCGAGGCGACGTGGTAGCAATACTTTTCCAGCGCATCAAAGGTCTCGTAGCGCCGGGTGTCCAAATCCATTTCACAGCCCTGGATCAAATCGTCGAACAGCTCGAAGCGCAGCTTGAACTGCCGGATGACGGGCTGGAGTTCGCGGTTGACGGGAAACTGCGGCGGTTGATTTTCGCAGGCGCGTTTCACGTCGGCGCGCCACGCGGCGAGCTGTTCGCGGCGCTGCTCCGCCGGAGCCGTTTCGTCGTCGGCCACGTCGTCCACTTCGCGGCAAAAGGCGTAGAACGCGGTCATCGCGTCGCGTTTGGGACGCGGCAGGAGAACGAAGGCCAGCGCGAGGTTGGAGGCGCTTTTTTTGGTGATGGCGCGGCTGTGTTGCATCACGGCATCGGCGGCGGAGGCGACGGCGGTTTGCCGGTTTCGCGGATGGGCGGCAGGCCGCCGGTCTGGGCGAGCGTGGGGTTGATGGAACGGTGTTGGCGATGATGGTGCCGGCGTTGCTGGAACATCTCCTTGATGCCGCCGACATTTTGCTGGAGCTGTTCCCGGTAACTCTTCCGATGGTGATGATGGTGGTGTTTGCGAATGCGGTCTTTCCTTCTGCGAACCACCAATGCCCAGAAAAATACAACCAGCGACACCAGCGCAAGGACGCCAAGCATGATGAAAATATCCACGACCCCCGGGCTCATCGGATTGCCAACGGGTATTGAATCTGTGTCCATAAGATGATCAGGCTTCGTTTGCCGCGCCGTCGCCGACCTGCATGTCCAGCCGCTGCATCCGGTAACGGAGCGAATGGCGGGTGAGCTTGAGCTGTTCGGCGGCGCGGGCCATGTTGAAATCGTTTTGCTCCAGTGCACCGGCAATCAAATCCCGCTCGGTCCGGTTCAGCGCGTCGTCGAGTGACTCGTCCGGTGCCGGCTGAACCGGCACATTCCGGGCCAGCCGCGCCTCGATTTGAAAATCCGGCAGGCTGGCCGGCTGGATTTCGTGCGCGGTTTCCAAGATCAGCGCGCGCTCGATGGCGTTGCGCAACTCGCGGACGTTGCCGGGCCAGCGGTGCAGCAGCATTTTCTGCCGGGCGGCGGGCGCGAGACCCTCCACGTTTTTGTTCATTGTGGCCCGGAATGTTTTCAGGAAATGCTCCGCCAGCAGCAGCACGTCGTCACCGCGTTCGCGCAAGGGCGGCAGCTGGATTTGCACGACGTTCAGCCGGTGAAACAAATCCTCGCGGAACTGGCCGTCGGCGATGGCCTGCGCAAGGTCGCGGTTGGTCGCGGCGACGAGCCGGACGTTGACGCGCAATTCCTGCGTGCCGCCGACGCGCGTGAACGTGCCGTCTTCGAGAAAGCGGAGCAGCTTGGCCTGGAGTGGCTTGCTCATGTCGGCGATTTCGTCGAGGAAAATCGTTCCGCCGTCGGCCTCCTCGACCCGCCCGAGCTTTTGCTTCAAAGCGCCGGTGAACGCGCCTTTTTCGTGGCCGAACAATTCGCTTTCGAGCAGCGTCTCGGGAATGGCGGCGCAGTTGATGCGGATGTAATCCGCCTGGCGCCGCCGGCTCAAATGGTGCAGCGCGCCGGCGACCAGCTCCTTGCCCGTGCCGCTCTCGCCGAGAATCAACACGCGCGCGTCGGTCTGCGCGACGGTCTGGATCAATTTCCGCAGCTCCCGCATCTGCGGCGATTCGCCGACAATCTGGTCGAGAGTGATAATTTCGCCGGCGCGCGAGCGCAGCGCGGCGTTTTCCTGCAACAGCCGATGGCGCTCGGCGCACCGCGCCACGGCATGGAGCAATTCCTCGGGGGCAAACGGCTTTGCAACGTAGTCAATCGCGCCGGACTGGATGGCTTCGACGGCGAGCCTGGGCGTCGCGTAGGCGGTGATCATGAGCACGGGCAAATCCGGCCACTGGTTGCGCGTTCGGGACAGAAATTCGTAGCCGCTCATCCCGCCGAGCCGCGCGTCGGTGATGACCATGAAGAATTCCTCGCGCGCGAGCAGCTCCAGCGCCTCCTCGGCGGATTCGACGGCGCGCGCGGCATAACCCTCGTCGTTCAGCACCGTCTGCAACGACTGGCGCATGTTCTTCTCGTCATCCACGACGAGCACGGGTGGCAGCGGCACGCTCATGGCTTGGATAATTTCATCAATGCTTTGGCGGGGAAGAATAGAACGAAGGCCGCGCCTTGGCCAGACTTGGATTCGAGGCGAACCGTGCCGCCGTAAAGCTCGGCATTGTGTTTGACGATGGCGAGGCCGAGGCCGGTGCCTTTTTCCTTGGTGGTGTAATACGCCTCAAAGATGCGCTCGATTTTGTCCGGCGGAACGCCCGGCCCGTCGTCGCGCACGGATATTTCGATGGAATGATCGCGGCGGCAGCCGGCGGTGACAAACACATTCCCCTCGTGGCCGAGCGCTTCACGCGCGTTTTGCAGAAGGTTCACGAGGATTTCCGACAAATGGCCGCGCTGCATCAGCATCGGCGGAAAATGCCCGGCATAGTCGCGGTGGATTTTGATCTGGGTCGGCACTGCAGGCGGAAACACCTGCGCGATGGCCCGGTCCAGCTCGGCGACAACATCCAGTTTCTCGACGCGGCCCTCGCTCAACTGGGCGTAACCCATGATCTGCGTGATGACGCGGTCGGCGCGCGCGACCTCCTCCTGGATGATTTCGATTTGTTGCGCCGCCACGTCTGTTTTTCCGGTTCGCAGCGAGCGTTGCAGCGAGAACGCGGCGTTGTTGATGACGGCCAGCGGATTTTTAATTTGATGGGCGAACTCGGCGGCGAGCCGGCCGGCAGAGTGCAGCTGGTTTTCGCGCGCGGCAAATTCGCCCGCCTCCTCCAGCGCGCTGCGCTGGCGTTCAATCAACACCTGCGCGCCGTAGCAGCAGAGCGTGAGCAACCAGAGCACCGACACGCGGAGCAAAAAAGGTTCGGTGGAGATTTCCGCCTGCGAATTATCCACGGTTGCATCGTCCGACCAGAGTGGCATTCGCAGTTTGAGGGCGGTTTCGCTGACCCCGTGGGAAACCTGGTTCGTGGCATGAAGGGCGGGTGGCGGTGCGGGCATGGTCGTGCCCTCGCCGATGCCCGGCACGACCAATCCCGCGCTCAAATAAAACAGGCTCAACAGCAGATTGAGCACAATCTGCGGCACCGCCAGCGGAATGCTCAAGGCGTTGAGCACAATCAGGCAGGGAAACACCCAGAACACAATGCTGTCAAAACCGCCCGTGACAATCATCAGCCCCGCGATAAACAGCCCGTCCAGCAACCCCATTGTGAACGCCAGCCATTGGAATAGGCCCGGCGGCAGCCGCCGCCAGGAGTAAAAAAAAAGGGCGCCCAGACAATTGCAGAGGATATAGACCAGAAAATAGTCTTTGAGCGTGTCCTGCACCACCGCCCGCGGCGACGGCATATCGTAAAGCCAGTCCGACAGAAACAGGTAGTAAAGCACCACCAAAATCACGCCCACTTTCGACGGCAGCACCACGTCGCGTTGCATCGCCACGATGCGCTCCGCCTGCCGCGTCGGCTCCGGCCGGTCCGTCGCCAGCATCCGGCGCAGCCCTTTGAAGCGTTCCCAATCAATAAGTTTCATGGGCAAACAGGCCGCGCCCGGCGGGAGCGGCGCCTCGGTCTCACATTTTCAACGCGCGCTCCGCGATTTTTTCCACCGGCCACAGCCGTCCGATGCCCTCATAACCGCACGACAGCATTCCCTCGTCCGGCCCGATGAATTCCGCGCCGCGCGATTTAAGGATTTTTACGTTTTCCCGCGTCGCCGGGTGCCGCCACATCTTCCCGTTCATGGCCGGCGCAATCAAAATTTTTGCCTTCGGATTCAGCGCCAGCGCGATGCACGTCAGCGCGTCATCGGCGATGCCGTGCGCCAGCTTCGCGATCACGTTCGCCGTCGCGGGCGCGATCAAAAGCAAATCCGCCTCGTCCGCCAGCTCGATGTGCGTTGGCTTCCAGCCTTCGTCCTCGTCGTAAAGACCGGTCACGACCGGATGGCGCGTCAGCGTCTTGAACGGCAGCGGCGTGATGAACCGCTGCGCGTCCACCGTCATCACCACACGCACGTCGCACTTCGCCTTCGTCAGCAGCGACGCCAAATCCGCCGCCTTGTGCGCGGCGATGGAGCCGGTCACGCCGAGAATAATTTTCTTTGAAACGCTCATGCCTGAATCTTAACCCAAATCCGCAATCCGCAACCGAAAATCTGCAATTCAAAACCCCGGCGCCGCCGCCCGCGCCGCGCGCATTTTTTCCGCCTCCACAATCGCCAGCATCCGCCGCAAATCCTCCGGCTTCGTGGTGCTGGTCAGCAGATAATCAAAATGCCTCCACTCCGCGATCTCCTGCCGCGCCACCGCGAGCCGTTTTTGGATGACCGCCGCGGAATCCGCCGCGCGGTTTGTCAGCCGCGCCTCCAGCTCCGCGATGGACGGCGGCGTGAGAAACACCGTCACCAGCGCGCGCCTCAATTCCGGCTCCGCCTGCACGCGGCTGCGGATCGTCGCCGCGCCCTGCACGTCCACGTTCAGCAGCACGTCCCGGCCCGAACGCAGCTTGCCGAGCAGCTCGGACTTCAGGATGCCGTAGCGGTTGCCATAGACCGTCGCGTGCTCGATGAATTCATCCGCCTGCTCCCGCCGCTGAAACTCAGCCACGCTGAAAAAATAATAATCCACGCCGTCCTTCTCGCCCGGCCGCGGCCCGCGCGTGGTGCAGGTGATGGCGCGCGCCATGCCCGGCCGCGACGCGACCAGTTGATGGCACAACGTCGTCTTGCCCGCGCCCGACGGCGCGGAAATCAAAATCATCAGCGGCGCGGGACTTTCCGCCGCCGATGACTTTGAACTTTGAACCTTGGACTTTGAACTTTTCATCACTCGACATTCTGCGCCTGCTCGCGGAACCGTTCCAGCTCCGCCTTCAGCGTCACCACTTCGCGCGAAATCAGCGCGTCGTTCGCCTTCGAGCCGATGGTGTTGATTTCGCGGTTCATTTCCTGCGCCAGAAAATCCAGTGTGCGCCCGACCGGGTCCTTCGATTTCCGGCAATCCTCGAACTGCTGGAAATGGCTTTGCAGCCGCGTCAATTCCTCCGTGATGTCCGAGCGGTCGGCGAACAGGACAATCTCCCTCAACAGCCGCTCGTCATCCGCCGCGATGGATTCAAGGCCCGCGCTCCGGATCCGTTCCAGCAAATGCTGCCGGTAATTCTCCGCCGTCAGCGGGGACTGCTTCTGGACCTTGGCCGCGCTCTGGCGCATCACGCCGATGCGCAGCGCCAGGTCCTCCGCCAGGTGCGCGCCCTCGCGCTCGCGCATCTTCACCAGCGCCGCCAGCGCCTGCTTGAGCGCCTTCTCCACCACCGACCAGATTTTTTCCGCGTCCACCAGTTCCTCGTCCGTCTGGAAAACGCCCGGCGCGCGGAGGATTTGATCCAGCGTCACCGCACCGGAAATTTTGAGCGACTTCGCCAGCCGCGCCAGTTCCGCCGCATAAGCCTTTGCCAATGGCAGATCGAGATGCGCCCGTGCCGACAACTTGCCGTCCGCCGCGTGGATGCCGATGCGCGCCGTGACGCGCCCGCGCGCGACCTGCGCGTTGATGGCGTCGCGCACCGGCGATTCGAGCATTTCCAGCTCGTGCGGCAGGTTCACGGAGATTTCCGGCTGGCGCCGGTTGACCGCGCTCAACTCCACGGAGATTTTGAAGCCGTCCCGCGCGCACTCGCCGCGTCCGTAGCCCGTCATGGATTTCATCCGGCGCAATATGCAAAAATCCCCCGCCGCAGGCGAATAAATTTTGGCCACGCTTCTAAACGCGCAACCGTTTCAATGCCTCCTGGAAATCCTTGGGCGGCGGCGATTCAAAGCTCATCTCCTTTTCCGTGCGCGGATGGATGAACGAAAGCTCCCGCGAATGCAGCATCACGCGCGGCGCGGCATAACCGGTCAGTTCCGCGAGCTTCTTGTTTTGCTTCGCGCCGTAAGTCTCGTCGCCCACCAGCGGGTGGCCGAGAAACTGGAAATGCACGCGAATCTGGTGCGTCCGGCCCGTGTGAATCTGCGCCTCGACAAACGTGGCGGCGTTTAATTTCTCCAGAACGCGCCAGCTCGTGTGCGCGGCGCGGCCGGAACCGTCGTCGCGCACGGCCATGCGCTTGCGATGCGTCGGGTGCCGGGCGATGGCGGCGCGGATTTCGCCGGAGTCGCGCGCCGGTTCGCCGCAGACGATGGCGTTGTAAATCTTTTTCACCTGCCGTTCGGCAAATTGCCTCGAGAGCGCGAGGTGCGTTGCGTCATTCTTGGCGATGACGAGGCAGCCGCTGGTTTCCTTGTCGAGCCGGTGGACGATGCCGGGCCGGGCGACGCCGCCGATGCCGCTCAACTGCCCGGCGCAATGGTGCAGCAGCGCGTTGACGAGCGTGTGTTCCTCGTGTCCGGCGGCGGGATGCACGACGAGTCCGGCGGGCTTGTTCAGCACGAGCAGCGATTTGTCCTCGAATAAAATGTCGAGCGGCATTTCCTCCGGTTGCGCCTCGGCGGGCCGGGCGTCCGGCCAGTGGATTTCAACCTGGTCGCCGGCGCGTGGCGTGTGGGTGGGCTTGGTGGCCTGGCCGTTGACGCGGATGTGGCCCTGCTCGATGAGCCGCTGCATCGCGCCGCGCGAGACGGCGGGAAATCTTGTCCGCAAAAACGTGTCGAGCCGCCCGCCGGGCAGCGATTTCTCGACGGTGAAATTTTCCGCGCGTGTGGGCATGGTGAATCAGTTTGCCGCGGGTTTCGGCGCGTGCTCGTTTTTCCAAGTGATGAGGAAAATCAGCCCGACGCCGGTGCAGATGGCGGTGTCGGCGACATTGAAGGCGGGAAAGCCGACTTCGCCGCCGCCGCGTTGCTGGAGATAGAAATAGATGAAATCCACGACGGCGTGGCGGCTGGGCAGGAGGCGGTCGGTGAGATTGCCGGCGATGCCGCCGAAAATCAGGCCGAAGGCGATCTGGCCGGGCAGCGTGTGGGAGTCGAAATGATGCCGCGTGAGGAACAGCGCGACGAAGGCGAGGCAGGCGACGAAGGCGAGCGTGGCGTTGTTGCCGCTGAACAGGCTCCACGCCGCGCCGGTGTTGCCCCAGTGGACGAATTTGAAAAAGCCGCTGATGACTATTTTTTCATCGCCCTCGGCCAGCGAATGCAGCACGAGCCATTTGGTGAACTGGTCGAGCGCGAGAATCCCCAGCGCCAGCGTGGCAATGCGGCGGTTGGATTTCTGGAAAATGGATTCGGCGGCGGCCATCGGGAAGAGGTTAAAGGCTAAAGGCCCGGGGCTAAAGGCTAAAGTCAAGCCGGCCAGCGTCGCATTTTGGTCTTTAGACTTGGGACTTTGGACTTTAGACTTCGTTCATGGCGCTGGCGCGCATCTTGGTGGACGGCTACAGCCTGTTGCACAACTGGCCGGAACTGGCTCCCGGCGCGGCGCGGCATTCGGCGCGGGCGCGGGAGGAGCTGGTTCACGTCCTGACGCGCTATCACGACGCGACGGGCGAGCCGGTCACGATTTTTTTTGACGGCGCGGGCGCGCCCCCGGGCACGCCGAAGAACGAATCGAGCCGGGCGGTGGAGGTTTTGTTTTCGCGCGCGGGGCAGACCGCCGACCAAATGATCGAGCGCGCGGCGCACCGGTTCCAACCGCACGGCGAGGTGCTGGTGGTGACGGACGACCACGCGGAGCGCGACACGGTCAACGGTTTCGGCGGCTCGGTGTCGGGCTGCGCGAATTTCATCCGCACGGTCGAGGACGCGCTGACGGAATTGCAGGACGAATTGAGAAACCACAATCGCATGGAACGGAACCGGTTCAAGCGCCGGCCCGATCCCCGTTGAAATGAAGCCTCCGAAATTTTTCATCCGGCGCGCGCAGGCCGCGTTCGCGCTGTGCGCGGGATTATTGCTGGTTCCGGCGGCGCGCGCCCAGCAGCCGGCGCAAACCGGCGAGAGCCGTTTCCTTTTCATTTTTGACACCTCGGCGGACATGAAGAAGCGGCTGCCGGCGGTGCAGACGGAGGTGAACCAACTGCTGGCGACCAGCTTGAGCGGCCAGTTGCGCGCGAGCGACAGCATCGGCGTGTGGACGTTCGACCAGAATTTGAGGTCCGGGCAGTTTCCGCTGCAACACTGGCTGCCGGAGGATGCCGTGACCATCGCGTCCGACATCAACCAATTCGTCGGCAAACAGCGCTTCGCCAACGGCACCCGCTTCGACGCGCTGCAACCGCTGCTGAACGAGGTGATCAAGGGTTCCGAACGGCTGACGGTGCTGATTTTTTCCGACGGCGAGGATCAGATCCAGTGGACGCCATTCAACGCCGGCATCAACCAGGTTGTTCAACAACGGCTGGCCGAGCAAAAAAAGACGAAGCAGCCGTTCGTCCTCGTGTTGCGCACGCAGCTCGGACAATACGTCGGCTGCACGGTGAATTTTCCGCCCGGCATGGTGAATGTCCCCGAATTCCCGCCGCTGCCCGCGCCAGTCCAAACGCCGCCGCCGGCCCCGCCGCCCGCGCCGGTTGTCAATCCGCCACCGCCAACCGGGCCGCCGCTGATCATCATCGGCACCAAAGTGGAAACCAACTGGCCGCCCGCGCCCGCGCCGACGCTGCCGACGAATCCCGCGCCGGTGACGCCGACGAACATTGTTCCCGTTGTTCCCGCCGCACCCGCAACCCTGGTCGCGCCGCCGCCGACCAGTCCCGCGCCGGAGATTCAAACGAACGCCGCTCCCGCTCCAGTCGCCACCCCGGCGCCACCAGCCAATCCCGCGCCGATGACGCCGGCAAAACTTGTTCCCGTTCCGCCGCCCAAACCGACGGCAGCCGCCAATCCGGTCGCGGCGTCGCCGGAAAATTCCAGTCCGGCCCACAAGGGCGCGCTTGCCATCGGCGCCCTGCTGATTGCCGCCGGGGCGCTGGCAGCGCTGGCCTTTTTCCGCGGCCGCCGGGCCGACCGCGGCAGCCTCATTTCGCGCGCGATGCGAAAAGATTGAAATCCGGCGTGACTTTTGGCCGCGCGCGTGGAAAATTTGCGGCCATGAAAACAATCAATTTACTCTGCGCCATTGGCCTGTTTGCCGGCATCGCGCTGGCATCGAGCAAGGCTGATCAAACTAACACTGTTGCCGGCAGTCAAACGGCAAACACAAACAGCAGCGGTGAAGTGGCCGTCATCACCACCACCGAAGGCACCATGGTCGTCGAATTCTGGCCCGATGTCGCGCCGAACACCGTCGCCAATTTCAAGAAACTCGCCAGTCAGGGATTTTACGACGGCACCTGCTTTCATCGCGTCATCAAGGATTTCATGATTCAAGGCGGCGATCCGCTGACCAAGGATCCAAGCAAGGAAGCCATGTGGGGCACGGGTGGCCCCGGCTATCAGATCAAGGCCGAGTTCAACGACCGCTCGCACACGCGCGGCGTCATTTCCATGGCACGCTCGCAGGATCCGGATTCCGCCGGCTCGCAATTTTTCATCTGCCACGGCAACCCGACGTTTCTTGACCACCAATACACCGCGTTCGGCAAATTGATCAAAGGCGACGACGTGCTGGAAAAAATCGCCACGACGCCAACGCATCCGCCGGATCGCCCGGACAAACGCATTGGAGTCATCAGCATCAAGATTGTTCCCGCCGACAGCGTGAAATAATTCAACGCACAAAATTTTATGAGCGAAGTTGCATACATCACCACCACCGAAGGCGAGTTGGTCATTGAATTCTGGCCCGATGTCGCGCCGAAGACCGTCGAAAATTTTAAGGCGCTGGCCCAAAAGGGGTTTTACGACGGCACCTGCTTCCACCGCATCATCAAGGGCTTCATGATCCAGGGCGGCGATCCGCTCACCAAGGATGCGGGCAAGGAAAGTCACTGGGGCACGGGCGGGCCGGGCTATCAAATCAAGGCCGAGTTCAATGACCGCTCGCACCAGCGCGGCGTCATCTCCATGGCGCGCTCGCAGCATCCCGATTCCGCCGGCAGCCAGTTTTTCATCTGCGACGGCGACGCGTCGTTTCTCGACCGTCAATACACGGCGTTCGGCAAATTGGTCAAGGGTGACGACGTGCTCGCGAAAATCGCCGGCACACCCGTCGGCTCCGGAGGCTCCGGCGAGCGGAGCAAGCCGCAGAAGCGCGTCGGCGTTATCAGCGTCAAGATTGCCGCCTCCGACGCGGCAAAGTGAATTTGGGACGCAGGTGAACGCAGATTTTCCAGTGGCATTGAAGGCGCGCTGTTTGTCCGCGCTTCATCCGTGAAAATCCGTGGCTGAAGTTGTCCATGGAAATTTCCAAACTCGCCGAAATGTTGACCGCGCTCGGTTGTCCCGCTGGAAAATCCAGCGAAATGGCGGCGCAACTGGACAAGCGCGCCCGCCAGCTCGCCGAACAGAAGGGCCGGACCCACGAAGAGGCGCTCGCACATTTGCTGGCCTTGATGAAGCAAGGCTGGGCGGCACCCAAAGATTTATGATTTACGATTGATGGTTGGAGATTGAACCAGGCGGAAGAGTTTTTATTGACGCCTATCGCAAATCGTAAATCATCAATCGTAAATGATCAGACCTTGGAAAAAAGTTCGTTCGACGCCCGTCGGCGATTTCCGCATCTTCAAGCTGCGGTCCGACGTGAAGCTCTCGCCGCGCACCGGCAAGGAACACGATTTCTACGTCCTCGACAGCGTCCACTGGGTCAATGTCATTGCCGTCACGCCCGACCAAAAGCTGGTGATGATTGAGCAGTTCCGCCACGGCTCGAACACCGTGGAGCTGGAGATTCCCGGCGGCATGATGGACGCGGGCGAAACCGATCCCGTGGCGGCCGCCGTGCGCGAATTGCGCGAGGAGACCGGCTACGAGGGCGAAAACGCGCGACTGCTGGGACGCATCTGGTCGAACCCGGCGATTTTAAGCAACAAAACCCACACCATCCTGGTTGAAAACTGCCGGCTGAAACACGAGGTGGAATGGGATCAAGGCGAGGATCTGGCGACGCGGCTCGTGCCGGTGGAGGAGGTTCCGAAACTCGTCGCCGATGAAAAAATCGGGCATTCGCTGGTCGTCGTCGCGCTGTGTTATTTCGATTTGTGGCGGCGGGGGATCAAACACATCGGATTGTAGCTGCGAGTTTTCCAGCATTGACACCCGCCGGACTTGGCGGCGGTCACGGCTCCTTCACGGTCGGATTGGGGATTTGTTCAATGACGCGGATGTGGATGCGTTTGCACTGCGGGCAGCGACCGAAGATGTATTTGCGTCCGGCGGCCTTGGTTCGCACAACGGATTTTTTCAACGGCGCGGTGTGATCGCACTTCAAGCAGCGGATCTGCCAGGCGACCGGGCGTTCTTTGGATTTCATCATATTATTGGTCAAGATTGCAAACCACCGGTCTCGTCGAACACGGGTTGCGTCCGGAACAGGTTTGTGCCGGACCCAGCCGCCAATTCCGGGAACGGAGCATATTTGCATCGCATGTGGATTTTTGTAGCAGTCTCCGCGTGCCGCAACAAGTGGAAAGAAACAGGCGCATTGTGACCACGCCGGGGACGGTCTTGCGGCCTTGAGGAAACGCCGCGTGGGAAAATTCTACCGCATCCGCCAGGTAATTCGGGCCTTGTTCAAATCGTAGGGCGACATTTCCATCTTCACGCGGTCGCCGACGGTGAGGCGCACCCAGCGCTTGCGCATCTTGCCGCAAATGGTCGCCAGCACCAGATGCTTGTTGTCGAGCTCGACCCGGAACATCGTGCCTGGCAGCACGGTCTGGACGCAGCCTTCGACTTGAATATGTTCTTCTTTCATGCGCTGATCACGCAAAGCCAGCCTGCGATAAAAACGAAAATCTGCCAGATGGCAAACAGACTTTGCCAAAGAAAAAGGGCGGAGTCCGGTTCACCCGAACCCCGCCCTGAAATCCCAACCGCTTAATAACGGCCACGACCGCCGCCGCTGCTGCCGCCGTATTCGCGACGACCACCACCGCCGCCGCCGGGCGCGCGTTCTTCACGCGGCTTGGCCACGTTGACTGTCAGCGCGCGACCGCCCAACTGGGAGCCGTTCAGCGCCGCAATGGCCTTCTCGGCCTCTTCGGGCGTGCTCATGGTGACGAAGCCAAAACCGCGGGGACGACCGCTGACGCGGTCCATCATCAGGTTGGTCTCGGTGACCGTGCCGTGCGCCGCAAAGGCGTCCTGCAGGTCGTTTTCAGTGGTTTCGAAGGAAAGATTTCCTACAAACAATTTATTATTCATGTGATGTTTACTGTCCGACAAACTTAGCTTTCCACAGACTGTTCCCGAAAACCGGGTCTAAAATCATCACTGAACCAAGTTCACTTGAAGATTCACCATGCCTTGAAAGAGACAAGCTATCTAACAGACGGGTTCACTATCGCTGATTCCGGCGCAATGGCAACAACAATCGGCAACTATCTTTTGCCGTCCCGCCGGCGCCAAAACCATTTCACGTCCGTCATTTACAACGGCCGGTCCGGCGGGCAGGATGTTCATTGCTGTGGAGAAACTGCCATGCCGCAGCCCAGTCAACCCGGCAAAGGAAAGTCAAACACCATGGGCGATAGATCACCGAAGTCGAACCAGAAAAAATCAAACCAGAAACAGGCCAAGGCCAGCAGCGCCGACCAGAAGAAAAAACAGGCCGTGGCCGACAAAAAAACCGGCGGCAAAAAATAGCCGCCATCCCTGCTGTCTCTCTTGAGCCTGAATCAGGAGAGGCAGATCCAAAATCACACAACCATGAAACTGTGCCAGGGCCAGGTCTGGAAACAGGGCGGCGAATACATCCGCATCGTGCGGCTGGAGCGGCTCGAGGTGGAATACAAATCCATGCCCAGCCTCGCCAGCAAGGCCGGCACCAAAATCGTCACCAGCAAAAAGGATTTCTGCCGCCTGCTCAAGGGCGCCCACCAGCTCCAGCCGGCCAAAAACCCGGAAACGCCGGCGCCGTAGCGGAACTTTCTCGCGGCGCGGGCGCCATTCGCGCATCTTGTCCCACATGTCCGACACTCCTGCGCCAGCACCACACAAGCGCCGTCCGCGTTACAGCGGCAAAAATCCGCGCCGCTTTGAGGACAAATACAAGGAACACAATCCCGCGCGTTACGCGGAGACGGTGCAAAAAGTCCTCGCGTCCGGCAAAACTCCCGCCGGCACGCACCGGCCCATCATGGTTGCGGAGATTCTTGAACTGCTCGCGCCCAAGCCCGGCGAAGTGGCGGTGGATTGCACCCTCGGCTACGGCGGACACGCACAGGAAATTCTCCCGCGCCTCGCACCGGACGGCAAACTGCTCGGCCTCGACACCGACCCGATTGAACTTCCCAAAACCGAGGCTCGTCTTCGCGCACTTGGTTTCGGCCCGGAAATTTTCACCGCGCACCGCAGCAACTTCGCCGGCTTGCCGCAGGTGCTCGCCGCGAATGAAACCGCCGGCGCGGATTTGATTCTTGCCGACCTCGGCGTTTCCTCCATGCAGATTGACGACCCGGCGCGCGGCTTTTCCGTGAAATTCGACGGCCCTCTCGACATGAGGATGAACCCGCAGCGCGGCCAGCCGGCGTCGGCCTTTCTGGCAAAAACCAGCTCCGGTGCGCTCGCCGCGTTGCTTGTCGAATATGCCGACGAGCCGCACGCCGCCGCGCTCGCTCCGGCCCTCGCCGGAAAAACTTTCGCCTCCACCAAATCCCTCGCCTCGGCCATTCGCGCCGTGCTGCCGCGTTTGAACAAGGATGATTGCGACCTCTCCATCCGCCGCGTCTTCCAGGCGTTGCGCATCGCGGTGAACGATGAATTTTCCGCGCTCGACACTTTTCTGCGCAACCTGCCCGCGTGCCTGAATTCCGGCGGGCGCGTGGCGATTCTGACATTTCATTCCGGCGAAGACCGGCGCGTGAAGAAATCTTTCGGGGCCGGTTTTAACGCTGGAATTTTCTCCGACATCGCCCGCGAAGTCCTCCGCCCCTCACCGGCGGAACGCAATTCCAACCCGCGCTCCGCGCCGGCCAAGCTCCGTTGGGCGCGACGGGCGGCTTAACGTATTTTCATTTACCGGGCGACCACGACGAGTTGTCGAGCAATTGAATGCCCGGATTCTGAAAACGGATGCGGCGTGATTTGTAAAGTTTGCCGAGCGCCTGTTTGAAGGCCTTCTTGCTGACGCCGAACGTTTCCCGGATCGCCGCGGGCGAACTGTCGTCATCGAAAGCCAGCTTCCCGCCGTTCTGTTCCAGCGATTTGACGATTTGATCCGTGAGCGGCGCCACGCGCTTGTAACCCGCCGCGTCGAGGCTCAAGTCAATCTTCCCGCCGGAGCGGACGGTGCGGACAAAACCCTTCAGCTTCTGGCCGACGGCGAGCGGCGCGGCGAGATGTTCGTGGTAAAGCAGGCCGCGATGCGCGTTCTCGATGATGGCGTTGTAACCCAGCGGCGTCCGGCTCGTGATGAGGAAGCTGACCGGCTGTCCGGCGCGGTAGGCCGGCGTATCGCGATTCAGATGGCGGTTCAGCCGCGCCGTCGCCAGGATGCGGTTCGTCTTCACGTCGAGACAGACATAAACAACCACCTGGTCGCCCGCGCGCAGCGGGGTTTCCATTTCGCGGAACGGCAGCAGCAAATCCTTGGCCAGTCCCCAGTCGAGGAACGCCCCGATGTTCTGGTTCACGCTGATGACCTTCAGGCAGGCAAACTCGCCGACCATGGCGAGCGGCGTCTCGGTGGTGGCCACCAGCCGGTCCTCGGAATCGCGATAAACGAACACATCCAGCTTGTCCTTGGGCTTGAGGCCCGCCGGAATGTAACGGCCGGGCAACAGAATCTCGCCCAACCCCCCGCCGTCGAGGTAAAGGCCGGGAGCGGACTCCCTCACGATGGGGAGAAGATTGCGTTTGCCGAGAATTGCCATGTGCGTAAAGCGTAAGCCCGGCGCTCTGTCGTCGGGAGTAAAATCCGCTTCCCGGTCAACGCCGCCAGCGCGAACCGCGCGGCTGCTGCTGCGGTTGACCGCCGTGATGCGGCGCTTGTGAAGGCTGGCCGGGACGTTGCGACTGCCCCGCGCGCTGTGCGCGATTCTGGTTTTGCCCGCGCGGAAAACGCTTTTCTGCATCGGCCGGATTGAACGCCGGAGCGGCCGCCGAATAATTGAATCCCTCCGCCTTCTTCCGCACAATGCCGCGCCCGATGAATTTTTCCAGCGCCTTCAACTCGCCGTAATCTTCCGGCGTCACAAAACTGATCGCGGAACCCACCGCGTGTGCGCGCCCCGTGCGGCCGATCCGGTGCACGTAATCCTCCGAATGCATCGGGAAGTCGTAGTTCACCACGTGCGAGATGCCGTCCACGTCAATGCCGCGCGCCGCGATGTCCGTCGCCACCAGCACGCGCACCGTGCCGGACTTGAAATCCTTCAACGCCTTCAGCCGCTGGTTCTGCGAGCGGTTGGAATGGAGCGCGGCGGTCTTGATTCCCTTCTGCTCCAGGTTGCGCGCGATGCGGTCGGCGGCGTGCTTCATGCGCGAGAAGACCAGCACCATGTCCATCTGCGGATCGTTCAGCAGGTGCAGCAGCAACGCCGGCTTCAAATGCTTCGGCACTTCATAGACCAGTTGCGTGACCGTGTCGGCGGGATTCGCGCGGCGGCCGATCTGGATGATTTTCGGCGCGCGCTGGAATTCGTGCGTCAGCAACTCGATCTCCCTGGAGAGCGTCGCGGAGAACATCAGCGTCTGCCGCTGCTTCGGCAACTGCTGCACAATGCGCCGGATGCTCGGCAGAAAACCCATGTCCAGCATCCGGTCGGCCTCGTCCAGCACGAGGAATTTCAACTGCGAAAAATCCGCGCATCGCCGGTCCATCAGGTCCATCAGCCGCCCCGGACACGCGATGATGACGTCCGTGCCCGCGCGCAGCGCGCGAATCTGCGGCTGTTCCCCCACGCCGCCAAAAACCGTGGCGACCGTCAGCGGCATGTGCTTCGCGTAGGCGCGGATGTTTTCATCAATCTGCAACGCCAGTTCCCGCGTCGGCGCCAGCACCAGCACCCGCGTGCCGCGGCGCGGCCCGGCCGGTTGCGCCGCCAGCCGGGTGAGGATGGGCAGCGTGAACGCCGCCGTCTTGCCCGTGCCCGTCTGCGCGATGCCGATGAGGTCGTGCCCCGCGATGATCGGCGGGATGGCGGCGGTCTGGATTGGTGTCGGCTCGGTGTAACCCGCGTCCTGCACCGCATGCAATATTTTGGCGTCAAGGCCAAGAACACTAAATGACATAAAGACGGAGGATAGCAGATGCGGACGCCAAGGCACGACATTTACTCACGGTGTTCCTGGCGATGTAACCTCCGGCAAGACACACCAAGGTATTTCACACCTTCGCGTAAACCTCCGCGCCTTTTTCCACGAACTCCTTCGACTTTTCTTCCATGCCCTTCTTCAACGCCTCTTCTTCGGCGATGCCTTGTTCGGCGGCGTATTTGCGGACGTCTTCGGTGATCTTCATCGAGCAGAAGTGCGGGCCGCACATGGAGCAGAAGTGCGCGGTCTTGGCGCCGTCCTGCGGGAGGGTTTCGTCGTGGAACTCGCGCGCGGTCACGGGGTCGAGCGCGAGATTGAACTGATCTTCCCAGCGGAATTCGAAGCGCGCCTTGGAGATGGCGTTGTCGCGGTATTGTGCGCCGGGATGGCCTTTGGCCAGGTCGGCGGCGTGCGCGGCGATCTTGTAGGTGATGACGCCGTCTTTCACGTCCTTCTTGTTCGGCAGGCCGAGGTGTTCCTTGGGCGTGACGTAGCAGAGCATCGCGCAGCCATACCAGCCGATCATCGCCGCGCCGATG